>JAABUS010009074.1_pt1 | contig 10640 bp, 10 predicted proteins | sample 5560161 | NCBI WGS metagenome assembly JAABUS01 (sample SAMN10711885, study PRJNA513376) | rock metagenome | isolation source: Antarctica rocks | place: Antarctica: Victoria Land, Trio Nunatak nord | collected 2016-01-04
CAAGTTCCTGGGGGTTCCCTTTGCAGCAGAGTGGATCCGGCAACGAGGCCACTCCATGAGAACAACCATAGATGCAATTGTGGGCACCGTCCAGATGTCAGGCATCCAACAGGAGGCAGAACAGGGCCTGGAGAGTGGGCAGCTCACAGAGGCCAGTGCCGAGGCCTTCTTTGAGGCCAAGAAGGGCCAGATCACCGAGTCCTTGTGGAAGCTGAATGTGTTGGATATGGAAGGGACTCTGACCAGGGTTGTTGACAGGGTGGGCGCATGCTTGGCTTTGCAGACTGTGCATCGGCAGGGTGTGGGTGAAGTGGTGCAAGTCTTCTGCCAGTTGATGTTTCAATGTGCTGTGCTGTGCTGTGCTGTGCTGTGCTGTGCTGTGCTGTGCTGTGCTGTGCTGGATGCAGCATAGCCCAGACTACCTCACCATGCAGTCTCCCGTCACAGATATATTTGCTCTGTTGTTTGTTGCACCCTTATGTTTTGACAGCACAGGTTTCTTGTCACAGGTGTTACAAGAGCCCGGGGTACCCAGCAAGCAGCTACGCTCCCGAGCCAAGGCGGTGAAGAAGTTGGGATCCATCTTCAGTCAAGCCAACAGGCCACGCAGCCGGCCAGTGACCAACATCATGGAGGAGTTCAGCGAGGTCTTGCAGGTATCAGTTCAACAATAATTATTGTATAATAATAATAATAATAATAATAATAATAATAATAATGATAACAATCATATTAATAATAATAATTGTATAATAACAATTGTTATAATAATAATCATGCTTTCCAGCTTGTGATGAGCTAATTACGTGCAGGACAAGTGTTGTCTCTCAAATGCTGTCTGTAGGTACCAGATTGTGTTGCAGCTACCTACCATTGCCTCTACTCTGACTGTATGAGCACATGCACACAAGTTGGCATTCCTCTCTCTGTCTATACTGTAGACTGTATAGACTGTGTGAGCACTCTCTCAGGTCAAAACACCCTTGCTCTATGTTTCTATGAACATGCGTCATGTCACTAACTGGTAAAGTGGTAAGGTAGTGATGTGTTTGCTGCAAGGAGTGCCTGTCTGTTGCGTTCCACCCTTGCAAATGCAGAGTGGCCTGGGGTGACAAAGCGTGCAAAGCGCTATAAGGAGCATTTCTATTTGCTCTTAAGTGTAAATTAGACCAGGCAGCCTGGTTGGGAATGGAGCCAACAATCGCTCCGATGTCATTCCCTGTTCTTGTGTTGATGCTGCTACTATCCTGCTTGTTTGTTGTGAATTCCATTAGCAAAAGCTGGCAGCATCAGTGCGCTCATGGCTGATATTTTCTTGTGTGCAGTCTGCAAAGATGAAGGTCCAGAAGTACAGTGGGGTCAGGACTGACCCCAACCCCATAGGGCCCCCTCAGCAACCAGCTGGCCCCTCAGGACCCAATGGCACCCCCCTGGGACCCCAAGGCCCTGCAGGCAATTCAACAATTCAGCATCTAATGTCGAATTCATGATGTATTGGTGGAGTCAAAAGCATTGTATACAGTCAGCGGTCTCTGGCAACACTTTGCTGTGTGCCTGAGTGGCTTTGGAGTTGCATAGTGGATGCATGTAGAACTCTGTTGCTTACTTCGCGCTGGAAACTGCAATGTACATGTTCTCTGAATAGGGCTTCCACTTGCAGGGGGTGCCAACAAAGCCAGCGGGGGGGTTGGGAAAGGGACTGGGGCGCCCAGGGGGCAAGGTGCTACAGGAGCAGCTGCTCAGGTAACACCCTGAGTTCATTGCTAGGTATGCCGTGTCCCCTTTTCATTCCCCATGTCCTTTTATGTCCCCGTGTGACTGATTCTGGCCTGACTTTCCTACTGCAGCTGCTGCTGTCTCTTGGTGCTGTCTGCTGTCTCTTGGTGCTGATACTGTTGCTGTCTGTGCTGTGGATTTCATGATGTGGTATGCAGTGCATGTGTGTATAATTGCAAAAAGCTTCCTGCTTGTGTCAGTGATATGGGCAGAGTGGCTGCAGCTGCGGCCATTGGTGATGAAGTGGTGTCATTGGACTTTGCATGCACTCAGCTGCTGCTTTCATGTTTGGTGAAATACTGCTAGGCAAAACTCAATATGACACAACACAATATGTTAAAGAACAGCCGTTGCACAAGTCACATGGACAACACATGTAGGGATTCAACACCTGGTTTGTTCATGCTTGTAGTTAAGCCCTGAAATGCTCATGCACACACCTTCAACAGCTTTGTAGTGTACAAGCAGTGTGCATGCTGCAAGCAGCTGCAAATTTATATTTCAATTCCTATGTTTCTTCAGGTACCAGGCTTCACTCCTTTCAGCTACAGTCAGCAGAAAGCAGAAGGTGGAGTCAGCAGCACTTTTGGATTCCTGTCCAAGCCATCTTTCACCAGCCAACCAAAATTCTCAGACCAAGACACTTCCCAAAAACCCCAAAACGCGCCCCAGGCGGCACACCCTGGGATTCACAGAGACCTAGCTGGGTCCCAGAACGGGCATCGGGGCTCTTATGAAGGGCAGACAGGGCAGAAGCCCTGGTTTAATGACCAACAGGCCAAGCATCAGGCTCAGAGAGAGTGGATCAAGCAGCAGCAGCAGCAGAAGCTGCAGCAGCAGCAAGATCAAGAGAAGGCTCAGCCCCAGCAACAGTGGATGCAACAGCAGCAGCAGCAGCAGCAGCTAGAGAAAGCCCAGGCACAGCAACAATGGCAACAGCAGCAGCAGCAACAGCAGCTGGAGAAAGCTCGAGCACAGCAGCAATGGCAACAGCAGCAGCAAGAACAAGCTGCAGCTCAGCATCAGTGGCTGCAACAGCAGCAGCAGCAAAAGAGTGCTGACATTCAGTCTGGCCTTGAGCGTCAGTCACAGCGACAGCAGCAACTCGGTGGGGCTCAGGCTGAGTTCCATCAGTACAAGACTGCTGCTGAACGCCAGCGCCTGCTGCAGCAGTCGCATCAGAGGCAAGGTATGGTCGAGCAGCAGGCCCAGAACTGGGCTGAAGGTGAGCAACGGAGGGCTGAGGCTACACAGCTGTGGATGCAACAGCATCAGCAGCGTTAGCAAGACAAGCAGCAAGGTCACCAGCAGATGATGCACAAGCAGCAGCAAGCTGGGCAGGAGAAGCAGCTTGCGCAGCAGCAGGCGGCCTTAGGTCAAGGACAGCTGCAACAGCAGCTCTCTCAAGACTCTGATCGGTCTCGTATGAATACCGACCAGGCCAGGGTACTGCAACAGCAGGCTCTTACCTACCAGCAAAAGCAGGCTGCTATTGATAGAACCCGACACCATCAACAGCAGCTGATGCCTGAGCCTCAGAAGGCCTATCTGCAAGGCCAAGCCTCAGATCAGTCGTCCCTGCATGCACAGCAGCAGTGGCGGCAGCAGCAGCAGCAGCTGCAGCGACATGTGGGCAGTCCTGAGGTGCAAAGCCCAGCTGGCTGGTTGCAACAAGGCATGGGGCCGAACCAAGGCGCCCTGAGCGGCAGCCCTCAGCAGGTGCATGCTGCTCAGGCACATGGGATGTCTCAGTGGCAGCACAATAAGACGTTGGCTAAGAGTTTCTCGCCTAGTGGCAGTCCTGGGACAATGAATGTGGCTCTATCTGTGGCTCAGCAAGGATACCAGAACATGGCCAAATTGCGGCCTGCTTTCCCATCTCCACCCACCTGGGCTAACATCAATGCTTGATAACCTTTGTTTCACACAAGCAAACCTTAACACTCTAAATGAACCTATTGTATCACACTGAGGGAAAAGCTGGTTAGGCAGGGGAAACTGTTTGTCTATGTCAGGTACTGAAGTTTAATGTTTACAGAGAGCAATGCTATGACTGCCCATTTGCACTTAGACTTTGCTTGAGAGATGCTTGCTCGTTACTGCATGCAGACAGTATGTTTGCTGCTCTTTGAATTGTTTCAGACGGTCAGGATACACATCCAGACATCGAGTAGTCTGCTCTTTAAATTCTTTCAGACAGTTAGGATACATGTACACACATCGAGTAGGTAACAGTTGATTCGGCTTATCAGGGTTGAAAGCACACCATGTTTGCAATGCAAGGTGCAGCACTGCTTGCACTCAGAACACTTCCTGGTAGCTGTATAGACAGTACACCATGTCTGTGCGTGTGTTCAAAGATTTGATTGTTGTTCTCTCGTCCTGCAATCCTGAAACGATCATCTGTCTGAAGTTGAAGGTAAGCTGCACAAGCCACATGCTGAGATGCCGAGACAGCCAAGCAGTGCACAGTGGCAGCGGTGGAGCCTGCCACACAGCAAAATAGCAATATGTGATGATATATATATACATATATATAGAAAGTCTGTCAGTCAAACCAGCCTTCACTTCAGTAAGCTTGCTGGCTAGTGCAAGTTGTGGAAGCTGTCTTCGGATTCATACTTATGAATTTTCAACGTATCTAATGCAGTTTTAAAGTAACAGCCAGAAAGTCAAAGAATATAGGTAGTGCTGAGCAGTCATAAGACGATCGTGCACAGAACACTTGTCTTCACCGATGTTGAGCATGTAGTGAACTATTGCAAACTGCTGCCTTGACTGTTGGTCTAGTGCACACTGCTGCCTTTAGTGTTGGTCATCACTCTGCTCATCATGGCATAGAAGGTACCATGTGGATCCTGCAAACAGGAACATCAAGACTGCTTGATTTTGGTTAGCAATTGACCAAACCCCTTGAATGTCAAGCAAAGCGCATGCCGTGCACATGGTAACAACATGTGCACCACATCTGTCAGAAAAATGATCTAACCATGTTTCTGTACACACCTGAAGCTCTCACAAGGCCAAGCAGTGTGCATGTGAGTAACATGACAATGCACCTGTACTTTCAAGCCAGGATGTCTGATGAGTCACAACTGGCTCCCACACCCCAGACTGTAATTTATAAAATGGAGAAAGCACAACAAGGCCTGACCTGCAAGAGGTTCTCAGGAGTGTCAAACTCTTTGACTCGCCCATCTTCCAGCACCAGGATCCTGTCAGAGTCCAAGATGCTGTGCAGCCGATGCGCAATGGTCAGCACAGTGCAGTCTGCAAAGGCAGCCCTGACAGTCTCTTGTATGAGGGCATCGCTGGCTGTGTCCACATTGCTGGTTGCCTCGTCTAGGACCAGAACCTTGGCTTTGCGTAGAAGGGCTCGCGCCATGCACAGCAGCTGCCTTTGGCCTGAGCTCAGATTGCTTCCAGCTTCACCTAGCACTGCATCCAATCCTCCCTACAAAAGAGAAGTCAATGTGAGCAAGGGACATCACAGCAGTACTGCATCCAAGCCTCCCTACAAAAGGGAAGTCAATGTGAGCAAGGGGTATCACAGCAGCAGCAGCTGCAATCACCGCTGACACCTGATGCATGACAGTGCAATGATGTACACCCAGCAGTGGTAGCTTGGCAGCTACATATACAGGTTGCTCCCGGCTTCACCCAGCACTGCATCCAAGCCTGAACATGCGACAATTTCTGAGCAAGCAAATAGCGTTTCACAGCAGCTATTGCAGTCACCGTTGATGCCTTGAGATCTCAGTGAAGAAAGTCTTGTTTGTTGCTGCACGCAGGCATTCTTCAGCAAGCCAATAGCGTTTCACAACAGCCATTGCAGTCACTGCTGATGCCTTGGTGGCTAGTGGAGCAGCATATGCAGTGTCAATGCATATGCAGTGTCAATGCATACGCAGTGTCAATGCATACGCAGTGTCAATGCATACGCAGTGTCAATGCATATGCCAATTTGACTGCCACAAGCCGTTGCCATTGCAGCATGGACCAACAATGCATCACAACAGCTGGCACTCCAATTCTGCCCAAAGCAGCTACAAAGCAAAAGAAGAATATTCAGGTACATCAAGACCAGTGATTCAGATTGCAATGCTCCTTGGAGATGCACTGTCTGATCTGAGCCTGATGGTGACTGTCAACTATGCAGAAATGAGAGCAGACCTGCAGGTTCTTGACAGTGTCTGCCATGCCAGTCTGGCGAAGGGCAGACCAGATAGCTGCATCCCCCTCACAGGCATTGAAGGGGTCCAGGTTGTCCCTCACAGTCCCAGAGAAAACCACAGGATCCTGCAAAGTCACAGTCACTGATCAGCCCCCTTAGCTCAGATGCGGCCTGCTGCCAAAGAAATCAACCCTGCTCCTGGGTACCAGGCACTGACTACCAAATTCACTAGGGGTCCAGACTGTCCCTCACAGTCCCAGAGAAAACCCCTGAGTCCTGCACATTGCAGTCTATGATCAACTCTTCTTGCTGCTTAAGATGCCATCCCTGCTCTTGGAGACCAGGCAAGGGGTCAACTTGGCTCACAGCACAAGCACAGCATGCTCCTACACCTGATGACATCAGGTTGCACTGCCAGTGAGGAGGCCTTGATATGTACCACTCACCTCTGCAAGAGGGTCTCATCAAGGACATTCAAGGACATAGAACCTGGCAGAGCCAGATGGTCTAGTACATTCTTGCTCCAGAGACAGCAGCAAGGGCTATGTGTCAAACGCTTGGTAAGTATAGGTACTGGCTGTGACAGCGATGGTTACTGACTGTAGCAGCAAGCCCTGACCACCTACGAGACCAAGGCCAACTTGCTTTGCAGCTGATGCGCAGCAGTGTGACATCCAAGTCGTGGCTGTCAAAACTAGACTGTAAGCTCTAAAACAGCAAAGCCCTGGCTCTTCTCTTGTGGGGAGCACAAAACGCAGTAGTCTCACAAGAGCCGATGCCCCCTCATGGGGTAGGGCCTGAGCCTCAGCAGGATTTGTAAATCTATGCTGGCAACCATTGGCATGTGCCTTGTACAACAGTCCTATCAAGACTGAAACAAATAGTTCAGCAGGCTAGAGCAAAGCAGCTGTGAGCTGGGGCACCAGGGTCAGCTTGGTGCGCAGTTGGTGCAAGGGCACCTGGGCCTACTTAGGGTTTAGGCAGCAGGTCCAGATTAGGCAGCAGGGTACAAACAGCATACTTTGGCAGGCCAGAGCAAAGCATTTCTGACCTGAGGGACCAGTGCCAGCTTGGTGCGCAGTTGGTGCAAGGGAACCTGGGCCAGGTCATGGCCATCAATGACCACCCGCCCCCCCGTGGGCTCCACGATGCGGAAGAGGGTACTCATGAGGGTGGACTTGCCGCACCCGGTGCGCCCCACAATGCCGATCTTCTCGCGGGGCTTGATGCTCAGGCTTAACCCCTTCAGCACCAGATCCAGGTCTTCCCTGTACCGCACCTGCAAGATATATGATGGAGTGTTGAGCATTGTGAGATATACGATGGTGTTTTGTGCATTGCAAGGTATACGATGGAGTGGTGGGCATTGCAAGATATACAATAGAATGGTGTGCATTGCAAGATACATGATGGAGTGGTGAGCGTTGCAAGGAGTGCACAGGACCAAGCAGAGAGCAACAGCAGGAAGGTAAGCAGCACGTGAAGTCACAGCGTGCACTATAGGTTTGGGTACTGTGATGTGATGTCAAGCGCATGGGAGGTACAGTGCAACGTCATAACAGCAGCACTGCAAGCGCCACGACCGTGAGACATGTGAGAGCTGCCAGTGCATATGAGTCACACTACATTACAGCACATTGTGAAGCTAAGTTGGCAACATCAGGCCTTGCCAATGACTGATATGGCAAGCATTCAAATGCTCAAAAGCTTGACAGGAGCTGTAGAAGTAGAAGAACTACCTGAAGGTTGTCAATGACAATCCCTCCTGCATGAGGCCAGTCCCGGGGTGGGGGCCATGCAGATTTCTGGGCTGACCCCTCTGTGGGCTGGCTGGTATACTCAACCATGCGTTCCACAGCATTCATGTTGACCTCCAAATCAGTTGCCTGAAGAGAGCCAAGCCACGTCAGCAGCTGTGAAGTGTTGTGTGTTCTAGTGCAAGTTTCTGGAGCATGTTGCTGGTGCATGTTGTGGGCCTGCCATTGGGATCTCTAATGAAAGGGTCTTTGACAGGCACCAACAACAGTTCAAGCACGCTTTGTATACAGCCACATGTGCTGCTTGTATGGGTGATTTGTTTAGTAATGCCTGTGAACACATTGGGAAGGACGCCGCTGCCATAGACCCAATCGACCAAAAGGCAAAGTGTGATGTTCACTGATGTGGAGTTGATCTTTGAGGGCCAGGCTGCCTTGACAACTCACAAAAGAAATTATCACCTGTGAGCCCATTTAGGTATAAGTACACATCTTATGCATATCTTAATGTATATATACACCGTACTTTGTATCTTATCTTTGGTGTATATACACTTGTGAGCAATGAGACACAGCAATACACATGTATGCAAGTCAAAAGCCATGCTCACAAGGCGCAAAGCCAACACTCATGCAATGTCAAGCAAAACACAGTGAAGTATGCAATGTCAAGCAGAATAACATTGAAGTATGGGTTGACATGCTCACCATGCGCACAAACCAGGAGAGGTTGTCAGTGAGGTTGATGGCAGCCGTGATGGCCAAGCCAGCCAGGCCTGCATTCACTGGTAGCACCACCGACACCAGAATGGCTGTCCCAAACACCACTATGTTGCTGATGAAGTCAATTCGGATGGCGAGCCACCTGTTCATGATCTGCAGCACAACAGCTTGATTGTGAAGTGTATCTCACTGTTGATCTTTTAGCTTGAATTTGGTTTGTTTATTGGCATAACAAGTCCAACAATTCACAAAAGAGCAGCACAGCTGACATGTGGTGGTTGCCCTCACACAATGGGTCAAGCACAGGAAGCTGCTGCTGCTGCTGCTGCTACTGCTACTGCAGGTACACTATGAGGTACACTTTGACTACAACTTGCAAGATGCAGAGTCAAAAGTTTGATCAAACTTTCTGTTACAAAGCAGATGGACTGACTGCACAAATCATGAGCTTGTGCTATCTCCAGCTTTAGGCTGCTAGGGCAGGTATGCAACTACTCATGTCAGATGCAAGCAGCTGAGCTTGCATGTCAGTATCATTCATGCAACTATGATCAGCACCTTGCATGTGCTTAAGAGTGCAAGCATGTCTGCGCTTCAGCAAAACTTGTGACACAAGTTCCCATTTAGCTGCTCACTTGAGTATAGCATTGTCTTTGGGAACCAGGAGTGTACTGTAAGAGTGTACTGCTAGTGTGATTGATGTGTTCACATGTCAGTAACAGTCATGCATCTATGATCAGCGCCTTGCATGTGCTTCAGCAATGCACACAACATGTACTGTAAGTGTGACGGAGATATGTTCACATGTCACCTGCATGGGCCACCAAGCTCGATTGCTCTGGTCAATCAGCCCCTTGTTCTGCTCACCAAACTGCTCCTGCTTCCTGAACGCTCTCAGTGTGATCAGGCCAGACAGCGTCTCACTGAACTTGCTGAAGATGGGGGACAAGGCAATGGAGTCCAGCCGTTTCAGCTCCCTATTGGTGGCTATATACAGGTTCTGCACCCTGAGGTAGCCAAAAGCCAGAGGCACTGCTACTACAAGAATGGTGGGGGTGACAAACAGCACCACTGCTAAAGCACCCAGTGCAGAGGCCAGGCAGTCTACCACCTCCAGAACCTACAATGCACATGTTTTACATGACCAATGTTGGGTGTCGGCAGTCTGATGGGCGTTATATGAAACTGATGCATCTTGTGTGTATCACATGCATCTCGTGCGTATCACATGCATCAAGCATCAAGTGCATTACGCATCACATTGGGCTGCTGTATCTCAGGACATTGGCAATTACTGAAGACATGCTGATGCTACGCAGCAGACTTGAGTCCTGTGAGTCTGAGGACCATCCTGCGCGATTGCATTGCACATCAAGGGCATGTGACACATTTTTGCTGAAAACCATCATGATCTGATGCCAACCCTGATCAAACGTTAACCAAATCTTGAGAAGTAGCAATGCGGCCTCATGACTCACCAACTTGAGAAGTTCCACATCCACAGCTTCCGTGTCCTTAGTAAACCTGTTTAGTAACCTTCCCAAGGGCTGGCTGTCAAAGAAAGCCATGGGCAAGATCAGCACGTGGCTGAGCAGACGTGCATGCATCTTCTTCGATGCTATGTAACTCCCCCATACGGCAATGGTGTTACGGAACACGTTGGCTGCCATGAGTGATAGAGAGAAGCCAACATAGACCTTCAGGTAATAGCTGGCCAACTGTGGGTGCTCAGATGGATCTATGCCCTACAACAGTCAGGTTGGGATCCTCAGAACGAAAATGAGACGCTGGAAATATATCCATGACAATCACACTAGATAAGAATGAGGATGAAAATGAGAACCCTCAGAACAAGACTGAAGGCGCTGAGAACACATGCATGACAATCACAGAAGACGCGAATGGAGAGGCAGCTTGAAACGCATGGTTGCCAATCACAGCGAAACATGGGCAGGGCAAACACGGCTGGCTTAGGCAGCATTGCACAACCACAAGGCAGGCATGGGCAGACTCACTGGCCTGCATGCCAGCACACACATCCAGCAAGGGTGCTGGGAGTTGTGGTTTGACGGCTTCTAGCAAAGATTCCGAGTACAGATGGGATATTGTGCAACTAGGGGCTCATGCAGAATGCAGTAGGATGTACTGTCACAATCAGAAAGTATGTAGATGGCTTGCAACAGCAGAAGGGTAGTGAGATGATGCATGAC
>JAABUS010009077.1_pt1 | contig 10634 bp, 10 predicted proteins | sample 5560161 | NCBI WGS metagenome assembly JAABUS01 (sample SAMN10711885, study PRJNA513376) | rock metagenome | isolation source: Antarctica rocks | place: Antarctica: Victoria Land, Trio Nunatak nord | collected 2016-01-04
GAACTTCAAGTTCGTCCCGGCGCTCTCCGAGCCGGGCGACGACGAGGCGTGGGAAGGCGAGGTCGGCATGATTACCGACGTCATGAAGCGTCACGAGACCGACCTCGCCGAGGTCGACTCGTACGTGTGCGGGCCGCCACCGATGGTCGAAGCGGCCATCGAGGTGCTCGGCGGGCTGGGAGCGCCCGACAAGAACGTCTACTACGACAAGTTCACCACAACCGGCGAACCCACATGATGAGCGAGAGCGAGGCGGACCTGACATGACAACCCAAGAGGCCACCAAAGAGGCCACCGAAGAGGCGCCCGTGGAGCGCAGCGTTCCGAAGCCGTTCTTCACCGACGCCGAGGCCGGCGCGAAGGTGTTTCCGGACTCGACGGCGCGCACGCACAACTACTTCACGCCGAAGAAGCGCAAGGCGTCGCACTACGAGGACGTCACCGTCGAGGTGCAGCCCGACCCGAGGCACTACCTCGCCCAAGGCTGGCTCTACGGGTTCTCCGACGGTCGCGGCGGTTACCCGCTGGACTGGACCGCCCTGAAGGCGTGGGGAGTCGAGCGGGGTGACCCGGAGCGCTTCCCCGGCTCAGGCGGCAAGGGCTATGAGTGGCCCGCGCACGGCTGGCACGAGTTCCGTGACCCGAACGAGGAGTGGGAGCTCACCCTCTACCGCTACAACGCCAACGTCGTGCGGCAGATCAACCAGAACATCGAGACCGCCCGCCAGGCCAAGGCCTTCGAGCAGTGGAACCCGAACTGGGTCACCTTCGTCGAGCGCAACGTCGGCGCCTGGATGCACGTCGAGCAGGGCCTGGGTCTCTACCTGTTCGCGAACGCCCAGCGCCGGGCTCCCACGAACATGCACAACAACGCGATCTCCGTGAACAGCATGCACCGGCTCCGGTTCGCCCAGGACCTGGCGCTGTACAACCTCACGCTGAGTGAGGAGATCGAGGGCTTCGACGGGGCCGCCCACCTCGAGACCTGGAACGAGGACCCGGCCTGGCAGGGCGTCCGAAGGGTCGCTGAGGAGCTGACCGGGATCGACGACTGGGCCGAGGCGATCTTTGCCGCGAACGTCGTCTTCGAACCCCTGGTCGGCGAGCTGTTCCGCAGCAACCTGGTGCAGCAGGCGTCGCCGGGCAACGGTGACTTCGTCACGCCCACGGTGGTCGGCGCCGGCGAGATCGACTACGCCACCCGCGACCTTCGCTACACCAAGGCGATGTTCGAGCTGCTGATCAACGACAAGGAGTTCGCCGACCACAACAAGGGCCTGCTCGACCAGTGGCTCTCGAACTGGGTCCCGAAGTGCCTCACCGCCGCCCGCGAGCTGCAGCCGCTGTGGTCACAGCCCGATTCCAAGCCGCCGCGCTTCGAGGACGGTCTGGACCGTGCCAAGAGCCGCTTCAGCGGAATTCTCTCCGAGCTGAGCCTGAACGACCCGAAGGAGCTGACCCAGTGACCGGCTACAAGTCGACCAACACGTCGTACGCCACGACCGAGAGCTCGTACAAGTCCGACAACACCGCGTCGAACAAGTGCGGCTTCACGCTGATGAACAACCAGGTCGGTGTCGTCGTGGCCGAGGTCATGGCGGAGCTGCCGAACGTGAAGGTGACCCACCTGCCATCGATGATCCGGATCGACGCCGAGGACAAGGTGGAGGTCGTCTACGACGACATCTCCGAGGCGCTCGGCGAGGAGGAGGGCTACTTCGACGCGGCGGAGTTCGAGGAGAACATGTCGACGCACTACGGCCGGATGATCCACGAGGACGACCGGACGTTCGTGTTCGCCAACCCCGAGGACGCCGCCGAGTACATCGGTTTCGACCTCAAGACGTTCACCAAGTAACCCGGACTCATCCAAGGGCGACCCTCTGAGGAGGACACATGTACGAGAAGGACGGACAGAAGTACTTCGTCGTCGACAGCCACATGCACTTCTGGGACGCCAGTCCGGAGAACTGGGTTGCCGGCCACGAGAACTATGCCAAGGGCTGGATCGAGTGCTTTCACGCCTATCAGAGCCTCGGACCGCCGGAGACGCACTGGACGCTCGAGCACTTCCAGAAGTACTCCGAAGAGGACCTGATGAAGGACGTCTTCGAGGACGGCTACGTGGACGTGGCGGTGTTCCAGCCGACCTACCTCAAGGAGTGGTACACGGAGGGCTTCAACACGACCGAGCGCAACGGGGCGCTCTCGGAGAAGCATCCGGGCAAGTTCGTGGTGAACACCCGCTTCGACCCTCGGGAGGGAGATGCCGGCCTCGAGGAGCTCGCGAAGAACATCGAGCGCTGGGGGTCGACGGGAGTGAAGCTCTACACCGCGGAGTGGCGAGGCGACTCGCGCGGATACAAGCTGAGTGATCCCGAGGCCTACACGTTCCTGGCCAAGGCCCAGGAGCTCGGGATCAAGAACGTCCATGTCCACAAGGGTCCGACGATCTGGCCGCTGGACAAGGACGCGTTCGACGTCTCCGACGTGGATCACGCCGCGACGGACTTCCCGGAGCTCAACTTCATCGTCGAGCACGTCGGTCTGCCGCGGATCGAGGACTTCTGCTTCATGGCGACCCAGGAGCCCAACGTCTACGCCGGACTGTCCGTGGTGATCGGCGGACTGATGCACGCCCGGCCGAAGTTCTTCGCCAAGGTGATGGGTGAGCTGCTCTTCTGGGTCGGCGAGGACAAGATGACGTTCGGCAGCGACTACGGCATCTGGGAGCCGAAGTGGCAGATCGAGGGCTTCGTGGACTGGGACTATCCCGATGAGACGTTCTCCGACTACCCGAGGGTCAACGTCGACACCAAGAAGAAGATCCTCGGCCTGAACGCAGCCAAGCTCTACGGGATCGACGTCCCCGCGGAGTGCCAGCTCTCAGAGAGCGGCACACCGGCTGCGGAGGACGACGCGGTGCTGGTCGAAGACGGGGCCAACGTGTGACGGATCAGGCGCACGTGCTCGCCGCGCTGGACGCGGTGCGCGACCCAGAGCTGGACGAACCGGTGACAGAGCTTGGTTTCGTCTCGTCGTGCACCCTGTCCGCTGACGGGGACGCGCAGGTGCGGCTCCGGCTGCCGACGTACTTCTGCGCGCCCAACTTCGCCTTCCTGATGGTGGCGGATGCCTATGACGCCGTCAGCGGTGTCGCCGGCGTCCGGCACACCGAGGTGGTCCTCGAGGACCACTTCGCCGCCGAGGCGATCAACAGCGGGATCGCTGCCCGCTCCGGGTTCGCCGATTCCTTCGGCGCCCTGGCCGCCGGTGAGCTGGACACGCTCAGAACCGATTTCGTGCGCAAGGCCGTGCTGGCGGGGACCGACCGGGTCTGCCGTCCGCTCCTGGCTGCGGGGCGGACGACCGACGAGCTGGCGGGGCTGACGCTGGGCGACGTACCGCCCTCGGACGACCTGGAGCGGCTGCGCTCCCGGCGCGCCGAGCTGGGGCTGCCGTCCGGTGACGACTCGGCCCTGCTGGTCGACGCCGACACGGGAGAAGCGATCGGTGCGCAGGCACTCCCGCTGCACCTGCGACGGGCCCGGCTGACCCGGGTCAACACGGAGGCGAACGGCAACATGTGCCGCGGCATGTTGTCCCACCGGTATGGAACGCGCGGGCAGGGTCAAGTGGAGGAGATCCGATGAAGGCCGTCCGGTTGCACGCATACAACGAGCAACCCGTGATCGACGAGGTGCCCGAGCCGACCGTGAAGGGACCGCTCGACGTGGTGGTCAAGGTCGGTGGTGCCAGGGTGTGCCGGACTGACCTGCACATCATCCTGGGGCAGTGGGACGAGGCGATGAACCCATCCCTGCCCTACACGATCGGCCACGAGAACGCCGGCTGGGTGCACGAGATCGGCTCGGCCGTCACGAACGTGGCGGTCGGCGACACGGTGATCCTGCACCCGACTCCGACCTGCGGACTGTGTCGCGCCTGCCGCGCGGGTCAGGACATGCACTGCAGCCAGAGCACCTTCCCGGGGTTGGACGGCACGGACGGCGGGATGGCGGAGTACCTGCTGACCTCGGCGCGTGCCTGCGTGAAGCTCGACCCCTCGACCGAACCTAAGGACGTCGCGGCGCTGGCCGACGCGGGCATCACGGCCTACCACGCGGTGCGCAAGGCCCTCCCGCTGCTCTACCCGGGCACCACGGCAGTGGTGGTCGGAGCCGGTGGCCTCGGCCACATCGGGATCCAGTGCCTCGCCGCGCTCACCGCGACCAACATCGTCGTGGTCGACCGCAACCCGGACGCACTCGAGCTCGCCAGCCAGCTCGGGGCCACCCAGACCGTGGTCGCGGACGGCAAGCACGTCGACGCGGTCAAGGACCTCACCGATGGCGAGGGCGCGGACGTCGTCCTGGACTTCGTGGCCGAGGAGGGCGCCGAGAACGAGGGGTTCGAGATGACCCGGCCCGGAGGGTCGTACTTCGTCATCGGGTACGGCGGCACCCTGGTCGTGCCCACGCTCGACGTGATCTCCACCGAGCGCAACATCGTCGGGAACATCGTCGGCACCTACAACGAGCTGGCCGAGCTGATGGTCCTGGCGCAGGCCGGAAAGGTCACCCTGCACACCAAGACGTACCCCCTGGACGCCGCGCAAGAGGCACTGCACGACCTCGATGCCGGCAAGGTCCGCGGGCGCGCCATCCTCGTTCCGTAGCCCGGACAACACACACCGACCACCACCAAGGAGGACCGATGGCCAAGGATCTGCGATTCGGCGAAGAAGCCAGAAGCCTGTTGCTGTCAGGCGTCGACCAGCTCGCCGAGGCCGTGAAGTCGACCCTGGGACCGAAGGGCCGCAACGTCATCCTGGAGAAGATCACCGGGTCTCCGGTGGTGACCAACGACGGCGTCACGATCGCTCGGGAGATCCATCTCGGCGACCAGTTCGAGAACATGGGCGCCCAGCTGGTCAAGGAAGCCGCGATCAAGACCAACGACATCGTCGGCGACGGCACCACGACGGCCACCGTGATCGCCCAGGCGATCATCCGCGAGGGGATGAAGGCGATCGGCCAGGGTGGCAACCCGGTGCTGGTCAAGCGCGGCGTCGACATCGCGGTGGGCAAGCTGGTCGAGCACCTGCGCAAGGTCGCCCACCCGGTCGTCACCCTGGCGGACTACGCGCGGGTCGCCTCGATCTCGGCCAACAACGACGAGACCGTCGGCGAGGTGCTGGCACAGGCACTGCACACCGTCGGAGATGCCGGCATCGTCACGGTTGAGGAGGCGAACGTGCATGGGATGAGCGTCGACTTCGTCGAGGGCTTCGAGTACGACAACGGCTACCTCTCGCCGTACCTGGTCACGCATCCGGCCAGCCTCGAGGCGATCCTGGACGACCCCTACATCCTGCTGTGCAGCGAGAAGATCTCCAAGGTCCAGGAACTGATGCCCATTCTCGACAAGGTGATGCGGGCGCCTCGACCCCTGGTCATCATCGCCGAGACCGTCGAGGGCTCGGCTTTGAGCATGCTGGTGCACAACCACGTCAACGGCGTGTTTCGGTGCGTCGCGACCAAGGCTCCCGGTTTCGGCGACCGCCGACTGCGCAAGCTCGAGGACATCGCCACGATCACCGGCGGCGAGGTCTACAGCAAGCACTCCGGCTTCAGCCTGGAGACGATGACCATCGAGCAGCTCGGCCGGGCCAGGCAGGTGCGGGTGACCGCCGACCGGACGGCGATCATCGACGGCGCCGGTTCCTCCGAACAGGTCGAGTTCCGGGTCACCCAGCTGCGTGCCGAGGCGGAGCGCGCGACGTTCGGGATCGACGAGGAGGTGCTCAGCGAACGCATCGGCTCACTGTCCGGCAAGGTGGCCGTGATCAAGGTGGGTGCGCCGACCAACGCGGAGCTGGCCGAGCTGCAGCACCGGGTCGAGGACGCGCTGTCGGCGACCCGAGCCGCCATGGCCGAGGGCATCGTCGCCGGGGGTGGCGTCGCGCTGATGCACGCCGCGCACGTGCTCGACGAGCTGCAGGTCAACGACGACTACGCGATCGGCGTGGAGATCGTTCGTCGGGCGCTCCCCGAACCGACGTACCTGATCGCTGCCAACGCGGGATACGACGGCAACGAGGTGGTGGCCAAGGTCGCGACGATGGAGGTCGACGAGGGCTTCGACGCACTCGAGGGCCGCTACGGCAACATGATCGACATGGGCATCATCGACCCGTTGCGGGTCTGTCGGTCAGCACTGCAGAACGGTGCCTCGGTGGCCGGCCTGCTGCTCACCACCAACACCCTGATCGCCGAGGAGCAGACGCCGTGGGGCGGCAGCCGGGCGCTGATGACCGAGTTCGGAGAGCTGGACGGCGGTCTGCATCAACCCTCGCCGGACTCCAGCACTCCGCAGTCCATGGGTCTCGGCCCGTCGGTCGGGTGAGCGGCCACCGATGACGGCGAACGGCGCTCCCCCCGAACCGCCTGCTGCCGTACGGCGGTTGGACAGCGAGAGTGCCTCGACGCTCTCCGACCTGGTCGAGACGTTCGAGGACCTGCAGATGGTGCTGCGATGCTGTGAACGTCTGGTCGCGGAGCTCGCTGCGGAAGGCGACCCGGACGGCGTGCTGGTCGAGGCGGTCTGGACGATGGCACTCCTGTCCTACGCGCGCTGCTTCTCCACCGGCAAAGGGGACGTCGCTCTCACCGAGGACGACCTGACGGGGGTCCAGCCGACCGGCGACGTGCTGGAGTGGCACAAGGTCCTGCTGCAGCTCCGCGACCATCACACGGATCCGTCGGCCAACCCACGGGAGCGGTTCACGGTCGGCGTGACCCAGGACGACGGCGGTGTGGCCAGCGGCGTCGCCATCACCTCTGCTCGGCAGCCACTGGTCGACGACCTCACGGTGCGCCAGACAGGCGCCATCTGCTACGCGCTCAGCGGTCTCGTGAACGGCCGCATCGAGGCCCAGCAGGAGAAGGTCTTCGCGGAGCTGAAGAGTGTCTCGGCTGAGGACCTGGAGCGGCTCGATCCGCTCGACGTCGCCCAGCCCGCCACCAGCCCGTAGCCTGACTGACCTCGAGCCAGGAGCGGCCATGTTCCAACGCAGGACCCGGTATGCCGGCGTGGCCCTGGTCCGTGGACCGCTGCCGCTGCTCGGCCCGGCGTTCGTCGCAGCCATCGCCTACATCGACCCCGGGAACTTCGCCACCAACATCACCGCCGGGTCCCGCTTCGGCTACCTCCTGGTGTGGGTCGTGGTGGTCAGCAACCTGATGGCGATGCTGATCCAGTACCTGTCTGCCAAGGCGGGCATTGCCACGGGGAAGAACCTGCCCGAGCTGTGCCGGGACAACTTTCCGGGACCCGTCACACGTGGCCTGTGGGTGCAGGCCGAGCTCGTCGCGATCGCCACGGACCTTGCCGAGGTGCTCGGTGGGGCGATCGCCCTGCAGCTGCTGTTCGACCTGCCACTCCTGGCCGGTGGCGTGATCACCGCCACCGTCGCCTTCGCACTGCTCGGTCTGCAGAGCCGTGGTGCGCGTCCTTTCGAAGCGACCATCACGGGCATGCTTCTCGTCGTACTCGTCGGGTTCCTCTACAGCCTGGTTCTGGGCGGCATCGATGCGGGCGGCGCGGTGGCGGGCCTGGCCCCGCGGTTCCAGGGGACGGACACGGTGCTGCTCGCCACCGGGATGCTCGGCGCGACCGTGATGCCGCACGTCATCTACCTGCACGGAGCCCTCACCCAGAACCGCTACGCCCGGAGCACCGAGAAGGAGCGGTTGGGCCTGCTGCGCAGCCAGCGCATCGACGTGGTGGCTGCGATGACCCTGGCGGGCGTGGTCAACCTGGCGATGCTCGTGGTGGCCGCCCAGGTGCTGTCGAAGCTGCCGACCCCGGTCGACACGATCGAAGGTGCGCACGCGGGCCTGGCCACCGCTCTGGGGCCGACTGCGGCACTGCTGTTCGCCCTGGCGCTGCTCGCCTCGGGCTTCGCCGCGTCGGGTGTCGGCACGCTGTCGGGCCAGGTGGTGATGCAGGGCTTCATCCGGCGGCGGATTCCGCTCGTCGTACGGCGTCTCGTGACGTTGGCTCCGGCGCTGGTCGTCATCGCGGCCGGAGCGGACCCGACGCGGGCACTGGTGATCTCCCAGGTGGTGCTGTCCTTCGGGATCCCCTTCGCCTTGATCCCGCTCGTGCTTCTCACGCGCCGACGAGATGTGATGGGGGCACTGGTCAACAGCCGGAGGACCACCGTCGCAGCCACCGCAGTAGCCGCGGTGATCAGCTGCCTCAACGTCTCGCTTATCGCGTTGACGCTGACGGCCTAGCGATAAGCACGATGCTGAGGGTTCAGGCAGCCGCGCTCCTGGCCGACTGGTAGACGGCGGTCTCGAAGTCGAGATAGCCACCGACGGAGGCCGGATCGGCGAACGGGAGGATCTGGGTCGCCCAGAAACCGCCGATGCCGTTCTGCCGGTCGATCCAGTAGTAGAGGTTGGCGAGCCCGGCCCAGGCCAGCGCGCCGGCGGGCCGGCCGGTCGGCGCTTCCTCGTCGTTGATCATGAACGTGAGCGCCCAGGACTTCGGCATGCCGGGGAAGAACTCCGCGTCGTTCGACAGCGAGGGGATCACTCCCGGCAGCATTTTGATCTTCAGGTCGCCGAGGTGGTTGCCGGCGGCCATCTCGACGGTCTCCTTCTTCAGGATCTGTCCGTCCGGGCCGGCTCCGTCATTGAGCCACATCCGGATGAACTTGGCGTAGTCGAGGGCGTTGGAGTACAGCCCATGGCCGGCCATGTGCACCTCCGGCTCCTGCGGGAGCACCAGGTCGGTCGGCTCGAGCTTGCCGTCCTCGCCACGCTGGTGGATCTTGGCCAGCCGTGACCTCATGTCCTCGGTCATCGTGAACGACGTGCTGTCCATGCCAAGCGGGTCGAAGATCCGCTCCTGCATCACCTCGCCAAGCCGCTGGCCGGTGATCCCCTCGACCACCTGACCGGCCCAGTCGATGTTGGAGCCGTACTCCCACCGCTCGCCGGGCTCGAACAGCAGCGGGGTGTTGAGCGCTGCCTTCGATGCCGTGATCACGCTCGGCTGGCCCTGCTCCTGCGCGAGCCGGTTGTAGGTCTCGTTGAAGAAGTCGTAGCCGAACCCGGCCGTGTGGGTCAGCAGCATCCGGGTGGTGATGTCGCGCTTCGTCGGCCGGGTGCGTGGCGTGCCGTCGTCGTCGAAGCCGTCGAGCACGGCGAGCTCACCGATCGCGGGGGCGTACTGCTTGGCAGGGGCGTCGAGGTCGAGCTTGCCGTCCTCGACCAGCTGCAGGCACGCCGTACCGCCGATCGCCTTGGTGGTCGAGAAGATCGCGCAGGTGGTGTCGACCGTGAAGTCGGCGTCCTCGCCGAGCGTCCGCTTGCCGGCCGCGCCCTCGTAGATGTTCCCGTCGCGGTCGGTCGCCACCGCGGAGACGCCGGGGACACCGGGGTCGCTGGTCGTCGCGCGCTGCAGGATTTCGTCCAGCGTCTGCTGCATGTGATCGCTCATGAAGCCATGTTCCTCGCAAGGACGGTTCGGCGATACCCCCGTTCGGGCAGGCACTCCCCAGAAAGGACGTCAGGCCGTTCGGTGAGTTGTGCGACGAACGAATCCGGGAGAGGTTCAGGCATGACCTTTCAGCTGACCGTGCTCTACCACCAGCCCGACGACACCGCGGCGTTCGACTCCCACTACGAGTCCACCCACGCACCGCTGGCTTTCGAAGATGCCAGGCCTGCGCAGCTACTCCGGGTCGCGCCCCGGACCCGACCCGGACGGCAACCAGGCCGCCGAGTACCTGGTCGCGACCCTCCAGTTCGAGGACGCGGCCGCCTTCGGGGCAGCGGTCGGCAGTGAGGAGGGCCAGGCGGCAGTCAACGACGTCGGCAACTTCGCCACCGGCGGCGTCACGGTGCTGGCCGGCGAGGTCACGACGTACGTGTAGCCCGGTTGCCCGCTTCGGGCAGCGAGCGCGTCGAGACCCCAGCGGGGCGCCTCGGGGTCGTGTCGTGGGGCGGGAGAGCGCAGCCATGCGGAGTTCCGCCAGCGTCTCGGCTTGTTCCGGGCCGCTGGCCGGCGGTGCTCTCGCTGCGCTGGCGGCGGCGCAGCGGTGGCTGAGGAGCGCGCCAGCGCCGTCTCGAAACCACCCGGCGCGCGGCTGCCGGGTTTGCGGTTCGGCCGGAAGAAGCGCAGCTACGAAGAGACCGTGGGTGGTCCCGGCTCACTCCCGGCTCGGGCATGCGGTGGTTGAGGAGCGCGCCTGCGGCCAGCGGTGGTGGCGGAGGCGCCCCAGCGAGTTGTCGGTCGAGGAGCGAGCGCCAGCGAGCGTCTCGAAACCACCCACCAGTGGGCCCGTGGAAACGGTGCCCCACAGCAACGGAATCCGCTACTTCCCACGGGAAACAACAACGGAATCCGCCTTGTCTCTCGAACACGTGTTCGAGTAGAATAGGGGTATGACCACCGCCCCAGATCTAGGCTCCGACCCGGCAGCGGACACTGCCGCGTCGGTCCTGGTCGCGGCACGCACCGAACGTCGTGCCGCCGACCAGGCCGGGGTCCGGTTGCTCCTGCTGGCGGTGCACTGGGCGGCGATGCACTCGGTGGACTCCATCGAGGAAGCCGCC
>JAABUS010009078.1_pt1 | contig 10631 bp, 9 predicted proteins | sample 5560161 | NCBI WGS metagenome assembly JAABUS01 (sample SAMN10711885, study PRJNA513376) | rock metagenome | isolation source: Antarctica rocks | place: Antarctica: Victoria Land, Trio Nunatak nord | collected 2016-01-04
ACAGTGCGACGACAGCCGCGGCGTGATCACCCCCCACGATTTTGACTGCTCTCTCCATGGATGGATGCTCCGCGGGCCGGCGCCCAGCGGTGGGTGCAGCCTTCCCCGTCCCTCGCGGGACCGGGGCCGACCAGCCGCAAAAGCAATCACCATCGCCTCTCGCTCACCAAGTAGTGATTTACGATCTTGCGTTGCCGTTACGGCAACGGTCATTCTAGCTTTGCAACTTGCGCAGGAGCGGCTTTGCTCGGCTGGATGTGCTGGCAACACCGGGCAGGGTTCATGTCGGACAGCACGTACACCTGGATCGGACTGTTCGACCTGTTCCGGGTCGGCATTGGCCCGTCAAGCTCGCACACCGTTGGCCCAATGATCGCAGCCGCGCGCTTCATTTCCGAAATCCCTGCCGAGGCCGACGTCGCAAGGCTTACAGTGGAGCTGTTCGGATCGCTGGCCCTGACGGGCAAGGGCCACGGGACGGACCAGGCTGTCGTACTCGGGCTGCTTGGCCACCATCCATCTTCCCTCGATCCCGATGAGGTCCCGATGCTGCTTGATCGGGTTGCCAAGCGGCGGACACTTGAGTTGCCGGGTGGCAGGTTCGTTGTCTTCGACCCTGACTTGGATGTCGTCTTCCTGAAACGTGAGATGCTCCCCCGGCATCCCAACGCGATGCGGTTCCGCGCGGCCGGACCTGGCTTTGATCTCTCCCGCACGTACTACTCCGTCGGCGGCGGTTTCATCGTCGGGGATCACGACGCTCAGTCCGGCACCCTCGACACCGGCATGGTGCCCTATCCCTTCACCACCTCTGGCGACCTTTTGAGGATGGCAAACGGCGCAGCTCTGAGCATCGCCCAGGTCCAGGCTGCGAACGAGTGCGTATTCCGGTCAGATGCGGAAATTACTCAGGGCATCAACAGCATCTGGGCTGTCATGCAGGCCTGCGTGCAGCGCGGCCTAGGTCAGAATGGCGTACTGCCTGGTGGGCTCAAGGTGCGCCGACGGGCACCAGGACTACACGCGCGGCTGCTGGAACGGCGGGGCTTGAACGAGCATGACGTCCTTCACGGGATCGACTGGGTCAACCTGTTTGCCCTGGCAGTTAATGAGGAGAACGCCGCAGGCGGCCGTGTCGTGACAGCCCCGACGAATGGGGCAGCCGGGATCATCCCTGCCGTGCTGCACTACTATGACCGCTTCGTGCCCGGTGCATCGCTTGAGGGCATCAAGACCTTCTTCCTTGCTGCCGCGGCGGTCGGTTCCCTCATCAAGCGGAATGCCTCCATCTCAGGCGCGGAGGTCGGGTGCCAGGGCGAGGTGGGGTCCGCCTGTGCGATGGCTGCCGCTGGATTGGCTGCGGCCCTGGGCGCCACCAATGCACAGGTGGAGAATGCGGCCGAGATCGGCCTGGAACACAACCTCGGCCTGACTTGCGATCCCATTGCCGGGCTGGTGCAAATCCCGTGCATCGAGCGGAATGCGCTGGCGTCAGTGAAGGCCATCAACGCCGCCCGGCTGGCGATGCACGGGGACGGCTCGCACTTCGTCAGCCTGGACCAGGTGATCCGCACCATGCGCGACACGGGCCGGGACATGCTGTCGAAATACAAGGAGACCTCCGAGGGCGGGCTGGCCGTCAATGCCGTTGAGTGCTGACCACCGCCCGACCAGCATCAGCCATGCTGACCTGGACAGCCGCCTGTTGCGCTACTTCCTGGCCGTCGTGCGCGAAGGCTCCATCCGCAGGGCAGCTGATACGCTGAATGTCGCGGCTTCGGCGATCAGCCGCCAGATCTCCGACCTGGAGCTGCGCCTCGGCCTGCCCCTGCTGGAACGGCTGCCAAGGGGCGTCATTCCGACTGAGGCCGGACGGGCGATTGCGGAACACGCCCGCCAGCAGGCGGATGACGGGGACCGGCTTATTGGATATCTGAGGCAACTACACGGCTTGCGGCGCGGGGCTATCCGGATTTGCTGCGGCGAAGGTTTCGTCGGAGACCTTATCGAGAACGGCGTCAACCCATTCTTGAACATCTACCCAGACACACGCAGCCAACTGACGCTGGGCGGAACCCAGGACATCGTCGAGGCGGTGGCCGAAAGCCGCGTAGATGTCGGGTTGGCCTACAACCCGTCCGCCCATGCCGGGGTGCGGTCGATCGTGATCTCCCGCCAGCCCCTTCATATGATCGTAGCGCCTGATCAGCCGCTTGGCAGCCGCGGACGCACATCCCTGCGCAGCGCCGCTGCGGAGCCGGCGGCCCTGCTGACCTGGAACCATGGCATCCGGCAGCTCCTGGGCCGCGTCGAGGCCGACCAGGGTTTCCATCTCAGCCCATACATGGAGGCGAGTTCGATCGACGTGGTCCGGCGCTTCGCAATGTCAGGCCGCGGCGTCACATACCTTCCCTTGTTCGCTGCGGCTACCGAGATCGCAGCGGGACGCCTCGTCGCTGTCCCGCTCACGGATGCCATCTTGGTGGAGGCTAGCGCCCACCTGCTCGTCCGGGCACAGCGGCGCCTGCCCAGTGCCGTGGAACAGTTTGTGTCCTATCTGACGACGCACATGCAGGCATTCAGGGTGCCAGACCGCGACGGCTGGATGGCAGGCGGGAGTACCTGAGCGAGGGGCGAAGTCGCTGTGCTCCCGTTGCTCCCGGGGCAACGCACGTTCACAAAGAGGCGCTTGCCCAAGAGGGCTTGGGAAGGGACCTTAAGCGCCGCGAGTGCGGTCAAATACCCGGCCGGGCACGGCCAAACCAACTGCCCGGACCCGCCGCATCCTGAGACTTTCAGAAGATGCTGGTTCCATCTTGGCCGTGCTCATTGCGATGCCGACCAGTTGCCGGCTGGAAACCGCCTTTAGAGGGGCCTTGGGCAATGCAGATCAAGCGCGTGGGTGTCGTCGGCCTGGGGAACATGGGCCTGCCGATGGCCGTGACATTGGCCCGCAAGGGCTTCGAGGTCATCGGCTTCGATGTCAGCGAGGCACGCCAAGCACTCGCGTCCAGGCAAGGCATCCAGGCGGTCAGCGACCTTGGCGAACTCTTACGGTCCGTGGACGTGATCGTGTCGTCTCTACCCTACGCCCGGGATGTCGAGGCCGTGCTCACCATCCCCGGTGCGTTGCTGGACCGCCGAGACCGCCGGGTGATTGTCGTTGACACGTCCACCGCCGACCCAACCACCAGCCGCCGTTTGCAGAAGCTGCTCGGCGAAGCCGGGCACGGCCACCTCGATGCCCCCGTAAGCGGCGGGCCATCGGGCGCTGCTGACGGCCAGCTCACAATGATGATCGGCGGCAGCGAGCATGACTTCGCCGACGCCCGGCCTGTCATTGAGGCGATGGCAGGCAAGGCCGTGCATGTCGGCCCATCAGGCGCCGGCAACGTCGCCAAGCTCATCAACAACATGCTCGTGGCTGCCCACATGATCACCACAGGCGAGGCGATCCGCCTTGGCGAGGCCGCGGGGGTGAGTGCCGAGGCCGTGCTGCAGGTGGTGAATGCGGCGACCGGGCGCAGCGGGATTAGCGAGCGGCACTTTCCCACGTGGATCATGTCCAACCGCTTTGACAGCGGCTTTGCGACCGGCCTGATGCGAAAGGATGTCGGGCTGGCCGCCGACCTGGCCAACGAGGTCGGCATTGACCTGCCACTGAGCAGGGAGGTGGCCCGGCTCTGGCTGGAGGACCGCACGACCGTCTCTGATACGGAGGACTTCACCCGGATGTCAGGCTACCAGCCGAAGGCCGCCTGAACGTCGCCGGACCTGTAGAGGTGGATGTTGCGCGTAGCTGGAATGGCCTTGCGGATGCGTGCGCCAGCGTCGCACGCAGTTCCCCGGCGCTTGCGGCGGGGCTTGAGGACACTGCCCTCAACGCAACGCCCGCACAGGGGCTGGCCCGGCTCCTCGGGCGCACCCTGCATCCGGTATGGCTTCCAACGGCGGGAATCGAGGCAGTGGCCCGCACCGAGTTCGAACGCGCGGGTGATCTTGTGGCTGCCGTCCTTGAGGACCTTCAGGCAATCAGCGCGCGCAACTTGGAACCTGGCGGTGCGGCCTGGACTTGGTTAGGTGGCCGGGGCTTCCACATCCTGGCCGCCCATCGCGTCATCCATGCCCTTTGGATGGGTGGGCAGCCGCCTGTGGCCTTGGCGATGAAGGCGGGCCTGGCCCCGCTCGGTGCCGATATCCATCCTGCAGCCTGGTTCGGCCGCCGCATCTTCCTTGATCATGGCGTGGGCCTGGTGGTCGGCGAGACGGCAACGATCGGCGACGACGTGTCGATCTGGCACGGTGTCACACTGGGCAGCACCTTGATGCAGGACGGCGACCGCCATCCCAAGGTGGGACCAGGTGCCGTCATTGGCGCGGGCGCAACCGTACTCGGCAACATCAGTATCGGCGAGGGTGCCATCGTCGCATCCGGCAGCGTGGTCCTTAAAGCGGTGCCGTCCTTCACGGTGGTGGCCGGCAACCCCGCCACGCCCAGGCCCGGCTATCGGCACCCCTATGGCTATTCAAGTCCTGGCAAGAGCGAGGTCGCATGATGCCTCCAAGGCCCGGCATTGACCACCCCTTGATCCTGGTGCGCGACATCGAGGTGGTGGCCGCGCGGTATCGCAGTCTGGGCTTCAACACGACGCCGACCGGGTACCATCCCTGGGGCACCAGCACGAGCCTGATCATGTTCGACCGGCAGGCGCTTGAATTGATGGGCGTCTACGATGACAGCCTGTTGGACAGCCATGCCGTCGGGGACTTCCGGTTCGGACGGCACATGGCCAACGCGCTTGCGGAGCGCGAGGGTGTCTCGCTTGTGGCGCTTTACAGCGAGGACGCGACGGGCGACCGCAACAGCGTGGAGGCGCGGGGCATCCCGGCACAGGGCCGCGTGGACTTCCGCCGGCGTGTGAAGGTGCCGGGCCGGGACTGGGACGAGGCGGTGGTCACCCTCGAAATCCTTGTTGACCCTGCGATGCCGCGCGCGTCCAACTTCCTGTGCCAGCAGCACAGGCCGGAGCTGATCTGGGTGCCTGAGTGGCTCCAGCATCCGAACGGCGCACTCGGCTTTGCCAGCATCACCTATGCCACGACCGAGGCCGAGCGGCTGCTGGCACGCCTTGAGCGCATCTTCGGCAGCGACGCCATCCGGGTGACGGCCATTGGGCATGAAGTCCAGACCGCCAGGGGTGTCATCCGGGTCGTCCTGCCTGGTGCGTGGAGCGCGGAACTCGGCGTTCCCGCGGAGCCTGAAGCCGCCCCGGCTGCGTCGGCATGCCTAGGCATCGACGTCCGCGTCGAAAACCTTGGCGTGGTCCGGGACATCCTCGCGCACGCCGGAGTTGCGACGAGCGACCGGCCCGGCGGGATCACGGTGACCGACTATCAGGCGTTCGGAAACGTGCTTTTGCGCTTCGTCGAGTGAGTGCGGACCGGTGGGAGTAGATGACGTGAACAGTTGTCCAGACGACCGGCTGGCCGGCCTGTTGCCAGTTCCCTGCCTTTCCGGGAACACGCTATGGATCGGCGGCCAATGGTGGCCCGCTGCATCCCGGGCGCACTTCACAGCCTCGAACCCGGCTACAGGCAAACCGCTGACAGTCCTAGCACGGGGTACGGCGGCGGACGTGGACCGGGCCGCAAGGGCAGCAGAGCTGGCGGCCCCAGCCTGGGCGGCACTAGGCGGCTCCGCGCGCGGCGCCATCCTGCGGAAGGCGGCGTCGGCGATCCTTGCGAGCGGCAAGGCCCTCGGCATGCTGGACACCTTGGACAGCGGCCGCCCGATCTCTGATACGATTGGCGGTTCCGTCGAGCATGCCGCAGGCCTGTTCGACTACTATGCAGGCCTATCGGACAAGATACACGGGTCTATGGTCCCGATGGGCCCAGACACTACCGGCCGCGTGGAGCGGGAACCTTGCGGCGTCGTAGGAGCCATCTCGCCCTGGAACTATCCATTGCAAAATGCCGCGACGAAGATCGCGCCCATCCTTGCCTGCGGGAATACCCTGGTGCTCAAGCCGGCGGAGCAGACCTCGCTTTCAGTGCTGCTGCTTGCGCAGTTGATGGACGATGCAGGGCTGCCGCCTGGCGTCCTGAACGTGGTCACGGGCTTCGGTCACGAAGCGGGCGCTGCACTCGTGGAGCACCCGGCAGTGAGCAAGATCAGCTTCACCGGTTCGACCGCAACAGGCCGCCGCATCGCGGCTGCGGCGGGCGAACGCCTGAAGTCCGTGGTCCTCGAACTCGGTGGCAAGTCGCCTCTGATCGTGTTCGACGACGCAGACCTTGCTGCAGCGGCCAGGGCCGCCGTGTTCTCGACATTCATGAACTGCGGTCAGACCTGCACGTCCTGCAACCGCGTGCTTGTCGCTCGGGCGCTCAAGGCCCGGTTCGAGGATCTATGCCGCGAAGCCGCATCCAGCCTCCGGGTTGGAAACCCCTTGGATCCCTTGACCCAGATCGGCCCTATCATCTCAGCCCAGCAGCTTGAACGAGTGAACGGGCTGCTTGATGGAGTAGATGGCGAACGCCTGGGAGCCGAAGGCTATCGGCCCTGCGCCGGCGGACATTTCTTCCAGCCGGTGATGGTCGGCGAGTTCGACATCGAGAGCCGCTTCGCCAAGGACGAGATCTTTGGTCCCGTGATGAGCGTCCGGGCATTCGACACCGACGAAGAGGCGTACAGCCTGGCGAACGACAGCCAATACGGACTGGCGACTTCCGTCTGGACCACGTCGCTCGCCCGGTCGGAAGAGGCGCGCCGCAAGCTGCGGGTTGGGATCGTTTGGATCAACTGCGTCCACACGCTAGCGGCTGGGACCCCGGTCAGCGGCCACAAAGCAAGCGGGCTTGGGATCGAGTACGGCCTAGAGGCGGTTGAAGAATACATGCGCGTCAAGACGACTGTCACGATGAGGGGCGGTTGGAGCAGCCCCTTTGCCCATTAGGGTGGCAACGAGCGGGCGGCCCGATGGGATCACGGTGAGCGACTACTAGGCTTTCGGAAACGTGCTCCTGTGCTTCGTCGAGTGAGTAGGGGCGGACAGAGCTGGGCATCCCGCACCCACCAAAGCACCCCCGGGAAGGCATTGCCAGCGACAATCGTGCTAAAACAGTCGAACCCGTGAGGAACAATGACGACAGCTTTACGTGCCGGTGAGCTTCCCGCGAGGTCTCCGACGCCCAGCCTCCTCGGTGCATGGAGGGTGCATCTCTGGGTTATCGCAATCACCTTTGTTGCCGAGGCGATCGGCAACGTCTCCATTCCACTTGGCAAGGGCAGTGTCGTCCTGCTGCCGCTGGTTTGGGGAATGATCCTTGGCGCCGGCGTCAGCCTGTGTTGGAAGCGCCTGCCCCACGTGATCGCCGTCACCCCAGGTGACCAGAAGGCGGCATCGGCCATCATACAGGTCGCGGTCCTGGTGTTCGTGTCCAAACTGGCCCTGCTGGTCGGCAGTTCGGTCCCGCTGCTCATCAGTTCCGGCTGGGCGCTCGCCTTCCAGGAGCTTGGCCATTTCTTCGGCACGGCGCTGCTCGGCATGCCGATCGCCCTGCTGCTCGGTATCAAGCGTGAGGCCGTCGGCGCCACGTTCTCCGTCGGCCGCGAGCCAAGCCTCGCCATCATAGCCGAGCGCTATGGGCTGAACTCGCCCGAGGGCCGTGGCGTGATGGCGGAGTACATCACCGGCACCGTGGTCGGCGCTATATTCATCTCCCTGCTGGCCAGCCTCCTCGCGAGTTCCGGGCTCTTCCATCCCCTGGCCCTCGCGATGGGCGCGGGCGTCGGTTCCGGCTCGATGATGGCCGCCGCCGCTGGGGCCATCGCGGCCCAGGAACCGCCAGAGATGGCCAAGCAAGTGGCGGCCTTCGCGGCGGCGTCGAACCTTATCACCAGCACGATCGGGACCTACTTCACGCTGTTCCTCTCACTGCCGGTTTCAAACCTGATCTACCGCATTCTCGAGCCGCAACTGGGCCGGCTGGGCAAGCCGCGCACCAACCGTGGCGACCTGGTTGTCACGGCTGACGCCGCGCAAGACGGTTTTGTTCCGCTGCCGACGCTGCTGGCCCTGCTCGTCATCGTCGCTGCGATCTGTGTCATGCTTGGCAACCGGATCACCTATCATGTGGCACCATCGGATGCGCTGACAGGGGCGGCTTTCGTCGTCGTCGTGGCGGCCGTCGGTGAGGTGCTGAAGCGGGCCGTCCCCGGACGCATCCCCGCAGTGTTCTGGGTCACCCTGACTGGCATGGCCCTGACGGCCCCATACTGGCCGGGTGCGGCCTGGATGGCAGCAGTCACCGCCAAGGTGAACTTCCTTGCCTTGTCCACCCCGGTGCTGACCTATGCCGGGCTTTCGCTGGCGAAGGACATGCCGACCTTCCGGGCGCTGGGCTGGCGCATTGTGGTGACGTCGCTGGCGGCCAACGCGGGAACGTTCATCTTCGCCACGCTGATCGCACAGGTCCTGATGCACAAGCCGGTCTGACTAGACCATGGCTGGAACCGCCCCGGCGGCTGAGGAACGCGGAAAATAGCGGGGCGTCGGAACAATGGCGGCCCGTTGATGATGCCATGTCGGATCGACATGGCGAGCCTGAAAGGAACTCCAAATGAGCGACGACCTTCTTCAACTCGGCAAAGACATCCGTGGCGAGGTTATCGGCAAGCAGCGCTCGGAGGGCGCCCTGGCCAGTGCCACTGATTTCGACCGTCCCTTCCAGGAGCTTGCTCTGAAGTATTGCTGGGGCGAGGTGTGGGGCCGTCCCGGCCTCGACCGGCGCATCCGCAGCATCGTCAACCTTAGCATGCTCTCTGCCATGGGGAAGCCGAACGAACTGAAGATCCACATCCGCGGTGCGCTGACCAACGGCGTGACCCGGCAGGAGATCCAGGAGGTGTTCCTGCAGGCCTGCATCTATGCCGGCGTGCCCGCAGCCGGCGAGGCGTTCCGACTGGCCAAGGAGGTATTCGAAGAGGCGGAGTTCGCAAACAAGGGATAATATCGGCAGTGGCCCGCTCGTCCCGCCGGGCGATCTAGTAGCGCACGCAGGCCTGCCGCGGTGACTGGGCGTCAATGGGCATGAGCACGCCCGAATGATCTCGAACAGCTCGGCTGACGACCGCTGGACGCTGCGCGCGGCCGACCGTGCCCTGCTCGGCAACAAAAGCGGCGCGACGCGGCTGGGCTTTGCCGTGTTGCTCAAGCTGTTCCAGGCCGAGGGCCGCTTCCCACGCCATGCCGAGGAGGTGCCGGCCATCGCTGTCGAGGTCGTGTCCCGGCAAGTCGGCGTGCCAGCCGCGGCCTGGGCCGGCTACGATTGGCGGGGCAGGACCATCGAATACCATCGCGCCCAGATTCGCGCCGCCCCGGGCTTTCGCGAGGCCACGGACGAGGACGCCGCGGCCCTGGTCGGCTGGCTCGGTGAGCGGGCGCTCGCTCTGGAGCGCCGGCACGACCGGCTCGTGGCCGCGGCAAGGGAGAGGTGCCGGTCGCTGCGGATCGAGCCACCATCCTCCGAGCGCCTGGACCGCCTGGTGCGCTCCGCCCTGCACCGTCAAGAAGAGGCGTTCTGCGCCGCCCTGCTCGCGCACCTGCCGCCCGGGGCCGTGGCTGGCCTGGACGCTTTGCTCCGGGCATCCGATGACGACGGCGAGGACGCCGTTCCTGGCCCGCCTGCGTTGCTCACGCTGCGCGCCGGGACCGGCCAGGCCCGCTTGCAGAGCGTGAGCGAGGAGGCCGACAAGCTCCGCCGCATCCGCGCCCTTGCGCTGCCCGGCGGCCTGTTCGATGGCGTGCCGTCGCGCGTGATGCTCGCCTACCGCCGCCGGGTCGCGGCCGAGGAGCTGCACGAGCTGCGCCGGCATCCTGACGCGCTCCGCCTTACCCTGCTCGCCGCCTTCTGCCACGTCCGCGGGCGCGAGATCGCCGACAGCCTGACCGACCTGCTCATCACCACCGTGCATCGCATCGGCACGAAAGCCGAGAAGCGCGTCGAGGGCGAACTGGTCGCCGACCTCAAGCGCGTCGCCGGCAAGCCCGCGCTGCTGTTCAAGTTGGCTGCGGCCAGCATCGCCAAGCCGGACGGTTCCGTGCGCGACGTGATCTTCCCGACCGTCGGCGAGCAGACCCTGCATGACCTCGTGGCCGAGGGTGAGGCCACCGGCCCGATCTACCGCCGGCATCTTCAAACCATCATTCACAACTCCTACCGCTCGCACTACCGACGCATGCTGCCGCTGGTGCTGGACGCGCTCGCCTTCCGCTCCAACAAACAGGCGCACCGGCCTGTGCTCGACGCCTTGGGCGTGATTGCCCGGCACGCCGCGCGCAAGCTGCGCCTCTACCCCGCAGACGAGGCCGTGCCGCTGGACGGCGTGGTGCCGGCGGCCTGGCGCGACGCGGTGCTGGAGCGCGACGCCCAGGACCGCCTACGGGTCAACCGCATCGCCTACGAAATCTGCGCCTTGCAGGCCCTGCGCGAGCAGCTCCGGTAACCGGGGCAGATCCCCGGGCAATCAGGCTGGCGTTGCGGCCTGACGGACGAGGTCTGGAAGCGGTGGGATGCTGACGGCGCCCGGCACGTGCAGTCGGTCGCCGAGATAGCGATAGAACGAG
>JAABUS010009079.1_pt1 | contig 10628 bp, 12 predicted proteins | sample 5560161 | NCBI WGS metagenome assembly JAABUS01 (sample SAMN10711885, study PRJNA513376) | rock metagenome | isolation source: Antarctica rocks | place: Antarctica: Victoria Land, Trio Nunatak nord | collected 2016-01-04
GGTTTGTTTGTCCACTGGCAAAGAGGGGTTAAATATTAACTGAATAACAAGAGCCGTATGAAGGGAGACTTTCACGTACGGTTCTGTGAGCGGCTGTGGCTGAAATGCTGCGGCCTACTCGACCGTTCCGGCAGGTACGGAAGCAGATGTTTATAAAGGAACCATCGAAGCAGCATCTGAACATGAAAAAATTCTGCTTAATCTTCAGGTTAAAGTTCAACAGCAGGTCTTACCGAAGCCGCACGATTGGAAACACAGACTTGATCTGTGGCAAAATCCCTGGGTAGTTGCATGGAATAATCATTTGGAACCATGGTCTGAGGAGCATAAGGCATTACTGAAAAAACACCTGCAGCTATATGCATATGCAGGGGGTAAGTATATTACTACATATGCAGTTCATTCACCCTGGTCAGATAACTCTTATATGATCGAAGGGACAATGATCGAGTGGATCAAAAAAATTAACGGAACATGGAAATTTGATTACAATATTTTTGACCAGTATGTGCAACTTGCCATGCACGCTGGAATTGACAAAGCCATTACTATCTATACACCGGTTCCATGGGGATTCAGGTTTCGTTATATGGATGAAAAAACAGGAAACTACACCTATGAGTCATGGGCGCTCGACTCTAAAGAGTTCAAAGCTTTTTGGAATGTTTTTCTTACTGATCTCAAAGCGCATCTTGAAAAGAAAGGATGGTTTGAAAAAACATATATTGGAATAAATGAAAATGCCCTTGATCAAACTATGGCTGCTATAAAAGTGATAAAGGCGCATTCAAAAAAATGGAAGATCACATATGCCGGCGATTGGCATAAAGAACTTGAAAACGTGCTGGACGATTATTGTTTTCTTTTTGGTAAAGAATCAGATGTTGATGCAGTAAAGAAAAGAGCTTCGAAAGGTTTTACAACTACATATTATAATTGTTGCAATCCGCCGGTGCCTAATAATTTTGTTTTTTCTCCGCCTGTCGAAGGCAGATGGCTCGGCTGGGATACTATGGCTCATAACTATGATGGTTTTTTAAGATGGCTTATGACGCCTGGCCTGCTGATCCTACCCGCGATGCAAGACATGTATTGTGGCCCGCGGGAGACTGCTTTCTTGTATATCCCGGTGGAAATAGCGGTATTAGATTTGAGAAATTAAGAGAAGGTATAGTTGATTATGAAAAGATCAGGATTTTGAAAGAGCAAGTTTCAAAATCAAACGATAAGAATAGTAAAAGTTTATGGCAGGAACTGGAACAGCACCTAAAAGTTTTTACAGACGAACATGATTTTAAGGAAGATAAAATTAAAGCTGATGTAAACAAAGGAAGAGATTTGGTAGAAAAAATAGGTGACAGACAGGCTCTTACAAATGTTACATCAGCTAAATAAATAATTATACAGGCATTACAACTATAACCATTGAAACTTGATTCTTTTAAGATGGAAACGGTATAAATAAGCCGATTAATTATAGAACATAGAAGAACGGTAAATGCGTTATTAGTTGATTTGCATGCAAGATAAAAAAATCAGGAAAGATGCCTGAAAAAAAATTTCCTTTGTTAAGTATTTTATTTACCTGCATCTTATAAAAGGAGAAAAGTCTTTTTTATATATTCTATACCACTTTATTTTATTGCAAAACAAAGGAGAACCTTAAGAAATCAAAAAGCCTCCGCAAAATGCGAATGCCTTTTGATTACCGGTTGACGGATTATATTTTTTTCATTGATACGGTACCGTTATCTTCTATTTTAAAAATAACAGAACCTTTTTCATTTTCGGCAGATATAAAATAAGCGCTTTCATCTGTTCCTTCAAAACGGATAGCTTCTTTTACTGTATAACCTTTAAATTTTTTAGCGAAAGCTCTTTTTGACCTTACAGGCAATTCGTCCAGGCTCGCAGTCCTGCTGGTTCCGAGTATTTCGCCATTAAGATTGTAAAAGGCTTCCATCTTTTCGTTTTTTAATACAAACGTCGCCTTTGTATACTCTTTTCCTGTGCTCCACTCCACATTAGAAGCATCTTTAAATTGAGTCTCAAAACTCTTTTGTACAAAGTAATTAACATTGTTTCCACCGTTTGCAAATGCGCTTGTGGCAAGTGTCAGCGCTAATAAAGCTGAAATAAATAACTTTCTCATAACTGTAGTTTTTTTTATTTTTAAATGTTTGTCAGTTGTTTTTTTATTTGACAAGTTAAAAGTAGTATCGCAAAAAGATCTGTCCTATTGAATTGTGACAAAAAGGAATTGTCTGCTTCTTCATATTGATGAGTGGTAAAAATGAGGCAGATCAACCCACTAATTGATGGATGAATTAAATGTCTGCTGATGCAGGGCATGACGAATGGTAAGAGAGTAAGATGAATGATTAAGCAGAGCAAAAAATTCAGTTATAAAAACAGAGTTACTTACAAAATCATTTGTTCCTGCATTTAAAGCAGGTGAGTAACTGAAATCTGCTAATGTAATATCTAAATAAAAACCTGCCGTAAAAAAAATCTCTGAAAAAGCTATGAGAATTAAAAAAATATTTAGATATTTGTCTAACTCTATAACAGATGAATAATGAATACCTTCTTTAAAGCTTTAAACGATCCGACAAGAAGGGAAATACTGGAACTGCTGAAAGAACGTGATATGCCGGCAGGAGAAATAGCTGACAAATTCAATATTTCAAAACCAAGTATTTCCCATCACCTCGACTTGTTGAGACAGGCAAATCTGGTGACATCGCGCAAAGAAGGTCAGTTTGTTTATTACTCTATCAACCTGACAGTAATTGATGAACTGGTTAAGTGGTTCACACAATTTTCAAAACCTGTTAAAAAGAAATTATTATGAAAAACGGTAAACTTTCTCTGCTGGCAGTGATGCTCGTACTTAGTATTCCTTTAATTTATCTTGCCTCTGTTTACAAATCTCTTCCCGATATTGTAGCAACGCACTTCGGGATTGATGGCAAGCCAAATGGATTTGGCACGAAGACGGAATTTGCAGGAATAGTTTTGTTCATGGCATTAACTGCTATGGGAGTTTATTTACTAATTAAAAATATTCATAAGATCGATCCGAAGAAAAGTGCGAAGTTCAGTTCGGACAGCATGAATAAGATTGCCCTTGGCATTGTAATATTTTTTACCGGATTAAATATTCTCATTGTTTATTCAACTATTAAAAATGAATTTGTTTTTCATAAACTTATGCTGCCTTTCGTTGGACTGTTTTTCGCTTTTCTTGGAAATGTTATGTATAGTGTAAAGCAAAATTATTTTGTTGGAATACGTACTCCCTGGACTTTGGAAAGTGAAGATATTTGGCGTAAAACGCATCAATTAGGTGGAAAGCTTTGGTTCGCAGGAGGTTTGCTTATTGCAATAGTTACATTACTTTTAAATAATACAGCTTCATTCGCTTTTTTTCTTTCTGTTGGGGGTTTTATTGTAATAGTTCCTGTTGTTTATTCTTATATATTATTCAGGAAATCAAAGGCTGGCTGAAAAAATTGAAAATCAAAATAAAGGCTCTTAAAATAAACCAAAAGATGTTTAGGTTTTGCAAAGTTACCCTTAAAGGCATAATAGTTGCTCAGCAAAAAAGTGAAATGATATACAACTGATAATGAACTTTCTTGCCCATGCCTATCTGTCTTTTAACCATCCTGAAATATTGGTAGGTAATATGATCAGCGATTTTGTAAAAGGCAAAAAGAAATTTGAGTATTCACAAGGCATTCAGCACGGAATTTTTTTACATCGCCTGATAGACCAGTATACAGATGATCATGATGCGACAAAAGAAGCAAGAAAATTTTTAAAGCCTGCTGTCGGTTTATATTCGGGGGCATTTGCAGATGTTGTATATGATCATTTTTTAGCCAATGATTTAAATGAGTTTACAGATGCGTCTTTACAGCAACATGCAATAAAAACTTACAGTATCCTTACAGAAGCTAATGATGTTTTGCCAATTAAGTTTCAAACCATGCTGCCTTATATGAAAGCACAAAACTGGTTGTACAACTATAAAAGCCTGACAGGTACCCAAAACAGTTTTGGCGGTGTTGTAAGAAGAGCAAGTTATCTTTACAGCAGCACTGAAGTCTTTGATTTATTTCAGAAACATTATACTTCTTTACAAACTTGTTACACCGCTTTTTTTCCCTGCCTTAAAGAATTTTCTATTCTTCAATTTAAACAACTGATAAATAAATAGGTCTTTATCTTTGTCACAAATAAACACACCATATGAAGAAAATTATTTTTTTATTAGGATTTGTATTAGCAGGAAAGTTATTAATGGCACAACCTAAACCAACGGATCTCGATAAAAGTCCTATGGATGTTAGTTATAATCCTGCAAATTACCCCATCATAAAAATGCGGGGTCAGGCAAACGGTGAACCTTTGGCACGTATTATATATAGCCGTCCGCAAAAAAAAGGCAGAGAGATATTTGGGCAGGAAGTTAAGTATAACGAGGTATGGCGATTAGGCGCTAACGAAGCTACTGAGCTTGAATTGTTTAAAAATGCTGCTATCGGTGAAAAAAGTGTAACAAAAGGCAGTTATACATTGTACTGCATTCCCACAGAAACAAAATGGACAATTATTGTAAGCAAAGACAATTACAGTTGGGGCAGTTTTACTTATAAAAGTGATAAAGATGTTGCGAGAATAGATGTGCCTGTACAAAAAAATGATGAAATAACTGAAGCTCTAAGTATGTATTTTGAAAAAGATAACCTGATAATATTGTGGGATAATTTAAAAGTTGCTGTGCCTGTAAGCTTCTAAATTCTTATATTGTTGGTGTATGCCCGGTTCATTATGACCGGGCTTTTTTATGATTTTTAATACGGTTTTTTTTTTGAGGTAACCTGTTGTTTCAGATACTATCATTTTAAGGTGCATTCTATCGTCATTAGAATTTTCATCTGCTGGAATTCCGGTTCAGCTTATTCCATTCGTTATTACTGCAGAAAATATTTACATTGTAAGTGTGCGACGCAACTATGTTGACGTAAGCAATAAAGCCGGGTTCAAAAAAATTGTAAAACGGCAGATAAAAGAAAGAAAATATGTGCGGCATTGCAGGAATATTATCTCCGGATATACAAAATGTATGCAAACAACGGTTGCAAAAAATGACCGATGCAATACAGCATCGCGGCCCCGAAGATGAAGCTTTGTGGTTGAATGCGGAGCAAACTGTTGGGTTTGGTCATCGTCGCTTATCAATAATTGATTTAAGTACTGCCGGTTCTCAACCCATGCATTATCTTAACCGGTACACCATTACATATAACGGAGAGATATATAATTATATAGAACTTAAAGAGGAACTTATTAAAAAGGGGTATTATTTTACTTCTGATTGTGATACGGAAGTGGTACTTGCTGCTTATGCTTGTTATAACAGAGATTGCCTTCAGTATTTTGATGGCATGTTCGCTTTTGCTATTTGGGATCAGCAGGAGCAAACATTGTTTTGCGCCCGTGACCGCTTCGGTGAAAAGCCTTTTTATTATACCGGGTTACAAAAAAACAATGAATTTGTTTTTGCAAGTGAGATGAAGGCTTTGTGGGCAGCGGGAGTGCGTAAAAAAATGGATAATGAAATGTTGCTTAACTACCTTACATTAGGTTGGGTTCAGAACCCGGTTAACAAGCAGCAAACTTTTTTTGAGGATATCGTTTCTTTACCTCCTTCGCATTATCTGTTGTACAAGTTTTACGGAAATGATGAGCCATATCTTGAGGTGAAAAGTTACTGGGATATTGATAAAGAGAATGAGATTGTAAAGCATTCGGATGATTTTCTGAAACAACGTTTTATTGAATTGTTTACAACTTCAGTAAAACGAAGATTAAGAAGTGACGTTGCAATTGGTTCAAGTATAAGTGGCGGCCTCGACAGTTCGTCTATTGTGGCTGTAGTAAATAAAATATTAAGTGGTGCGGGGAAACAAAAAACCTTTTCAGCAGTATTTCCTGGTTTTGAAAAAGATGAATCGAAGCAAATCGGGGTGGTGATTAAAAACTTTAATATAGATAATTATAAAGTAACCCCCAATGCCGATAATTTCGTTCATGACTTTGAAAAATTAATCTATCATCAGGAAGAACCCTTTCAATCCTCTAGTATTTATGCCCAGTTTAAAGTGTATGAACTGGCAAAACATAAAGGAGTAACCGTTATTTTAGATGGGCAAGGGGCTGATGAAACAATGGCAGGGTATTCAAAATATTATCAGTGGTTTTGGCAGGAGAAAATTGCCGGTTACAATTTGAAAGAAGCGAGAAAAGAAATCAAGTCAGCAAAACAAAACGGTCAGCAAATTACATGGGGCTGGAAAAATTATGTAGCCGCCTTTTTACCTCAGTTAGCCGCAAATCAATTGCAAAAAAACTCTTATAAAAAACAATCAAATCATCCTGATCTTACTTATGATTTCTTTTCACATAATTATAATAAGACCAAAATTTTTAAGCCTTCTGTAACTAAATTGAATGATATTTTATACTTCAATACAATGCAGTTTGGCCTGGAAGAACTGCTTCGTTATGCTGACAGAAATGCTATGGCGCACTCCAGAGAAGTAAGATTGCCTTTTCTAAATCACGACCTTGTGCAATTTATATTTAATGTTCCTTCATCGCTTAAGATAATGGAAGGTTTCACCAAGTATTTACTGCGGATTAGTATGAATGACTTTTTACCCGAATCAATTATTTGGCGAAAAGATAAAGTGGGCTTTGAGCCGCCGCAAAAAGAGTGGATGCAGCATCCAATGGTTGAAGAATACATCAGGGAAAGTCGCCGAAAACTAGTTCACCAGGGGATTTTAAAGCATGATGTTTTAAAAAAGCCTGTACGTCATCGTTCTGCTCATGACTCGGATAATTTTGACTGGCGTTATTTATGCGCATCACATTGCATGTAATATTATTTAATGCAATTTCTTCCTGTTTGCATTTTCCATGCACCATTAATTATTTTTTTAAACGAAATTTTTAAAAACCTGACTGAAATAACGTTAAAAAAAAGTATTATTAATACTTCTGCAAATGGAAAAAATATTTACACTGGTTTCATTAATTTTTTTGCAAACGTACCTATCGTAAGACCTTGTACAAGAATGGAAAACAAAACAACTATGTAGGTAATAGAAATAAATAATTCGCTAAACATACTTTTAGGTAATGACAATGCTAAGGCTACTGAAATGCCGCCTCTCAAACCGCCCCATGTTAAAATTGGTATTGTGTTTCTTTCAAATGTTTTTGTATATTTTAAAACAAAAATTGGTATTGCTACCGAAATTAACCTTGCCAATAATACAATTACTATAGTTATACAGCCTAACCAAAAAAACATCATGGTAAATGGGATGATCAACATTTCAAACCCTATCAATAAAAATAAAATTGCATTGAAAATCTCATCCATCATTTCCCAGAACTTGTCAATATAATCCCTGGTAACATCACTCATTCCGTGTGCCCTGCTTTTGTTGCCGGTAATTATGCCTGCCATTACCATAGCCAACGGGCCACTGATATGTAAATGTGCCGCTAGCAGATAACCTCCCATAACTATTGCTAAGGTTATAAGCACTTCTACAACATAATTATCTATTGAACGCAGTGCCCAGAAACCTATGTAGCCAAGCAATAAACCAAAAGCTATGCCGCCTCCCGCTTCCTTTACAAACAGCCAGACAATTTGCATTATACCTATATTCTGAATACCCGCAGTGGCAATCTCATAAACAGCAGTAAAAACAACAACCCCAACTCCATCATTAAATAAACTTTCACCGCTTATTTTCATTTCTAATGCCGGCGAAATGTTGGCTTGTTTTAAAATGCCCAACACTGCTATAGGATCTGTTGGAGAGATTAGTGCACCAAATAATAAACAGTATATAAAATCAATTGAAAGCCCAAACCATGCAGTGACCGCATACATTAGACCTGCAACAATGAAAGTGGAAAGCAAAACGCCTATGGTAGAAAATGTAATGATGGCAGCACTTTGGTTTTTCATTTCATTTATATCAATATGAATAGCGCCTGCAAACAACAAAAAGCTAAGCATTATTTTCATTAATGCCGTATTAAAGTCAAGAGTGCTTATAAGATGTGTCGTTTTTGTAAAAAAATCAGGATACAAAAAACCAATACCAATAACAATAAGTGATGCAGCCAATGAAATAATCATAATACCTATAGTAACCGGTAATTTAATAAACCTGAGGTTGATATACCCAAATAAGGCTGCCAAAACAATCATAATAGTGATGAGGTTATATACTTCCAAAACAAGAGATTTATTGAAGCTGCAATTTATACTTTAAAGAACTTCTTTTACCACTTCCTAAGAAACGGTATTTGATTTTAGTACATTAGTTTCTATGAGTGTTTTAACAGTTTTACCCATTTTATTTCTTATGCAGAGAAGGCGTTAATGTAATACTGAGACAAAATACTCAAGGAACTATTTATGGCCTTCCTCATTGATTTAGAACAAGTGTGTTTATAAAAGGTTTTACTAAAAAATACAAGGCGGGATTAAAACTCAAAAGCGTTTATCTGACATTATAAAGCTAACATTACCTTAGTGAACAACGGGATGCCGATTTAAAATAGCGTATATTCAAATAAAAAAGGATAATTATTCTTTTATATCTGTTTTTTTATCAGCCCGGTTGTTTAAGTTATCTCTTATATCCATGAGCAATTGTTCAGTGAGTGTATACTTTGAGGTAGCCGCTTCTTCAGCTGCTACTTCTTTTTTGCGTTTTGTAATATTCATCGCTTTAATAATGGCAAATAAAACTAAAGCAACTAAAATAAAATCAATAATGGCCTGTAACATAAGTCCAATCGGAAACACTGTATGAACTATTGTAAGCTTTACATCTGATACACCGACCTTACCTACTATCAAAGCAAGAATAGGGGCAATAATACTGTCTGTTACAGCCGATATCACTTTTCCAAAAGCTGCACCCAACACAACGGCTACCGCTAAGTCAATAACATTACCTTTAAGGGTAAACTCTTTAAATTCTTTAAAAATGTTCATAACTGTATATTTTACTGTATATCTTAAAGATCAAATCGTTCTTTAGCAATTTAATTAATTTTCAGAGCAGAACAAGCTTTACATATAAATATCATTCAAATTTCAGATAAAAGCTTTACATTTTATCTGTTTTTTTTCTATATGAAACACAAAAAAAGTTTGGTGGCTAAGAAACAAAAAAGCTTTATGGTTGTTCAATACTGTGTCTCTACGTTTTGTATAATCAACAATTGAGTTAGCCATAATAAATGTTAAGCAATTAATATGCATTTGAATCATTTCATAATTATCTTATAGTGAAAAAAATTCCTCTCATCTTTTTACCTGTTGTTCTTTTGTTTGCACCTAACGCCAAAGGACAAGACCTCAAACCCGGATTTGATAAAGCAGAATATATTGAAATGCTGAAAATAGCACAGCGGCAGCATATAGATACCGGCAAATGGAATACTATAACTACTGTTCCTGAACCTGAGAAAATTTAAATTTACTTACCGTTCGCCTGTCATGGCGCTTGATAATATATGGGATTTATGGTTAAGTAAAGACTCGGTAGCTGTTATCTCCATACGAGGCAGTATAGAAAGTGACGTTAGTTTTTTAGTTAATTTTTATGCCGCAATGGTACCCGCAAAAGGAGAATTACAATTAGACAAGTCATTTACTTTTCAGTATAATTTATCTAATGATCCCAAAGCAGCGGTCCATGCAGGTTTTTTGGTAGCAATGGCTTACCTGCAACGTGATATTTTACCTAAAATTGATTCGTGCTATAAACAAGCGGGCATTAAAAATTTTATAATAGCGGGTCAGAGCCAGGGAGGTGGTATTTGCTACCTGCTTACTTCTTATTTAGAAAGTTTGAAGAGTGAGAACAAGATACCTGCTGACATTCGCTTCAAGACCTATTGCGGCGCTTCACCTAAACCCGGCAATTTGTTCTACGCCTATGATTATGAAAACCTTACCAAAGATGGCTGGGCTTATAATGTAGTAAATACGGCAGACTGGGTTCCTGAAGTACCATTTTCTATACAAACAATGAATGATTTTACTGATGTTAACCCATTTAGTAATGCAAAAAACTTAATCAAAAAACAAAAATTCCCGAAAAATATAATGCTTCGCTTTGCCTATAACAAATTAAGCAATCCCGCTAAAAGAGCACAACGACGGTATCAGCGTTATTTGGGAAGCTTTGTTTCGAAGGCAGTTAAAAAACAATTGCCTCAATTTAAAGCTCCGGAATATTATAAAAGCAATAATTATGTAAGAACCGGTGCTACTATCGTTTTATATGCTGATGATGTCTACTACAAACAATTTCCTAAAGATGTTACTAAAATATGGAAACATCATTTCATCGAGCCTTACTTATACTTAACGCAAAAATTAAATGAAATTTTTGTGTCATAGGAAATTCTGGTATTTAATTTACACGATAAATGCTTCCAGATTGTATAATATAGATTCTCTGATTATTCTTACTTTATTTTTCACTGGTATTATTATTTTTTTCTTTTAA
>JAABUS010009080.1_pt1 | contig 10628 bp, 10 predicted proteins | sample 5560161 | NCBI WGS metagenome assembly JAABUS01 (sample SAMN10711885, study PRJNA513376) | rock metagenome | isolation source: Antarctica rocks | place: Antarctica: Victoria Land, Trio Nunatak nord | collected 2016-01-04
CTATGCTCCTTATCACCTTTGTTTTGCATTCCATCAATGAGTGGAACTTTTTTGGCACAAACGGCGCCTGGCGAAGGCGCAAGTGTACTGAAGGCTTGTTGATACTCTACAGTTTGTACTCCTCTGTGACTGTCCTTAAGAGACCTCGACCTGACCAAAGTGCAAGCTATGGTACAGAGGATGCGCGTGCAAGCTTGCTGCAGTTCTTGGCCTGTGCAGCATCCGTTATCATAGTCGTTGCCTTCATTTTCGCACCCAATTTCAGGAGCAGGATTGCCACAATAGCGAACATATGAGTATCATGCCAAAGTCAGAAACACATCAGAGCAGAAGCTGAGAACTCAATATGAACGCAGCTCCCCAAGCACTACCGCAAGTCACTATAAGTTTCTTCAGCCTGTATAGCATAGACAGCATTTGTTTGATGTACCGACTCATTTGTTCTTGATTGTCTGCAGTTCATGTAACCATGTACATTCAGCCTGTATTGTCCTCGCTATAATGGTTGGGGTCGCGTCTGAACGACGAATATGTTGGATCCGACTACCGCCCCCTCCACATCCTGGGGCGCCCCAAACTCCTCCTCCAACATCACTGCAACCTTGCACAGCTGCTGTCCAACCTGCAGACAGATCATGCCAAGCTCAGGCATTCATTGCATGGCAACCCTTTGCATGCCTTGCAGGGCTGTGCTTGGAAAATCTGTCCGCCACAGCTACTTTGCTAAAAGCTACTTTGCCTTTGTCATGTCAAGCCCTTGAACTGCACATGACATGGCCCAAACGTCAACAGCACATAGTAATTGCACGACACTCTGCTGCACAGCAACACAGATCCAGCACTGCAGGTTTGCCACACATCTGTTAACGCCTGGATCTACATTCCACAATCTGCAACCACCTCTGCACTGGATCTTTAGCTTACAGCCAAGCGTGAAAACTGCACCTTGGGTGCCATGCAGCAGACAAAAGCATACCTGATCTCTGGCTTCAGAGCTCAGAGACAGCTCTTGCTTGCTGTAGTCCAAGACAGCGTTGCTGCCACCTTTGCCTTTTGACTTGCTGGATTCAGCCCCTGTGCTGCGCAGGGCTGTGCCAAAGTTGGCAAAGGCCAGTACTTGTACCTTGCCTACATCACATCCCACATCTGTTGCTAACCTTCAATCCACACTGGCAGGCTGTCAAGTCACAGTCACACATGACAGCAGTAGATATTGCATTGTCCCACAGAAATCAACTGGTTTATATAAGGCACGCCCAGACAGCACTCTTCCGATATGCACCAAATGTGATCTGTAGCATCTGACCAACTGATGCAGAGTCCATTTGGAAACCCTTCAGATGGCAAAGATGCATACATAATATCATGCTCATCAATGATCATGTGACAAGAATACATAACACACACAGAACAGTAAAACTTTGACTTTCTTGCCAGGAAGAGCTTTAAGCCAAGGACTCACCAGTTGACTTGTTGACAGCGAGTCTCCAGGGAGAGCCCCGAGTGCCAGAGGCTAGGGTTTCCCCAAGCCCTACCGCCAGCTCAGCATACATGGTGTCCTTGTCACCATCCAGGGGGCTGACTGTATGCAGCACAAAGGAGAGATCCGGGCTGATCTGCTGCTGGACCAGCACTGCCATTGCAGCATCTGCCTGTTTCACCCCTGCATAGCAAGCCACAGTTTGTCACATCTGCTGTGCATCGTTGTGCTCTGCAGATAGACACTGCCAGAGGCAATCCTGCTTGTCTGTTTGACATTCCTGATTGTGCTTCTAGTTGTGATGCACTCTGTCAGCTGCTCAGACAGACTTTGACAGCATTGTACACGAGTAATCCAATATCCTTTCTTGGTGGCTGCAGCTTGTAATGCACTGGCAACACATTACAGTATGGTCCTCATTGTCTCAATGATGCGCTGTACAGCATATGAGGCTAAAACGAGCGCGGTGGTACGCTATAGATGCTACAGGTGCTCTGCTGAATTTGATGCAAAGGCAAATGAGGTTAGGATGGATGTGTTGGGTGCACACAGTCCAAGCAGATACTTGCAGCAGAAGCAGAAATTGCATGCATGCATCCAGTTGAGTTGCTGACCTGCAGCCCTTCTGCTGAGAACTGCCCTTCTGGTGTAGAGTGAAGCCCACACACTGGCAAGGGCCTTCTCAAAGGCCCCTGAGGTACTGAGGGCAATGTTGGGGATGCTGTCATACAGCCCTGCCCCTGACATGCCGGCTAGGTCCTCCACATTGGCTGTGCTGCGCACTATCACTGTTGCGTCATTGCCCAATGCCTTGCCTGCATGGTCAGCACTGTACAACTACATACCAGAGAGGCTTGACCACAACAGCAGAGCAAGCCTTCCACCTTGTGAATGACAGGTGCAATCAGTTGTAGCTGTCACCTGCTTATGCTACGTTGAGATCATTGCCAAGCGCCCTGCTTGCATTCAAGGTATACATACCCAGATGGCTTGCTGCCACAACAACACAACAGGGGGGTCATATTGTGTATGATGGGTGATGTCAGCAGCAGCTGCCACGTGCTCCTGCTGTGTTCAGTGGATTGAGGGCAGTAATGCAATTTCATTTTTGACACGCAGATGATAGTGATGTAGAATGGTTCACACATTGCAAGACAAGCTCTCCCTTGTTTGGTTGTGCTATGCTTTGCATCAACACTGACGATGCATCAAGTTGAAACAGTCCAAGCTACTACCAGCAGCAGCAAAGAGTTAGAGTTGTTACGCCGTGCAATGCAACCTGTTGCCACAGGGAACAAACGCACCAAAGCAAAAAACACCTGTACGGTGCTGACATGACCTGTGCAGGCAAACAGGTGAAGGACACTGTAGCATGAGCGGTGACAACAGCTGATCAGCCTATGTGCAGTGTGTGACTCACCAACATCCTTGCTCAGCTGCTTGGGAGGCTTGAGGCCTGACACCAGGGCTTGCAGCTCATTGCAGGCCTTGTCAAGTGCCCCGCCCTCCAAGCTTGCCCCCTCAATCTCTGCCAGCAGCGCTTCAAACTCCTTGCCTTTGCCAGCCTCCTACACACAGACATACACACATACAGTCTGACCTATCCTTGCAGACCTCATGCACGCTCCTGGGGATTACTGAGGTTCAACAACGTGCATAGCCGTCAGCTTGTCTGGCGTTGGACGTGGTATGCACAGAAGCACAAGGCAGCGTGACTTTAAATGAAGGTGAAGGGTGTTGCTGTCCAGCTGTGTTGACCGCCATTTTTTTCTTCCACATTGCTTCTTGTATTGCTGCGTGTTTCTGCAAAATCATTTTTGTTTTGTTTGTTTGTTGGTGGAGATCCATGTGGGAGCAAGCAAGTCGCTTAGTGGTGTCAACCCAAGTGTGTAGTGTCACTAATGAATTTGGTCAAGAGCAAACAGGAAGAGCAGCCAGGTGATTGATATTGATTTCAAGGTGATTGAGAGGGTGCTCGGCCAAGGCTGCAGTGCATTGCCATGGCCAAGCTGCCAACCCAGCAATGCAAGCATCACTATTGGGAAGGCCCCCAGAAAAATAGGTTAGATAACAAGGGGGACAATGTCCCCCATTAGAGTTATCAAACTCTAAAGAACAGATACTACACTTGATCTTAGCCAAAAGGCCGAGAAAGGTATGACTGGATTGTGCTCACAGCAAGACTATATGTATAGCAGCACTGAGCAACATGCCGGCAAGTATGGGATGACATGACCCTACAGCAACCCTGGCAACAAATAGCAAGACCAGTTGCTCAGGTCAGAGGTGGCCAGTTCAATTCCACACAGTAACAACATGGTCTCGTGGTGTCTGTGCGCAAACTGTGTTCAGCCATCCTGCTGCAACAAAGCAATATGGTCTCACGCATGCAGAGGCAACTCAACAGGCGGGTGGAGAAAACATCAGTCGCTGCATTGCCATACTGCAACATATCTATACCTGCAACCGTCTCATGAAAGCGGCTGCACAGACAATGTGTATGCAATGCTGCAAGTAACCGCCCTTCTGTTTGCCTAAACCATCTCCGCAATGTAGAAACACATTTTTACTGTCTCCAGACGGATCTCTAGATTTCCAGTGTAGGAATGACATATTTGAATTAGAATAGACGTTTCGGGATTGAAAACAGCTGTTGCTCAGCTCAGAACAAGCAGCACACACAGCCCTTGTTGCAATCACACATGTGGAGTTACCTCTGTGAAGTAGAAGAGTCAGGCGTAGTCACAGAACAACACACACGGGTGCACAAACAGACAGGCCACCTGGATGATGGCCTCCATGCAGCCGAATGGTAAGCACACACAGATGCACAGACAGATAGGCCACCTGGATGACAGCCTCCATGCAGCCGAATGGTAAGCACACGCCTGCAGCTGTGCCGAAGCAGCCCTGCTCCTTGCTGATCTTGTCTGCAAGCTTGGCCAGGTCTGCACAGGCTGCAGCCTTGGCTCCACAGCTGGCGCTGGTGGCCTTGGCTAAGGGCACCACACTTGCCTTGCTCACCTGCACAGGAATAATAATCATAATAACGAAATCGCTTTCCAGCTCATGATGATGTGCAAAGTCTTGTCTTTCCAAAGCAGTCTGTCTTGGACACGGCACACTTGATTTACTTGAGCATGAGCAAACGCAAGACCATATGTATGCTGTGGGCGTGGGCACACCAGCATGTGACTCACCTTATCGATTTTGCCGGGCTGGGCAGCCTGAACAGCCTCCTGGGGTGCCCCTTGACTGGAGGAAGAGGATGGGGCTGAGTCAGGGGCAGGAGCAAATGAGACACCCTCTAGACTGGCCTTCAGCTGAATGCGCTGCCCTGCAACAATGAAAGGATGCCTGGTTTGTTGAAGAACTTTTGCCAAGTCCAGGTCAAATGGAAGGGCATGAGCAGAATGTGCTATCGGAAGCAACAGAATGTCAGTATGCAAGGTCAGAGGGACAGACAACATACATGGATTGCTCATGTGCTGCAGAGAACTGTCAGAAGGTTCAATCGACAATGAAGTCTTGAACATAGGTCACAAATGCATACCATATGTACTTGAGGCAGAGCGCTTGGCCTTCCCACGATCACAGATTGCAAAAGTCACAGACAGACTGATTTGCTGCCTGCTCCTGAACATAGGGCAAGTTGAGGAATGTGCTTGTCCAGACGACAGGAATCTGCAAACCTTGCTGCCCACTGTTCACACTCTGTTTGATTCATAATCATGTTCATTGTGCTTTCCAGCTCAATTAGCTAGGTACATGCAGGACAAATCTTGTCTTTCCAAATCTGTCAGTCTTGTGCACCTGTATAAGGTCTACCAATTCAACACTTTTGACAATCACGCTATGCAACATCATTGAAACTAGACCTAGAGCAACAAGATGCACTATACCGATCAGTGGCTTGACAGTAGCAGCCATGGTGTCTTCATCTTCACAGGTCACAAAGACCACCTTCTCCTGCCGGGCCCTCACCCCCAGGTGGCTCAGGTGGGGTAAAGAATGCGCCAGGATGACACCCTTCAGGGGAACTCCGGTGGCGCTTACTTCTTCGTCTCCGGAGGCTTCATGGACAAGCAGGACTACATCCTCGCCTACTTCACTTTTTACTGCCCCTGGCTCGATGCGCTGCACCTCTATCAGCTTGCCGGTTACAGTGCCTGTAAGAGCAGGCCATGGCTTAATAATGGCATGGAAGTCTCACAACACAGTGGACAGGCGTAGCCATAGGACAGTGGACAGATGTAGCCAACGAAATAGTGGACAGATGTAGCCAACAGAACAGTGGACATATGCAGTCAACAAAACAGTGGACAGATGTAGGGGAGAAACCAGTGGACAGATGTAAGACCAGAAAAGTGGACAGATGTAGCCAACAAAACAGTGAATAATTGTAGCCAAAAAACAGTGAACAGATGTAGGGGGAAAACCAGTGAATGGATGTAGCCAACAAGACAGTGAACAGATGTAGGGGCAGAACCAGTGGACAGATGTAGCCAACGGAACAGTGGACAGAGGTAGCCAACAGAACAGCAGACAGAGGTAGCCAACATAACAGTGGACAGATGCAGGGGAAGAACCAGTGGACAGATGTAGCCAACAGAAGAGTGGACAAATTTAGCCAAGAAATGGTGGACATATGTAGCCCAAAAATTCGTGTGAACATGGTTCTGGAAGGTGAGCAGGCCTGTGTCTGCAGCCCTGTTTGCTGTGCTTGCGATGTTCTGAAGACTGCCACTGATGCACAAGCTGGGCACAGCCAACACCCTGATTCCTGAACCCCACCAAAAGATGCCAAAACGCCACGGTGTCCCAACAAACAATCCGTATGCATGGAATATGGAAAATTCGACCCTAAACTCCAAAGCATGAGCCCCAGGTTGTATGGGGTACAAGCAATGAGTGAGGTGGGGGACCTGCAACAAGGGCGTCCCAGGCAGCTCCTCCAGTGGCGATGCGCGCTGCCTTCAGCATGAAGCTGCACAGCTTGCTGACCTGGAACACCAGGCTGGCCCTCACCTCTGCCTCTGTGAAAACCTGAACCCCAATAACAATAATGATAATTATGATAATACATAGTAATATCAACAAAAATAAGATTAACAATATCAATGATGTTGATAATAACAGTAAAAATAATGATGATCGTAACAACAACAATAACACTAAAAGTAATGATACAGCTTGAAATGAGACAATGAAGACCATGCCAACAAAGTTCTGGACTGACGCTGTGTTTGTGTCTGCCTGCAAGGCAGTAAAACCTCAATTCGAAATTGAGCAAGCATGCACATTTTCCCCTCCAATTTTTGAAGTATCTCTTGTGGTGAACATGACCATGGCTTATGGAAGAACCACAAACTCGTGAGATGCAGGATTTGTGATATGGTGATGTACCTTGAGGCGCTCTTCATTCATGGCGAGGCCCTTGCCCAGGGCTTGCACCCTGTCTGGGAAGACGGCCAGCAGCTGCTCTGTGTAGCCATGAGCCAGCCGCTGCACTCTCTCCAAGGTTGCCTTCAACCTGTCACACAATGTGTTTCAGCAGTAGAAAAGAAAATACTACACCTTTCGGCGTCGAATTAATGAGAAGCTCAGTACTCCAGTTCAGCAAACCTCAACTATACTGAACTGCTACTGGTATATACTGGGCTGCCCAGGGTGTTTCAGCAGTGTACACCAGATGTTTGTGTTCTACCACACACGCTCTCAGAAGTTTATATGGTTTGTGTGTATTGTCAAGTTTACATGTAAATGGTGAAACACATGGGATTCTCAGTTGGATGCATCCTGGTATGCATACGTTTACGTCAATTAGTCATACACATGTGGTGACTTGCTGCAAGTAGCTCATGCAGTGCTCTGCACAACTCACTGCTTTAGCAAGGGGAGTATATGCTGTCAGCTGCTTCTTGCCAGCTTTTACATCAAGCACATTTCAAACCTGAAACATGCACTTCAATTCAGAAACATCCATTCCATAGTGATAGTCTCAACTCAGAAATGCCTGGAGACAGAGGTTTCACAGTCAGTCATGCATTGCTTAATGCGATGCATCACACACCCTGGCTTGCAAGCACAGTTGAAGGAACAAAAGCGTGGAAGACTGGGTGAAGCACCTGAGGGCTGTTTCAGTGGACTTGAAGTCTCCCTGTTGTTGCCAGGCGGTGAGCTCATTCTCAAGGGCCATGCACTCAGGGCCCTGCCACCCGCTGAGGCCCATGTGACGCACTCCCAGCACAACAGCCCCCAGGGGCAGGTCCCAGGCATTGTCTGCCTGCCCTGCCAGCCCTTCAGCGCCGCCCTACACTGCCAAGCAATTCATCTAACATTTTCTTTGTCTTTCTTGAATGTTGTTTACAATCCAAGCCGACAAAAGCGAGAATGGTACTGGCTTGAGTGTGATGAAACGAGCATGTGGGAAACCTGAGAAAAATCTGAGTCTTCTAGTGACCACGGTGGGAGCGCTACGAGGCTCCCAATATTTTGGTTTGTACCAATTTCACTGTAGCTTCTTATAAGAGAAGGAGTGAGCAGCCCCAGTCCTGCACGTACCTAGCTCATCAAGAGCAGGAAAACATCAAATTATTAACATCATAAGCCCAAGGTAGCAAGCATGCACCTGCTTATTCTCACCAGAAATGCACTGCAACAATGCATGAAATGCAGGTGCATACATGACTGGGACATGATAGGCTAAGCCTGCCTTGACTGACACTATAGCCAGAAACCAGGCTAAACAACTTGTACGCTGCAACCAACTGCTTGCAAAATGCACAAGCTAGTCCGAATACACTGCCATAGTTCAACGGGAGCATGCCTTGTCATTGAGCTGGTTTAGGAAGGAGCTGAAGAGGACGAATGCGTAGTCCTCAGCACGGATCTCTGCCAGCCTCCAGCGCTGCCTCATGGCCATGGAAGCATCCGGAGCATCATTCCTCAGCCCTACAGACACACATCATGGGTCTCCCCTTGTCTAGAACATGAAGACTAGAACATGATCATCTGGGGACTCATTACTCAACCCTTAAGGCACACACCCGGAGCATTTCATAGCCTGCAGAAACTCCATGCCATGTAGTGTTTTGCCAGGGCAGGGCATGCAGAAGCAAGGGCAGGGCGTGCAGAAGCAAGGGCAGGGCGTGCAGAAGCAAGGGCAGGGCATGCAGAAGCAAGGGCAAGGCATGCAGAAGCAAGGGCAGGGCGTGCAGAAGCAAGGGCAGGGCGTGCAGAAGCAAGGGCAGGGCATGCAGCAGCAAGGGCAGGGCATGCTCACCACTGCTGAGGCCGGCAGCAAGGTTGGCCCTCACGGTGGTCAGGCTGTGCAGCGCCTCCATGACATCATTCAGAGCAGGTGCTGCGTTGCCATCCAGCTTCCCCTTGGCCTGTAAGAACTTGTCCACCGCCTGCCGTAACAACACAAACAATGATGTCCTTGGCGTCAGTGCCAACAACATACATAATGGCAGTGATAACATGACAGCTTTTCCTTGGTCTGTAAGAACTTGTCCACTGCCTGCCATAACAACACAAACAATGACATCCTTGTCATGTCAGTGAGTCCCAATAACAAGGATGCTGGCAGCAATAACAGTAATATCGATCAGATCAAGAATCACAATGACAGTGACCATACTCAGTGATAGTGACAAGTATGAATGACAATGTTGATGGATGGTGATGAAAACTTGCGCCAGCATTGGCTCTTTGCATGCGCAACCCATTGTTGCTTCTCCACAAAGTCTGCTCATGTGGCAACTCAGATCAAGTTTCTCAATGTGATAAACAGACTGCAATCCCACTGCATCTGGGAATACAGAGCATTGGCTATGGATCACAGAGTACGTAAAGGTCGTCAGCCAAACATACACATACAAGACGCCTGCACTCACTGCTCTTGAACTCAAGACAGCAACAGGGGGTTGTGGTGTTGATGTAAGGACAGTTATACAGTTTGACACAACAGACAGGCCTGAACTGTGAAAGACAGACATATGGATGGGCAAACAGAGTAAGAAGTACACAGACAGACGGATACACAGACACATCTAGACTGGCCAGCAGAAAGATGATTTGGCGTCAGAGATGACAATACAGGCTTGGTTACAGAGGGGGTAAAAACAGACTGGGGGTCTTAGTATCCAGGGACAACAGACAACCCTGCAGAAGGCTGAGACAGACACACAGCCAGACAGGTATGCAGACACACAGACATATGGACAGCCGATGCACAGTCATACTGACCAAGCCTTGGTGATGACTCACCTGAGTGGCTGACTCATCCAGGGAGTCCCTGAGCGCGCCCAGCATGTCAGCAAAGAGAGGCCGAGAATCAGACATGTACACAGACACACGAACAGATGGACAGGCGACACAGCAGTACTGACCAAGCCTTGGTGATGACTCACCTGAGTGGCTGACTCATCAAGGGAGTCCCTGAGAGCGCCCAGCATGTCAGCGAAGGAGCCAGCGTTGAAGAAGTCTCTCAGCTCAGCAGTGAAGACTTTGAACTCCTCCACAAATGCGTGGGAGTAGTCTGTGCCTGGCGCTGTGATGCGCTTCAGAACTGCCTCGGTCGCCACTAAATCTTCTGGACCAGCGTTCCTGTGCAGCTTGTTCTGCACAAACAGTCCGCCACCCCATGAGTCATCCCATGAGTCATCCCATGAGTCACCCCATGAGTCACAGGCTCACTACACTCGAACACTACATTGTTTGGTGGAATCAGCGAGGTACTGATTTGCAGTGGTTTGCAAGATCAGTGAGGCTTGAGGGTGCTCTAATTGTTTGCAACTGTGAATGCAGCTAAGATGAGCTGGTAGTGATGCACATGGCCTAGCCATTGCAACATTGGCATATGGAGGCGACGATGAAAAGAGTCAGAGCCTAGCAGCACATGAAACGCAGCGTGTCCTATTCTATAGGACTTACATGTACGCCAAACTGAAGCATGGACACATGAGCATAAGAACAAGCCTAGTCGTTCTGGACTGTTCTCCCCCTGTCATACTTTTCTAGATGTCACACCTGAATGGTGTGCTTGATCTCCTGCTTGAGGTCGCCGGGGATGTCATTGCGGTGAGCAATGTCCCTGATGCGCGTCAGAGGCACACTGGCAGTGAAGGCCTCTGTGAAGCTG
>JAABUS010009081.1_pt1 | contig 10628 bp, 11 predicted proteins | sample 5560161 | NCBI WGS metagenome assembly JAABUS01 (sample SAMN10711885, study PRJNA513376) | rock metagenome | isolation source: Antarctica rocks | place: Antarctica: Victoria Land, Trio Nunatak nord | collected 2016-01-04
TACAGCGCTTGGAACTCCGGCAGGCATCGGCTGCCGAACTGGTTCGCCGCCGCGCCGTAGAAATCCTCCGGCGATGAGGAGGGCAGCGCCTGCGCCGCGAACGGGATGTATTCGGCCGTGTTCCAGCCGCCGAGGATCGCCACGTTCGACGCTTGGCCCCGTGCGAAAGCTGCGGCCGGCGAGACCCGGAGCACGTCCCCGTCCAAGCTCGGCCCGAATGCCAGGTTCCCGGGAACCTTGACGGTGGGATCAAGGGTGTAGTCCCACGGCGCATGCTGGGCGACCGTGACCGCATCGACGTCGCGGAGGTCCGTGTCCGGAGGGAACGACGCGACGAAGTCCGCGCCTTTCGAAAGCTGCTCCTGTTGGGTGGTGATGGAGCCGTGCTCGGTTTCCCAGAAGGCCCCGCTCTCTAGAATCGCGCCATGGACCAGGCCGCGCGTCTTCGGAGACGCCAGGAGCAGGCCCACCGCGTGCGCCCCGGCCGATTCGCCGAATATGGTCACCCGGTTCGGGTCGCCGCCGAAGTTGGCGATGTTGCGCTTGACCCACCGCAACGCCTCGATCTGGTCCAGCGACCCCCACTTGCCCGAGGTTCCCGACTCCTCGTCAAGCTGCGGGGTGGCCAGGAAGCCAACGCGCCCACCCGGTAGTTCATCGAGACCACCACGACGCCCTGGGCGGCGAGGGCCGAGCCGCCATACCTCGGCTCCGACGAAGAACCGTACTCGAAGCCGCCGCCATGGATCCAGACCATGACCGGCTTCAAGGCGGCGTTGCCCGGACTGGGCAGCGACGGCATCCAAACGTTCAGGTTCAGGCAGTCCTCGCTCTGCGGGGTCGGCGGGGGAACAGGCGGCGCGCCGTTGGGAAGCGGCGTCGCCAGGCAGGAGTTGCCGAACGCAGTCGTGCTCAGCACGCGGGTGTGCCGCGAGGCGGGCCGCGGCGCGCGCCAGCGATGCGGTCCCACAGGCGGAGCCGCGTATGGAATGCCCTTGAAGGAGGTCACGCCGTTCGAATCGACCGAAGTGCCCTGGACATCGCCGGACGCCGTCATGGCCGGTATCGACTGTGCCTGGGCCGCGCCCGTGGCCAAAACGGCTGCCAAGGCAGCCGATGTGAGCATGGGTGCGATCCGCTGCAGGGCGGTCTGAGAAACGCGCGAAAGACGAGGATCCTCCATCATTTGGCCTTCGACCATGCCGGTGGACAGATAGACCCCGTGGATGACCTATACGCTGTAGGACAGGGTGAGGGCCTTGCTGTCGCTGTGGGCGGGGAGGCCGGCCCGCCGGGCCGCCCTGTACGAGACGTTGCTGAACACGTTCTCCGTAAAAACGGCGGTCGCCTGGTCGAACGGCCGTCCGGGAATGATGCCGAGGCCATACAGCCGCGCCTCGTAGTATTGGGAGAACCTGTTGTAGTTCGCCGGCGTGTACTCGGCCGAGAACCCGGCATACCATCCGCGGTAGGCCTCGCCCGGCGCGGAGGAGATCTGCGGGATCTGCCGGTCGCCGAGCAGGTAGAGCGCATACTGGTTGTTGGAACGGCGCCCGGGGTGGTCCAGCTCAGGGAAGCGGGACTTGTCGAGGAACGCCCCGCCCCGTACCCAGGTCTGCGGCACCCCGATTGCGGCGGGCCTGAGATAGCCCAGTTCGTTGATGAACAGGGGGCCGGAGTTCAGCGTGTAGAACTTCAAGATGCCGGTCGGGTTGTAGTTGTGCCCAAGGACCGTGCCGTCGGGGGTGATGGCGCGCGCTACGCCGAACTTGTCGTAGATGTTCGGCGTGAAGTTGAACGCCGTCTGGGACAGGCCGAAATAGCCGATGCCGTAGTCGTCGGCCAGCTTCTGGCGGTAGCCCCCGAGTTGGAGGTCAACGGTGTTGCTCGGCTGGGGCAGGTTCACGACGATGCCCTTGATCCGGTAGTTCGCGTAGGGGTTGGGCGGGACGCCGGGTGCCGCAGGCGTCGGCGCGTCAGGCGGGCGGGCGACGTTGGGTGCGCCGCTGCCCGGAATGGGGGCGACGCCGTTGTCCTCCAGCGGCACCGGCGCCGGCCGCTGGGCCACCTTGGCACGCGCGGCGGTGCCGCGGGCAGCCGCTGGACCGGTTCCGGCATCTCCCGCCGGCGGCGGCGCGGCATAAGCCGCGGAAGCGAGCGGGACGACCAAAGCCAGGGCGATCCCGACACGCCGGCCGGCCAGCGGCAGCACTTCAGCCTCAGACTTGTTGTTGCGCGTCACGGCCACGCCATTGCTCCTTGGACGGTTTCCTCGCGACCCTGTTCACCGTTTGGGCCGGGATTGTTGCTCGCAACGATAAACAACAAACTGCATGAGTCAAAAGAAAATGCATATTCATCGTGGCGTGCGCTCCCGTGTTGCAGTTCCTATGTGTGATTCTGCTACAAGCGGGGCGACCATGACCGGCAACTCTTCGATCACCCAGAATGCCTACAGCCAGCTACGCGCCGACCTGCTGGCCTGCCGGCTCGCACCCGGCCAGAAGCTGAAGATCGACGAACTCTGCCAACGCCTGTCTGCGGGATCGAGCGCAGTCCGCGAGGCGCTGTCCCGGTTGGCCTCCGAAGGCTTCGTGCTGACCGAGCCGCAGCGCGGCTTCCGCGTCATGCCGTTGGATCTGGACGAACTCCGAGACCTGACGGACACCCGCTGCCGGATCGAGGAGCTGTGCATCCGCGACTCCATCGCCCGCGGCGACGTCGAATGGGAGACGGCCGTGATCGCTGCGCTGCACCGGCTGTCGCGGACGCCGGCCCAGGCGGACGGGGACGCCAAACGCTACAGCGAGGCGTTCGGGGCCGCCCACACGACCTTCCACGAGGCGCTCGTCGGCGCGTGCGCCAGCCGCTGGCTCCTGCACCTGCGGCAACTGCTGTCCACGCAGCAGGAGCGTTACCGTTGGCTTTCGAGGCCGCTCGCGAGGACGGAGCGCGACCTCCACAAGGAACACGCCGCCATCGCCCGGGCGGCGCTGGACCGTGACGCCGACGCAGCCGTTGCCCTGCTGGCCGAGCATCTGCAGAAGACCGCGAGGATCATCCTGGACGCTGCGGCCGTCCCAGGCCCACTCGTGCCTCCGCCGGCCGGTCTTGAGCCTTTGGACACAGTGGCGGGACAGGGTGCCCATGTTGGTTAAGCGTCCAGGCCTCGCGGCGGGATGAGCGTCACATATGCGATGGGGCGTTTCCCGGCCGGACCCGCACGGGCGGCGTGCTCGCGGCAACCGACCCGGCCGGGGACCAACGGTGCGTGGCAGCCGGGTTACGACATGCCCCAGGCGACGGCCGCCATGTCGAAGGAGAAGCCTGTTTCCCACCGCGTCATCGCGGTGATCGGCCAATGCTTCGGCTTTTTCGGCAGGTCGCCGTGCCACGGCCGGGGCTCGAAGCTGTTGAGGTCCGGCAGGAACACGTCCATGTCCGTGTAGAACTCGACCAGCAGCCTGTCAGCCCCGTGATGGTAGCTGGCCAGGTTGTGGCCGGCGGTGTGCCGTGACGGCCCCCAGACCACGGGCAACCCGTTCTGGGTGAGCTTATCGACCGCCTCGATCTGGTGGTCGCGCCCCCTCAGCTCGAACGCGATGTGGTGCACGGCCGTCACCGGGGCCTCGATGATGTTGAGCACGTGGTGGTCGCGGTTGCAGGTGATGAACGTGACCAGCTCCTCGAACCAGTCCGTCTTCCAGAAGCCGAGCTCGCCCGTCAGGAACTGCAGCAGCTTGCCGGCGTCCGGCGTGATCACCGCCATGTGGCCAAGGCGGTTCGGCACGACCCCCTTATGGCCGAAGCCCGGCGCAGGCATGTCCATCGCCTGGAAAAGCTGGAAGCAGTGTCCGCCCACCTGGACTTCCAGCAACGACTTCACGCCGGGCCGGCTGTCGGTCTTTGCTTCGGCGGCGAGGCCCGAGCCGCGCAGCCGTGTCGCCAGGTCCTCAAGGCGGACGTTGCTGCTGACCTGCAAGCCCATGCTGCGCAGGCTGGGCCGCGGCGAAGCGTGCAGCGCGATGTTGTGCTGATCCAACCCGAGGCTCAGGTAGGCGTCGCTTCCACCGTTCTCGACGACCGTGGCGCCGATCACGTCCCGGTAGTAGGCGGTGGCCTCCTCCAGCGCGGGCGTCGCGAGGTCGATATGGGCCAGCCTGAACACGTCGGGCATCGTTTGGTCCTTTCCTTGTTTCCTTGCTGGATCAAGCCTGCTGGTCGGCAATCGGGTTCCGCAGCGTTCCCAACCCGTCCACCTCGACCTCGCACACGTCGCCGGGCTTCATCCAAACCGGCGGCTTGCGCGCCCCGCCCACCCCGGCAGGTGTGCCGGTGACGATCAGGTCGCCGGTGGAGGCGTCCTGCATCACCTCGCCGTTGAGGCGCGTGCGGAGGCGCAGGCCCGCGCAGCCCGGCGGCATCTCGTCGGCGGTAACGAGACACGGTCCGAACGCGCCGGTCCCGTCGAAGTTCTTGCCCACGGTCCACTGCGGCGTCCGCAGCTGGTAGTCGCGGATCGACCCGTCGTTGAACAGCGCATAGTCCGCGACGTGGCCGAGCGCTTGGTCCTTGAGGATGTCGCGCCCGCCGCGCCCGATCACCGCCACGAACTCCCCTTCGTAGTCGAGCATCGTCGACACGCGCGGCCGGACTATCGGCGCCCCGTGCCCGATCAGGCTCGACGTGAAGCGCGCGAAGATCGTCGGGTGGGACGGCGCCTGAAGGCCGCTTTCGGCGGTGTGGTCCGCGTAGTTCAGGCCGACGCAGAGGATCTTGCTGGACCGGCGCAAGGGCGGCAGCAGCGTCGCGTCCTGCAAAGGCACCGGCGCCCCGCCCAGCAGCTTGCGCCCGGTTTCACGGAGGTCGGCGCCTTGGCCGATCAGCAGGTCCAGGTCGCCGGGGTACTCGGCATCCCCGTCAAGGGCGCCGCGCAACTCCGCGCCGTCCGCCGAGGCGGCGATCCCGGTACGTCCGTTCTTTTCAAACATCGCAAGCCGCATGGTGTCCCCCCGAATCGAAGCGTTGCCGACGGCCTAACGGCGCGCCGATGCGGTGTCAATGAAACGTGCATACTTGACAGTATTATCGCGGACACCGAAAATGATGCATGATTTAAGTCTCATGGGGGCGTCGAGCTTAGCCGCGAGATGACGGTTTTGCCGGGCATGGCCGGGTTGGAGCTCGAATACCGCCCTGCTGCCGCGCTTGAGCGCCATGCAATAGAAGGTCGGATCAAGAACCCTCTGGAGGAACCAAGATATATCTGAAGAACACCTGGTATGTTGGGGGCGTGGCCAAGGCGCTGCGCACGGCCGCCCCGCTGCCGCGTGACTACCCCACCGATGTGGTGTTCGCGACCACCCTGTTCGGCCGCACCCTCACGGTCATCGAGAACGCCTTCGCCGGCGCCAAGCGCCGCGACCCTCGCTTCCCCGAGCCGGCGCAGTGGGTGCCGCAGTACACGGTCGAAGAGGTCCTGCGCGAGCGCATATCACGGCTTCCGTCGGTGAAGCTGCGCCTCGGCGTGGCGCTCGAAGAGGTCACGCAGTCTGACCCGGACGTGACCGCGACCGTCAGCGACGAGGCGGCCGGCACCCGAGACACGGTCCGCGCCAAGTACCTCGTCGGTGCCGACGGCGCGCGCAGCCGCGTCCGCGAGCTGATCGGCGCCCACATGCAAGGCGACCACGCATTCGCTTTCAACTACAACGTGATCCTCCGCATCCCCCAACTGGAGCATATGCCGCCCGCCCAGAGCGCGATTATGTACTAGCTTGTGAACCCGGGCAGCCCGGCCGTGATGGGGCCGCTCGACCGTGACGGCAAATGGGCCTTCGGCATCATGCTGCCTCCTGGCGTGCGGGCGATGGAGGATGACGAGATCATCCGCCGCGTGCACGCGGCGATGCGTCGCCCGCTCGACGTGGAAATCCTGACGCGCGAAGCCTGGGCCGCGCACCGGCTGATCGCCGACCGCTACCGCAACGGGCGCATACTCCTTGCGGGCGACGCCTGCCACCTGCATCCGCCGTTCGGCGGCTACGGCATGAACCTCGGCATCGCGGACGGCGTTGACCTTGGCTGGAAGCTCGCGGCGATACTGGAAGGGTGGGGCGGCGAGGGCCTGCTCGACAGCTACGAGGAAGAGCGCCGGCCGGTCCACCTGCGCACGATCGCCGAGGCGGTGCAGAACTTTCGCGTGCTGAGCGACCACCTGAAGGACAACCTGGACGCCGACACGCCGGAGGGCGAGCGTGCCCGCGCGGCCGTCGTCGCCGAGATCATTGCCACCAAGACGCGCGAGTTCTCCACGCTCGGCGTGGTGCTCGGCTCGTGCTACGCTGGGTCGCCGGTCATGGTGGACGACGGCAGCGCGCCGCCAGCCGAGCACTACAGCGAGTGTGAGCCGTCCGCGCACCCGGGCTGCCTCGCGCCCCATGCCTGGCTGGACGACGGCACGTCGCTCTACGACCATTTCGGCCTCGGCTACACCCTGCTGCTGCTGGACGACGCGGCCAGCGCGCTCGCCGGGCGCATTCGAGACGCGGGCGGCAGCGCCGGCGTGCCGCTCACCGTGCTCGACCTCCGGGAGGCTGGCCTCGCCGGGCTGTACCAGGCCCCGCTCGCGCTGATCCGTCCGGATCAGTTCGTGTCCTGGCGCGGCAGCGACGCCGACCCGGCGGAGCTCATGGGCATCCTGCGCGGTGCTCCCGCCGCCGCGAAACCAAAGCGGGCGAGGGCGCCGCGATCCAAGAAAAGCGCCAAGGGGCAAAGCTCCAAGGGTGCGGCAGCGGCATCAGTTCTGCTGACCTAAATCCGATACGGCACCACCAAGGGGTCTCAACATGGACACGCTGCAAGCCGACATCGCGCTTTACCCGCATGACCTGTTCTCCCCCGACGATTTGCGCTCGCCCTTTGGCCATTACCGGGCGATCCGGGACCTCGGCGCCGTGGTCCGGCTCGGTGATCCCGACGTTTACATGCTGTCCCGTTTCGACGACGTGCGGGACGCCCTGCGTGCGCCCGACGTGCTGGTGAGCGGCGAGGGGGTCGGCTTCAACAGCATGGTCAATCGGCCCAGCCTGCCGAACATCCTCCAGTCGGACGGAGAGCAGCACAGGCGGCTGAAAGCGGAGGTGATCCGCCCGCTGCTGCCCGCCCAGTTGCGTCAGCACAGGGAGGGGTTGAGGACGCTGATCACCGCCCACATCCGCACCCTGGTGGATGCGGGTCCGTTCGACGCGATGGAGAAGATCGCCCGCGTGCTCCCCACCATAGCGATCAGCGAGCTGGTCGGCTTGCCGGAGGAAGGGCGGGCCGCGATGCTGGACTGGGCCGCCGCCACGTTCAACGCGGTGGGTCCGTTTCGGGAAGGCTTTGAGGCGGACGTCGCGCTGCTGATGGAAGCGCGAGACTATCTTGCGAAGCTCGACCGAACCAGGGTGCGGGAAGGAAGCTGGGCGCACACCCTGCTGGAGGCGGCGGCCATCGGGAGGCTGAGCGAGCAGGAAGCGCGCGGGGCGCTGTCCGCCTGCGTGCTCCCAAGCCTCGACACCACGATCCTGGCGAAGGGCCACCTGCTGCGGAACCTCGCCGCCGCGCCGGAGCAATGGCGGCGCCTTAAGCAGGACCCGTCCCTGATCCCCGGCGCCGTGCTGGAAGGGGTGCGCCACAGTTCCGTGATCCGCTGGTTCTCCCGCGTGGCACGGGCGGACTACCGGGTCGGCGGCCAGGTCATCCCGGAAGGCGCCCGGGTCATGCTGATCTACGGCTCCACCAACCGCGACGAGCGGCAGTTCACCGAACCCGACGCGTTCGACGTGACGCGCGACGCACGGTCCCACCTCGCCTGGGGCAGCGGGCCGCACATGTGCGCCGGGATGCACCTGGCGCGGATCGAGATGGAGGTGATGCTGGAGGCGCTGGTCGAATGCTGCGCCACCCTGGACGCCGGCGAGTCGGAGGTCCACGCCAACCGTGGGCTGTACGGCTTCGCCAAGCTGCCGTTCGAGCTAAAGTCGTAAGGGCTTGCACCGGCTCAGGCCTGGCGCACCAGCGACTTCAGCGGCACGCTGGTGTCCGCCAGCGCCGCCGGGTCGCATGTCTGGCCCGCGACGACCAAGGCGCGTCCCTGGGCGTAGTCCCGCATGGCGTTGACGCAATCCAGCGCGATCACTCGGCCCTGCCGGAGATAAACGACGGAAAAGCTTCTGGTCGCGGGATCGCCGCGCACCACGTTGCTGTCATTGCCGCCCGACAGCCCGGCCGTTTGCAGGCGGAGGTCGTACTGGTGCGACCAGAACACGGGAACCGCCTGGTGCTCGACCGGGGAGCCGATGATGTCACGGGCGACCACGGCGGCCTGGTCGTTGGCGTTCTGCACGGACTCGATCCGCACCGGGGCGCCGCCGGCGAACGGGTTGGACTGCAGCGCGCAGTCGCCGACCGCGTAGATGCCGGGCAGGCTGGTGCGGCACTGCGCGTCGATCTCGACCCCGTTGCCCCCGGCCGCCCCGGCGTCCAGCAGCGGGGCGACCGCCGGGCTGATGCCGATGCCCACCAGCACCATGCCTGCCGGAAGCAGGGCGCCGTCGCCCAGCTGGACGCCCGAGACGCGCCCGTCGCCTCCCAGGCCGGAGACGGCCACCCCGAGCCGGACATCGACGCCCCGGGCGCGGTGCTCCGCCTCGAAGAAGCGCGACAGCGGTTCGCCTGCGACGCGGGCCAGCACGCGGTCCTGCGCTTCGAGCACCGCCACGCGCTTGCCGAGTTCCGTGAGGACGGCGGCCGCCTCCAGGCCGATGTAGCCGCCGCCGATGATGACCACCTGCTCGGCCGACGGCAGCTCGCCCACCATGCGGTCAACGTCGGCGCGGCTGCGCAGCGTGTGGACGCCTTCGAGGCCGTGGCCGGGGCAGGCGAGCCGCCTGGCGTTGCCGCCGGCCGCCCAGACCAGCGCCCCGTAGCCGAGCCGGGAGCTGTCCTGCATGGCCACCTCGCGCGCCTCCGGATCGACCGAGGCGACGTGACGCCCGGGCAGGAGGGCGATGTCCCGCGCCGCCCAGTACTCCGCGGGGCGGATCAGGATGCGCTCGAAAGGCTTCTTACCCGAAAGGTACTCCTTGGACAGCGGCGGGCGTTCGTAGGGAAGCTCGTTCTCGTTCCCGGCCAGCGCCACCGTCCCCGCGTAGCCGTGCTGCCGGAGCGCAATCGCCGCCTGCGCGCCGCCATGGCCGGCGCCGACGATCAGCACATCGTATCGCATTTTTGCGCCCCGCTCCGCCGCTAGTCCGCCGGGGCGATCGTCACCCTCAGCCCGTCGAGGCCGTCGTTGACCTGGATCTGGCAGGACAGCCGCGAGTTGGGCTGCCGGTGTGACGAGCTGTCGAGCAGGTCGTTCTCATCCTCGCTCATCGGCGGAAGCGTGCCGGCGCCCGGGTCCACGTAAACGTGGCACGTCGCGCAGGACAGGCACCCGCCGCACAGCGCGAGGAGCTGGTCGAACCCGGCGCCGCGGATGTTCTCCATCAGCGACAGGCCGATCCGCCCGGCAATCGCGCGTTCTGCTCCGGACTGGTCCGTGACGTGTAGCTGCATGTGCGCGTCCCCCTTGGTGCCGATGTGCCGGCCACCGCTTAAACCGTCGTGCGCCGCCACGCTACGGAGTTTGTTGCTTTGGGCCGAGCCGGGCCACGCGGTGTCTGCCCTCGCGAGTCCTTCAGCCGGTCATCCAATCATGAAATATTATGCATAAAGCAAGGTATCGCGCAATCAACAGTGAAAATGCACGAACGTTGACTCGCGCATGACCCGGCGTTTAGCCTGTTCCGAAAAGAGGAACGGCCATGCGCTTAGCATTTAATCCCGGCGGAGCCGTGCAGGACACCGCTGGCAACGCCCGCGTCCCCATGACGGAGACGGCATCGTGAGGGGTGCCGAGAGTCCCGCCGTGGACATCACGCGGGTGATCGACGATGGCGTCCTGACCCGGTTCCAGATGCGGGCCATCGCGCTGTGCTCCCTGGTGGCGTTCCTGGACGGGCTTGACAGCCAGGCCGTTGCGGTCGCGGCCCCGGCGATTGCCGACACCATCGGGTTGCCCCGGGCCGCGTTGGAGCCGATCTTCTCCGTCGGGCTGCTGGGCGCCATGCTGGGGCGCTGACGTTCGGGCCGCTCAGCGACCGGTTCGGGCGCAAGCGCGTCCTGGTGGCGTCCGCCGCCACCTTCGGCGTGTTCACGATCCTCACGGCCTATTGCGGATCGTATGCCGAGATCTTGGCCGTGCGCTTCGTCGCGGGGGTCGGCCTGGGCGGAGCCACGCCGTGCTTCATCGCGCTCGCCTCCGAATACCCGCCGCAGCGCCGCCGGGCGATGGTGGCGAGCCTGATCTGGGCCGCGTTCCCGTTGGGCGGCACCGTGGGCGGGTTCCTGAACGCCGCGATCCTCGCGCATTTCGGCTGGCAGTCGATCTTCCTGATCAGCGGCGCGCTGCCGATCATCGTCGCGTTGGCGCTGGTGGTCTGGCTGCCGGAAGCGCTTCGCTACATGGTCACGGCCGGCGCCGATCCCGCGCGGATCGGCGCGGTGGTCGCCCGCATCCGCCCCGGCACGCCGCCGGGCGC
>JAABUS010009083.1_pt1 | contig 10624 bp, 6 predicted proteins | sample 5560161 | NCBI WGS metagenome assembly JAABUS01 (sample SAMN10711885, study PRJNA513376) | rock metagenome | isolation source: Antarctica rocks | place: Antarctica: Victoria Land, Trio Nunatak nord | collected 2016-01-04
GCGTATTCCTGGAAATAGGCGTCGATGAACGCCGCCGCCTCGGCCTGCGTGATGCCGAGGCGAGCCGCCAGCCCGAACGGGCTGAGCCCGTAGATCACGCCGAAGTTGACCGTCTTGGCCACGCGACGCATCGACGAGTCGACGGCGGACTCGTCCACCTTGAAGATGCGGGCGGCGACCACGCGGTGGATGTCGTGGTCCTCGGCGAAGGCGCGCGTCAGCGCGGGGTCGCCCGTGTAGTGGGCCAGGATTCGCAGCTCGATCTGCGAGTAGTCGGCCGTCAGGAGGAGCCAGCCCTCGTGCCCGGGGACGAACGCCTGGCGAATCTGCCGGCCGTCCTCGCTCCGGACCGGGATATTCTGCAGGTTCGGGTCGCTCGAGCTGAGGCGTCCGGTGGCCGTCACCACCTGGTTGAACGAGGCGTGGACTCGCTGGTCACCGGGATGGACCAGGGCCGGGAGGGCGTCGAGGTACGTGTTCTTGAGCTTGGCGAGCTGGCGGTGCGCGATCAAGAGCCTGGGCAGCGGGTGGCGGGGTGCCAGTGCTTCCAGGACCTCTTGCGCCGTGCTCGGCTCGCCGCCGGGGGTCTTCTGGAGCGAGGGGAGCTTCAGCTCGTCGAAGAGGATCTGGCGGAGTTGCGGGCCCGAGCCGATGTTGAACTCGCGCCCGGCCAGCGCGTAAATCTCGCGCTCGATCGCGACCAGCCGCTCGGCGAACTCCTTCGAGAGCCGGTCGAGGAGCGTGAGGTCGACTTTGATGCCGACCGCCTCCATCCGGGCGAGGACGGCAATCAACGGCCGCTCGAGCTCGGCATAGAGGTCGCCCAGGCCTTCCTCGCGGACCTTGGGGGCGAGGATCGACTCGATCCGCCAGGTCGCGTCGGCGTCCTCGCCGGCGTATTCGGCCACCCTGGCCACCTCGACCCGGTCCATCGTGATCTGGCCCTTCCCCTTGCCGATCAGGTCGGTGATCGGGATCATCGTGTGGTCGAGCAGCCGCCGAGCGAGCTGGTCGAGGCTGTGGTTCCGCTCGCCGCTCTCGAGCAGGTAGCTCAAGACCATCGTGTCGGTCACGGGCCCGCCGATCTCCAGCCCGGCCCGGTCGAGCACGAGCATGTCGTACTTGAGGTTCTGGCCCACCTTCTCGGTCTCGGGGTTCGTCAGCGCGGGGCGGAGCCCTTCGAGCGTCTCGCCGAGGTCGAGCAGCCGGGCGGGGGGCGTCCCCTCGGCCGGCGAGTCCAGGTTGAGCCGCGTGCCGTCGGCGGGGACGCGGACCGGCAGGTAGTAAGCCCGTCCCGCCTCCCAGCAGAACGAGAGGCCGACGAGGTGGGCGCGGAGCGGGTCGACGGCGGTCGTCTCGGTGTCGAGGGCGAACTTGGGCTGACGCTCGAGGTCGGCGACGAAGGCCCGGAACGCCTCGGGGGTGTCCACGACCAGGGTCTCGCTCTTCCAGGCGGCCTCGTCGGGCTTCTCCTCCTCGGCGAGCTCGGTCAGGAACCGATGGAAACCGCACTCGACGCAGAGCGACTTCAGGGCCTTGAGGTCCGGCGGGGTCGTCCGGAGCGCATCCCAGTCGAGCTCGAGTGGGAGGTCTTCGAGCAGGACCACGAGCCGTCGGGCCATCCGGGCCGTCTCGGCGTGGTCGCGGAGGTTGTCCTTGCGCTTCGCCCCCGAGACCTTGGCGATGTTGGCGAGCAGATTCTCGAGGTCGCCGAACTCCTCGAGCAGCTTGGAGGCCGTCTTGAGGCCGATGCCCGGGACGCCCGGGATGTTGTCGGACGTGTCGCCGGTCAGGGCCAGCACGTCGACGACCTGCCCGGGGGTCACACCCCAGTCGGCCATCAGCGCCGCCACGTCGAGGACTTCCCCCTTGCGCAGGTTGAGGATGTGGATGTGCTCGGTCAGCAACTGTCGGGCGTCCTTGTCGGCGGTGCAGATCGTGACGTCCAGCCCGCGCTCTTCCGCTCGTCGCGCGAGGGTGGCGATCACGTCGTCGGCCTCGGCGCCCTCGTGCATCAGGACCGGGACGTTGAACCCCTCGAAGACCCGGCGGATGACCGGGATCTGCGGCCTCAACTCGTCGGGCATCGCGCTGCGCTGGGCCTTGTAGTCGGCGAACAGCTCGGAGCGGAAGACCTTTCCCGCCCCGTCGAATGCGGCGGCGAGGTAGTCGGGCTTGCGGTCGCGGAGCAGGTTGACCAGGTCGCGGAAGATGCCGAAGACGGCATGCGTCGGCTGGCCGGCCGGCCCCGTCATCAGCGGGATGGCGTGGAAGACCTGATAGATCAGGGAATACGCATCCAGGATGTAGAGGGTGGGCCTCTGCTTCATCGCGGGAATCGGTCCGGTCGAGCCGGGGAGGGAGGATGAGCGGATACAGACCCGGAGGGGCGGGAACCGCGGGGGGTCCGCACGAGATTGATCGTAGGCTAGCCGCCCTATCCCCCCGTGTCAAGCAGCCGACCGCGTCCCGAAGCCGCGCGAGGAGGGCCTCCCTAGCGTTGTCGTCGGGACGATCTCCCGGAGAGATTCCGGGGGCCGGAAGTCGCATTGTGCTGTCGTGCCCGGATGGTTTTCGTTTGACCGGCGCGGAAAGCCGTTATAAAATCAATTCAATCAGCAATCTCGATCCGATCACCAGGTCTGCACCGGCCCGCGGCGACGATTCCCGAGCCCGGCCCGACGTTTCCCGTCCTGTGTGCCATAGTATCTCTAAACCGGCGGATCCAATGCGCAGTCCGCTCGCGGTCTTAACGGAGGGAGTCCCCATCCATGGCAGCGCCCAATAACGATTCTCAAGGGTTGAAAATCGCCGTGGCGGCGTTCGTCTCGCTCACGGTGATCCTCGCCGTCACGTCGTACTTCATGTATTCGTCGTACAGTCACGCGGATGCACAACGGCTTGCGGCGGATAAAAAAGCGGCGGATCTTGAGAAAGTCTCCCGCGACAACGTGATGCAATACGACGAGTTGCGGAAGCAGATCGGGACCCGGGCCGACGCGGAGTTCGAGACCGTCAAGTCGGAGATCGCCGCCCAGACCAAGAAGGTTACCGACGAGATCGCCGAATTGACCACCCAGGTTAACGACGCCGTCGCCAAGGCGCAGGCGGCCGGGGCGACCAGCTCCGAGCTCGAATCCGCCAAGGCGACGTTGCAGCAGATCTCCAGCAGCTACCTTGGCGAGCCGAACAAGACGTTCATCTCGTCGCTCGACCGCATGAAGGACTTGCTCCGCAACCAGGCGATCCTGACCACCGCGCTCTCGGCCAACTTTATCGGCGTCAAGCGGAACCTGGAGGATGCCAACGGCGTCAACCAGAGCAAGCTCGATGTCGCCGCCGGCTCCGCCAATGAGAGCAAGACCGACCTCGAGGCCGAGCACACCAAGCACGCGTCCGAGCGCGGGACCCTGATCGCCAAGGTCGACGAGTATCAGACCGAGCTTGCGAAACTGGTCACCGAAATCGAGACCCTTCGGAATAAGTCACGCCAGCAGGAGGAAGACTTCTCCAAGAAGCTGAGCCTGGCGCAGCAGACGATCCGCGACCAGCGCGCCCGGATCGAGAAGGATGAGGGGCAACTCGACCAGCCCGATGGATACGTCACGTTTGTGGATCATCGCACATCCGAGATCCGCACCAATCTGACCAAGAGCATGGGTTTCAAGCCGCAGTTGAAGATGACGGTCTTCGATAGCCAATCGCCGGGCACGCCGACCGACAAGCCCAAGGGGATGGTCGAATTGATCCAGGTGGGCGAACGTGACAGCCTCGCCCGGATCATCAAGACGAACAATCCCGTCCATCCGATCCGCGTGGGCGACATCGTCTATTCGCCCGTCATCGATCGCTATCAGGCGTTGCGTATCGCCCTGGTCGGTAAGATCGACATCAACCGCGACGGCAGGGACGACCGCGGCGACTTGAAGCGCATGATCGAAGGTGCGGGCGGGCAAGTCGTTTTCGACCTCCCGCCGCCCGACGTGGGCCGCAAGTCGGGCGACTTGAACACTCGTATCGACTGGTATGTCGACGATGATCGGGAGCCCTTGATCCAGAACGAACAGCGGCAGAACAAGATGACCGGGAATGAGCAAGAGGCATTCCTGAAGTCGAGGTCCGACACGATCCGTGAACTGCGGGCTAACGGCGTCCGGCCCAAGCCACTGGACCGGCTCCTCTCGGAGCTCGGGTATGACTACGCCGCGCCCACGCAGGGACGCGCCCAGGCCGTCGACAGGGGTGCCTTGAACCAGCTCATAAAGCCGAAGGCCAACACCCCCAAGAATAAGGCCGCCGTCACGCCTCCCACTCCCCCGGCGGCTGGCCGGGGCACTCCCAAGGCTGATGCTCCCGCCGAGGAAACGCCGCAGTAACAGCTCCGCGAGTCTTTCGACCAGGACGAGCGACCGATATCCAGGTAGCCCCCAGGACGCCCATGGCCTCGGGGGCTTCCTGATTTCGAACTCGGCGACGACAGGCCGATGGACTTCGAGGCCTTGCGGCGGAAAGTCAGGCTGGCGGAGAAGCGAAGCACGAACTATCATCAGTTCCTGTTCGTCGGCCCTTCCGGACGCCCGCCGCTCGAATACCAGGGCGTCGAGGGCTTTGCACGTCGGCGCTATCAAGGGGCTTGTGTGCGACAGGTCTCGTCCCGATCGCTCCGGCTGACACCGATCGGGTGGCTCTCTGCCGTACTGGCGGGATTGATCCTGGCGCCGGGACTTTGCATCTCGACGGTTTTCCTGTCCGTCCCTCGGGTGGCGAACTCCTCCGACCCCTCGTTCCCGGACCCCTCAGGCGAGGGCGAGGAATCCCCCGAGGACATCGTGATCGCGTTGGGGGCGAGGTCCCTCTGCCCCACGCGCCGGCGATCGTGCCCCCAGGTCCCGCACCGAGGCGGGGACCTGCGGAAGCACTCGTGGACATGGACGCTCGCGGCGGCCAACCGAGTCCGCCTCGCCTGGAGGTCGCCCGTCACCGGGGGGGGCCTCGGCGGAGCCGGGGGACGGACGCCCCGCCGCTGGATCGAATCGCAGCGCTGTTAGCCGATCGCCCCATCCCCCTCGCCATCTGGGCGATCCTCGCTGCGACCCTCTGTATCCACGCATACGCCGCTCCTTGCGATCGATCGCGCCGGCCCCGCCGGCCGCGCGGGTCGGGGGCTAGTCTTCTTGACGGATAGGATGATGACATGAGTTCCACGAATGTGGTGTCCGGGCCTCCGCGCGGCGACGGCAAGGCGACGCTCGAGCTGCGGCAACAGGCGTCGTACCTCCTGCACGAATGGCGGCTGATGTTCCAGCCGCGGACGATCGTGGCCGATATCGTGGCGGCGGTCGCCGTGGCCCTGGTCGCCTTGCCGCTGTCGCTGGCCATCAGCAACGCCTCGGGAGTCTCCCCCGCGGTCGGCCTGATCACCGCCGTCGTCGGCGGTGTGGTGGCGGCACTCTTCGGGGGCTGCCGTCTCCAGGTCTCCGGGCCGGCGGCCGCCATGACCTTCCTGGTGCTGGAGGTGGTCACCATCCACGGTATGCGGGGCCTGATCGCCGCCACGCTGATGGCCGGCGTGATCCAGGTGCTGGCGGGGGTCTTCCGACTCGGCCGCTTCATGAACTACATCCCCCGGCCGGTGATCGCCGGGTTCTTGTCCGGTATCGGCCTGACCATCCTCTGCACGCAGGCGCCGGTGATCCTCGGCTATGAGGTCCTGCACAGCAACGAAGAGGGGGGGGCCGTGGCGCTGCTCTGGAAGACGCTGCGGCAGGTCGGTCAGACCGATCCGCAGTCGCTGGCCGTCGGGCTGACGGCGATGGTCTTGATGATCGCCCTGCCCCGGATCTCGCGGAGGCTCCCCACGCCGCTCCTGGCCGTCGGGATCGCCAGCCTGCTCCCCTGGGTCATGGGCTGGTCGGGGGTGGTGATGCTGGGGTCGATCCCGTCCGCCTTCCCCCGCCCGACCGTGCCGATCATCCCCTGGGGCGAGTGGAACGAGCTGGTCATGGCCGCCTTGACGATCGCCCTGCTGGCCTCGATCGAGTCGCTGCTGTCGGCCTCGGTGGTCGACTCGATGTCCAAGACGTCGCGGGTCGACAACGACCAGGAATTGTTCGGACAGGGGACGGCCAACATGGCGTCGGCCCTCTTCGGGGGCATCCCGGTGACGGGGGTGATCGCCCGCTCGGCGACCAACATCCAGGCAGGTGCCAAGACCCGGCTGTCCGCTCTCCTGCACGCCTTGATCATCCTGGCGGTGATCCTCTGGCTCTCGCCGCTGGGGACGCTCATCCCCAAGGCGGCCTTGGCCGGCGTCCTCGCCGCGGTGGCGCTCCGGATGGTCGAGCTCCACGTCCTGAGCAAGCTCTGGCGTGGCAGCCGGGCCGAGGCGATCGTCTTCGTGGTGACGGCCGGGGCGATCGTCGTGACCGACCTGATCGACGGCGTGCAAGTGGGGATGCTTGCCACCGTGTTCTACTTCGTCTATGAGATGTCCAGCCTGAGCGTCCGGCCCATCGCACTCTCCCATGAGCCCGGCCAAGGGCTGGGGGATGAGGCCGGCGGCAACGGCGAGCGGTGCCAGCTCGTGATGGTGATGGAGGTGGAGGGGCCGCTCTTCTTCGCCTCGAGTTATCACTTGCGCCAGATTTTAAACCGGCTGGATGGCTACCGATGCGTGGTCCTCGACATGGCGGGCATGCCCTTCCTGGACGTCACCGGGGCCGAGGTCCTCGAGGAGGGGATCCTCTTGCTCAAGAAGAAAGGGAGCGACGTCCTGCTGGCCCGCCCCACCGACTCGGTCCGCGAGCGGCTGCGAAGCCTGGCCCGGTCGCAGTTCCACGCCATCCTTGAATGCCCCGTCTACGACGGCCTGAGCGACGCGATGCTCCACGCCGCGACCCTGGTCGAGCCGGACCACCTCTGTCTCCAGTGCCGGGACCAGGGACGTTGCATGGCCCTGGATCGTGCCTTGAAGGGGGCCGAGACGACCGGACGGACACCCGTCCCCCGCGTCCGCGCGGTGGTCTCGGCGGGAGATGCCCTCGACTGGGATGTGAAGGACACACGGAGTCCGGAAGGGCAGGGGACCCCCCTCTCATCGATCCCCCTGGAATCGATCCGTCCCAGCCCGACCACCTCGTGGGATAGCCGGAACCAGCGGCCCACGATCCACCCCACGGCGTTCGTCGACCCCCACGCCTCGGTCATCGGCGCGGCGACCGTGGGGGAGCGGGTCTACATCGGGCCGGGAGTCTCCGTCCGCGCCGACGAGGGGACGCCGTTCTATATCGGCGAGGAGTCGAACCTCCAGGACGGCGTGACCCTGCACGCCTTGAAGGGCAAGGTGATCCTGGTCGGCGGCCGGCCGTTCGCCATCTACGTCGGCCGCAACGTTTGCCTGACCCACCACGCCCTGGTCCACGGCCCCTGCTTCATCGGCGACCGGTGCTTCATCGGCTTCAAGTCGGTGGTGCACGACGCGGTCGTCGGCGAGGGATGCGTGCTCGGCCTGGGGGCGATCGTCGTCGGCGTCAGCCTACCGCCGCGCCGATACGTCGGCCACAACGTCCTGGTCGACACCCAGGAGAAAGCCGATGCCCTCCCTCCCGTCGATCCCTCCTGGGAACGCTTCCGCGACGAAGTGGTCGAGGTCAATCAGGAACTCGCCGCCGGGCATCGTCAGGCACTGCATGGAGTCGTCGCGGGCACCGAGGCCACCGCGGACCCAGCCCAACGGGAGGGCCGACAAGCCTGACGCAACCATGGGCCACCCGGCCGACTTCGCCGCGCGACCCTCGGGCCGCTGGCGAGGCCGGCCCGACCTGGCGCGACCCGGTTCCTCGACTTGCAAAGGCCGTCGGGTTGGCGTAAGGTCTCTGGCGGCGCCGGGTTCCCGGACGTCTTCCGCTCTGCCGGGAGGGCCCCCGTCCCCGCGATGCCCAGAGGCCGAGAGGGGCTATCGATGTCGAGTGTGCAGCGCGTCGGCGACCTGGAGATCGAGCAAGACCACGACTTCCAGCGCCTCACGTGGCGCCTGCAGCGGGTCGGGTGGATCGTCCTCGTCGTCGTGATCCTGGCCGCCCTGCTGGGGCTCTTCGGGTCGGGGCCTCTGGCCCGTGCCACCACCGGAGCCCCGGGCGCCCCGTTGCGGCTGGAGTACGACCGCCTCGGCCGGATCGAGGCGCCGACGACGCTGACGGCCCTCCTGCGGCCATCGGCGAGGCGACCGGGCGAGGCGATCCTCCATCTCGACCGGGGCTTCACGGACCACTTCCAGATCGAGAGCGTGCAACCGACGCCCGATCGGACCGAGGCAGGTCCCGATCATTCCGTCTATGCCTTCCGGGTCACGGGGCCGGGCGAGCCCGTCCGGGTGACGTTCCGCTTGCGGCCCGAGCAGATCGGCCCGCTAACCGGACGTGCGCGGGTGGATGGCGGTTCGTGGCTGACCTGCACCCAGTTCGCCTTTCCGTAGCCGCGTCTCGATCGACCCGGACTCGGGAGCAGAAAGGGACGCCGTGGGCTCTGTATTGCGCGCCGCCGCCGTGTATGGCTTTCTCCTGTTGCTCGTCCGGATTTCCGGCCGACGCACGCTGGCGTCGATGACGACCTTCGACTTCATCCTGGTACTGATCATCAGCGAGGCGACCCAGAATGCAATGCTCGGTGACGACCAGTCGATGACCAACGGCTTCCTGGTCATCACCACGCTGATCGTGCTCGACGTCGGGCTGTCGCTCTGGAAGCAGCGGTCGCCCCGGCTGGAGAAATGGGTCGAAGGCATGCCGACGGTCCTCGTCGAGAACGGCCGGCCGCTCAAGGAACGCATGGATAAGGCTCGCGTCGACGCGAGCGACATCATGCAGTCGGCCCGAGAGCTGCAAGGGCTCGAGCGGATGGATCAGATCAAATTCGCCGTGCTCGAGCGCAACGGCGTCATCACGGTCATCCCCAGGCAAGAGAAGGCGAATTGACGAGCCGAGACTGTGGGGCCCGACCTCAGGTCGCCCGACCGACCGCGTCGGTATGAGAGCTCGGGGTGCAGGAGGAGACGAACTCGCCCACGAGCTTCGAGAACCGATCTTTGTGCTCGAGCAGCCCCATGTGCTTCGCCGGCGTCAGCGCCTCCAGCTTGGATTTCGGGAGATCCTTGTCCATCCAGGTGCTGGCCTCGGGCGTGGTCGTCCCGTCGCGGTCGCCCGGGACGACCAGGACCGGGACGTCGATCGCCTTGAGGGTCGCGGACGCGTCGTAGGCGAGCATGCCGAACATCCCGCGCGCCAGGACGGCGGGGGAGCCATGCGGCATGAAGCGCGCCGCGAAATTGAGCTGGCCACGGGTCTCGGTCCCGGCGAACGACTCCTTCGCCGTCGAGCGGTGCGCCGAGCCGTTGAGGTAGGCCATCCAATTCATCGCCCAGACCAGGGGGGAGAGCCAGATGGTCAGGTGGAGCAAGGGCTCGATCACCGGCTTTTGCAAGGCCGTGTACAGCCCCGCGTTCTTCGTCGTCCGCATCGGATTGGTCGGCGTGGTGTGCACCAGGACCAGCCCCGACACCTTGCGGCCGAGCGACTCGGCGAAGAGTCGGCAATAGGTCAGGCTGATCATCCCGCCGATGCTGTGCCCCAGCAGGACTACGGGCGCATTCCCGGCCAGGGCGACCACCGCGTCGAGGTCGCGAGCCATCTTGTCCAGGCTATAGTCGTTGTTGTCCGGACGCTTGGAGAGCCCGAGCCCGGGCAGGTCCCAAGCGATCAGGCGGAAGCGATCCCCCAGCTGTTTCTTGAGGTAGTACCACTCGGTGGCATTAGCCCCCCAGCCGTGGGTCAGGACGATCGTCGGCCCGTCGGCGGGGCCATACATATCCACGTGCAGCTCCGAGCCGTCGGGCCGCTTCAGGCGCTCGACCCTTCCCCCTCGCTCCGAGTTGGGCTCGTCGGTCCCGCGCCTTCGCATGAGCGGGAAGGCGAACGAGCCCCCTCCCAGCGAGAGTCCCATAAGGGCAAGGCCCCCCGCCAGCATCGCGGTCGGCGTGTCCCAGCCCGGACGCCAGGAGCTCAAACGAGCCGAGCGCGTACGTCCGACCGCGGGATCGCGTCCAGCCTCGGGATCACGTCGCACGTCGGCCTCGGCCACGGCGATCGGCTCGTGGACCGTGGTGGCGCGTTCATACCATTCGCGAAGGAGGTAAATGCTGAGGCCGAGCAGCACGATGGCGAGCAAGCCTCGAAACCACATCCCGAGGATGTTAAAGGGCATGAATGGCATGACGGAGAGCCTCTCCGGATTCTCTAGGAGTCGTGGTGGTGGGCCAGTTCTTCTCGGCATTAGCCCCCTCGACGGGCGGACTGGCGTGTTGCTGGAGGCGGTCGAAGAAAATGCCCGTCGCCGAGCCCCAGACCAGGTGCGCGGCGATCATCAGGGCGTTACGCCTCCCCGGGTGCTCCGTCGCCGGGCTCAACACGCCCAGGGCGGGCAGCAGCCCGAGATAGCTGACGGACCAGACGCCCAGGCCGAACGCCGCCCCCTTGAGCGCGGGCGGGGCGGGCACCCCGCGCGAGAAGGCTCCATAGACGGCCCCCGCGCCGGCCCCGTAGGCGAAGTGATTCACCAGCGTCAGCGCGAC
>JAABUS010009088.1_pt1 | contig 10616 bp, 10 predicted proteins | sample 5560161 | NCBI WGS metagenome assembly JAABUS01 (sample SAMN10711885, study PRJNA513376) | rock metagenome | isolation source: Antarctica rocks | place: Antarctica: Victoria Land, Trio Nunatak nord | collected 2016-01-04
GAGGTGACCCACTGCGAACTCTTCCCGAACGTGAAGGCGCTAATCGCGGCAGCCTACGAGTTCTTCGAGCGCCACAACCGAAGACCCACTGACGTCCTCTCGATCATCGGTGCCAACCCCGCACAAATTACGTGAATGTACTTAGATCACTGCCTCCGGGACACCACGCGATGGTCGAAGTAGAAGGGCTTGGGCTCACCGACGCTCACGGAGGAGAACTCCGGGTGGACGGGATTTATCAGGTAGATGCTCTCATCCTCGACTATGACGCTAGGCACTTCGAGCACTACGCTCCTCCGGCTCTCGACCCACTCGTCGCCTATCCGCTGCAATTCCGAAGGGGCAGGATAGGCGCGCCAGCCCTCCGGCAGCTCTCCACGTTTCAATCGTTGTATGCAAGTGTCGTCGAGGCGTGCCGCGATGAGCGAGTAAGAGGAGAGGAGGCTCGCCGCGAACGCCATCGCGCCGGGGGCCATCGAGACGGACTTCTCGGGCGGCGTGGTGCGCGACAACACGGACGTGAACGAGATGGTCGCCTCCGACACGGCGCTGGGTCGCGCCGGACTGCCAGAGGACATCGGCGGGGTGGTGGCGTCGCTGCTGTCGCCCGAGATGGGCTGGGTGAACGCGCAGCGCATCGAGGCTTCGGGCGGGCAGCATCTGTAGAGCCGCACAGCAGCTCGGCTAAATATACTTTGGGTGGTTGTACGATCGTTTGTGCGATCAAGAACGAAACCAGAGGAGGTAAACCGCATGCCAAAGGCAGTCAGGTACGATGAGTACGGCGGGATCGACGTCCTGCGGGTCGTAGAGGTGGACCGGCCTGTTCCCAGTCCGGGACAGGTCCTCGTGAGGGTGAAGGCCGCCGGGATCAACCCCGGTGAGGCGGCCATCCGCGAGGGGGCGTTCGCCAATGTCTGGCCCTCGCCGTTCCCCTCCGGGCAAGGCAGCGACCTTGCCGGGGTCGTGGATGAGACTGGTGAGGGAGTTGAGGGATTCTCGGTTGGCGACGAGGTTATAGGGTTCGTCAACACCCGGTCGAGCCAGGCCGAGCTCGCCGTCGTGGAGGCCGGGGATCTGACACCCCGCCCGGCTAATGTCTCGTGGGAGGAAGCCGGTTCCCTGTTCGTTGTTGGGACGACGGCCTATGCGGCTGTCCGGGCAGTGTCGGCTGGCGAGGGCGATACCGTCGTCGTTTCGGGTGCGGCGGGTGGGGTCGGTTCCCTAGCCGTGCAGCTCGCCAGAAACGCGGGGGCAGTAGTGATCGGGCTGGCTGGAGAGGCGAACCACGAATGGCTCTCAGAGCACGGCGTGACCCCCGTCGCTTACGGCGATGGGACCGCCGACCGTATCCGGGAGGCGTCTGGCGGAGAGGTGGACGCCTTTATCGACACCTTCGGCTCGGGCTACGTTGAACTCGCGCTGGAGCTTGGCGTCCGGCCGGAGCGGATCGACACGATCATCGACTTCGCGGCGGTCGAGAAGCACGGCGTCAAGGCCGAGGGGAACGCGGAGGCGGCGAGCGCCGGGGTGCTCGCCGAGTTGGCCGGTATGATCTCCGAGGGAGCCCTACAGATCCCGATCGCCAGGGTCTACCCTTTAGCCGAGGTAAGCGAGGCGTACCGGGAACTCGAACGGCGTCACACTCGCGGCAAGATCGTGCTAAAGCCCTGACGCCCGGGCCACTGCCGCCGGCCCTCGACGCCACCCTCCGGCATAGCTTCTTAGGTGGAGCGGTTGGCGCTTATGGCCATGGCCACCACGACGATTACGATGCCCCATCCAACCAGCGACCACGCCGTGGGGCAGTGGACGAACAATAGACAAGAGATGATCCTGAATATGCCCCTGATCCTGACTAAACCCACGCCGTACTCCATTCGTTAGCTGGGTACAGTCTACGTTACCGACGCCGGCATGGGCTATAGAAATATTTGGAGGCCCCGGCCTTTTGCCGCTCTCACCCAGTCCGCTGCCATAGGGCCTCCACGCGTGGGAGAGGCGGGAGAGGCTATTGTCCGCCTGAGACTTCTCTGTTAAACCATGACCCTCGGAAGTCCTGGCCCATTAGGACCGGGGCTATGCGAAGGATTGACCGTCATGGGTGGGTCGCCTGCACGCACCGATACGCGAACGAGTTCGAGGCGAGGACGAATGCGTCCTGGCCACTGTCCGGGTCAACGAAATGTGCATAGTCGTTGGTGCCGTTTGCGAAATTTTCTGAGCCCCACTCGATATTAGTGAAGTCTTGTCCTGCACGATTTCGGAACGTCTGCAACTCAGCGACAGTGGGCAGCCGCCTCCTTTCACTGAGACAGACACTTTCCGCGTTAGAGAAGGTCGCGGCGGTGTGCTTGGTGGTCTCGATGCAAACCCCCTCGTGAAGGAGCGTCCCCGCAGGACACGTAAAGCTCTCCCCGTCCACCTTGTCTGCATTCAGGTTTGTTGCCTTGCCCGCCGAAGGGTTCACCGTCAGAGGAGGCCTGCCCGAGGCCACACTCAGGTTGAGAGCGGTTGCGGTCGAGGCCGTGCTGTTATTGATGATTCGTAGGGCTGGTCCGGCTACATTGGCCGTCAGATAGCTCACCGCCCCCGCCGTGTTGGCCTTACCCAGTAGAAAGTTGCCACCCGTGGCCGCAAGCGCCGTTGTCGCCACCCCGAGCACCACTGCCAATACAACCGTGAGGCCGACCATGAACACAGTAGCTCTTCCAACCCATGCGACCTTCTTGAGAATGCTCTTTAACATTGCCTTGCTCCTACTCGCCAGGTTGCTAGAAACTCAGGTATCTTACGCTACTATCGGGCTGGGCGTATCACTCAAATGGACTATCTTTCGGGTCTTTCCATTTCTCCGAAAATCTCTCATTGGGGGGATGCATGGGGGTTTGTACCATGAGATCATTCACCGTGGGACTCAGGCTTTGGGGAAAGGAGAAGCGAGAATGAAAAGCCGATTGTTACTGCTGCCGATGGCGATGCTGCTGATGCTCTCACTATTTGCCGCTCCAGCGTTCGCGCAGACGACCCCCCAGGAACGTTCCCTCGATCGTGCTATCAGGCGATACGAGGAGAAGCTGGCGCGCGACCAGGCCTTTCAGGGAGAGGTTACTCAGGCTTTAAACGCTGGGAAGATTGCAGCCTTCATAGACTTCTACATCGAGCATCATTCACTGCAGAAGCATCACAAGAAGGTCCCGCATCACCCCAAGCATAATAAGCCAGGCAGCCACCATACCGGTGGTCAGACGCCGCCACCCAAGACACAACCACCCATCGACTGCGGTCCGACCGGCTGCGGAGGATAGCAGCTGCCTCTATTCACTCGCCTTCCGAGAGCGGAAACTCTTGGAAGACGAGTGAATAAGGGTAAGAGGAAGGGCCGGGACCCTGGGCTGCTTTCTTCCCTCGTTTCGAACCTAACTATGAGAGAGACACGGGCCGCGTCTCCCCGCAAGGACACCCCGATTTTTACATGAGAGGAGGATTGTGAACGGAGGAAGCAGACTTAAACTGATTTGGGGAGTGCTGACTCTAGTTTCGCTGTTGGTTCTCTTGGTATTGATGGCTCTGGGCATTGTCAGCCTATAAAGCCGACGAACGTATTACATCTCTCGGGGCTCCGGCCCTTTTGTCCGGGGGATTAGCTCAGGCCGTCGTAGTAGAGTTCATCCAGCAACTCAGTGATCTCTCCTTGATCTACAAGTCCGCTGAGAAGTCCGCTAAAGAGTGAGTGTAAAACCGCCAATAGAGCCCTCCTTGCTGTTGATATGAGCTACTGTGACATCTTAGAGAGAGGCACGGTACGGCGTCTTCGGACAACGGTCTAGGAATGTGCTCGGTGATGCGCCCCTACGCTGTACAAAAAGACAAGTCAGGTTCAGAGCCCAACTATTGAGGCGGGTGTCCCTGCCGGCGCCGACTTCCGTTAAGATGAGGAGCATGGGCGCTATTCTTACCCTGACCGCGGCATGTGTAGCTATGGGATGGGTTGGAGGAGCGACTCTCGTGGCTGTCGCCTCTGTTGGTGGTAAAGCTCCCCGTGGTTGGGCTGATGGGTGAGACACTATCCGTAGTGATCGGGAACGTCACCGGAGAATACTTAAACTCGCTCTGACAAAGTCACAACCGCGTTGGCGAGGACCTGGCCAAGAAGTACGGAGCCAAAGAGCAGGTAGGATTATGGGCGAATCTTCGCATTTACTGGACTAACATCATCCTGCGTAGTCCTTCGTGGATGGGACGATACTGCTCGTCATCGAGGGTTCCACGGTAACCGCGTACCCTCTCGGCGCCGATGGACCGTACCTGGTCGAGCAGGCAGATCGAGGGTGAGCGCAGGTTCGCCGCACCTTTCTCAAGACGAGGGTACAGGGCGGGGCTGCGCTCTGACCACTGCTGGCCCCGGTCCGTGGTCATGGGGACGACTATGAGGACCTCGAAACGCGGGACACCCAGACGCTCGGGTATACCAACCACAACCGCCGGCCTGTAGCCTTGCTGCTCCCGGCCTCCGGGGACGTGCATCGGGAAGAGCGCGGAGATTACATCCCCCGTAGCGAGAGCTTCTTGGCCTGGGAGATCCGAGGAGCTAGGCACCCCTCTTGCCACCTGGCTTCGCCACCCGCATGCCCCGTCCGGGCTCATACCTCACCGGTACCTCGTCCTCCAGCTCGCCCTCGACCCACTCGTAGGGCTCGTACTCTCCGAGGCGCGAGAGATCACTCTCCATCCACGCTACATCGTCCTCGGTGCGCTTTAGCTCCCGCTCGAGCACGTCCTCCAACCACTCCTTGACCGACTGGTCCTTGCTCGCCGCTGCCATCCTCACCCGCCGCCTCAACCCCGCCTCCACGTCCACGGATAACCTAACCCTTGTCACGCTAACCTCCAATGTGTCAAAGTGCCAATAACAATTCTAGCAGTTCTGGGCACTCTCGAGTAGCGGATCCGGAGGTCACCTCAGCCTTGACGCGGTGCCTCCCCCTACATGCCGATGACACGATAGGACGCGACTTCTACACGCACGAGACTCCCGCGGGCGTTGGTTCTTGCAAGAACAACGCCCGGCGTGTGCTGGAGAGGGATCCTCTCGCATCCCTCACCGCCGCCACGGCCGCCGGAGGATCAACTCAACCCTGCCCTGTACCTCCACTTCTTTGGCCGGCGCCACTATGTCCCCGTGCTCCCCGTTCTCGGCCCGGAGCCGGACATTCTCACCCTCACGGAAGAGACGCTTGACACTCACCCTCTCCCCGCTTATGAGCGCGGCAACGACCGTCCCGTCCGGCGGCGAGGGATCCACCACAATAAGGAGTTGGTCGCCGTCCTCTATGCCCGCCCCCGTCATGGACTGTCCGCGGGCCTCAAGCAGAAAGCGCCCGGCTCCAAAGAGCTCCTGGCCGACCGACGAAGCCTCCTCCACCCGTACCGCCTCCATCCCCTGCCCGGCCGCGATCCGCCCGAGCATCGGCGCCCCGCTCTGCCCCACCGCCTCCCAGCCCTTCCCAGTCAGCTTTATGGGACGCCGTTTCCGGCTCGGCGCCTCCCCGCGTTCCATGTAGCCTTCTTCTTCGAGCCTCTGGAGATGATGCGCCACGGTCTGCGAGCTTGAGAAACCCATGGCCGTGCCGATCTCGCGTTGGCTCGGCGCCTCCCCCCCATTCCCCACACGCCGGGCCAGGTACCCGAGCATCTCCAACCGCCTGGGATGCAAGCCTTCCATCATCCAGTCCTTCATCGTGAACAGCATCTTGCGCCACTCTAGCGCAATCCGCTCTAGACATCAAACAATTGTTTGATGTACAGTGAGAAAGGAAAACCAAAGAAACGAGGAGCGCCCCCGGCCCGGGACCCTCCGGAAACCGTTCGGCCGCCAAACCAAGCCGGTTTCCGGGAGGATGAAACGTAGGACGGAGACGCTTGCTCCTCGCCTGTCATTATACCGGGCGGGGTGGGCTCTCTCACCCTCGGAATCTTCCGGGGACGGCTCCTCCTTGAAGAAGAGGGAGGGACTGCGTGCAGATGAGCGTGTCGCAGACGAGCGTGTCAGAGATACACCGCTACCCCATGAGGCCACCCGGGTTCGAGGAGCCGCTGTTCCCCACCCGGGAGTCGAGGCGGGCGGTTGCGGAGCACCTTCTCCGGGCGCCGTGGCTCGTGCGGGGGTCGCAGATCGAAGGTGGCGCTGGCGGGCAGGCTGTGCATGCCCGGCGGGAGCCGGTCGAGATCGAAGGTAGCTTAGCTGGAGAGTGTGCGCGGATCGTGTGGACTTCCGGACGGAGACGCCGCCGCAGGAAGCGTCGGGTCGTGGAGATCCTCGCCAGCTGGAGGGAGATCCGGGCGTGGTGGGATGAGGAGGGTTGCGTCGACCGGATGGTCTTCAGGGTGCTGCTCTCCGGCGGGGTGGTGGTGGACCTGGCTCGGGAGCGGGACGGGTGGTTCCTCGTCGGGGTCGTGGATTGAGCAGCTTCACCCATCTTCACGTTCGGAGCGGGTTCAGCTACGGATGCGGGGTGGCAACACCGGAGGAACTGGTCGGGGCTGCCGCGGGGATGGGCTATGAGGCGTTAGCCCTCACCGACCGGAACGGCCTCTACGGCGTTCCGCGCTTCCTCCGGGCCGCGGAAGAGGCCGGTCTCTCCCCCATCGTCGGTGCGGAGATCTCGATGGAGGGGGGTGGGGTGTGCCCGCCGGGACACGTCGTCCTGATCGCCGAGTCGATGGCCGGTTACCGTTCTCTATGCAAGCTCATCACCTCCTACCGGACCTACCGGATGGCATCGGGGCCTTCCGCGGTAGAACGAAGGAACCCGGCGTGTCCCCTGGCGACGCTTCTGGAGCACACCGAAGGCCTCATCTGTCTTACAGGAGCGATTCCCTTCGGCTTCCTCACCCGGCATATCCTGGATACCGGGCTTCGGGGGACGGCGAGGACGTTTCTTTCCATGCTCCGCGAGGCGTTCGGACCGGAGGGGCTCTACGCTGAGCTGACAAGCGACGGTACGGCAGGGTCCAGGCGAAGGATGCGGCAGGTCGAGGCCTTCGCCCGGGAGTGTGGTGTCCCGACTCTGGCCGCCCACGAGGTTACCTACCTCTCCCCCACCGACCACAAGCTGCACGAGGTCCTGGTTGCCGCAACGAACCTCACGGCGCTTCCGGGACCGGAGTACCGTCCCACGGACCGGCTGTATCTGACGCCGCCTAAGGAGATGGAACGCCTCTTTTTGGATAGGCCCGAGGCTCTCGCCAACACCGCGGAGGTGGCAGAGCGGTGCGCGGGAGCGGTGAAGCTTACGGGAGCGGTTCACATGCCGGCGGTTGTTCTGCCAGGCACCGAAGAGCCCGACCGCAAACTGCTCGCCCTCGCCGCCTCTGGTGCTCGGAGGAAGTACCGATCGAAAGGGGGAGTGAGCACAGAAGAGATCAAAGCTCGCTTGAAAAGAGAACTTTCCTGCATAGCGGAACTTGGCTTCGGCGACTACTTCCTCATAGCCCACGAGGCAAAGGAAATAGCGAAAGAGAAGGGCATACCCGTGACGGGGCGTGGAAGCGCGGCGAACTCGCTGGTCTCCTACTGCCTGGGCCTCACCCAACCCGAGCCGTTCTCAAACAGGTTGCTCTTCGAGCGGTTCATGCACGAGGGACGAAAGGACCCGCCGGACATCGACCTTGACTTCTGCTCGAAAAGGCGCGACGAGGTGCGATTCGAGATGATCCGGCGCTACAAAGAGAGAGGCGTCGCCGAGGCTGCCACGGTTCAGACCATGTCGCTAAGGGGAGCCGTTCGGCTCACTGCGCGGGCGCTCGGCTTCTCTTCCAAAGAGATGGACTCACTCTCCCGTAACGTTCCGACCCGCTTTCGGGACCGGGACAGGACGTACGCCGGGCTCGAAGGCTGGGAGGAGGCGCTCTCAGAACCCGCCATGCACGGTCACGCCTTACAGGACACAAAGAAGTACCGCCTTGTGCTTGGGATCTCCGCCAGGCTCGTGGGCAAGAACCGGGAGGCCGGCACCCACAACGGCGGGATGGTCTTTGGCACCGCTGCGCACCACCTCTCGGAGCTTGTCCCTCTGGAGCCATCAGGGGCGGAGGGGATAGTAAGGTGCCAGTACGATAAGGATGACCTGGAGTACGTTGGGATCCCGAAGCTTGATCTCCTCGGCCTCAGGATGCACACCGCACTTGATGAGGCCGGTAAGCTCGCTTCCAAGCGCATGGGCATAAGCATAGATCCCTACGACCTGCCGCCCGACGATAAAGAGACCTACGCTCTCATAAGGACCGGCCGAAACGCCGGGATGTTCCAGCTTGAGTCTCCGGGACAGATGCACCTCTCCCGCCGCCTGAAGCCGAGGAGGTTCCCGGACATCGTCGCTTCTATCTCCCTCTTTAGACCAGGCCCGGTACGCGGTGACCTGGTCACCCCCTACGTCCTACGCAGGAACGGCGAAGAGCCGTACTCCGTGCCGCTCCCGGAGCTTGAGGAGATCCTCCGTCCGACCTACGGAGTTCTTATCTTCCAGGAGCAGGTCCTGGCCGTCGCCAACAAAGTTGCGGACTTTACCCTCGCCGAAGGGGATCTCCTGAGGCGCGCCATGACCAAGGACCGCGGTCCCGGAGCGATGGAGACTCTCAGACGGGAATTCATCTCCCGCGCCCTGGATCGGAGCGTGCCTGAATCCACCGCAAGGGAGATATTCTCCTGGATGGAGGGGTTTGCCGCCTACGGCTTCTCGGCCGCCCACGCCGCCTCCTTCGCCGAACTCTCCTACGCCTCGGCCTACATGAAGCGCCACTTCCCGGCCGAGTTCTTCTGCGGACTCCTCAACTCCCAGCCGATGGGCTTCTACTCTCCGAGGACGCTCGTCAACGAGGCGCGCCGGGAGGGTATCTCGATCCTCCCACCCGATATCCACCTCTCGGCAGAGAGCTTCACGGTCGAGGAAGACGGCACTGCCATCAGGGTGGGGCTGGAGTATGCGAAGGGGCTCTCCAAGAAGGCTATCTCTTCCATCCTCGAAGAGCGGGAGAAACGGTCCTTCGACTCGGTCGCCGACCTCTACCGCCGTACGGCGGTGGCTAGAGATACCCTGGAGATACTCATCAAGGGAGGATTCTTGGACACCCTGTCCCCGAGCGGAGAAGCCAGACGCGTGATGCTTCTTTCAGAGGCCCACTCGCTGGCGAAGAAACCGGTAACTCGGGGAAGGCAGGAGAAGATCCCGCTCCCCGAAACCGGGGATGCCCACCCCGCCAGCTGGTGGGAGCGCAGGGAACGGGCTATGGACCGGGCAGAGTATCTGCCGGTCGGCGCCGAAGCTCAAGAGCGGATGGAGTGGGAAGCGCTCTCCCTGAACGTATCCCGCCATCCCCTCTCACCATACCGGACAGCTCTGAAAGATCTCGAGGTGATTTCAAGCGCCCGGATTCTCGATCTCCCCCACGGCCGGCGGGTCCGGGCAGCCGGTCTTCTAGAATCCTTGCAGCGCCCACCGACGAAGAGCGGCCGCCCGGTTTACTTCCTCCTGATCGAGGACGAGGCCGGCCTACTGCAGGCCACGATATTCGAGAAGGTCTACGAGCGCTACGGACACGTTCTTCACAGGAGCGGAGCGTTCCTCCTGGAAGGGAGGGTCGAGCGGGACGCTAGACGCGGGCATTCCTACCTGGTGGAGCGAATCTTCGATGTTGGCGAGGTCCTCGGAACCGCAAAGGAGAGTCGCGTACCGGAGCCTCGGGCAGCATCCTCCTCGGGAGCGTTTATCCGGGCCGGACGAGGCAAGCGCCGTGGGAGGAGGGCCGGATGAGCGGGGGTCTCCTCCACCTCGCGCCCTACCTCGCCTCAATGCATGCCATGCTCCTCTCTACCGTAAACCTGTACCCTGGGGCGCCGGGACCGGGCTCCGCGCCCTGGGATACGGGCGCGTTACAAATACCATGCGGATCTGGGAACATATAGAGAAGCCAGCTTACGAGTAAGCTGGCCTCGTACAAACCAGAGAGGAAGGCCATGGAGACACGACGTATTGGATCCCTCGCGGTATCGGTTATAGAATTTGGCTGCAATAACTTCGGAGGACGCCTGGATGCCGACCGCACCTCGGCAGTCGTCGGCGCGGCGCTCGATGCCGGCATCAACTTCTTCGACACGGCCGACACATACGGCAATACCAAAAGCGAAGAGTTCCTCGGACGCGCCCTCGGCCAGCGCCGCGACGAAGTGGTGGTTGCCACGAAGTTTGGCAGTCGGGTGGACGAGCGACGAAAGGGTGCAAGGCCCGAGTACGTGCGGCAGGCGGTCGAGGACAGCCTTCGCCGTCTCGGAACCGATCGTATCGATCTCTATCAGCTCCACAAGCCCGACCCCGAGGTGCCGATCGAGGATACGCTCGGTGCTCTCGGCGAGCTGGTTCAGGCCGGCAAGGTGCGCGAGATCGGCTGCTCGAACTTCTCGGCCGACCAGCTTCGTGAAGCGAAGGCCGCAGTCGACGACGGTTCGGCCCGGTTCGTGAGCGTACAAAACGAGTACAGCCTCCTGCACCGCGATCCGGAGAACGACGTCATCCCCGAAAGCGAGCGGCTCGGCATGGCGTTCATCCCTTATTTCCCGT
>JAABUS010009089.1_pt1 | contig 10615 bp, 17 predicted proteins | sample 5560161 | NCBI WGS metagenome assembly JAABUS01 (sample SAMN10711885, study PRJNA513376) | rock metagenome | isolation source: Antarctica rocks | place: Antarctica: Victoria Land, Trio Nunatak nord | collected 2016-01-04
CCAGCCCATTGTCCATAGACACCTGCCCATTGCCCAGTGCCCATTGCCCATCCTCATGTGCCCATAAACACCTGCCCACTGCCCAGTGTCCATTCACGCCCATCAACCTCCTGCCCATTGCGCACCCCATATGCCATGACCTCCTGCCTGTTAAACACCTGCTTCAAGCCTATTGCCGATTGTCCATGCCTATGGCATGTCGCCTATTGTGAGTTGTGAGTCTTGGGTCACCTGTACTTGCGCATCACTTGGGGCTGCAACACTGGCTGTGTCAGGTTCCTGTGCAGTGACTTGAATGCCCTCTTCAAGCAGCATATCTTTGGACTGTCTCCATACGGGCGTGTGACTTGTGCCACATGCCTTCTGCAGCTGCTGAGTGATGACGTCTCTGTACCTGCAGTAATGTAGATACAACTGGCCTGCTGCAGTGATACACTGATGCAGTGACATACTGATGCAGTTATACACTGATGCATTGATTCACTGATGCAGTGATACAGTGATACACTGGTGCAGTGATACAGTGACACACTGATACAGTGATCACACCTGCTGCAAGGTAACGGGGTGCCAATGTCATGACTGAGGGTGGCAGGCTTATAGCAACAGCTTCAGGCTTTCAGTTAAGCCAGTTATAGCACTGGCTGACTAAATGCAGCCATGCGTGTTGATGATGATGTAAGTAACATTTGGTGGCAATCAGAACCACAGTTGATTGCACCGCAGGCAGAGATTTCTCGTTCTGGTGATCAACCTTGGCAGCAAAATAGGCTTTTTGGCATAAGGAGGTGACACAAGAACAAAAGAAATGCCCAATGACATTTGGCTTTGAGAAGCATGGGGGGTCCCCCTCCTCCAGTGTCCTAAATTACCTGGGGCCTACAGGTGACCTGTGCAAGCTCAGATGCATCCTATTTGAGAAGCCTTGGTTATGCAGCAGCAGGGTTTGCCTCACCTTTCAACCCAAGCTGCAGAGGAAGCTACCACCAGCTGATCCCCCAGTCTGTCCACTATTAGCCCTGACAGTCTGTCCCCCTCGCTGTTCACCACCCGGTACACAATACTGCCCCTGCTCTCTGCCCTGCTTGTCGACGCCTGACTACCACTTACCTGCTTGTCGCTGGAACTGTCTACCACGCTGTCTACTCCATTGGTGGACGTGTGCATTGCTGTTGTTGAAGCGCTGCTAGCCTCTGTGCCATTTGCTGGGGTTGCTTGGCTTGTAGCAGCTGTGGATGCAGTGTGACTACTGCTGCTTGATGATGAATGAAGTGAGGGCTGTACTAAGCCAGTGCCTAGAGCTAAGCTGGTGCGTAGCTGGACAGCCGTATGCAATCGTTTAGCAATCAGCTCTGGCATGTTCAGCACGAGGGATGCCTGGTGTTGCTGGTTTGCCTCGTGCGCTAACTGCATGATCCTGCATTCAGACTGCACATCAGAGCTGTCTGAGCCGCAGAGGGTCCTCATCGTAATTGTACAGAGGCTTCACTGAACACATGAGTGACGTTGCTGCACAGTGTTGATGCTGCAAAGGCTGCATGGCCAAGTATTTCAGGCATGATCACAAGCCAGTGATTGCACAGAAGTGCGTTGCAAAGTGTGACAGCAAAGCATGCCTGCCCAGAGTCTCTGCCTTGCATACAAAATATCAGGAGGATGGTCACCTGACTCTAAACATGGATGTGGGGTTGAAGACACCCCAAGCAATAGGAGCCTCAGATCCATCAGTCACCAGGACAGCATCCCCTGCCTGTGGCTGGGGCTTGCCCACCACCCTATCAATAGCCCCACTGTACACCATGGGGTGTCCATTGCGGAAGACAGCAGCCTTGCCCCTTCTCAGAACCACTCTTGGCACACCTGCATGGTGTGACAAGATGAGCCATGATTGAGACACTGAATGATCAGCTGGCTAGCACAGCAAGCAATTTGACTGGACATGCTGACCTGGGTGCAGCTTACAAGTGGGATTGATGCTTTGACAACTTGTGGCTGCTTACATGATACATGACGAGCCAAAGTGATTGATGCCTCACAGTAGCCGAGAGCAATCTGTCCAGTTGTGCGGGCAGACTTGCAGAAAGGCATCACAGCAAGCATTGCCACGTCAACAGCGCAACAGCACGGCAATCATGCATCTTGATGCATACGACTCCTTACATTCGCTTGCGCTATACTGAGTTGCCATTCATGCTCTCCTCTCACAAGTGACTGCCAGATCATAGTAGCCAATTAAAGTAAGTGTTCAGTACCTCCAATGGCCTCTGCAGCTTCCTGAAGCCTGGACGGGGCTGGTGCCTTGACATGTGCTTCATCGCTGCCCGGCAAGCTTGTCTTAGGAGTTCCCGCAGCCTTTGCCGCTGTAGCACTTGCTTGCGTCGCAAATGCACGACTTGGAAGCTGGCGCCTCTGCCGGCAGCTGCCACGCATGAGCACAGTTGTGCTTCGAAACTGCGACCGTGCAAGCCAGCATTTGTGCAAGAGAGGAGCCGGTGAACTGCTTGTACAGATCACCATGGAGGGCATGGTCGAGTCAGTTGCTTCCGGTAAACTAGATACTGGCCAAACTTTCACGTGCACTAGCCGAACAGACGGCAATCAAGGTGACTCCGCTTCTGCAAGCTGTGCGCCCAGCGCTGATCAGGACAAGTTTCGACAATGTGCTGGGCTCCGAGACCAGTCTGCAGACTAGGTCGCAGCAGCCAGCTGTGACAAAGCTGCCAAAACAGCATTCATCGCAAAAGCATCGAAGTTTCGCATCATATTTGATGTCATGTGTGCTGCAAGTCAATACAGCTGTGACAGGCTGAGTTCAGCCTCGAACTACGTAGTTTGACCTCTCAGGAAGCTGTTGCAGTTCGCCCTGATCTTTCAACGCAAGCTTTCGTGTGCATCTACACCTGACCTCCTCAGTGAAATTCAATCAAAGGTCCAGGTTGCAAGCAGCCAAAGCAATAGTAGACCAAAGCAACCCTGCAGCTTATATTAGGCACCCAGATGTCTGCAGATGCAGGGTGGGTGATGGGCAGCATTGCATGCCATCCTGCACATGACATCAACCTGGTGGCAACCGCCGTGTACCAAAACATTGTAGTAGCTTTGAGCCTCTGTGAAGACTGCCTGAAAGCCCTTTCAAATATTTTGCCGGCAGATCCAGCTGCAATTGTGCATGGTGCAGATTCTGACTTTGCTGTTTAGTAGGCGACTCATGTCAAGCCATTTGTTGCTCAGTAAATAGCTGGCTGCATGTCTGCAGAAGGTTGTGGTCAAGCATGGCTTGCATGCTTATCAATTGCAGGTCTGTTGTTTGAAGCAACCAGTCAAGCATGGCATCAGGAGTCTTTCTGAGCACAGTTGGCATTTGCCATCATATTGACCATTTGAAAAGTGCATGCATGCCTCCATAAGGCAACACCTTTACAGCTACATATGCTGTGCAAATCTGTTCTGAAACACTCCCTGGCTAGGATTGAATTCACTTCAGCAACGCATTGTTAAGAACATCCTTGTTGGTGCTGTCCATGCAAGCAAATGCCATTGCCTAATAGCATTACTGGCTTCAGTAAACCAGCCTTGCCTCTATGGCCTTTAAGAAATCTAGTCAGACTTTCCATAGTTTGGATTGTTTGGGTTGAGCTGATTGGCACGGTTGTCATCATCACCTCCAGATTGATCGCCTGAGGATCCTGGATGGTTGGGATTCAGCTGGTTGGCCCGATTGTCATCGTGGCCACCTGAACCACCCCTGGAGTCTGTGTAAGCAGGGTTATTGGGGTTCATCTGATCTGATCTGTTATCGTTGGGGCTCTGCGTGACAGCACAATGTCAGAAACCAAGCAGCCGTTTGTGCCGTTTCGTTTAAACAGCAAGACATCGCTTCCGGAATTCAGATCTGATTTCATCAAACACCTGCTGCAGCAGCGGCTAACTCGTTGGAAAATCGTGCATACCCGAGCGAATGTCGTCGGCAGCGGCTTGGCAGCTCTTGCTTGTTTGGCGTTGCGTCCGGGCTGCAAGGGTCCCCTATATCCAGGCACCACCTGTGCTGTGGGGAAGGCCAACATGCTCAGTTAGCCTATGTGGAGGTGGTCCAGGCGGCTGAGCAGCGCAACGCCGTTCGCAGCGATTGAACGTTGATTTGAGCGATTGAAACTTGGCTGTGAACGTGGTCTAGCTAGCTTTGTAGGTGAGCTCAATCAAAGCCCGTGCTGCACACGGCCGCTTTTTGCCCTTTTTGCGTTTACTACTTACAGTAATCCTTCTAGAACCTTGTTGCTGCCAACCACCGCTCTGGTATGGCAACCTACTACAGCTCGGATTCATACCACTAAGAGAACCTCCTATAGCTAAGCAGCAGCGTCATCATGACAGTTACAAAAGCAAGATGCTTGAAAATTACTGAGCTGTAAGCTGCCAGGAAAAGCCATTTGCCTCTGATATTGCAGCCATGCTCGTTCGCCCCTCCAGTCATGTCCTGTTGGTACAAATTGCAACGACAGAGGGGGATGAGGGATTCAATCTGAAGCAACAATGAGCCGTCACAGCAGCTGCTAGCATGCTGCGCTGTGCCACAGACATTGCAGCAAATCTGATACAAAAATTGTAGCTGCAGCAGCAGGTGACATGGTCACATTATCTGAGTATTATCCCTAGGAATGCATACAAGCTTGCCATGCATTCACCTCAGCAGCTAGCTAGATCCCAAATTGAGAGTTGCTTCACACAATATCCCACAAGACAGCTTGCAGAAGCTACGTCGTGTGCACTAGTAGCAGTCCAACAGCATCACCATGGAATTGACCCAAACAATCGTGTAATCATCATTGCAGCTTGCATGCAACTCAAACAAGCTGTCAGCGCCGCAGAAACCCATTTGTTCATGCACGCCATTCCCAGCACATCTGTAGCATATACAATCAAGAAGAACATTACATTGTGTGATCACATGAGCTCGGTGAACCAGTACTGCAGCTCTACATGGTGTGTGTAGAGCAGCTCTACACATCATGAGTAACACTCATGCGACCATTTTTGACAATCACAACACAATTGCCCAAGAACAGGCAACAGGTTTGAAGTTGTACACATGCAATGCTTCCACGTCAAGATCCTATCTGGTATGAGCATTCTGACAGATGACACTGTACTGTTGACGTAAACAGTAATGTATGGCCCAGCATGTGATCGCACAATCACCTGTCAAGACGGTGCGCATGATGTCCTTGTGTGTGCAACATTGAGTTTCCCTCTGTTTGCTGCAACAATCTCCAACAGCATAGTCATGCTCATCTCACAAATTGTTCACTGCAGACACACCAACAGGGCGGAGTGAGTCACTGCAAAGATTGGGGAATTTAAAAGGAAACAAAATAGGCTAGCAGACATGCACGCAGCTTCTGACAACACCGCCATTGTACCTTGGTAAAGCAGAAAAGCACAACCCGTATCACTTATAATAACATAACACACCTGGCACCCTGACTGTCAGCAGCTGCTTGAAGCCATCTTGCTTGCTCGGAGACTGCCTGGAAGGTGCTTCTGGACCAGCTGGAACCTGGTGACCATTTTCTTTGTACAATCTAATGAAGTCAGCAACACACTCCTCAACCGCCTCCTGAACCTCCTGGACGGTGTCACCTGCCACTAAGCTATGGAAGGGTTTGGGCACACAACAGGTGTAGCCGGCATTCACAGAATTGTTAAATACTGGTACTTGAAATTCAATAAAAGCTGGAAGGCACTATTCACTTAGGAATTAGTGAGTGTCTGGCTGCGACATGAGCCTTACACAAAGCAAAACCTGAAAGGACCAACAAGATCACGCTCTGCAGAACACCGTCAACAGCCCGCTAAATAACGATAGCAAGGCAACAGATGGAACAACGAACTAAAGGGCACGCAAAGGGCTGTGTCAACTTTGCCTCAAGGGTACCGCAGCAATCGAGCGACAATCATGCACGCCTTGCAGCAATGCTCGGTGTCCACCTCCAGAGTAGCACCATCAGGCTTATGTAGAGCTGCCAGTCTGAGCTTTGGTGTATCAGTAAAGCATGGGAACGCCATCATAGTTCAAGAACTTGCCGGTATCCTCAAGCTTGAGGTTGGCAATGGTCTTAAGGAGAGCCTCCACAGACTGCTCTGGAGTTAGCGATGTAGACCGTATGGCAGGATTGTCAAGTTTTGCACTTCTGCACAGGCCAGTAAATCAGAGTCGGAAAAAGTTGCAAAGCCATACACTGGTTTGACATCATCTAAACATGCCACCTCAAGCAAGGTCTGATTCCAGCAGCCAACAGTTGGCTGTTGTGTTTCAAAAAACCCAGCTGCCTCCTTAACCAACTTGTGAACAAATGCCTGGAAGATTGTCATTATAAATCTAGCAACTCAATTCACAGAGGGCATTGCTCAGCACCATCATCACACAAGCACAGCAAGCATCACTCAACATGAGATCCTACTTGATAAAGGCAGAGCCCATGTCTGTAGTGACCAGGCCAGGGTGCACTGCAACAAATGTGAAGCCCTGTGCTGCAGTCACATCAGACGCCCAGCTCAGAGTCACTGCAGGCATGGATGGACATCAGCAATTTCCACATCAGCGTTCACAGTTCAAGCTTATACCCCCAAGTACTGCTAAAGCGTGCAGTTTCATCAACGTTCACATCTTAAGCTTACACCAAGTACTATTGCTAATGTGTGTAGTTAGATCTAAAAAATGCATGCCATGCTCAGAAGAACACTCTAGACTGGCTGTCAGATTTGTGCACAATGACAGAGGCACAGCGGTGCACACACGCACGCACGCACACGCTACACACATGCATAATTTTACACACAGTGCTGAGGCGCCTGCATCACAATGCAGACTGAATAAAAGCAGACAGAGACATGGCGGTGTATAGCACAATTGAATGGGGTTGCGGCAAGCTTACGCATATTGAGAGCTGCCTTGGAGGTCTTGTAAGCAGGCAGGGCAGCAGAGCTGTTCTCCCAACCTACTGGATTTGACAGCTGCATGCTACACACAACATGTCAGCTATGATTGCATAAAAAAGTGCGAAAATGCATAACATGGTCATGGAGCAAATCACAGTTTTTGGACAGGCCATGCATTGCAAATGTGGCGTTACACATGAAACGCTATCCAGCTACTCAATGTAATGAGATCTCAATGACACCAGTACACATGTGACGACTGAACATAAGATAACTTGGGATTTTGCTGACAATGCCTATCAGCATGTTACAGAGGTGTTCGCTTTGTGGAAAAGCTGACTGTTGCACAGGACATGTGTGAAGGCAGAAAGATGCAGGTTCTACCAGGAAGGCATGTGACCCAAGACATGATGACATGTTGATCACAGTCTTCTTGTGGCCCATCTTCAGCAAAGGCAGGAACGCCTGAGACACAGCATGCACTCCTAAAACATTTATCTCCAAAATCGTCCTGAAGGTGTCAATCTTTCTGCAGCAGGGCACTCAAAGCTCTCAAGGCATAAACTTCATGCTGAGCACTTTAAGACCAGCAGTTGCACAATTGCCTCCAGATCACTCCAAAACAGTGTCCCAATTGTGCCTCATCTCATGGTACGGATGTAACTCCAGTCCATACACTCAACGATACAAGGGAATCTGGACTTGGAAGCATGTGAAGGCCTTGCAACATTAGCTGATTGCAATGCTGTTGCCCAAAGAGACATGCAAGCGTGCTTGACAGATTCGTACTCTTCATGAGCTGGCACAGGCGGTCCAGCTGTGCCAGCATTGTTGACCAGGTAGTCCACACCACTCTCGCCGGTGATTTCTGTAACAGCCTGCACTGCTGCCTGCACAAAATTCTGGCTGAGTGGGAATGTTGCAATTATGTGGCTTTGTCACATAGGCTTTGTGAATCAGGCAGGTGACGGCAGCCTGAGGCGTTGGGCTTGTGCAGGCCACAGTCTCGCACAGCTGGATCAGAGCTGCCAATGTCAGGGCTTCGTAGCCCGTCAGAGCCTTCCATGCGAGGTGCAAATAATCGCTGGTTGCGCTAGCATAGTCTTGCGTGAACGACTTCGCCGCAAGTGCACCTGAATGCTGCTGCTGTCGACAACGTCCATGGAGATGAGATGCAATCGACTAGGGAAGGCCTTCTGCAGCTCATGGAGGCGCTTTGCACTGTCAACACTCCGCGCACTGGCAAAAACAACTGTGTTCGGTGTTGACAAGACCTGGACAGGTGACCAGGGTGACTTGAGTGATCCGCTCGTCACAGGTCACCGTACATCAGAGCTTGGCAACTCTCCCTGCTTCACCTGCTTAGCAAGCTCCGCGCCAATGCCACGAGAGGCGCCCGTGATCAACCAAACTGCTGAGGGTGCCATAGAGGAGGGTATATACGGTGGCGTTTGCTACCGGCACAAAAGAACAAAACCAAGGCCGCTGATTGGAATAGGATTGGGACGCACATTCTTTCAGGATCTACTACCGCGTTCGTTGGAGTCCAATGATTTCGTGCGAGTTCCTTCTGCTTCCGACACCGATGACTACTGTAAGGAGCTGTCGATCTGGCTTTCGATTCCTGATCCAACGTTGACCGCGTCATCACTGCGTCAGTTGCATTCTCACAGCAGCGCATTGGCACGTACAACCAAGACGCAGACGCCAGAGTAAACCCTGGTAAACGTTGTTCCAGTGATTCGGTCGCGTGTGTACTCAATCGGTTGTATGTACTGTCTACCAGTGCTACAACAGCATGAAGCAAGCAACCACAGGATCAGGCTCAGCGGCAGACCCAAGCTTCCCAGACACTGCGGCCGCCAATGCAGACCTGGAGGCAAGATTGACCGGCGGAAATACGGGTGGTGCCGGCAATGCAATTCCAAATGAGGCGCAGGTCTGTTCTGAGTCCTTGCATGCTTAAGCATGCACACGACATTTTGCCCCCACAGAGGGCCAGCGCCAACTCAAAGTTTAGCCGCATTTTATCACTTCCTCGTCATTGTTTGGTGCTAGCATACCCACTTGCTATATCTGCTGCTGCTGCTGCACGACATTGGCAGGCTTTTGCGCCAAACTTGCAATTGCTGCTTTGAGCACCGGTGCTGGTACCAGCCTGCTGCTTTCAGTACACTTGCGAAGCTCAAATTTGTCTTCGCCTTGGTGCTGCAGAAACACTCTCAGGAGAACAAGCGCAATCAAGGCAGCAACAAGCAGGGAGGTCAAGTAGAGCCAGAGACCAAGCCTGGAGCCTACAACAAATAAAAGACAGCATCTTGAGCTTATGAAATGCACACTGTAGTGAAAAGGCAACAGAACACCTGCACTCAAGTGAGGTATTTGTGGCGAGCATGAAACTGCAAACAGGGGTGTACATGTATAAGAGTGATCTGATAGAAATAGTAAACTCTTTGTGTACACGTAGCCATTGGTGTCATTGTACCTTGCACCTGCAGCTGCCAATACCTGCAGATGACGTGCATATCACATAGACATCAGACTGTGGTCCACCAGGTCAAGCAACAAGCGTGTCATAATCAACATTCATTGTGCCTCTTCTGACATCATTTTTCATGATTGCAGCCATGAATGCAAGTGCACTGTGTGCATCTGTAAGCTAGCTAGCCAGCATGAAACGCAATGCATGATAATTTCATTTTTGTGTGGTATGCATACGCATCTTCTCTGGTGAACACACTGACACTGCATCACATTTTTTGCGAAAATCTTTTCACTGAAGTTGCATAGCATTACTAATGTATGTGCAATTACTGCATGTGCACTCCTCATGCATCAACCTGTAGCCCAGGCTTAAGCCTTTTCAAGAGTTTACAATAAAATTTCTTCGAATACACTCAGCAAGCCATCCTCAGCATCATGCACACTATACAATACACGCTTGCAGTATTGCTAAGTGACACTGTCAATCGTCATGACCAAGCCTCTGCAAATGTGGCAAACAGTCCTATGCCTATGCATCTGGCTACTTAGTAGAGGACTTGGATTTGTCACTTTTCCCCTTGTACTCAGCATGATTTGGGTTCATCTGATTTGCCCTGTTGTCATCGTTCTGGCCGGGTGTGCTGGGTTGACCCCTGGACCCGGCATATGCCTGGCTGTTGGGATTCATCTGTTTGGCACGGTTGTCTTGACTTGCTTTGTCCTGCAAACGCATCTGCGACGTCAGAATCGAGAGTGGCATAGCTGCAAGCGCGACATTTGGAACAGCTATGCACCATACAGGTCCGTATGCAAACTGGCAGGTACTGATCCAACAGATCCAGCACGTTCCATAGCAGACGCAAACAGGAAAACTGCCTTTGCGCCGAACAAAAGTTGAAGCATACTTGCGTTGTATTGTATTGCATTGCATTGCGTTGAAGCAGACTCAGCGCTACTTACCATGGTTCGGAAGGTGCACGCTCAACTGAGCGCTCAACTCACTCTTGCAAGAGTGGAGGCAAGAGTTCGCCGAAAAGCAGATTGTGATTCTTGTTGCGAAGGCCGTCGATGTGCAAATCTTATCTCTGCAACGGACTTTATGTAGACCCCTGCCATCCTTATCGTATCAATTGCCGTGTCGAGATGCAGCAGTGCAGTGTTCAACACGGGGATCCCGCTTGTCACGTGCCTAAGT
>JAABUS010009091.1_pt1 | contig 10614 bp, 11 predicted proteins | sample 5560161 | NCBI WGS metagenome assembly JAABUS01 (sample SAMN10711885, study PRJNA513376) | rock metagenome | isolation source: Antarctica rocks | place: Antarctica: Victoria Land, Trio Nunatak nord | collected 2016-01-04
GTCACAGCGATGCAGTCGCCAGTTCACCCCTACGGTGGTGTCGACGCGTCGCCAACCGGCCGCGTGAGCGGCGTCGTTCGTGCTGTGTCGTGTTCGCAGCCGATGCGATACGACTCAGACGATAATCACGGAGCAAGATATACAAAGGGTTACCGTTCGGCCCGCTGCGCGGCCCGAACGGCTCCCTTTGTGAGGGCGCGACCGCGGGTCGCTGAGGGCTTTTTGCTCGCCCGGGCGCGGGCTCGCAGCGGGTCAAGGTCACCGGCGGGGCCGGGTGCGGGTGCGGGTCCGGAGGGCCGGCGGCAAGAGAGTTGATGATCGTTTGTCACAGGGTGGGTCTGAACCGCACTTACCAAGGGTGAGGGCTCGACCAGCTCGGTGGGCTGGACCGAGGAGGTTGTGGTGGACGATCCGGCACCGCAGGCGGCCGTTGCCGGCCGCGCGGACGGCGGCGCTGAACGTGCCGCAGAGGCGGCTGGCCCTGAGGGGGAGAGGGGTGTCGCGGCTTCGGTTCGGTACCGGGTTCGGAGGGCGCCGGCTCGGCCGAGGGCGGTCAAGGTGCTTTACGGCGAGGATGAGTTGGCGACGGTCGCGCGGGCGGCTGCGCGGGCCGGGTTGCGCCCGAGCAGTTACGTGGCGGCGGCGGCGCTGGCCAGCGCCCAGGGCGCCGAGCCGCCGACCTCGCACAGCGAGTCCCGGGAGCTGCTGACCGAGCTGATGCGGACCCGGGCCGCGGTGCGGCAGTACGGCACGAACCTCAACCAGATCGCCGCGGCGCTGAACTCGGGCGTGACCGAGCCGCCGGTCTGGCTGGTGGCCGCGGTCGCCGGGGCCGACCGCGCGACGGCCCGGATCGACGAGGCGGCCACCGTGCTGCGGCGACGGCTGGCCTGAGCGGTGATCGGTCAGATCCTGCCTCGCGGCTCGGGAGTGCGCGGGCTGCTCTATTACCTGTTCACCGAGGGGCTGGCAGGTGAGAAGGGTCTGGAGTCCGACCACCTCGACGCCCGGATCGTGGCCTGTTGGGACGGGCATCCGCAGGACCTGCAGCCGCCCGTCGGGCCGACTGGCCATCGCGACTTCGCCGAGTTGGCGGGCCGGCTGGACGAGCCGGTCGCGGCATTGGGTTACAGCAGGGAGGAGCTGCGCACGATCAAGCCGGTCTACCACCTGACGATCGCGGCCGCGAAGGACTCCGGCACCGGCGCCCCGGTGGACCGGACGCTGTCTGATGCCGAGTGGGCCGACATCGCGCAGGAGTACATGCACCGGATCGGGCTGGCCCGACGCGACGACGACGTGGGGGTGCGGTGGGTGGCGATCCGGCACGCGGAGGACCATGTGCATGTCGTGGCGACGCTGGCCCGTCAGGACGGACGGCGGCCTCGGTTGGACAACGACCGCTACCGGTCCCGGGAGGCGAGCCAGGTCGTCGAGCGCAAGTACGGTCTGGTCGCGACGGCCGCGAACGGCCGGACCGCGGCGCCGGCCACGACACGAGCCGAGGACCGGAAGCATCAGCTCACGTGCAGTCGCCGGGTGGGCGAGGGGCGCCCCGCGCCGCCGGCTCCGGACCGGGAGCTGCTGCGACGTCAAGTCAGGACGGCGGCCGCCGGTGCGAGCAGCCAGGGCGAGTTCTTCGCCCGGTTGCGGGCCGACGGGCTGCTGGTCCGGGAGCGGATGAGCGAGCGCAACCCCGGCGAGGTCACGGGCTATGCCGTCGCGTTGCCCGACCGCTACGGCACGGGTGTGGCGCCGGTCTACTTCGGCGGCGGCAAGCTGGCGCCGGACCTGACCTTGCCGCGCCTGCAGCGACGCTGGGACGGGCCGGGGGCGGTTGCGGGCTCTCAGGTGGGGCCGGCCGCCGCGGCGGCCCGCAGGGCGGCCTCCAGCGCCGCTGGCGAGTCCGGCGGACGGCCGGTCCGGACCGACAGGTTCGGGTTGACTGAGATGGAGCGGCTGAGGATCTGGAAGCAGGCGACGCTGGCGGCGGGGCGGGCGAGCGAGCACATCGCGGCCAGTGTCGCGAGCGACCCGGCGGGTGCAGCGGATGCGGCCTGGGCGGCGTCGGACTTCCTGGCCGCGGCGGGCCGGGTCGTCGAGGGACGCAAGGGCGGCCTGCTGACTGAGGCCGGGCAGACCTACGACCAGGCCGCCCGGGAGCTGCATGGCAAGGCGCCGACCCCGACTGCGGCCGGGGTCGGCCTGCGCGCCGCTGGCCGGCTGCTGCTGTCGGCGCAGGTCGCCCAGCCGAGTGAGACCAGGCAGCTGCTGGCGCTGATGGCGCAGCTGTCGGCGCTCACCGACGCGGTGACTCGGCTCAGGGAGGTCCAGGACCGCGTCGGGCAGGCCCGTGCGGCCCGGCAGGCGGCGGAGGCGCTGCGGGCTGTTACGGCCCGCTACGCCGGTCCTGGCGCGCCGCTGGTCGGCGCTGCGGCGCCGACGCCGGCGTCGAGCGGTCTGGGCGGCGGTCGGGCTGAGCCCGCCCGACCGTACGGGCCGGGACCGGACCACCCGGGCCAGGCGCCGTTGGGCCCACGAGGTCGCCGCCGGTAGGCGGGGCGTCCCGACGCGCGAGGAGGACCCCGCCGGGTGCGGCGGAGGCCTCCTGCGTTCTGGTCAGGCTGTGCGGGAGCGGCGATGAGTACCGCAGCACCGTCTCGGTGAAGGGACTCAAGGTCGAACTCTGGGGACTCGGCCCGACGTAAGTACGGAAGCGGGGTGACTTCTCGGAGGACAAGTCTGTGGGAGCAAGATCGCCTGAACCGGTGAGAACGGGTTCGGCTAACGGCACATAACTTCCACTGTGGAGCAGCTATCGCGGGCGATCACTGATCGCGCTGCGGTCGTCCGATACCTACTGGATCACCGGCATATCTCTACCTACCCTTCTCGGCGAGGGAGCCTCCAGCCCCACTGCCACGGCCAGAGGAAGCGCGGCGAGGCAGCCGGTTCGTCATAGGCCAGCGCCGCCACCGACGCGGCAGCCGACTCCAGCAACTGCTCGTACGCGTCGCGCTGGAACCGCATGATTGGCAGGTCCAAGTCCTCCCCGCCGACCGGGTCGTAGTTCGTCCACCGCCAGTTCGACCAGGAAACCTCGTGCTCGGTGACCGTTACGTCCGCTAGTACCGCTCCGCAGTCGCGGTCTGCACAGACGGGGCAGACAAGCATGTCCACCGGCTCGCCAGTCCCATCGTTGCCGCGAAGGAGTTGCTGCACCGTCGCATCAACGGATGAGGGAAGCCAGCGTGGACAAAGCATCGTCACGAAGTCAACGCCGTAACCAGCGTTCTGGATCACCGTGCGGAGAGACACGTCGTCGATCAGCAGGTCGAGGAAGGGAACAACGTGCTGGACTTCCTTGGAGCCCGCGACCTCGACGTTGATCCGCTCGCTCCGAGCCAGCGTCAACTGCCGGTACCTGGGGCGGCTCGACTCGGCGGACACGGATGCACCGTATGCGGGTAGCCGCTGCAGGAGAGGAACGGCACCTACCCTGCGCCGTGCCGGAGCGGGGGCGTGCTTCTCGCGGGCGAATAGGTTGGACGTGTTCCTACGCTTCCTTCATGGCCGACATGCACGCGCACTATGCCTCCCAGGACGAGGGACAGCGCCTGCTGCGATCCGGTCACGGTCGCCTTGAACTCGAGCGGATGCGGGAGCTGTTCCTCCAGTACCTGCCAACGCCGCCGGCCTCCGTCCTGGACGTTGGAGGCGGGACGGGCATCCACGCCGTGTGGCTCGCAGAGCGGGGCTACCACGTCCACCTGGTCGACCCGGTCCCGCGGCACGTGGCCACGGCCGCGGAACATGGCACGTTTACGGCGTCGGTGGGTGACGCCCGCCAGTTGCCGCGCGGGGACGGCACCATCGACGCCGTGCTGCTCCTTGGCCCGCTGTATCACCTCGTCCTAGCAGCGGATCGGCGGGCGGCCTTGCTGGAGGCTGTTCGCGTTCTGCGTCCAGCCGGAGTCCTCATGGCCGCGGCGATCTCCCGTTTTATGGCCCTTCTGGACTGGGGTGCGTCCGGCGAACTCACCCAGGAGATTGCCCAACGCCTCGTGCCTGTGATCGAGACCGGCGACCACGACGCTGACCTGGGTTTCACAGACGTGCATTTCCACCTGCCGGACGAGCTACGGGAGGAGGTGGTAGCCGCAGGTGTCCAAGGTGTGCAGGTAATGGGCATCGAGGGACCGCTGTGGACGGCACTCGACGCCGGAGGCGCGACCGACGAACTGTTCCAGAGCGCTCTGCGAGCAGCGCGCATGACGGAGACCGAGCCGAGCCTGCTCGGGTCTAACCCCCACCTGCTCGCAGTAGGAACCGCTCCTCGCCTCGAACCTGGCTGATCCCCGCGATGCGTCGCATCGAGCAAGTAGCGGCACCTTCCTTGCGGTCAGGAGGCCTCCACGGTCGGCGTGCCACACCGCGTTCCCGACTTCAGAGGTGCGGGATGCGGGAGGGTGTCGTCTGCGCACCGTGAGTCCGGCTAGCAAGCCGGATCCGATGCCGGGCGGCCCTCGTAGTCGTCTATGGTCGCCGGCGTGGTTGACGCGATCTTTGAAAATCCCCGGCTCGTCACCATCTACGACGCATTCGATCCTGATCGGTGCGATCTGGAGGTGTACGCGCATCTCGTTGCGGAGCTCGGCGCATGCCGGGTGCTGGACGTTGGATGCGGCACAGGAACCTTTGCACTGCTCCTCGTCGACGGTGGCGTGGAAGTGGTCGGGGTCGACCCCGCGGCCGGGTCCCTGGCCGTGGCTCGAGCCAAGCCGGGGGCTGACAGGGCGCGCTGGGTGCACTCCGACGCGACCGCGCTGCCGCCGCTGCAGGTCGACCTCGCCACGATGACCGGCAACGTGGCCCAAGCCATCGTCGACCCGGCAGAATGGGATGCCACGCTGCGAGGCGTAAGGACCGCGCTTCGGCCGGGCGGGCACCTGGTGTTTGAGACCCGCGACCCCGCGCAACGGGGCTGGGAAGAGTGGACCCGCGAAACGTCCTACCGCAGAAGGCAGATCCCCGGCGTCGGCACGGTGGAGAGCTGGGTCGAGCTTACCGACGTCGCCTTGCCGCTGGTGAGCTTCCGCCAGACGTACGTGTTCGCCGCGGACGGGTGCACGCTGACCTCGGACTCCACGTTGCGCTTCCGCGAGTTGGACGAGGTCGAGGCCAGTCTGGTTGACCATGGGTACGTCGTCACCGACGTACGCGACGCCCCCGACCGACCCGGTCGGGAGTTGGTATTCCTCGCCCGCCGGCCGGACTGAGCTGAGCGTGACCCACGGGTGACGGCGGCGCAGATGCTCAGTCAGGTCAGCCTGCCCGCGGGCTGCCCCAATCAAGTCACCGTCCCTATCAGCGTCTGGCAGGCACAACCAGCCGCGGATAACTTACCCACGACGTAGCAGCGACGCCATGGAGCCGCGACTACCGTTCGTTCGTGGAGGAGCCGCAGGGGACCACCAGCCCAGCTGACGCGGCGCTCGGTCGAGCCCTCTGCCGTCACTGGGCGGTGGTTCCGGGCTTAGAGCACCTTGCCGGGGTTGAAGGTGCCGAGTGGGTCGAGCGCGTTCTTGACGGCGCGCTGCATCAGCAAGGAGGCCGGGTCGAGCTCCCGCACGAGCCCACCCCGCTTGAGCAGCCCCACGCCGTGCTCGCCCGTGACGGTCCCGCCCAGCAGCAGGGCCGCGTCGAGGAGCTCCTCGAAGGCCACCAACGCGGCTGCCTGGGCCGTCCCGTCGCCCGGCGGTGTCAGCAGCAGCGGGTGCAGGTTGCCGTCTCCGGCGTGCGCGATGGTCGCTATGCGGACCCCGTTGCGGGCCGCGATCGCCTCGACCTGCGCGAGCATCTCAGGAACCTTGGAGCGGGGTACGACGACGTCCTCGGTGAGCACCGTTCCAAGGCGCTCCAGCGCCGGGTAGGCCAGCCGGCGGGCCTCGAACAGCAGCTCGGCCTCGGTGTCGTCGGTCGACTGTGCGGCCCAGCTGGCCCCGGCCGCCTCGAAGCTCTCGACCAGCGCGCGGGCCTCGTCGTCGCCCGCGCCGCCTGGCGTGTCGACCCGGGCGAGCAGCAGAGCTGCCGCGTCGGTCTCCAGGCCCAGGTGCTTCCACTCCTCGACGGCCTGGAGGCACGCGCGGTCGAGCAGCTCCAGCGCCGACGGGGCGAGACCGCGGCGGATGACAGTCGCAACGGCCTGGCCGGCTGCGACGAGGCTGGTGAACGCCCCGACCACGGTTCGCGGGGTCCCCTTGAGGGCCGGCAGCAGCCGCAGGGTCACTTCGGTGACGACGCCGAGAGTGCCTTCGCTGCCGACCAACAGGCTCGTCAGGTCGTAGCCAGCGACCCCCTTGTTGGTACGACGGCCGAGCGCGACGGCAGTGCCGTAGCCGGCCGGACCACCGACGACCGCACGCATCCCCAGGACGTAGTCGCGGGTGACGCCGTACTTCAGGCAGCAGAGGCCACCGGCGTTGGTGGCGACGTTCCCTCCGATCGTCGACCAGGGGGCGCTGGCTGGGTCCGGCGGGTACCACAGGCCGCGCTCGGCGACGACGGCCTTGAGGTCGTTGTTGACGACGCCGGGCTGCACGACGCAGAGCAGGTTGTCGGGGTCGACCTCGAGGACCGCGTCCATCCGCGACAGGTCCAGGACCAGGCAGTCGTCGACGGCGTTGGCGCCGCCCGACAGGCCGGTGCCGGCCCCGCGGGCGACAACCGGCACGCCCAGGTCGGCACAGATCCGGACCGCGTGCGCGACCTCGGCCTCGGTGCGGGCCCGGAGCGCGACCCCGGCTCGGCCGATCGGGGCCCAGGCGGCTTGGTCGTGCGACAGGCTCGCGAGGACGTCGGGGTCCACGACGAGCCGGTCGGCAGGTACCCGTCGACCGAGGTTCTCGAGCAGCAGCGCCATCCGCGCGGCCGGAGGGGACACGACGGCCGTCACGAGGAGGCCACGGCGTGCGGTCGCGCGCCGGCCATGGCGCTGGTGATCGTCATGACGCTGTCCTCCTGATTGATGCCCGTCGCTGCTGACTGCTGCCTCATGTCAGCACGCCGGACAAGGCCGTGACGGTGGTGTTCTCCACGAGCTGCAGGTGGTGCTCGGTCTCGTGGGCGGCGGCGTCGGCGTCGCCGTCGACGTAGGCGTCGAGCAGAGCAGCGTGGTCGTGGGTGGCGACGCGGTCCACGTGGAAGGCCGTCACCGTCATCCTCACGTAGCGCTCGGAGACGGCCCAGAGCTGTTGCAGCACGCGCTCGTTCACGGGACCCATCGCCGGCTGGAGCAGGGCGACATGGAAGGCGTAGTGCGCGGTCAGGAAGGCGTTGACAGGCCCGTCGACCGCGCGGCACAGAACAGCGTGCGCCGACCGCGCGCGGTCGGCGTGGTCTGCGTCCCGCGCTTGCACGGCTTGCGCCATGAGCCGGGGTTCGATCGACCGACGCAGGCTGTAGACCTCGTGAAGCTCCCGCAGGGACACCTCGGCGACCCGGGTCCCACGGCGGGCGAGAGTGATGACAAGTCCCTCGCTCTCCAGGGCGCGAAAGGCCTCCCGCACGGGGATGTGGGACACGCCGAAGCGCTGCTGCAGCTCGCTGGGGAGCAGCTTGCTGCCTGGGGCGATCGTGCCGTCCAGGATCAGGGCCCGGAGCTGAGTCGTCAGATCTCGGCCAAGGCCCTGCGACAGGGTCGGCGGCGTTCCGGGTGGTGCGCTCACCTTGGGCTCCTCCACGAGGTCACGACTTGTCCTTCTGCGTTGGGGCCGCAACAGGACGCCCTCTTGACCCTGCAAACTCTATAGTCTAGAAACTAGTTCGACAACAGGTCGGTGTGACCAAAGCCATAGCACTACGGCTCAGTGAGGAGCGCTCCGCATGCTGTTCGGCGAACCGGAGGGCCTGCGCCACCACACGTTGACGGCCAACGGCATCACCCAGCACTACGTCACCACGGGCGACGGGCCACCGGTCTACCTGCTCCACGGATTCCCCGAGACCTGGTACGGCTGGCGCAAGCAGATCCCCGAGCTGGCTACGAACTTCACCGTCGTGGCCCCGGACCTGCGTGGCTACGGCGAGAGCGACAAGCCGGCCGCGGGCTACGACAAGCGGACCATGGCCAACGACGTCATAGCGTTGATGGACCACCTCGGTCACGACAAGATCGCCCTGGTCGGTCACGACCGTGGCGCGCGGGTGGCCACCCGGTTTGCCAAGGACCACCCGGACCGCCTCGACCGCCTCGTGGTCATGGACAACATCCCGACCCGCGTCGTCGCCGAGACCTACGACCTCGCCAAGGCTCGCGCCGGCTACTGGTTCTTCACGTTCCTCACCGTGCCGGACCTGCCGGAGGCGCTGATCGCCGGCAGGGAACGCGAGTTCCTCACGCACTTCTACCGCGACTGGTCCTACAACCCCGAGATGCTCACGCCGGAGGAGGTCGACGTCTACGTGCGGGCCTACCAGCAGCCCGGCACGGTACGGGGCTCGTGCGCGGACTACCGCGCCGGGGCGCAGGACGTCGCCCAGGACCTCGCCGACGTCGACACGCTGATCCAGGCGCCGGTGCTCTGCCTCTGGGGCGCGGACTTCAGCGCAGTCGGTCAGGCCTACGACGTCCTCGAGGTGTGGAAGACCGTCGCCGCGAACGTGCGAGGCGTGGCCATCCCCGAGTGCGGCCACCTGTGTCAGGAAGAACGACCCGATGTTGTCAACCACGAACTGGCGGGGTTCCTCGCCGACTGGAAGGGATGAGAATGGCTGCCAAGTCAAAGGTCTCGCTGCTGGACCTGGGTCGCATCGACAGCGACGACGGCTTCTTCGTTCGCGGGTCCAACGCGGCGATCCAGTCGAACCCGACACCGACCATCGAGCGTCGCCGCGTCGCGGTCGTCGCCGCGGTGATCGAACACCCGAGCTTCGGGCCGATCCTGTTCGACACCGGCTGCGCGCAGGAAGCCGCCACCAACTGGCCTGAGCCCGCGTGGGAGGCGTTCCCGGTCAACGTCTACGAGGACAAGCACCACCTCGACAACGCCCTGGCCGCCGTTGGGTACGGCATCGACGACATCAACGCGGTCGTCATCGGCCACCTGCACCTGGACCACGCCGGCGGTCTGGAGCACTTCGCCGGCAAGAACATCCCGATCTACGCCCACGAGCAGGAGATCAAGGAGCACTACTACGCCGTCGCCACCAAGCAGGACATCGGCGCCTATCTCCCCAGCGACCTCAACTGGGCGCTCAACTGGCAGCCCATCTCGCGCGACGAAACCGAGCTGTTCGACGGCATCACCCTGCGCCACATGCCGGGGCACACCCCCGGCCTGATGACCATGCAGGTCGAGACCCAGAACTCCGGCCACTTCATGCTCACCTCCGACCTCTACCACGTCCGCGACCTGTTCGAGCAAGACCTCACGCAGGGCTGGTTGGGACGCGACTCGCACAACTGGTGGCGCTCGCACACCTGGATGAAGCAGCTCCAGAAGCGCTACGACGCCACCATGGTCTACGGCCACGACGCGTCGGTGCTCGAAGAGCTCACCGCTCAGGCCGCGACCTTCGACTGATGCGTCTGCTCCGCGTCGGACCGGTCGGCCACGAGACACCCGCAGTGCTCGTGGCCGGCCGCGAGGACCTCGCCTACGACCTGTCGTCGCTCACCAGCGACATCGACGGCGCCTTCCTGTCCGGGGACTTCCACAGGCAGATCGACGCCGCGATCACCACTGGCGACCTCCCCACCCTCGAGCTGGGCGGGCGCCGCATCGGCGCGCCCATCGCCAGGCCTCACGCCATCTACGCAATCGGCCTCAACTACGTCGCCCATGCCGAAGAGGCACGCTCCGCCACAGCCGTCGACCTACCGGCGGAGCCGCTGGTGTTCACGAAGGCACCGAACAGCATCTGCGGCCCGCACGACGACATCAACCTCCCCCCCGGCTCCAGCCGCGGCGACTGGGAGGTCGAGTTGGGAGTCGTCATCGCCACCCGCTGCTGGCAGCTGCCCGACATCACTGCGGCGGCCGCCGCCATCGCCGGCTACGTGGCCGCCGACGACGTCTCCGAGCGGGACTGGCAGCTGGAGCGGTCCGGTCAGTGGATGAAGGGGAAGTCCTTCCCCACCGCCAACCCGGTCGGCCCGTGGCTAGTGACCCCCGACGACATCCCGGACCCCGCCGGGCTGACCCTTCGACTCGCCGTCAACGGCAACGAGCGACAGCAAGGGAACACGGCCGATCTCCTCTTCGACCCACCTCACCTGATCTGGTACCTGTCCCAGTTCGTGCAACTCGAACCCGGAGATCTGATCAACACAGGGACTCCCGACGGCGTCGGCCTCGGCATGAAACCGCCCGTCTACCTGCAGGACGGGGACGTCATCGACCTGTCCATCACGGGCCTGGGAGCACACCACAACAACGTGCGGATCCCCAGGCCAGCACCGATCTCGTAAGCCACCCTCAGGGACGAGCGCTAGCCCCGGCGTTTCAGTAGGGCCCGCGACCGCGATCGGATGATCTTGAGTGGCTCGCCGACGATGTCGGGCAGCGGCGAGCGCCGGCGCGGTGTCGGGTGTCTCCGTGCTCTTGGTGGGGG
>JAABUS010009093.1_pt1 | contig 10614 bp, 9 predicted proteins | sample 5560161 | NCBI WGS metagenome assembly JAABUS01 (sample SAMN10711885, study PRJNA513376) | rock metagenome | isolation source: Antarctica rocks | place: Antarctica: Victoria Land, Trio Nunatak nord | collected 2016-01-04
CGTGGTCGCCAGCGCTGGCGACCACAGCGCCGCCTCCTTGAGGTCGCGGCCGTCGGCGACCAGCTCCAGCTCCCAGCCGGGCGGGGCGGCCGCGTGGTCGATTCCCGGTGCGGCCTTGATCCCGACGCGAGAGACCCGCTCGACCAGGGCGACGCTCCAGTCCAGTGGCGGCTCGGAGGCGTTCGGCCCCAGCCGCCCACCGGCCGTCCGCCGGGCCGGGTCGATGAAGACGCCGTCGATCCCTGCCAGGTCGGCATCCCGGACGTCGCCCAGCCACGGCGTGACGCGATCCTCGACGCCGTAGACACCGGCGTTGAGGGTCGCCATCCGGAGGTGCTCCGGGTCGAGCTCGACGGCCAGCACGTCGGCGACGGCGGCCAGCGCGATCAGGTCGCCGCCGATCCCGGTGCAGAGGTCGGCGACCTGGCCCACTCCTCGGAAGCGCTCGGCGTGGCGGCGGGCGATCGGCTCGGCGGTCGCCTGCTCCAGCCCCGGCCTCGTCAGCCACATTGCGTCGGCCCGGCCAAACTTGGTCCGGGCCGCGATGCGAAGGTCGTGCAGCGCGAACGCGGCCGCGACCAACGCCGGGTCGTGCTGCCGCCGGAGCCGCTCACTGGTGCGGAGGACGTCGCCGTCCGGGATCGCGTCCGGCCCAAGCGCCGCGAGGACCGCCCGCCCCTCCGGCGTCAGGAGCCGGTCAGCGAGCAGCATCGTCAGCCTGGCTGTCGTCCGGGACGTCGACGGGGTGGAGCAACCCGGTCGCGACGTCGAAGACCAGGCCGCTGACGACGATGTCCCTTGGCAGCAGCGGCGACGCGCGGATCGTCCCGACGTCCTCTCGCACGCTCTCATGGAGATCGCGGAAGGTGAGGAAGTCGGTGTCGCCGGAGTCGACGCCGAGATAGGCCAGCAGGTGATGCCGGATCGCCTCGTCGGTGAAGCGGTTCTGGCCGCAGTCAGTGTGCTGGATCACGACGATCTGACGGGTGCCAAGCAGATTGGTTGAGACAATGAGCGACCGGATCGCGTCGTCGGTGGCCCGGCCGCCGGCGTTGCGGATGACGTGGGCGTCGCCGAGCCGGAGGCCGAGCACGGGGAACAGCTGGATGCGCGCGTCCATGCAGGTCAGGATCGCCAGCTTCCGGGCCGGCCGGATCGGGATTTCAACCGTGCCATGCTCGACGGCGTACTGCCGGTTGGCTTCGAGGATCGCCCTGATCGCTGACACGCCTTTGCCACTCCTGCTGATCGCTCTCGCTGCCGCTGCCGCTGCCGTCCGCCGGGCCAGCGCTCCCACGGTGGCCACCGGCCACGTCTTCAGCACGACAGAGTACACCCCGGACCGGTTGGCCTGCTAAAGTCTCCCGGCCAGTCGAGAGCGGGATACAGGTTGTGGGTTCGGGCGGGCAAGGTCCCGGTTCGATGCGTGGAACAGGGGTGGATGGTGCGGCAGATCACGCTGGTGCAGATTGGGATTGGAACGGTCGGCGGGGCGGTCATCGAGCAGGTCGCCGCCAACCGGGACCAGTGGCGCTCGGCCCTTGGGGTCGACCTCCAGGTCGGCGCTGTCGTCACCCGCGCCGGGGCGGTCGTCTCGGCCAGTGGCGGCCCCCTGCCGGACGAGGTGCTGCTGGGGATGGTCCGCGGCCGGCGCGAGGGGACGACGGACGCCGCGCTGACCGGGGCCCCGATCGACGTGATCGCGCCGCTGCCCGCCGTCGAGCGCCTGACTGACGCCGGCCCGGTCGTCATCGTCGACGCCAGTGCGGGGGAGGACAGCGTGCCCCTGCTCGTCGCCGGGTTGAACGGTGGTGCCGGCGTCGTCCTGGCCAACAAGGCGCCGATGGCCCGGCCCTGGGACGACACGGCCAGTCAGTCCCTCTGGGCCGAAGCCCGGACTGGCGGCCGTGTTCGCTACGAGGCGACCTGCGGCGCCGGCCTCCCGATCATCTCGACGCTCTGGGCCCTGCTCGACACGGCCGACGAGATCGTGGAGATCCAGGGCACCGTCTCGGGAACGTTTGGGACGATCTTCTCCGACATCGCGGCCGGCCAGTCGTTCGGCGACGCCGTTCGGGACGCCTCCGCCCACGGCTATACGGAGCCGGACCCGCGCGACGACCTCAGCGGCCTGGACGTCGCCCGCAAGGCGCTGATCCTGGCCCGGACGATGGGCAAGACGTACGACCTGTCCCAGATGGAGATCGAGAGCCTCGTCCCGGCCGCGCTCGCCAGTACCGATATCGACGTCGCGGCGTTCCTAGCCCGGATCGGCGAGCAGGACGCCACCATCAGCAGGATGGCGGGCGAGGCGACGCGGGCCGGGGGCACGCTGAAGTACGTCATCACGGTCAGCCGCGACAGCGTCCCGACCGTCGGCCTGCGGACAGTCCCGCAGCGGGGCATCCTTGGCGCCCTGCATGGGCCGGAGAACGTCGTCGTCATTCGGAGCGGGCGCTACAAGGAGTACCCACTGGCGATCTTCGGACCCGGTGCTGGTGCCGACGTCACCGCGGCCGGCGTCCTGGCCGACGTGCTAGCGCTGGTCACTGTCGTCGCCTGATCGCGCGGCCGACTGCGATAACCCGCGGTCGGAGACGGCCCAGACGGCCTCGACCTGCCCGTTCGGTACCTCGGGTTGACCGTAACCGTCGTTGAGAAAGCTTCAATGCGACCTTGCACGGTGGGAGGCTGACGCAATGCGACCCCTTCGGTATTCCATCAACGTCACGTTGGACGGCTGCGTCGATCATCGTGCAGGTTCCACGGATGAAGAACTGCATCGTTTCTGGGCCGAGAGACTCGCCCAGGCCGATGCCCTGCTCTTTGGCCGGGTCACTTACGAAATGATGCAGGCCGCGTGGCGGTGGCCGGCAGATGGGCTGCGGCCCGAATGGATGGCCGAGTGGATGGAACCCTTCGCCCGGACGATCGACGCGGCCAAAAAGTACGTCGTGTCGAGCACCCTGGACCAGGTCGACTGGAACGCGGAGCTCGTGCGCGGGGATGATCTGGGGAAGACCGTTCAGCAGTTGAAGCGGGAGTCGGGCGACGGACTGTTCGTGGGAGGCGTGACGCTCCCGCTGGCGTTGGCAGAGCTGGGATTGATCGATGAGTACGAGTTCGTGGTGCAGCCCAGGCTGGCGGGCCACGGACCGACGCTGTTCGCCGGGCTCTCGAAGTACGTCGACTTGACGCTCGTGAGTCGGCTGGAGTTCGGCTCAGGGGCGGTGGCGATGCGGTATGAGCCTAAGAGGTAGCCAGCGGGCTTGTTAGCCCGAGTCGGCCGCGTCATGGAGCGTCTCGAGCCAGGTCCGCGAATCCCCTAAATGGCGACACGCCCTACTGTGAGAGCCCCCGGCCGGTGATGGCCCAGACGGCCTCGACCGTCCCGTCCCGGACCGCGTAGACGGCGTCGTGGAGGTTGGCGGCAGCGCAGCAGTGCCCGGGGTGGATCTCGATCAGGTCGCCAGCCCGCAATCCGGACGCCGCGCCGTCGGCCATGGTGAACGTCCCGTGCTCCTCCGACAGCCCGCGGACGGTCAGGCCGGGGTGGCCCTTGGGGGCTGGGTCGCCGCCGCCGGTCGAGAGGACCTGCAGGCCGCTGTCGACGACAACCCGGTCCGGCGTCGGGGTGCTGAGAACGGTGCTGAGCAGGGTGAAGGCGAGCCCAAAGGCCGGCGCCTTGGCCTGGTAGCCGGGGTCCATGTAGACGTAGGACCCGGCCTGGTGCTCGGTCACGCCAGGGTAGACGCCGGAGATGTCGTAGGTCCCCGTCCCGCCGCAGGTGACTGTCTCGACCTCCAACCCGGCCCGCCGGATCATCTCGGCCGTCTCCAGCCCGATGTCCAGCATCGCCTCGGTCGCCCGCGTCCGCTCGGACCGGTCGGGAACCTGGACCAAATGCCCCTCGTAGATGTGGATCCCGGCGAAGCGCAGGCCCGGCGCCCGGGCGATTGCCTCCGCGAGGGCCACCGCCGGTGCCCCGGGCCGCGTCCCGCAGCGCGACATTCCGCCCTCGATCTCGATCAGCACGTCCAGCGTCGCGCCGGCCACCGTCGCCGCCCCCGACAGGTCGGCCACGTTGCCGGCATCGTCGGTCAGCACGCCGACCTTCGCCTGCCCCGCCAGCGCCACTAGCCGCCGGATCATGGCCGGCGCGACGACCTGGTTGGCGACGAAGACGTCGGCGATCCCGCCGTCGACCATCGCCTCGGCCACGCTCGTCTTCGGCGCCGTGACCCCCTTTGCGCCCGCGGCAACCTGCATCCGGGCGACGACCGGCGTCCGGTGCGTCTTGCTGTGGGGCCGGATCGACGCCGGCCGGTCGGCGAAGAAGGCCGCCATCGTCGCGATGTTCCGCTCCAGCGTCGGCAGGTCGATCAGCGGCGCCGGCGTCGGCAGCGACGCGACCGGCTGCCCGAGGGCCGGGTGGTCCGGAAAGACGCCGGATGCGTCCGGGACGAGGCGGTGACGGCTGGAGGCGTACGTGGTCATTGCCGGCTGCTCCTTCTGATCTGAGGGATTTCGACGAAGACGATTTGGTCCAGCGCCCGCGCAGCCAGCATGAAGCTCTTGACCCGGGATCGACTGGAGGCAGCGAAGCCGGATCGAGAAGCCCCTCTCCGGGACCGGTGAGTTGAGATCGCCTTCAGGCGAGTGAGCGAACCGGTAGCGGGGGAGGGGTTTGGGGAGGGGACTGCTTCGCGACCGCGCTGCACAGATTTCACCCCCCCCCCGCCTCACACCCGTCGACGAACTTCATGCCGAAGCGTTGCAGTCGATCACGCGGCCGGGCAGAGCGCCAGTCGGCACACCACCGCGGACGACGGTCTCGCCGTTGACGATGACGCGGTCGACGCCGACCGGCTCCAGCCGGGGCTCGTCCCACGTCGCCTGGTCGGCGTAGGTGGCGGGGTCGAGAATCACGACGTCGGCACCGTACCCCTCACGGAGGACGCCGCGCCGAGGGATCCGGAACCGCTCGGCCGGGTAGCCGCTCATCTTCCGGATCGCTTGTTCCAATGAGACGGCGCTGTACTCGCGGACGCCGAGCCGAACCGCCTGCCCGAAGCAGCCATAGGCGCGCGGGTGGGCGGAGACGCCGCTGTACATCCCGTCCGAGGCGACCATCATCTTCGGGTGGCGCAGGGTCGCCACGATCTCGTCGCGCAGAGCCTCGGGCGTCGTCCGGCGGTGGTAGACCATCAGCGCGTAAGGGTGCTCGGACTCGAGGATACGGATCGCGAGTTCGCCGAACGGGATGCCCTCCGCCGCGGCCATCGCCTGGATCTCCTTGCCAACATACGTGCCGGTCTGGTCGTCGACGCAGACGGCGCGGGCCCGCATGGGGTCGTTGTTGAGCCTGTCGTCCAGCGCCGCCCGCATCTTCGCGCGGCTCTCGGGGTCGCGGAGCCGCTCCTGGATCGCGTCCGGTCCGCCGGCCTGCGCCCAGAGCGGCAGCATGAGTGCCAGGTGGGTGCAGCCGGCCGGGTAGAGGTACGACTCGAACGAGACGTCGCAGCGCTCCTCGCCCTCGGCGAACAGTACCGCCGACTCGGCGTCGATCCGCTCGTGCGAGATGTGGACCGGGATGTCCGCCTCCTCGCCGATCCGCCACGTCTCCCGGAAGGCCGCCGCCCGGCCGAGGCCGTTGTAGCGGACGTGAGCGGCGTAGAGCCCGTCGTACTCCCTGGCAACCCGGCTCAGGGCGATCAGTTCCCCGGTCGTCGCGAAGGCGCTCGGCTGGTAGTCCAGCCCGAGGTTGAGGCACTTCGCCCCGGCGTCCAGCCACTCCCGCGTCAGGTCCTCCATCCGACCGAGTTCGTCGGCATCCGGCGGCCGGGTGTCCCAGCCGAGGACCGCCATCCGGACGGCGCAGTGCGGCACCTGCGGGACGACGTTGACGGGCGTGTTGCCCGGGAAGATGGCGAGGTACTCCTCCGGCGACGGCCAGCCGATCGGGAACGGCGCCTGGCCGTAGGCGAAGCGGAGCCCGTCCCAGAGCTGCCGGGCTGGCTCACCCGCCAGCGGTGCCCAGCCAAAGCCGTCCGGTGCCGTGAGGTGGGTTGTCACGCCCTGAAGGACGCTGCCGTAGCGGTAAAGGTTGGCCCGGTCGGCGATGGCGATCTCGGAGTGGATGTGGACGTCGATGAAGCCCGGCGCCACGACCCGGTCAGTCGCGTCGATGGTCTCCCCAGCCGTCACGTCGCGCAGGTCGCCGATGGCGGCGATCGCACCGTCCGTGAGACCGATGTCCCCCGCGAAGCCAGGCGAGCCCGAGCCGTCGATCACCGTGCCGCCGCGGATGAGCGTGTCGACGTGCATGAGGTAGGTCCCCCGGTTGGCGCGCCAGTCCCTGATGGCTGACATCTTATCGATCTGCTTCGCGGGACGCGGGTTGTTGCGGTTGAACGAAGAATCGTTACGACCCGCGAACCGGGGGCTAAAGCCACCCGGCTCAGGGAAGAGGAGCGAGGACAGTAATCATCCTGGAACCACCACCAGGCTGATCGTGGTCGACAGATGACGAGAATCATCCCTGAGAGGGGTGGCTTTAGCCCCCGGCGGCTTTCAACGGGTGAGGCATGGGCCCGTCCTACTCGATCACGACCCGCATGAACCGCTTCTTGCCGGACCGGAACAGGACGACCGTCCGGCCCTCCAGGACCTCGCCGAGCGGATGGTCGACGTTCTCGACCCGCTGCTCGTCGATGCTCAGGCCGCCCTGCTGGGCCGTCCTCCGGGCATCGCCGCGGGATGTGGACAGCCCGGCCCGGACGAAGGCGTCGGCCAGGCTCAGATCGACGGTCAGTTCCCCAGCGGGGATCGTCACCGTCGGCAGGTTCGGGTCCTCCAGCATCGTGACGGCCGTGCGTGGGCCGGAGAACAGCGCCTGGGCAGCGGCGGTGGCTGCCTCAGCCGCCGCGCGGCCGTGAGTCAAGGCCGTGACCTCGAACGCCAGGACCTGCTTGGCCTCCCGCAGCGCGGCCCCGTCCCTGACGGCGACCAGTTCGGCGATCCGGTTGTCGGCCAGGAACGTGTAGATCCGGAGCAGCCGCTCGACGTCGCGGTCGTCGCGGTTCACCCAGTACTGGTAGTAGTCGAACGGCGAGGTCAGCTCCGGGTCGAGCCAGACGGAGTTACCGGCCGTCTTGCCCATCTTCTCGCCGGTCGCCGTCGTCAGCAGCGGGCACGACAGCCCGAACGCCTTGCCGCGGTCGGCCTTGCGGACGAGCTCGACGCCGCCGGTGATGTTCCCCCACTGATCGGAGCCACCAAGCTGAAGGACGCAGTGCTCGGTCCGGAACAGGTGGAGGAAGTCGTAGGACTGGACGAGCCGATAGTTGAACTCGACGAAGTTCAGGCCGTGCTCCAGCCGGTTGCGGTACGTCTCGGCGGCCAGCATCTCGTTGACGGAGAAGTGGCGCCCGACGTCGCGCAGGAATGGGATGTAGTGCAGGTCGAGCAGCCAGTCGGCGTTGTTGATCAGGAGCGCGGCCGGATTGGGTGGGTCCTGGGTGAAGCAGCCGCCCGCGAAGTCGAGGTGACGGCGGAACTGGACGAGGATGCCGGCGAGATTGGCGTCGATCTCCTCCAGCGTCAGGACCGTCCGGGTCGATGTCTTGCCAGTCGGATCGCCGACCATTGCCGTGCCGCCATCGGCCGGTGGCCGAAGCGCTGCAGCGTCGCCAGCATCATGATCCCGACGAGGTGGCCGGCATGGAGCGAGACGCCGGTCGGGTCGAAGCCCTGATAGAAGGTGACGGGTCCGGCCGCGAACGCCGCCCGCAGCCCGTCCTCGTCGGTCACATCCTGGACGAAGCCGCGGCGCATCATGTAGTCGAGCGGGTTGACGCCGGCTTCGCGGGCAATGGTTATGGCATCCTGGGTACCGGTCATGGTGCTCGAATCTGCGATGGTCACAGTCAATCCTCGGTCGTAACTCAGTGGGTCAGGAGGGCAATGAGGGACAGCGTTGCGGGCTCGTCGCAACGATAGCATGGGCTGCTTCGCGAACCGGCCCTGAAGGGACCGGCTAAGTCACACTGGATTCCCAGTTGGACTCGAGGAGGCATGTTCCGTCCCGACGACGCGGAATCCGGAAAGCATGGCAGAATCCAATGTCCTTCAGCCGGTCCCTTCAGGGCCGGTCCACTCTCTACACCGGGGCGCTGTCCTTTGGCTCGTAACCCAGAACCGCCCGGGCATGGCCAAGGTCCCAGTACTGGCGCGGGTTGTTCGAGATCCCGTAGACGACGGCCCAGCGTGGGTCCGTCACGGTCAGACACTGACGGACCAGACGGACGGCGTCGCCGCGGCTCAGCCAGGCGGCCCGCATTCGCTTCCGGGTCTGCTCCGGATCCAGTTGGAGCATACCGGCGCCACCCTGAAGTTCCCGCTCGCTGTAGGGGTTGTCGTCGGACCTCAGCGCGCCGATCCGCAGGCAGTAGACCGCCAGGCCGTGGCGCTCGTGGTAGTAGCGACCGAGTGCCTCGCCGTAGGCCTTGCTGACGCCGTAGAGCGAATCGGGCCGGACGGGGACGGTGTGGTCGAAGGCTCGCTGGTCGTCCAGCTCGAACAGCTCGGGGGAAGCGTCGAATTCGTACATCCCGATGGCATGGTTGGAGGAGGCGAAGACGACCCGATCGACGTTGGCCTGCCGGGCCGCCTCGAAGACGTTGTAGGCTCCAATCAGGTTGTTGGTCAGGATGTCGTCCCAAGGCGCCTCGACCGATGGGGAGGCCGCCAGGTGGACGACCGCCTGCACACCCTCGAAGGCCGGTCGAACCGCGTCGAGATCGGCGATGTTGCCGACGTGACTGGGGAAATCCTGTGGGCTCAGCGTCAGGGACGAGAGGTTGAACTCGTCGCCGAGGTGCTCCCGGAGGGCGGTGCCGATCTGCCCCTCGGCGCCAGTGATCAGGACGTCGCGAACGGGTTGGTCGATCCGGGCTGGGCTGGTCATCGGTTGCTCCTCGGGATTCCTGCGTCGGGTCGGCGAGTCCGTCGTCATGGCCGGGGACCGCGCCCGCTATCATTGGGGATAGCAGTGCCTGTCGCATGGGCCGGACCGTCGCCGATGGTGGTGCTCACCGCGGCGGGCGTGTCAGGAGGCGAACGAATGGTGAGTGAGACGCGCGACGACGCCGGTCCGGAGAGCTCCCCAGTCGGCAGGACGTGGCGGCCGTGGCTAAGCCCGCCACGTCCGCGTGGGACCGACGACGCCCCGGCGGACGACCCAACGGTTGAACCAGCGGCAGCTCGGCCTGCTCCCCGGCCGGCGACCTCCCGGCTGAGCCCGTTGCCGCTGGCGGTCGTGCCCGACATCCCCGCCGCCGAACCGGCGGCAGGTGAGCGCCGGAGCCTGCCGGCTCACCTCTGGCATAGCACGCAGCGCCACGCGTCGGCGTTCCGGCGCTACTTCTCGATCCGGACCAACGACCTCGCCGCGATCATCGCCTTCAACGGGCTGATTGCCGTCGTGCCGATGTTCCTGCTCGTCGTCGCGATCGCGGGCGTCCTGCTGCGGGACGACGAATTGTTCCGCGATTTCCGCAAGACGGTCATCTCGATCTTCCCATCGCAGAACGCCCGTGATGCCCTGAACGATGCCTCGGCGTCGCGCCAGAACGTCGGCTGGTTCGGCCTCCTCAGCCTGATCGGGTTCACCTGGATCGGAAGCTCGTTCGTCGCGACGGTGACCCGCACGATCAACAACCTTTACGACGTCCGTGGCTCGCCCTTCGTTCGCAGCCGGATCCGGGCGGTCGTCGTCATCGTCGGATTCAGCATCCTCCTGATGATCGTCGTCCTCGCCGGCACGCTCCCGACGCTGTTCATCAACGCCGAGGTCCCCCGGATCTTCGCGGACGTCAAGAGCCTGTTCCTGTTCCAGGCCATCGGTCAGATCGTCAGCTACGCCCTCTCGCTGGTCTTTGCCTTTCTGCTGTTCCTGATCGCCTACCGGTACCTCCCGGCGGTTCGGCAACGGTGGCGCGACGTGGTCCCAGGCGCCCTGGTCGCCTCGCTTGGGCTGGTGTTGCTGACGCAGGTCTTTCCGATCTATGTCCGGATCTACCAGTCGCTGCCGAGCTCGTCGAGCATCGGGGCGGCGTTCGTCTTCGTGTCGATCCTAGTGACGTGGTCGTACCTGCTCGCCCACGTCCTGCTGATCGGCGCCTGGCTCAACGCCCGGGCCGACGAGCGCCGCCGGCTCAAGCAGGCCCTGACGATCACGCACCTGGAGGCGTCCGGCCGGGCCGGCGACGTTCCGATCCAGCGCGCGCCGCTCAGCGAGCCGCCGCCACTGCCCATCGCCTCTCAGCGCGCGCCGCTCAGCGAGCCGCCGCCGCTCCCGATCCGCGAATGACGCCGTCCGGCGCTGAGGCCATTCGAGGACGCTCCCGGTCGGTACAATGACGGACTGATGAGCCGCCACGCCGAAGCGTGGGAGCAGCGGGGGTACGACGAGATGGATCTGGGCCTGACGGGCAAGGTGGCGGTCGTCGCGGCGTCGAGCAAGGGGCTGGGCCGGGCGGTCGCGCGGCAGTTCCTGCTGGAGGGGGCGCTGGTCACGATCAACGGGCGCGACGAGGCGGCGCTGGAGCGGAC
>JAABUS010009095.1_pt1 | contig 10612 bp, 9 predicted proteins | sample 5560161 | NCBI WGS metagenome assembly JAABUS01 (sample SAMN10711885, study PRJNA513376) | rock metagenome | isolation source: Antarctica rocks | place: Antarctica: Victoria Land, Trio Nunatak nord | collected 2016-01-04
TAAAAGTATAAAATATTACTAGAAAAACTTAACTACTAGTAGAAAATTTAATTTACTAGATATTTACTTCTCTTAATAAAATAGTCGATTAGTAATCGATTACTAATCGAGTAGTCAAATCCGCTACTTAATAATCGAGTAGTAAGGGCGCTACTCAATACTCGAATAACTAGTCGATTAGTATTCGATTACTAATCGACTATTGAGTATTTTTGTTACCACAGAGTTATGGAGGGTGAGCTTCTTCACATCTTATCCAAGCCTCGATCGTCATGGGCCTTCCTGACAAGAGTGTAGCACGTTCTTTGTGGCTGCCGGTAAGTTGCGGCTGCTCTACTACCCTTAGCATGATCTCGCTAGTGTAATTTTTCTGACTAACATCTATGATTCAGGCATTTTTCCAAGCTCACCAGCAGTCATGGGCGGTCAGTGGACTCGCCTCCATGAAGCGGGCCCTAAAGCGGACCCGCTTTGTCTATCATTCTGTGCAAGGCTGATGATCCTACCACTCAGGGCTTGCGAACAATCTAGCTCCGCATTATGTGGGAGCAACAGGAATTGGCTTGCAGCTGGTGATTGCAAAAAGTGCAGCGTTCGTAGCTACATTTACCTACTTACAGAAAGATCGATTAGTCCACGACTCCGATGAAGTCCTTCTGCCGTATATTTGTGGGACACGAGCTGATCAGGTTTACTTTTCGTGTAGACCTCGCTCCGTGTTGGGCCACTCTATTATCGTCGCCTTCCTCGTGCTTTCGCTTATCCTATCCACCACGACAATGGTTTATGCAAAGTTCGAGAATACAAAGCGTGTGCGGAGCGACAGGGTTTACACGCTTGCAGAAGGTGACGCCGGCATGCTGGGTCATCGGCATTCATCCTTCAGGTACACCTGCTAGGCTGTTTGCTCCAGGTACATTGAGTCAATGGCTGGCTAGCTGCGGGTCTGACTAGCGGGATTCTCACATGCCGGTGAAGTTCTCAACAGCCTGTCAACGGTCCCGCCAAAGTGGTGTGGATGTGCTGCTGCATCGTGTAACCAAGGTACTCGATTTAATTTCGTGGTACCCACATTGGGTAGGACGCTAGACGATTATGTCTACATTTTGCGAAGTTTAGCGACGTAAGTACCCTTTCTAACGAATCGAGATGTCCGAAGAGATCTTAGAGCCATCACTACGCCGATCGCTGCCTTGTATTTTGATTGACCGAGGTTTTCGAGAGCATCCTACCATCCTGATTTGATGGGTTCTACCGGGATTGCCGGTAAGCTTATATACGACATGCATATGCAGCCAAACACGGCTGGCTGTTTTAGCCAATCGATAATCGCGCAATGCCAAGAACCCACTTATAGGTAATCCTGCATGAAGGCTTTACTAAAGTAAGGTAAAGTACTATTGAAAGTAGGTTACTTTTACTAAAGTATTAGCCAGATGGCGCTTGTCGCCTCTTATCTTCCTGGTGGCATTCATCATTCATGTGCCTCTCGGTCCCACTCTCGCTACAGCGGCTAAGCAACTGCTGGGTCACGATTCAACCCACTGACAAACTGTTTACCAGCTTTCTATCCTTGTACGGACATCAATATTCCCACCTACCCGGTGCATCGATTTTTCTTCCCATTATTTCCGCGGTACCACGAGCCATTTTCCTCCGAATAGGCCCGGCACAGGCTGCATCGGGCCTGCAGATAGTTCGCAGTGATAAGCTGTCCGGTTCGCCTGTGGCCCGTTGCCCTGCAGATGTGACCGCCTTTTCTCGTCAATGAGGAAATTTAGGAGAATTGGAAAAGTCTTGTTGAGCTGCAAGTTTGCGGGAAGCTCGATCCGCTCGCAGAACGGCTGGTGTGCTTTTTGGACCGTGTCCAAAGTTTGTCAATCATCATTTCGCAAACTTGTGTCTCCAAAGTTTCGCTTAATGAAGTGTCCATCAAAACACCCCTGCATGATATTGGTCAGGCTGTGTCTGCATGTACGCGCTGTCTGGCTTCAGACATAGTCGATTAGACAAACCAGGTAACACTCTTGACATCATCCACGCTCGATGCGGAAACCTTGCTACACACGAACGGACGAGATCAACGGCGTCCTATGGACATATTCGTGACTTCATGCAAGAAATACATCGGCATCTTCCCTTGGCAAGCCAGTTTCAGCGCCATGCAACCTCGTATCGCACGATCCTGCACGCAGGCTACCAAATCTCACTGACCCTTGCTGAACCTTTTACTCGCACCACGCAGTGTCCAGGATAACAACTCACCAGCTGCAGGATCCACCCCGAAGGAGCTTTATCGACTAATCCCTATCATCATCTCGTCCATCCGCACCTTAGTTACCCCCCCCGTATCCACTCTTCCGCCTTGTCTGCTTGGCTCGTCGTTACCATAGCTTGACCGTCTTTGTGGTAAAGATCGTCGGAGAGGTCCACATTGGGAACGCAGGATGCAGAGACTGCTGAGTGGTTGAAGCAGTCAGCGTCGGCATGCCTGGGTGATAAGGATCAGAGAAGCTTCAAAAAGGCACTCCTCCTCCTCAGCTCTCGTCTTTCTTGAGCACAGCAATCGACCGACAACCATAATTCGACATCGAGCTCCAGTCCACTCGCTTCCCATCCCACCTCCAGTCCATCACTCAGCCTTTGCTATATACACTCGCTGCCCCATCCATCTATCCAGCACCTAATCACCACCGCCATCAATCTACACCACCAGTTACAATGAAGGCCTCAACAATGATCCTCACCATCTGCCTCTCCGTCCTCGCCCTCATCGCTGCCCCCATTGTCTCACACCCAATGCCCAACAACATCATCAAAGAAGGCCGAGACTTCAACTCCCGCTTCGCACCCATCGCCCGCCCCGTCTTCCCCCGCTCATACTACGAGAACGAAACAGCCTGTAAGTCTCCCACTCAAAGAGTCCCCCTACACCACACGAGGGCCTAACTGATAGCAAGAACCAGCCACCACCGTCGAGGCTAAGAAGCCGAAAAAAACGAAGGCCACTCTCCCGCTCATCAAGCGTGAATACCCCGCCGGTCCTACCGCGTCCGCGCATTTTGAGCCTAAGAAGCCGAAAAAAGAGAAGGACACTTCCCGGCTCACCAAGCGTGAATACCATGTCGGTCCTACCGCGTCCGCGGAGCCTAAGAAGACGAAAAAAGAGAAGGTCACCAAGCGTGAATACCCCGCCGGTCCTACCGCGACCGCGCATTCTGACCCTAAGGAGCCTAAGAAGCCGAAAAAAGAGAAGCATGATGATTAGATGATGACTACGAATTTCCCATCACCGTCTTCTATCAGCAAGCAAGTGCTGCTTGACTGATCCGCTTCCGTCTATCATGGTTGACCGCTTCACATCATCTTCTACTTGCGATTTTACATTGGGGCTTTACGACGGTTTGGTGCAGGTCGTGGCTAGCTCCACTATTAACACACACACAATGCTCCCCTGGATGGGTGAGCCACGACAGCTTTGATGGCATGGACAGCTTCATGCGGATGAATATCACGGCTTTGTGACATTCTGTTGGCTTTTTCCTCTTGTCGTCTTTCCTTTTGTCCGAGATGGGCTGGGCTGGGCTGGGCTGGGCTGAGCTGGGATAATCTGGCAACGTCTCTAGATGCAATTTTTCGCGGCATAGATGATCATTGGATCGGCAAGCAATGCATATAGAGTGGAGGAGTGATGGACTGGGAATGCTGCCAACGACTTTATACTTGGTCAGCAATCATTTGTCTCAGGCTATGGGCATTTCTGAGTTGACAACGCTGTCCCCACTGTACCATAGTTGACAATGCAGATGATGATGTTGAGCCATGCTTTCTGTGCCTTCTATCCAGTGTTTCCAAAGGCGCTTTGGCCGTGCCACTCATTATCCGATCAATCGGTGTTTTCCGTGCCGTAAAGCAGCATTTAGAACTACCCCAACGCCATAGACAAACTAGTGCATACTACAATCTAGTTTATCTGCCGATCACCATTCGCCAACCCACAAACCAAATAGCGCATCTCCATAGCGCAACCACCTCATCGCCCATCTCCTAGCCTTAACTTCAGGCATCATTCACCACCTCCAGAGCTTTGATTGTAGCTGAGCTGTCGTTATCAATCCCACCATCCCACCCTAACCCTGCGCGCATGCCGCTATTGGAAAACCTGCATCCGACCCCTGAACGCCGCTGTCCAATCGGTGCAATGGGCACCCCACCCTTCTCTTCAGGAAATGGGTGCGAGACGGGTTATAGCCTTCCCAACAACGGGACCCGGTGGAGATTATGTCATTGAATGGGGTGCGCATGGGTCGCGCATGGGATACCAGGATGTGATCACCCAATGTCACCGAGATCGACGGTCTTTTTTTTTTCGGGAGGTGAGGGGTTGGGATGGTGATGATGAGATGCCGCCGGTGCGTACGGAGTACGTGAGGGCTACTTAGATTTTTGTTTGGGAGCGATGGTGGCTTTGTGGCTGATGGGTTTTGGGATAAAGATGTGTAGATCTGGTCGAAAAGGGGAATGCTTCTATGATAGCGTCGTCTGAGTTTGGTAAGACTGTTAATCGTGCGGGCCACTGAGCTGAGTTCCATGATTTGTCTACGGTAGGGGATTACTGATTGAGAGCTTCAGGTCACCGGCCCTAGGCCTTTCGTTGAGGGCGCTTTGACCATGTTTATGTCAGGGACCCACTGACAATACGCAGATATTTGTCAAAGCCTCACTGAACCATTCGTTGTTAGTATTTGTTTGGTGAAGGGTGTGCATGTCGTGTGCGTGGCGTGGGAAACCGCTGCCGTTTTGCCCGACCTTCAATGTGAATTTGGGTACTCAATTGGCTTCGAATTGTTAAATTTTTGGTGAAGCTATTGTGGTCTTAAGCGACATATTACACGGTCTGATTGTATGGTGACAAAAATAGCTACGAAAAGGTGTGGCTGCGAAAAAAGGGGATGTGGCTTTCAGGTTGATACTAGCCCGCTAGAATCGATAGCGGGCTGTACAATGCACGATATAGATTTGGACCATCTGAACGAAGACCGCCTAAGCCGAGAGCCACCCAGCCAGTCATGAGCTTTCCACTCGATCAACAAAGCCATTGGCGAGTTCTCATCGCGGACAATGTCAGTGATAAAGAATTGAATGAGATGTTGTCCTCCTTGTCATTATAAAGGTTCGTACGAAAATAGGGCAATTAAGAAAGACCTCCTTGTAGCAGTCCAGCCTTGCAACAATGCCATTGTAAGACACCATTGTCGGCAAAGAAATACATGAATATTTCGCAATGCGTATATATTCTCACAACGAACCTAGATTCCTCTCCTTCTTGCATCTCCATCGCCTAGATCTCCATCGCCCAGAAAATCAAGGAAACCTCGAACAGATTCCAAGATAACCGAGAATACCCAACCGAGTCTCGCATATCGATTTACTATCACCATGCAGCAAGCACACGGTCTCACCCTCGGGCTATTCTCCCTCGCAACCGTTGCCTACGCATCTCCCCTGCCTCAAAATGCAGGGCAGCCTCTGTTTTCGGTAGTGAGTCATGGCTCCAACACCATCGACGCTAACTCTGCTAGCACAACGACGACTGCAGCTCGCTCATCGCCAAGTCAGAAGAGCAACCCCAATGAATCGCCGTACCCGGCTTTCAACTCGAATGTATATTCCAAGGGGCCTAGTGATGCGCCTCCAGTAACGGTGAGTTATGACAGTTCGACTGGGAAGGTAACAGTCGAGTTTGAAAATCAACGTGATGTGAGCAGAAAGGAGACGAAGAGTGGTGAGCAATTTGGACATGATCATCATGAGAAGAATGGGACAAAGTGCAATCACCATCATGGAAATAACGAGACACTACATGACGATCATGTTAGATATGATCATGTCACAAATGCCACCAAGTGCGACGACCATTATGAAAAAAATGAAACAACAGAATCAGAAGCGCACCAGACTGCTTCAGCACCTGCAGCAGCTGCTTCGGGATTTCGAACCGTGTCGTATATCGGTGTTGACGGCAAGAAGCACGAAGCCAAGATATACAGCAGAAGTCTCACATCTGATATAAGAGACGAGGAGGAAGCGGAACAAAAAAAGAAGGCTTCATACCTGAGTCCGCTGAATACACCGTCGAAGCATCAATCCACTCTGCCAGCGGCCCCTGAAGATCCCGAGATCAGGGACCTGGGTAAGTCGCAAGGTACTCCCTCGTATTTGAATCCACTCAATACCCCAGCAAAGAGCCAGCGTTCTTCATCATTGGAGCCTGTGGACAGTGATATCAGGGACTTGGGTGAGAGGCATGATACCCCTTCGTACCTGAACGTGCTAAACACCCCTTCCAAGCACTCGATTAACGATTTATCTCAAGGGAGCAGGTCCGGACTAGGTAAGCGAAAGTCCTCCAAATGCGTCATGATGGCAGGTAGTATCCTATGCAAGAAAGCTGCGTCAGATGAGAGGGAAGACCGCGATGACTACACGGCTGCTTCGTATTTGAACAAGTTGGATACGTCTATGGAGATGAAATTAGAGTCATCGATGCTTGATAAGAGAAGTGAGGCCGGGAAATGTAAATGGTACCACCTGGGATCGGTAACGGTCTGTGCATGGATGACGAGCTGAACATTGCGAGTGGGTTGTTGAGGTGTATGAATAGATGGATGGATTTGTTGGTGCAATTTGGAGCAATATAGAGCTTGAAGCGAATGAAGAGTTGATAAAGAGAATAGAATAGATACTATTCTAACATTTCTTGTGACAAGACAATTACGGTCTTTCCTCCTCTTGCGTTTGCGAGTACACAGGATTGCAGTCGGACTTTTCAACATCAAAGCCAAGAAAACATGATCCAAGGATTTCCAGACTATGGCTCCTCGGGGTCTTGTTCGTTCTGCCTGAGTGAAATCCGCATGCAGGTTTGACCGAGCGAGCTGGGACACAAGATTCATACCTGTCCTGAGTCGGCCACCCTGTCATAAATCCACATTCCTCTATTTTGATGTTATTATTCTGCCTGGAAATTTACAGGAGTAAGTGATTACTACAATTCTGATACCAAAGCTTTTGTTCGTACAGTAATTTGACCGATTGCCCGCTAAGGCGTCCCTGGAGCTAGACCCCGGAGTCGAAGAACCGGAAACTCCGGGTACTCAGCACTACAGGGTGGCCGACTCAAAGTGATCTATCTTTGGCCCCCCAAAAACGCGCTGCTGAGTGTTGACGCTGCGTCACTTTTCCACCTTCATGGCTCGTTGGCCAACCTCTTTAATTGGCTTCTGATCACAAAGCAGCCAAACTCCCCAAAAGAAATAGCTCGTATGCTTTACCACCCTCTCATATCTCACATGTTTTTGTCATTTTCCACACATCTTCACGAGTTGTTCCACATGTCTAATGAAATGTCACCGGAGCTGAGATCCGTAGAGGCCATGAGCGTATTGGAACAAGGGATGGATGATACAAGTTGAACGAGCTTCCCATACGGACATAGGGTTTTCCAGAGGATATAGACTGCTGGCCGCTTACGGCATTTTGTAACATCCATGGTGAACCTCGTCGTCGATGGTGCTCTGTTAGATGAATTGGTTCAATCAACAGCCGTTCCTCGGCATCGGCAAGGTCAGTAAAGCTGTGTGGTCAACAAGGCGTTTTAACGAATTCTGGTCATATTGCGTACATGTCTTGTTGCATGTTTGAGTCTCCTGAAGTCAATTAAGGCAGGCACTGCTCAGGAAATATTATACCATTTGTCTTGCTCCTGCTCAATACTCCCTTCGTGAACAGCAATCACAAGAAAAATGTTCACAAGAGCGATACTACGCCCTTCAACCGAGTTGTGATCAGGTACATAATGACTTTAGGATGGGTCAAACATCGATGTCTGGAGCTCAACTGGACCGCACTTTGCGCGAGCTGGCACTTAAGACTGCCACTTATTTTGACGGTCAATCTGAGCTCCGCCAACGCGGTGGTCTGAAGAGGGCAAGCGAAGCACCCTTCTTTGATTAGCTTGAAGTTTCCACGAGCTGTCTTGGGTCTTAGATACTGACTATCTACTTTAGCAATGTGAGAACCTTCATACCCCTGCTCTCACCTACTGGCAATGGCGATTTGCTCCAACCCAAAATGATCTCAACGGACGGCCATGGCAAATTTGTGGAGTGAAGGGTCGGCCCGATGTTTCTGGAGAGTTTCGAGCCCTCCAAAATAGATATATTTCCACTTAAGCACACCAAGCATTGGGGGGAAACTAATCATCATGCAGCTTGTATTCTGTCAGAATATTTCTGTGAAATACAGCCAATCACTTAATGGCGAGTGTCCGGTACCACTTTGCGCAAATACGGCTATTGGGTCGCCAGTATTGATCTCGAAGGTGGAACAACCCGCGGTCAGATCGCACATCTTCGTCACCCAAAGCTTGATACTCGTCAGTGCATTGGCTCAGCAGCTTTTCCGTTCAATCCCACAGTCTTTTTGGTGGCATATATTTTTGAAAAGCGAACAGACACTTTCTGAACGTTGCAGCTATGCAGTCCAAATGTCTCACTAGCGTTGCTTTATTCACAGCATTCTCTTCAGCACAGCTGGCGCAAATGAACGTCAACACTGCTCTGGTATTTACCCTGTCACATACTCTCTCAAGCCATGATGAACATCTATGCTGACATCCGTAAAGCAATCGAGAGTGGGGAACGATGTCGTCGTCACGCTTGCTTCAAATACTGTCTTCCAGAACGACATCCTTACCATAGCGAGCGCTATCCCCTCCTCTGTCATCAACCAAGTGGAGAAGAACCCTGACACTATCGCCATTCAGCTCAATACCGCCACCAACTTTCCACCTTGGGTCTCCGCACTCCCCACGCCTGTATTGAACCCTTTAGAGACCCTCCTCGCCAAGCCCATCAACGCTGACAATGACCTTAATAAACATATTTCCGCGCTGGCTACTCAACCCTCGATCTCCTCCATAGTCAATGTCCTCGCCACCGCAATCCCTACGAAGTATCAAGCCGCACTTAACAGCTACCCAGGCGACTTCATCGAGGAGCTTGTAACTGCGACTACAGTACCCGGGTGGGCTAGTGACATCCCCGGCCCAGTGCAGAGCAGCGTTGGAGCTGTCATCAACCAGGGTTTGAGCATCATCGCCTCCGACTTCGAGGCTACAGGACTTGTGACGATCAAACCTATCAATACACCTATCGCTGCATCTAGCCGTCGCTTCCCTCGCCCCACCACTACCGTGAGTGGCAAACCAGTTTTCCCAATTCTCCCAACGGGAATCAGGCCATCGACTTGTCCAACTTGCCCAACTTGCACGCCAACCACTGTCTACGTGACTGTGACCGGTGGCCAATTTTCTTCACCCAGCAAGTCGTCAGTCAGCTCTTCACCGTCCAACTCCCGCGTCTCAAGCGGCTCCGCCAGATCTTCCGGCAATGGTGTATTCACCGCGTCCACCAAACCTACAGTTGCTTCTACTGGCCTGCCCACGTCTCCCACTGTTGCGCCTCCTGCCCCTCCAGGAGTTTTTCCCTCTGTCGTTCAATCGCAGGTTACGGCATCTAGTATTCTTGGTTTTACTGGGACGAACAAGTCTACAGGAAGCCCTATCGCGTTTACAGGAGCCGCTGGCCCAATGAAGGCGGCTGCTGCTGGGGTTGCGGCTTTGATTGCCGGTGTTGTAATTTTGATGAATGTTTGATGTTTGAATAACATGATACTTGACGCCGCAATAGACATTGGGTGGTTCGAATCTTGTGTTGGGTTGGCAAATTTAGATTGCATGGTTTATTGATGTTGATGGCGAAGTCTTTAAAGTGTATTGACGAAGTTGCATTAATTCCTCAGATATCACTCCTTACATCGCTATCTATACGGCAATTGATGGTCACAGCCAATTCTCATATCTTTCAATGTGCTTGCCGCTGTTGATCTCAGGAATTCTTTGTATTACCTCTAATCATCGGGCGTAGTTGAAAACGCATTAGATCAAGTCAAGGCTACTGCTGCCCAATAACTACGCAGTAAAGTTTTCAACGAGGAGAGTGTGGGTGTTTAGGGTATTACTCTCCCTAAAAGAACTAGACCTCGCAGTATCAATACAATATCCATGATTGTTGTTGCAGGGAGATTAGGACAAGATCTTCTTGAGGATCGACTGCTACTCAACTTGACCCCGAGCCTGCGAATGTGAATTCCGAAAAGCTTACCGTCAGAGGAAGCCATTGCTATCTGGTCGGCACAGCTTGCGCGATAGAGGCAACCACGTCAATCAAATGGCACCGCCAAACGATACTTAGCCACAATTCATGCGGCATTAGTAAGGTACTGCCACGTTTATGGTCTTTCGTGTAGTCCCATTGATAGAGGAACGTGTTAGCATATCATGAATCTGCGCAGTACGAGAGAGGGACAGTGAGGAGTGAAGTAGAAATTAGCTCTCGAAGCGAGCCATGCTACTAGCACCGATATCATCAATGAAATGCTATGAAAGTTCTGATTTCACTAGTCTTTTCCTAGTTGAGAGGGAGTAGCCATCCATTTATTCGCTGAGATATTGGTGCATGGCAATTGGCGGGAGAGGGTTTAGGGCGAG
>JAABUS010009097.1_pt1 | contig 10608 bp, 9 predicted proteins | sample 5560161 | NCBI WGS metagenome assembly JAABUS01 (sample SAMN10711885, study PRJNA513376) | rock metagenome | isolation source: Antarctica rocks | place: Antarctica: Victoria Land, Trio Nunatak nord | collected 2016-01-04
ATGCGGTTTGAACCTGCTATGCAGGTCGCGTGCCACGTCGTCACGCCGGCGTGAAAACGCTGCCCGCGGCACCATCGGCGGCGTCTCGAACCTGCGGTCTTGGCCGCTTCTGGCGAAGCAGCTTCGGAACGCGAACTGAGCCGTAGGCAGATCCGAACCTTTGACCCGGCCTTCGGAGAGGAGTGTCCCTGGCTGCCCATCACAATCTCGGCTCACGGACGCCAATTTCCGGCCTCAATCCGGATGTTATCTCCGTAGCACACCGGGCGGTTGGCAGCCCGCTGGCCAGGAGGCAATCATGCGTTTACTTCCGGTTCTTCTCGCATCGGTCAGCGCCATGGGAGTGGCCGCAGCCTGCTCGCCCGCACGGGCGGATTGGGACGACGGCTGGCGGCGCCATGAATGGCACGAGCAGCAGGAGCGGCGCTGGCGCGAGCACGACTGGCGCGAACACGAGTGGCGGGAGCACCAGCGGCAAAGCTATTACGCGGCGCCGCCAGTGATCTACTCGGTCCCGCAGCCTGCCTATCCCTATGCGCCCCAGGGCTACTACGCAGTTCCGCCAGCCGCGTATTACGCGCCACCTCCCATCTACCAAAACCCTGGCGTGTCAATCGGCTTCGGGTTCGGCTTCCGCTGATCCAGCCCCTTGCTGGGGTGAGCGGCAGCGTCTGCCCGATCCCGGGATGCGGTTCAACAAATGCAGCCAAGAACCCAGGTCTGGCGTCAATTTGGGCACGCCTCAGCGGCCGATCAGGCGCCTAACCTGGGCCAGCTTCGCGGCGGGGTGCCGGGGCGGCGCCACAGACAGCCAATGCAGCACCCGCTCGGTGTTCGACAGGCTGCGCTTGTAGCGGTCGGCGCCGCCCAGGAAATCGTAGCTGGTCCCGCCGCGCGCCCGGTGCATCTCGATGGCCAGGTGATGGCAGGTCAGCCCCGGTTTCTCATGCGGCCCGGCGCCGGGGTAGTCGAAACCGCTTTGGTAGGCGCATGCCCACCCCCCATGCACCAAATTGTAAAGATAGCCGACCACCAGGCCGCCCGCGGTGATCCGCAGCAGCTCAACTTCATCTGGTGCCCCGCGCCCGATCAGGCGGCGGTGGAACCGCCGCACCGGCTCGGTGGCAAACGCGCCCGGCTTGCCGCGCGCCGCCCAGGTCGCGGCATGCAGCACGATCAGCGCGTTGAGGAACGACTGCGCCTGCCCGGCGTCCGCCGCCCGCTCGATCCGCAGCGGCCCTTGGGCGGCATAGGCGCGGTCGGACCGGCGCAGTTGCTGGCGCGTATTGCGGCTGAGCTGCTCGATATAGGCCACCCCCGACGGGACCCGGGCGAAGTCCACGTAGGGCGCCGCGCGGTCAGGGCCGGGCAGCGCGATGGCGCCGGCCTGCAAGGCCGCGTCCCGCGCCGCCGCGCCGACGCCGGACAGCACGAGGCGCGGCGCCCGGCCGTCCCGCGGCCACAGCGCTGCCCGCAGCATCGCGGCCAGCAGGCCCTCCGGCGCGCGCCGGGCCAGCAGGGGGTCGTTGTGCTCGGTAAACACGGCGTCGAGCGCCGGGTCGCCGCTTTCGTGCAGCCACAAGCTGTCGCCGGCGAGCCAGGATCGGCGGCGGTTCCATAGGGCAATGCCGAGCCGGCCCTCCGCGTCATGCGCCTCGATCAGCAGCGGATCGGCGAACCGCTCGGCGGCGCAGCCGATCCAGGTCCAGGTTTGAAAAGGGGACGGGTTGGCCACGGCCTCCAGCAGGCGCCAGCGCGCGCCCAGCGCGGCCACGCCGGGCGCATCGAGCTTGGGGCGGGACAGGACAATTCGAGGTGGACCGGCGAACATGGGATAGGCGAGACATAGCCTGGATCCCACGGTCACGCACAACCTCAAGTAGTTGTCGTTTAATAGTTTATAACTTTCGCGGCCTATCGAAATCGGGCAGAGAGGGCGCCCGCCTCCCGGAGTTCCCTTGTCGGTCAACACGGTCTTCACGGCGCTGGCGTTGCCGCCGGCGAGCCTGGCGCTTGCGGCGCTGCTGGCGCTGCTGCTGCTCCGGGGCCGGGCGGGGCGCGCTTTGACACTGCTGGCCCTCGTGGCGCTGGTGCTGCTGTCTTTGCCCGCCGTGTCCATGGTGCTGCTGGCCTCGCTCGACGTACCGCCCGGGGCGCCCGGCGCGCCGCCCCAGGCCATCGTCGTGCTGGGCGGCGACGTGGTCCGCCTGCCCGACCCGCCCGGCGCCGCCCTCGGCAGCCTCAGCCTGGAGCGGGTGCGCGCGGGCGCAGCACTCCACCGGCAAACGGGCCTGCCGGTCCTGGTGTCCGGCGGCCTCGTTGACGGCCTGCCGTTGACCGTGGGCGCGCTGATGGCCGAAAGCATGGCGGAGGACTTCAACGTCCCCGTCCGCTGGACCGAGGCAGCCTCGCCCACGACCTGGGAAAACGCCGAGTACAGCGCGTCCATGCTCAAGGCCGCAGGCATCAGCCGAGTGTTTCTGGTGACGCATGCCTGGCACATGCGGCGGTCACTGCTGGCGTTCGGGCGGGCCGGCATCGACGCCGTGCCGGCGCCGGTCCGCCCGGACCCATGGCCGAAGTTCCGGCCGGGCGAATTCCTGCCGAGGACATCCGCCTGGCTCAACAGCTTCTTCGCCATGCACGAGTGGATCGGCCTGGCCTATTACTTGGCCCGGCGATGACGGCCCACGTGACCACGGCCGAGCTGCACGAGGTGTCCGCGGAGTGGGACGTGCTGTTCGCCGCGGGGCCAGGCTTCCAGTCGAGCCGCGCGTGGTTCGAGGCGACGGTGGAGGCCGCGCTGCCGCCGGGCTGCCGCGCCGAGTTCCTGCTGTGCCGCGACAACGGACGTCCGGCGGCGGTCCTGCCGCTGCTGCGCGGGCCGGGCCACCAGGTGCGCGGGCTGTCAACGGTCTATACCTGTCTGTTCCAGCCGCTGCTGGCAAGGGAGCTGGCCGACCCGGACATCCGACGGGCTGGGGCGGCCTTGGGCGCGTACTGCCGGCGCTGGCCGACGCTCGTGCTCGACGCGCTCGATCCGTCATGGCCCGGGCTGCCGCCGCTGCTTGCGGGCCTGCGGGACGGCGGCCTTCTTGCCCGGCGGTTCGAGCATTTCGGCAACTGGCACCAGCCGGTCGCCGGCTGCGGCTGGCCGGACTACCTGGCCGCCCGTCCGAGCCGGCTGCGCGAGACGATCCGCCGCAAGACCCGCGCCTGCGGGCGCGACCGCCGGGTGCGGATCGAGCTTGTGCGGTCGCGCGACGGCCTGGAGCGCGCGATGGCGGCGTACGAGGACGTATACCGGCGAAGCTGGAAGCCGCAGGAAGCCGCGCCCGGCTTCACCGCCGCGCTGCTGCCGCGCGCCGCGGCGGCGGGCGTGCTGCGGCTGGGCGTCCTGTGGTCCGGCGCGCAGGCGGTGGCGGCCCAATACTGGACGGTGGCGGGCGGCTCGGCCACCGTGCTGAAGCTGGCCCATGACGACGCGTGGCGCCCGCTGTCGCCGGGCACGGTGCTGACCGGGCACATGATCCAGGACCTGCTGGGGGAGGGCGTAGCGGAGATCGATTTCGGCCGGGGCGACGATCCCTACAAGGCCGCGTGGTCCGGCCTGCGGCGGCGGCGCATCGGAGTGCTCCTGGCCAACCCCCGCGATCCCCGGGGATTGCTGGCCTTGGTGCGGCAGTCCGCCGGTGCGACGCTGCGGGAATCACTCAATCGGCTTGCATAATCGGGTTCATGTCGAAATTATTATAATTTGCTGGAGAAATGGGCCAGGAATGTGGTAGGTTGGCTGCAAATCCATCTCAGGTTGCGAAGCCTGTTCGCCTTTTTGTCGCCTGGGATGTCGTGTTGTTCGGCATCATAGCCATGTCACGCCCGCTGCGGGCGGGCGTGGCCGTTGAACTGATCGGAGTGGGACCTGATGTGCGGCATCGTTGGCGTGATCGGCATTGAACCGGCGGCTCCCCTGCTGCTGGAGGGGCTACGGCGGCTGGAGTACCGCGGCTACGACAGCGCGGGCATCGCCACGCTGCTGGGGGACGGGATCGCGCGGCGCCGTGCGCCGGGCAAGCTCGCCAACCTTGCCGAGGTGCTGGAGCGGGAGCCGCTGCCGGGCGTCGTCGGCATCGGCCACACGCGCTGGGCCACGCACGGCGCGCCGACCCAGCGCAACGCGCATCCGCACGGCACCCCCCGCGTCAGCGTTGTGCACAATGGCATCATCGAGAACCACGCTGAATTGCGCGCCGAGCTGGAGGCCGAAGGCCAGGTGTTCGAGACCGAGACCGATACGGAAACGGTGGCGCAGCTCGTGGACCTGCATCTCCGCCAGGGCATGGACCCTGTGGACGCGGCGCGGCGGGCGTTCGGCCGGCTGGAGGGGGCCTATGCGCTCGCCATGGTGTTCGCCGGGCACCCGGAACTGATGGTGGGCGCGCAGCACGGCGCTCCGCTGGCGGTGGGGTTTGGCGAAACGGCGATGTACCTCGGCAGCGACAGCCTGGCGCTGGCGCCGATGACCCGGCGCATCGCCTATATGCAGGATGGCGACTGGACGGTGGTGACGCGGGAGGGGGCTGCGTTCTTCGGGCCGTCCGGGCAAAGCGTGAACCGCGAAGTGCGGCTGACCGTGCAGACCGGCGCCGTGGTCGGCAAGGACGGCTACCGGCACTTCATGGAAAAGGAGCTGCACGAGCACCCGGCCGCCATCGGCCAGACGCTGGCGCGCATGCTGGACCCGGCGACTCGCACTGTGCTGCTGCCCACCCTGCCGTTCGACTGGGCCAAGGTGCCGCGGATGACCATCGCGGCGTGCGGCGGGGCGTATTTCGCCGGGCTGGCCGGACGCCATTGGATGGAGGAGCTGGCACGACTGCCGGCCGACATCGACTTCGCCAGCGAGCTGCGCTACCGCATGCCGCCCATGCCGAAAGGTGGCTTAGGCCTCTTGGTGAGCCAGAGCGGGGAAACCGCGGACACGTTGGCGGCGCTCCGCTTCCTGCGCGGCGCCGGGCAGCACGTGATGTCGGTGCTGAACGTGCCGGAAAGCACGATGGCGCGGGAAAGCGACGTGGTGCTGGAAACCGTGGCCGGCCCGGAGATCGGCGTGGCCAGCACCAAGGCGTTCACCGCGCAGCTGACGGTGATGGCGTGCCTGGCGCTTGGCGCCGCCCGGGCGCGCGGCACGATCAGCACGGCGCGGGAAGCGGCGCTGGTCGCGGCGCTGCTGGAGCTGCCGTCGAAGGCCGGGGAGGTGCTGGCGAACGCCGCCCCGATCCACCGCTTGGCGGAGCGCATGGCGGAGGCGCGGGACGTGCTGTGCCTGGGCCGCGGCGCCTGCCACGCCATCGCGCTGGAGGCGGCGCTGAAGCTCAAGGAGATTTGCTACATCCATGCGGAGGGCTATGCCGCCGGGGAGATGAAGCATGGCCCCATCGCGCTGATCGACCGGCAGGTGCCAATCCTGGCCATCGCCCCGTCCGGCCCGCTGTTCGAGAAGACGGCGTCGAACGTGCAGGAGGCCGGCGCCCGCGGCGGCCAGGTGGTGGTGTTCAGCGACGCCGCCGGCTGCGCCAAGCTGCAGTCGATCTCGGCGGAGGTGATCGAGCTGCCGACGGTGGACCCGTTCGTGGCCCCGGTCCTGCACGCCATTGCGGCGCAGATGCTGGCCTATCACACCGCCGTGCTGCGCGGCACGGATGTGGACCAGCCGCGCAATCTGGCGAAAAGCGTCACGGTCGAATGAGCGGCCGGCCAGCCGGCGGCCCCAGGCCGGCGTTTTTTGGATTTCGGCACGTCGCGTAACGGAGGCGGGATTGACGACCTACACGATCACCGGTGGCGCCGGCTTCATCGGATCGCATTTGGCGGATGCCTTGCTGGCTCAGGGGCATCATGTGCGCGTGCTGGACGATTTCTCGACCGGGCGGATCGAGAATTTGGACCCGCGCTGCGAGGTGCTGCGCGGCGATGTCTGCGACCCCGCCGCGGTCCGGCGTGCGCTGCGCGGCGCTTCCGGCTGCTTCCACTTGGCGGCAGTGGCGTCCGTGGTGCGGGCGAACGAGGACTGGCTCGGCACGCACCGGGTCAATCTGGGCGGCACGATCACGGTGTATGACGCGGCCCGCGCGCTGGGCGGACTGCCGGTGGTTTATGCTTCCTCGGCCGCGGTGTACGGCAACGTGACGGGGTTCGCGCGGGAGGACGCCGTGCCGGCGCCGCGCACGGCCTACGGCGCCGACAAGCTGGGGAGCGAGCAGCACGCCGGGGTGGGCCTGCTGGTCCATGGCGTGCCCTCGGTCGGGTTCCGCTTCTTCAACGTCTACGGGCCGCGCCAGGACCCGTCCTCGCCGTATAGCGGCGTCATCTCGATCTTCGCCAATGCCATCGGGAGCGGCCAGCCGGTGACGCTGCACGGGGACGGCTCGCAGACCCGGGACTTCGTGTTCGTAGGCGACGTCGTGAAGCACCTGGTCGCCGGGATGCAGCACCTCGCCGACCAACCCGGCGCCTACCTGCTGAACGTGTGCACGGGGCAGGAAACCTCGGTCGCGGAACTGGCGCGCGCCATCGGCGTCGCGACCAGGTGCCAACCGGTGATCCGCCGCGGGCCGTCGCGCCCCGGCGACATCGCGCAATCCGTGGGATCGCCACGTCTTGCGGCCCTGACCCTCGGCATCAAGGCGCGGACATCCTTGGCCGATGGCCTGGCGGCGATGCTGGCGGCGCTGCCTGTGCAGGCATCGCCCGAGCACGCGACCCCGGGTTAGGAATCGTCAAGCGCATCGTTTGCACGCGATTTAGTGCAAGTCAGCAGCAATCCTGTGGCATAGTCCGGTGCTGTCGCGATGGAGGCGTGTAGCTCAGTGGCAGAGCGCTGCCATCACATGGCAGAGGCCGGGGGTTCAACTCCTTCCGCGCCTACCATCGCGCGGCATGGGTGGTGATCTGGCGGCTCGATTGGATCAGGACGAAGACGGGGCGATGATGGTGGCCAAGGATATGAGGCGAACGGACTGGCGCTGGGCCGTGGCGCTGGCGTTGGCCGTGCCGGCTCTGGCGGGTTGCCACCGGGGCGGCGTCCCAGACGCGTCGGCCGTCCGGCCATCGACCGGGCTGGTGGCAAGCGCCCCCTACCAGATCGGACCCGGCGACCAGCTGAGTGTGTTCGTGTACCAGTCCCCGCAACTCAGCGTGCCGAACCTCGCCGTGCGTCCCGATGGGCGGATCTCGCTGCCGTTGATCCCCGATATCGTCGCCGCCGGCAAGACGCCGACGGCGCTGTCCAAGGACATCGAGGGGAAGCTCAAGGAATACGTAAAAGAGCCGAATGTTTCGGTGATCGTCAGCGGGTTCGTCGGGCCGCTGGACCGGCAAATCCGGGTCATCGGGGAAGCGACGGAGCCGCTGGCCATCCCGTACCGGGACAAGATGACGGTACTGGACGTGATGATCCAGACCAAGGGCCTGACCCGCTACGCCGCGGGCAACAGCTCAGTGATCGTGCGCGACGTGGACGGGACGCGGCAGACCCTCAAGGTCCGGCTGAGCGACCTGCTGCGGGACGGGGACATCGACCAGAACGTCGCGATGCTGCCGGGTGACACGCTGATCATTCCGCAAAGCTGGTTCTGAGAGGCAAGCTTCGATGCACGCATTGCAGGTCTTGCTGCGCAAGCAGATCACTGCGGCTTGGCGCTATCGCTGGCCGGCGGTGTTCTTTTCCTGGCTGGTCTGCGTAGTCGGCTGGGCCATAACGTTCACCATCCCGAACACCTACGAGGCGAGCGCCCGGCTTTACGTCGATGCCGACGTCGTGCTGACGCCGCTGCTGCGCGGCATCGCGGTCGATAGCGCCTCGGCCGCCCAGCTTGACGTGCTCCAGCGCACGCTGCTGAGCCGGCCGAACCTGGAGAAGCTGATCTCCAAGACCGACCTTGAGCTGGACCTGAAGGGCGCGGCTGACCGCGAGTCGCTGGTGGCCCAGTTGGCCGCCGATATCCGGATCACGCCGCAAACGCGCAACCTGTTCACCATCGCCTATCGCAGCACGTCGCCAAAGCTGGCGTTCGACGTGGTGCGGACCATGCTGACCACCTTCGTCGAGAGCAAGACCGGCAATAACCGCAACGACTTGGAAAACGCCGGCAAGTTCCTGGCTGCGCAAATCGCCCTGTATGAGCGCCAGTTGCAGGAGGCGGAACGCAAGCGGGCCGAGTTCCGTGCCAAGTATGTCGATATCCTGCCGGCCGGGGACGGCGGCGCGTCACGGCTTGAAGCGCAGCAAGGCAACGTCCGCGCGCTGCAAGGGCAGTTGCTGGATGCGATTGCCCGGCGCGAGGCGCTCGCCCACGAGCTGTCCACCACGCAGCAGCTCATCGTGACCGAAATGGATGGCGTGGGCGGCGTCGGCGGCCCGTCGCGCCTGCATGAGGCCGAGCGCACGCTGCAGGAACTGCGGCTGCGCTACACCGAGCAAAGCCCGGACGTGATGGCGCAGCGCAACTTGGTCACAGCGCTGCGGTCAGGCGGCGCGGGCAGCAGCGATTCCGGCGCCGCGCCGCGCAGCGGATCGCGTAACCGTTCAGTTCCCAACCCGGTGTTCGAGCAGCTCAAGGTGCGCAACATCGAGAACGACGCGGTGATCGCCTCCCTTCAACGGCAGACTCAGGACGCGACCCGCGAGCGCGACCGCCTGGAGGAGATCGCGCGGGGCGCGCCGCAATTGCAGGCGGACTTTGCCAACGTGAACCGGGACTACGAGGTGCTGCGCCGGAACTACGACGACCTGCTGGCCCGCCGCGAATCGATGCGCATCTCAAGCGCGGCGGAGGCGGACGGGGACAAGGTGAAGGTGCAGGTCATTGACCCCCCGCAGGTGCCGCAGAACCCCGTCGCGCCCAAGCGGGTGCTGCTGATGTCTGGCGTGCTGGCGGCGGGCTTCGCCGCCGGGATCGGTTTGGCGCTGCTGCTGGTGCAGATGGACCAATCGTTCCACACGGTTGAGGACCTGCGCGCCATGGGCTTCCTGGTTGTGGGCGGCGTTTCGTTCCTGGGCGAGACCGTGCCGTTTGGCCGGCGTGCCCTCGCCATCGGCGTGTTCGCGCTGGCCGTGTCGGTGCCGATGATCCTCTACACCGGCCTGCTGATGCGGCTCGTGAAGACGGCTGTGGTGGTTTGAACGGCCGCAGGCCGGGCTGTTCCTGACGCGGGGCGACGGCGCAACCGCCACTTGGTGGCGGCGCTGAGGCCGTTTCCGGTATAGGTGCCGGCGCACTTCACGGAACCCGCACCAATGACCGCACCCGACCGGCCGCCGCGACGCCCCGCGTCCGTCCGTAAGACGAGCCATTGACGATCCGGCAGTGCGCGGTCCTGGTGGGCGGCCTCGGCACCCGCCTCGGCCCCGCCACGGCGACGACGCCGAAGCCGCTGCTGACCGTCGGCGACCGGCCGTTCCTGGCGTGGCTGCTGCGGGAGGTCGCGCGCTACGGCATCACCGACGTGCTCCTGCTGACCGGGCACCTGTCGGAGGTCCTGCAAGCGAGCCTGCAGGGCCTGCGCGAGCGGCTGCCGCAGGCCATGACGCTTGCGGTCAGCGAGGAGCCGGTCCGCGCCGGCACCGGCGGCGCGCTGCACCACGCCCGGGAACACCTGCATGACAACTTCCTGCTGCTGAATGGGGACTCGCTGTTCGACTGCGACCTGGCCCCGCTGCTCACTCCCGAACCCGGGGTGATGGGCCGCCTCGCGCTGCGCCGCCTGGCGGACGCCTCGCGCTACGGCGTCGTCGAGTTGGAAGGCGACCGCGTCACGGCGTTCCGGGAACGCCCGGCGCCCGGCTCGCCCGGCCTTATCAACGGCGGCATCTACCGGCTGGACCGGCGGGTGGTGGACCGCACGGCGCCGATGTGCTCGCTGGAGCGGGACGTGCTGCCCGGCCTGGCCCGCGACGGCCTGCTGCGCGGGACGGAAAGCGCGGGCTGGTTCATCGACATTGGCATCCCGCCCGACTTGGAGCGCGCCCAATCCGAGCTGCCCCGGCGGCTGGCCCGGCCCGCGCTGTTCCTCGACCGGGACGGGGTGTGCAACATCGACCATGGCTGGGTCGGCACGCGGGACCGCTTCGAATGGATGCCCGGCGCCAAGGCGGCGATCCGCCTGGCTCATGCCCACGGCTGGCACGTCTTCGTCGTCACCAACCAGTCCGGCGTCGCGCGCGGCCTGTATGACGAGGCGGCGGTGCAGGACCTGCACCGCTGGATGCTGGAGGAGGCGCTGCACGCCGGAGGCACCATCGACGACGTGCGTTACTGCCCGTTCCACCCCGAAGCCGCCATGCCCGCCTACCGGCGCAGCAGTTCCTGGCGCAAGCCGGAGCCTGGCATGATTTTGGACCTGTTGCGCGCCTGGGACCTCAACCCCGGACGATGCGCGCTGGTCGGCGATCAGGCGACCGACATGGCTGCGGCGGCGGCAGCCGGCGTCGCCGGGTATCTGTTCCCAGGCGGAGACCTGGCGGAGTTCGTCCGGCCCATCCTCGACGCGCACGGAGCGGGGCCGTCCGCATGATGCCGTTCCCGGCTACTGCCGCGCGCTTTGCGC
>JAABUS010009098.1_pt1 | contig 10607 bp, 13 predicted proteins | sample 5560161 | NCBI WGS metagenome assembly JAABUS01 (sample SAMN10711885, study PRJNA513376) | rock metagenome | isolation source: Antarctica rocks | place: Antarctica: Victoria Land, Trio Nunatak nord | collected 2016-01-04
GTAGCGATTGGGGTCCTGGCCATGAGCGGCGCGTGATTCCCTGTTGGCCTCAGTGCCTGGAACGTAGCTGGCCACTCCACCGCCGGTGTTGCGGCCAGTGTTGGATGATGAGTAGTCGGAGCCAGAGGCAGAACCTGGGCTGCCGTGATGACGGTGCCGGCCCTCTGTCTCAGCCAGACCAGCAGCTCCTGAACAGCAGCAGATACCAATCAGCAGGCTCACAATGTAATGTAAATGGACTCAAGCAGCTTGAAACTTGCTTACGCCACAGAGCGTTGTTACACACACTGTTTCACAGCCAGCGTTGTGCAGTGTATCAATAAGCAACAACAGTTTGCCTTCACCAAACATAAGCAGCCTCAGGAACCAGAGCACGCAACCAGGACCTATCTGTGCCGCTACAGACTTCTACAGCCAACGGACAAGCAACACTACCCTGCAAAATGTGACTGCTCTGTTGTTGCACTGGGAACCAGAGTCATGAACTGGTCTATGCTGATACAGGACAGTCACAAGATCTTGTATCAGCATAAACTGCAAGCACAAAGACAATGCACAGAATGAAGGATGTCCACTGACCTGCAGCAGCACCTGCTCCTGCATGCTCGTGGCCGTGGTGCCCATGGTGGTGACCATGGTGGCCACTGCCACTGCCAACACCACTGCCAACACCACTGCCAGAGTTGCGCCCCTCATAGTAGGTGTTGTCGTGAGTGCCAGATCCACCACCGCTGCCGGTGTTGCTGCCACCGCCCTGGCCAATGCCGCCACCTTCAAAGTCATCGCCCTGCCTGACATGCTTGTCCCTGTAGGCCTGGGTGCCAGGGATAACACTGGCAAGGCCACCGCCACCGCCGCCACGGCTGCTGCCACCGCTGGTTGCAGATCCTGGGCCTGAGTTGTAGTCCAAGCCTGTGCCAGAGGCTGTGCCGCGGCCTGAGTTGTAGTCGCTGCCAGTGCCTGTGCCACTGCCTGTGTTGCCGCTGCCATGGGTGTCCCTGAAAGACTGAGTGCCTGGAACATGGCTTGACACGCCACCACCGCTGCGGCCAGTCTCAGCACGAGAGCCTGGGTTGGCAGCTGAGTCATAGGCGCTGGGTCTGCCTGAGGTGGCACTGACGGTCTGGCCTGGAGTCAGACTGGTGCTGCCAGTGCCCACTGCTTGCCCATCAGCGTTGTAGACTGCTGCGCCTGACTGTGAGACGGGTGCCTGGGGGTTGTTGAAGCTGTCGGTGCCCTGGGCACCATACTGGGAACCGCTGCCTGATCCCATGCCTGAGCCCATGCCGCTGCCTGAGTGGTGCTTGTTGCGCTCATGCTCAGCCAAGCCACCCACACCAGCTCCTACAAAACAAAAGCAATCATGGGTCAGTCATGCATGCAAGTGGTCCTAATGTACATGCAAAGCAGCCTAAAGCCAACTATCTTAGAAGTCTTGTGTTTGTTGCTGAATGCATCAATGCAGCACATTCAGCAGCAACCATAAGAGTTCCAAGTCGGTTGGGACAAACCAAGAGAGTGAAACACACAGGCCAGGAAGACATATCAAGTTTGGCATCAACAGTTCATTCCCAAGCAGCACTCAGCATGCACTAGCATAACACATTAGGCAGCGAGCAATACTCAACACCTACAGGTCAAGCAGGTAAACTCTGCTACTGCCGCTGTCGAACGTTGCAAAAACAGTGGTATAGTTCTAAACAAGCAGCAGGGCAAAACAGTGACCTGCAGCAGCATCTCTGCCCAGGTGGTGGCCAGACCCAGACCCAGTGTTTCCAGACCCAAGGTGGTGGCCAGACCCAGACCCAAGGTGGTGGCCGGACCCAGATCCTGTGTTGCCACTGTCATAGCCTGAGCCTGTTCCTGTGCCTCTGTTGCTGCCTGAGCCGGTACCTGAGTCAGTGCCAGCCTTCCTCTCCTTGTACTCTGCAGTTCCTGGGATGTGACTCTTGAGGCCGCTGCCAGTGCCTGAGCCGGATGACTGGTAGCTGGAGCCGTAGTCACTGCCTGTACCAATGGCTGTGCCAGTGCCAGTGCCGCGGTGGCCCCTGTAACAGGGTCACAGCAGATAAGCAAGCAATTGGAGAACAAAGTTTGCGTTCAAAAGATAAGGCAAAAAAGTGCAGTATGGTGAATCAGGCTGGCAACATTTTGCCTGACATGAGAGCGGGGGGTTAGCTGTTGAGTATCAGCTACAGCCGCAGGTTAAAGGTGTCAATCCAACAACACATGAGTGCCGTGCAACACAGGTGCCAGGCAAGGTTTTACATCAACAGCACAAAGAGCCAGATGTGTTGTAGATTGGGAGGTTTAGACGATGCCAAATGTGCTGTCCCTGAGAACTACACATGCATGCAAACAGATGCAGACAACCCATTCCATTCTCATCATTGTGAATATGCAAGGAAGTTACAAGATACAGATGCAAACCAGGGGATACAACAAAAACAAATACAGTGAGATAAGATTGAACAGTGCTGCAGCATAGCTAAATGAGAAGAAACCTTACGTGAGCTCCTGTGATCCTGGGATGGGGTTCCTGACGTGGGAGCCAGTGTTGCCACTGCTGCCATAGCCCTGCTCTGATCCAAAGCCTGAGCCTGATCCAGTGCCTGATGCAAGGCCAGTACCTGTGCCTGAGCCAGTGCCAGTGCCTGAGCCAGTGCCAGTGCCAGAGTGATGCTTGGTGTGCTCGCGTTCAGCCAAACCGCCTGCTCCCGCTCCTGTATAGACACAGAAGGCTTCTGAGCAGAAATGTGGTGAGGGCATACCACTCCAGATAAGGTAACAATCTCAGCAGATTATGGACAAGACATGCACAGCTAGAGAGCAAAGACATCAGCACTGCCAGAGTGCTTGCTTGGTTATGACAGGTAGGCACACAGACAGCCTCAATGGAATCTGCTATCAGCACTCAGAAGCAACGCTTATAACTAACATGTTCAAACAAAGCAAATGCACGCAAAACGCGTGCACAATCTGGGAATTTGCTAAAGTCTCAAGCCAGTCAACAACACCATCAGAGTAAAGGGGGTTGTACTAACCTGCAACAGCGTCTCTGCCTGTGTGAGAACCAGACCCAGTGTTACCGGTGTTGCTGCCGTAGCCAGAGTCTGAACCAGAGCCTGTTCCTGTGCCAGTGTCACCCTTGCCATGAGCAACCTTGTACTCCTTGGTGCCAGGCAGGTGAGCCTTCAGCTTGGCTGCAGCTCCACCACTGCCGGCCCCAGTGGTGGTGTCGTTAGCGCCACTGCCAGTGCCAGTGTTGGAGCCAGAGATGCCACTGCCGCTGTTGAGAGAGCCACCGCCGACGCCCTGGCCATAGTGCTGCTCAGGCTTGCCCCTGGTGTCCTCACTGCCAGGAAGGTGGCTGCGCACATTGCCTGTGGTCAAGGCTGCGCCCTGGTTGCTGCCAGTGTCGTAGTTGCTGCCAGTGCCTGTTGCGCCGACGCCCCTGGTGCCACCGCTCAAGGCTGCACCGTCGCCACTGCCGCTGCCATAGTTGCCACCAGTGCCAGTGCCGGTGCCAGAGCCAGAGTGCTTGTTGCGCTCGTGCTCAGCCAAGCCGCCCATACCAGCTCCTCCAAAAGCACAGGCAAAAGAGTGAGACCTTAAGAGACCTTGAGGACAAAAGCCGTATGAGAAGAGAGGAAGATGCTGTAAATGGCCACAGCAGGAATATCAGAGTTTGCTGTGCAAGCTGACACAAAACATGAAGAGGGTCAAATCGTTGTAATCTGTCATGCTGCGCGAGTAGTCAGTAGGAAGAGTCATGCATGCAGCACAACACATGCCAGAGCAAAGTCTGCAGTTGTTCATGAGTGCCTGTCTCACAAAGCAACGAAGGATGCAACAGAGATCAGAATGTTGAGTTGCAAAACTACATGCGAGTACAGCTGATAAACCTGCCTACCCCAGCATTCCGCTCATAAGAGGGACACTGACTGGGGCATTCTGACTCACTGTACATGGAAAAGTAGACCAGATATGAGGGTCGCAGGTTCACCTGCAGCTGCGTCCCTGCCCAGGTGTGATCCAGAGCCAGAACCAGTGCCAGAGGCCAAGCCTGTGCCAGGGCTGGAACCAGAGCCAGTTCCTGAGCCATGGGCCAAACCATGTGCCTCAGTGCCCGGAATCTTGCTCTTGATGCCACCAGTGTTGCTGCCACTTCCAGTGTTGGTGTCACCACCGCTGTATCCAGAGCCTTGGCCACTGCCAATACCAGAGTTGCCACTGCTACTGCCGAGGCCAGTGTTGCCATGGCCATGGCCGGTGTTGCTGCCACTGCCTGTGTTGCTGCCATAACCAGTGCCGGTGTTACCAAGGCCAGTGCCTGTGCCTGCCATGGTGCCGCCACTGCCACTGCCAGTGTTGCCACTGCCAGTGTTGCCACTGCCATAGCCTGAACCTGTGCCACTGCCATATCCAGTGTTGCTGCCAGTGTTGCTGCCATAGCCACTGCCAGTGCCAGTGTTCTGGCCATAGCCGCTGCCAGTGCCAGTGTTCTGGCCATAGCCGCTGCCTGCGCCGGTGCCATGAGTCTCCCTATACTGCTCAGTTCCAGGGACATGACTCTTGACGCCACCGCCAGTACCAGCGGTGGCACCAGCACCAGCACCAACAGCAGTGCTAGCAGGAAGAGCATGCTGGCCTGTGCTGCCAGCAGCTGAGTTCACAGCTACACCGTCAGCATTGTACACTTTGTTGCCCTGCTGTGGTGCTTGTTCCCGCCCAAAGTTGGTGGTGGCTCCACTGCTGTAGCCGGCACCAGTCACGTCCTTGGCACCACTAGTGTTGCTGCCATAGCCAGTGCCTGAGCCGGTGGTGTTGCTGCTGTAGCCGCTACCGCTGCCAATGCCACTGCCGCTGCCACGTGAGGCTTGGTTCTCAGCTGTGCCAGGGATGTAGCTTTTGGCCTTGGCTGCTGTTGAGCTTTCAGTGCCGCTGCCAGTGTTGCTACCATAGCCTGTGCCTGTGCCAGTGCCTGAGCCAGTGTGGCTACCATAGCCTGCACCAGCACCCACAGCGCCAGCACCTACTGCGCCGCCAGCTAGAGCACCTGCAGAACAGAACCAGGGAATCAAAAGCAGCAACTCAAAATCACGCACATGTAATCTTGTCATCAGCTGCAGCTAACATAATCAAGCTCTGTCAGGCAAATAGACTATCAATGGTAGTGCAGCAATGGTAAAATGCCGTCGATTTGCAGACTTCAGAAGTGGCATCAGGTATGCGAAGCAGCACAGTGAAGGCAGGCTTGGCAGCAACATGCAAATCTGAGTGAGCTCAATGTTGATGACCTCTGCAGCACTGCGCAACAGTTTGGCAAAACCAGATGGTACAAGAGAACTACAGCCTGCTCACTGACCTGTGGCTCCTGTGCCTGTGCCAGCACCGGTTCCTGTACCAGATCCATTGGAACCTGCACAGCAATGTTTGCACCATATCATCATATAGCACACCATGTTGCAGCAGCAACATGCAATGATCGAAATTTGTGTGACTGCTACCACAATTGCAGTCCCAAAGCAGCCCCTCAGGGTGCAGTCATAAGATGTATTGGGCAATGTCAAGTGCACAGAGCAAGGTGCACAAATGTGTAGTTTACGTCTGCTGCACAGCCAGGGACTGCCACCACTACTGCACATGTAATCCCACATGATTGCCGCATAGTGAATGGAAGTTACCTGTGACTGCAGAGCTGCCAGTGCCGGTGCCACTTCCAGAGCCTGTACAGAACAGAATTGCTGCTAAGACATCAGGCAGTCAAGCTTTTCCCAGCATACTTCAAGGAGCACTATGGGCATGGCAACACTGATGAAGAGAGGTGCAGCAGCAAGTGGACGCAGCTTGAGACTACAGTCTGCAAAGCTAGGTTGTGGGACAGTGAAGCGTGATACGGCTAGACTCGTGGATGGCTACTCACTTCCGTAGCCTCCAGTGTTGACGCTGGCCAAGAACTCGCCGGATCTGTCGCCAGACTTGTCTACGAGAGGGACCCTAAGCTGTTCACCGCCTGAGATCCGATTTAAAGGGTACTCTGCGGCAAACAGTGCGTTGCAGCAAAGGCAATTACAACGCGACCCATTGCCCAAAATGTAAAGCCGTAAAATGGTGTTACCTGCTGAACCCACAAGCGTATCAGGAAGCAGCGTATGCTTGGCATACACTGCGACTGACAGATCTGTATGATTTAGGCTAGGGTGCTCGAAGGTGAGAGTGTCGCTCCACGAGGGTGAACGCGCATCTGTGGTGTTCAACGATGTGTTTTGATGGTGCCCACCAATCGAAACATACGCGTACAGTTTTTCCTGCACACCAAAGCGCAAGCTCAAACAGGGCCAGATCGAACTTCCGGAACGCGGAGGCTGTAAGCCGACGATGAGTATAACGACAGCCAGAATCAATCAGAAGCATGCATCGTAACGCAAATGCCAATTCCCGTCAATCGGCAGACTGCAATCAACTTAAGCGCGTGCGTGCACAGAACTGCAGGCAATCCTAGGGACACACACCTTCGTGTTTGTTAGTCCGCTGGCAGAGATGTTTGTGAAAGTGAAGCTGCCGGCGCCTGCACCAGTACCGCTACCAGTGCTGGTACCAGTACCGGTAGTGCCAGAACGTCCGGAACCACTGTGGGAGCTGTGCAGAGCACTTGCCATTGTTGCAAGCTAGTGAACGAGCTGTGTCAACCTGTCAAGCGTGTTTGATTGTCGCTGTAAATCAAACAAAGAATCGAAAAAAGTGTTGTCGCAGGGATCTCAGCAAAGTGTTTGATGACTTGAGCTTGTCACGACACAAAGGTAGATACTTCCAAGTGTGAGGTGGCTTCCACGTGCTGACTTCTTCTCCAGGAAATTGCACTGTCACTCGCGCAGTACTTTGGATTGAACCTTATCCTGTGCACGTTGAGCAGCTGCATGAGAGCTGCGCCTCGGCTGCAGTCTAGGGGGTGTAGATGACTGACGACGTCTCCAGACACAGCTTTGTGCATCAAGTGCAAGCATGCAAGCCTGTCTCTCACAGCTGGTAGAACAGGCACAGGATGTATGCGGCGATGGCCTTACGTTGTACATGCATGCAGTACTTCTTTCAGACAAACGCATTGCATGCAGGACATTGTGGATGATCACCGCACGTCCTTGATATCAAGCCCCCCGAATGCATGGTAAGGGGCATGCAGGCGACCTCCTAGTTCCTGGCAACCTGCAACCCTGAAAAGGGAGTTGACAACTAAATCCTGTGAGGCCTGCAAGATAACCTGTGAAATATCTTGGTTGCTGTTACACATCTCAGCTGTAGCTTTCATCAGTATTGGCATGTATCAAGCTTGCATGCCACCTGACACTAATTTCAGGGCAACTGAGTCCTGCAGGACAGCAGCACATGCAGAATCACACTTCACATTCGATGAAGCCCTGCGGGGAATTCGTTCAGTACCCCGGTAATTCATTTTCTCCTGGCTGCGTCTTGATATCAAGGAGGTACAGTTCTTTGCACGGTTCAAAGGAATAAAATTCAGAGCTCGACATCTAATACACAAAAAGGGTTTGTAAAAGTACAAGCTGAAAAGGTGGCTAGCCTAAATTTCTTTTACTTCAATATGACTGCGACAAGACACTCCTGCCGTGGATGACGTACATGAAGCTGCTGATAAACATCCTGACAACCTGGGATGAGGAACATGGTGTGCTTGTTGGAACTGGACTTAAAGTTCACCACACCAGCTCTCTGCTTTTCAGTAAGGTACTCACAGAAGTCGTGGAACTGCAGACTGTTCCCTGTGTCATCTGTCGACACAATGCATCGTATGACCATATTTTGAGGTGCATGTGCCTTAGACTGCTCTAGAGCACGTGCAACCACCACTCTGGCACGGACATCCAGCAATTTTGGCCAGGGCAGCAGTGCGTCAGCAGGACCAATGCTCAAGCACTCTGCTCGGCATTTGGGCACGCCAGTCTTGGCAAGGTGCCCATGCCAAGCCACTGGTAAGCTTGGTGGCGGCTTTGCTGCTTCAGCAGCAGCTGCTGCAGCAGCTCCTTGCAAGCCTGACAGCTGTTTTAGCTGATGTGGATCAGACTGTGGGCCTGTCCGCTGTGGCACTGCGACAGGAACTGCATGTCTGACTGTTTTCTGTGCTACATGCCGCAGATCTGCTTGAGGCACAGGACCTGGTGCATGCTGCGTCTGTGGCTGCCCATGATCTGGCCTGTGGCTCAGGCCAGTCAAATGAGGTGGCAAAAGATGAGCAGGCACAGCTGCTGCAGCAGCTTCTGGGATGATGGGCTTGAATGGGGTTGGGGACTGCAGGGGCAGGGGTGGGGGAGGTGAAGGCGCGTGCTCCATGGCATGTTGTGTGGGGTGCTGACCCTTGGCACCAGCCTGCAGCACTTTCACAAAAATCTTGTACGGTGCAGCTGTACTGATCATGACATTGAAGCAATGCTGACCAAAGATTAATGCTGGACACAGACAAGCAGCACAGCAGCATTGAGTGTGTCCCAATATGAGGTCAAAAGCAAGGCAGAGTTGCTGAGGTGCACTTGGTCGGGTCACAGTCTGATCAAGGCTGAAATGTGTGTATGGTAGCCACACGGCACAAAGTGTTCTGTTGTCTGCAAGATACACTTGATGCATACGGGCGGTTTGTAATACACACAAGCAGGGCCCAATGCATGTGTACAGGGCCTCCTTCATGCTGAGACACTTTGCATCTTGACCACTGCCCTGCAGGATGGGACCACCAAAAGTCAAATGCCCAGACACCATCCAGCAAAGAGTCCAGGAAACGTCTGTGAGCAGTACCTGTGAGGCTGGTGACGCATCAGAAGTGGGTAAATCAGGCTCCTGCTGGTCCCATTTGTTGGCTCTAGGCTTTTTTCTGGGCTGCTCATCCAGTCCTCCTGCTTCGCTTTCCCTTTTATGGACTCTGCCTGCTTGTGCAAGACCTCTTGCAGCAGTGAACTCAAGAGCTTGCTGAGAGGAGGCTGTGCTGATGGCCTGAGAGGTGGCAGCAGGCAGGCTTGGGGGTGGGACAGGAGGCATGCTGTTTAGGGAGGGGGGACGGCTGTCAGGGGCTGACTGTGGGTGAGCAGGGAAAGGGTCCTGGGAAGTAGAATAGGGACCGTTGCTACCCCTGGGAGACTTGTGAGGAGAGGGCGGCAAACTGCCACGCCTGCAGATAACTGGTCAGATTGTGAACATCATGCTTACAAAGTCCCCAATGTTAGAACCCACTTGCAAAGCAGAAACGGCGCAGCAACACCTCATGGTGTGCAGCTTGACTGCATCAGTGTGTTTGATTGGCGGTCTGAGCTGCACAACAATAAATTGCCTTGCTCAGCCTGGCTTGCATATATGATGCTGCGAGCATGTCAATCTGATGGGCAGCAAGTTAGCCAGCATTGTAATCCTTGGAGAGATGAGATAGACAGCAAATCACCCAAAGCGAGAGGGGCTAGGACGCTGGTCATATGGGGCATTGCCAGCAGGGGCCCTGCTGCTTCGGCTCCTGCCCCTCGGGGACACCATGCGTCCACCCCTGACACCCCGCCCCCTTGGGGGAGAGGAGAACCCATCTCTTCTTGGGGGAGCTGAATTGCTGTGCTGGCCCTGACACATGCCAGGCAACAATCACAAGCTGTTTGTTGCTTTGCAGTTGTTGCCGAACAGCTCTTATTCGTTGTCTGACAGGCATTGGTATGACCCCAACCAGCATCCGACACCATGAGCATCAACTCTTGCCTGTGCACAGCAGTGCTGGGACACATCTGCATACATCAATTGCAGCTGCAGCATGTTTAACACACACCAAGTGCAGCAAATGGTGAGAGCAGCAGCAAAGCCAGACTTTGTTATTGGGCACTGCATGAGCCTGCCAGTTCTGAAGGACACTGCTCACCTTAAACTCTACACGCAAGGCTGAGCCGCCCAAGAAAGCTCCATTCATGGCTCTTCTTGCTCTTGTGGCTGACTCAGCTTCCTCAAAGTCGACGTAGGCACAGTGAGTCTTCCACATGACAGTGCAGCCGACAACTGGGCCGAACACTTTGAATGCCTTCTTGAGCTCATCTTCAGTGGTTTTGACATTGAGCTGCACACATTGTACATTGTGTTGGCAGTGGCCTCAATCAACTGCTGTGCTATGGATTACAAGCGTTAGGTTTGTTGGTTCAATACAGTGGCACACATTGCAATTATAGGCAGGCAGATGGCATGCAGTATAGTGCTGTGTATTGTGAAGAAGGAATTGATGCATTCAAGTACAGCATAGCACAGCATAGCATGGCACAGCACAGCAAAGTAGTGCAGCAGCAGATACAACCACGGCTTGAATGGGATTCAGGCAGGCGAATAATGCAGCAGGTTGATGCACCAGACAATGGAAGATCTGGGTTGTAGCGCAAATGCCTTCCCAGAGTGTGATGTGCCGTGCTCAGTGCTCAGCTGTAAGCAAGCATTGCACAGCCAAAGTGCAGATGACACTGGCACAGTTCCAACGAACCGGCGAAAAACCAAAACAAAAAACACGACAGAACCACCTAAAAATTACGAGTGATGATACATGGCCAGGTTGATAGGTAGCTGTGCAAAAAGATATCACA
>JAABUS010009099.1_pt1 | contig 10607 bp, 9 predicted proteins | sample 5560161 | NCBI WGS metagenome assembly JAABUS01 (sample SAMN10711885, study PRJNA513376) | rock metagenome | isolation source: Antarctica rocks | place: Antarctica: Victoria Land, Trio Nunatak nord | collected 2016-01-04
AGCATTCTTGCCCGAGTTTGCCTGGAGCGGCAGCGTGTCCGTGTCGTTTTTGACGAGCGTGATGGTGTCGTCTGTGATGTCGCCCGCGGCTGCTTTGTTCTGGGACGTTCCGACAGTCGAGTTCACGGCGCCTTCGTCCACGTACGGGTTCTGGAACACGCCTCGCTTGGCCTTGAGCGCGAGTATGCGGTGGACTGAGGCGTCTATGCGCTTCTCTTTGATCTCACCGCTGCGCACCGCGTCCAGGACACCGCCGTATGCCGCGTCCATGTCCGGGGGCATGAGCATCATGTCGGCGCCGACTTTGATCGCCTCGACAGGCACGCGGGCGTCGCCGAACTGCTGCCTGACGCCCTCCATCGTGAGCGCGTCCGTCACGATCACACCCTTGAACCCCATTTCCTGGCGCAGAAGCCCCGTGAGGATCGACTTGCTGAGCGTGGCCGGACGGCCTGATGGATCTAGCGCCGGAACCACGATGTGGGCCGTCATTATGGCGTCTATGTTGGAGTCTATGGCAGCCTGGAAGGGGGGCAGGTCTATCTGGTTCAGCTCCTCCCTGCTGTGGTTGATGATCGGCAGTCCGTAGTGGGAGTCAACGGCGGTGTCGCCGTGGCCGGGGAAGTGCTTGGCTGTGGACGAGATGCCAGCGCCACCCTGGTAGCCAGCGACCTGCGCCGAGACCATGTCAGAGGCGAGGCCGGGGTTGGAGCCGAAGGAGCGAACCCCGATCACAGGGTTCTGGGCGTTGACGTTTACGTCGGCATCGGGGGCGAAGTTCTGGTTGATGCCCATTGCCTTGAGTTCCTGGCCCGTGATGGTCGCAGCCGTCCTTGCGTGTTCGGTGCTGCGCGAAGCGCCGAGCGCCATCGAACCGGGGAACTGTGTGGCAGGCTCGTTTACGCGCACCACAACGCCCTGCTCCTGGTCAGTGGAGATGAGCATTGGGATTTTGGACCTCTGCGCCAGGGCCGACGATTGGATGCCGTTGGAGAGGTTGGCTATCTGCGCTGGGTTGTTGACGTTGTTGGACCACGCGAAGTAGATGATGCCGCCCGGTTTGTACTTCCGGATCACACCTTCGGCGTTGTTGACGCCGTACATTTCCTGGTTGGCAGCCACGTCAGCCGGGTTGGTTGTGTTCGCGCTCTCGCCGTAGACGTAGGGCACGAACATCTGCCCGACCTTCTCCTTGAGGGACATGTTGGAGATCTTGCGATCAATATCCACCGATGCGCTCCCGCCCGTATTCGGCCCGGCTGAACCCGCAACGCTGGTACCCGCGATCATTACAAGCGTGATAAGCACACCTACCAGATACCCCCGCCGACTGACCATCCTCATCCCCGATCACCATCCCAGACACGATATCTTTATGTGGTCTAGATCACAACATATCAACCATCTGGAGGAAAGGCAGTCACTACGGCGTTGCATCCTAGAAATACAGCCCACAAAATAATTCCCCAGTCTTGCCCGGACAATCCAAAATTGGTACAGTCGGCAATACGTTAGCGAGACGTGAAGATCTCGCGCCACGAACGCTGAGCGGGGGAGAAGGGGAGCGCTATGGCTGAAGCAACCACCACTTCGGGGGATCGGGAATCCGGAGGATTCGACAGGGTACTCGGGGCTTTGCAGAGCGTCGGGCGCTCCCTGATGCTGCCAATAGCCGTGTTGCCTGCGGCGGCGTTGCTGCTGCGGCTCGGGCAGGATGACTTGCTCGGATTGCCGTGGATGGCGGCGGCGGGGGATGCGATCTTCACGAACCTGCCGGTGCTTTTCGCGGTTGGTATAGCTTTCGGGCTGGCTGGCGGGGATGGGGCTGCCGGGCTGGCAGGGCTCGTCGGGTACTTCGTCTTCTCCGGGGTGTTCAACGTGATAGCCGCCAAACTCGCAGAAGCCGGCGCTGACCCCATCCAGAGCATGGGCGTGCTGTCTGGCATCGTCACCGGCCTCGTCGCCGCCGGTCTATACAGGCGATACAACGACATCAGGTTGCCTGACTATCTTGCCTTCTTCGGGGGCAGGAGGTTCGTGCCTATCATCACCGCCGTTGTCGCCCTGCTGCTAGGGGTGATCTTCGGTCTCATCTGGCCCCCGGTAAACGCCGGGATAGAAGCCGTGGGACAGGGCATAGTGGGCCTTGGCGCACTCGGGACCGGGATCTACGGGTTCCTGAACCGTCTGCTCATACCGCTCGGGTTGCACCACGTAATAAACACGTACGTCTGGTTCCAGCTCGGCACCTTCAAGGGGCCGGACGGCCCGGTTCACGGCGAGATCACACGTTACTTCGCCGGGGATCCAAACGCCGGGTACTTCCTCTCCGGGTTCTTCCCGATCATGATGTTCGGGCTCCCGGCGGCGTGCCTCGCCATGATACGACACGCCAACTTCCCGAAGGTGGCAGCCGGCATCCTGCTCTCCGCTGCATTCGCGTCTTTCCTTACGGGCATCACCGAGCCGATAGAGTTCGCGTTCCTGTTCGTTGCGCCGCTTCTCTTCCTGATTCACGCCATCCTGACCGGCACGGCGCTCGCAGTGTGTACGCTGCTCGGCATCAAGATCGGCTTCGGTTTCTCGGCTGGGCTCATAGACTACGTCCTGAACTTCAGCAAAGACAACACCACGGGCGCGATACCGCTCCTCCTGGTGGGGCTTGTGTACGGGGTGATCTACTACTTCGTATTCTCTTTCTTCATCAAACGCTTCGACCTTGCGACGCCGGGACGGGGCGAGTCTTCCACGGGGCTTTCGGCGGATTGGATCCTTCCCGAAAGCCAGCGCGGCCCCGCCGCTGGGGAGAAAGATCAGGCAGAGGAGTCCACAACTACCGCCCGCGACCGCGACGACGTGCTGGCTGAGAACGTGCTTGAAGCCCTCGGCGGCAAGGGCAACGTCGAGAGCGTCGAGGGGTGCATTACGAGGCTACGGCTGTTCGTGGACGACCCGGAGAAGATACAGGACGACCGCCTGAAGCAACTCGGCGCATCAGGCGTGGTGAAGCGAGGCAAGGTGGCCCAGGTTGTCATGGGCACCCAGTCCGATAGGATCGCCGAACGCATCAACCGTCTGCTGGGGAAGCGATAATGGAGATACTGGCCCCCATCCCGGGAAAGGCAGTGCCCCTCGCCGACGTGCCTGACGAGGTGTTCGCGCAGGGAATGGCCGGAGACGGCGGCGCGATAGTCCCGGAAGCGAGCGGCGAGGTGCTTGCCCCCATCTCGGGCATGCTGGTCAAGCTCTTCGAGGGCGGCCACGCCTTCGGCATCGAGGGTGACGGGGGGATCGAGCTGATAGTTCACATCGGCCTCGACACCATCGAGATGCAGGGCGGCGGCTTCGAGAGGCTGGCTGTCGAGGGGGACAGGGTGGAGGCTGGACAGCCCATAGTGCGCTTCGATCTCGACGAGATTCGGAACGCCGGATACGATCCCATCACCCCCGTCATAGTGACGAACCCGGAAGACCATCCGGTGAGCGCCCTGGCCGATGGCGACGTGGGCTCGGGAGATACGCTCTTCGAGGCCGGGGATTGAAACGCATCCTCGACTGTACCGCCCCGGACTTCGCAAACATGGACGGGGCGGCGCTCCTCGAAGCCGTCAGGAGATCCGAGGGCCGCACCATCCTCTGCGAAGTCCTGTGCCCAGCCCCACCCCTCGTAGACGGCGTCCCGAACACAGGTGTCGTCGCTTCCTTCGGCGCCGACCTCATCCTGCTAAACAAGTTCGACGGTAACGACCTGGCCGACGTCAAAGCCCGTCTAGGCCGCCCCGTAGGCGTGAACGTGGAGCCTTCCGAAGACGTGCCGCAGCATCGTCGGGCCAGCCGCGAGAACCTGCTGCGCCTCGCGGATGCTGACTTCATAGTAGTCACAGCCAACCCGGACGCGGAGGCGGGGGCTAAAGGGATGCTCTCAGCCGTCTCACTGGTCAGGGAGACATTGCCGGAAACCCCCGTATTCGCCGGAAAGATGCACGGGAGCGGCGGCCGGGGACTCGTCGAGGCGGGTGAACTCTCTCTTCTCGCGGAGGCGTCCGATGCCGTGCTGATACCCGCGCCTGGCACGGTGCCTGGGAGCCGGGAGGAGGTCGTGGCCGAGCTTGCCGACGCCGCGCACAGGGCGGGGGCGATGGTGATCTCGACAGTTGGAACCTCCCAGGAAGGCTCGGATGCGGAAACGGTCAGGGGGATGGCGCTGGCCGCCAAGCGGGCTGGGGCTGACGTGCTGCATCTTGGGGATGCTGGCGTCTCGGGCATCGCCGACCCTATGAACGTGCTCGCCGCGTCGCTCGCCATCAGGGGACGTCGCCATACCTTCCGCCGCATGGCGATCGGGCGCGGCTGAGATCTCCATGCCCGTACCGGCGCAACCGGAGATCCAGGTTCTACCTGACTACGCTGCCATGAGCGCGGCTGCGGCCGATGCTGTGGCAGGGAGGCTGAGGGCCGAACCTGAGACTGTCCTTCTGTTGCCGACAGGGGTTACGCCGCTCGGCATGTACCGGCGTCTGGTGGAGATGCACGCCGGTGGGGAATTGTCTTTCGCCGGGGCAACCTTCTTCAACCTGGACGAGTACCTGGGTTTGACTCCAGATCACCCGTCCAGCTACCACGTCTACATGCGGGATAATTTCTACTGCCTCGTCGACGTTGACACCGGTCGCGTCCACGTACCCGACGGCAACGCGCCAGACCCTGCGGCTGAGTGCAAGAGATACGAGGGGATGATGGCCGAGGCTGGCGGGGTGGACCTGTGCGTGCTCGGGATCGGACGCAACGGCCACATCGGGTTCAACGAGCCTGGCGCTCCCTTCGATTCTCGCACCCGCATAGTGAAGCTCGCCGAGACCACCCGCCTGGTGAACGCCGGGGACTTCGAGGGCGCCCGCGCGCCGGAAAGGGCAATCAGCGTCGGGATGCGCACGATCTTCGAGTCGCGAGAGATACTGCTCCTCGCCTCGGGTGCGAACAAGGCTGATGCCGTCGCTGCGGCGGCCGGTGAAGAGGTCTCGGAGGCGGTGCCAGCCTCGATGCTGCAAGCGCATCCCCACGCAACCTTCATGGTTGACGGCGATGCAGCTTCCGCCGTAGGGGACATCCCATGAAGACCCTGGCCCTGCATGGCAGGGTCGTGATGGAGGATGAGGTCTGGGACGAGGGTACGGTGCTCCTCGAAGGAGGAACCATCGCGGATGTCAGCCGCGGATATCTAGAGGCGGACGAAACCCGCGACGTGAAGGATTGCTTCCTGACGCCTGGGTTCGTGGATCTCCAGGTCAACGGGGCATTCGGCGTTGATGTCATCGAACATCCAGGCAGGCTGAACGAGCTCTCCGCGAAGCTGTTGACAACTGGCGTCACCTCATATCTTCCGACCCTGATCTCACTTCCCCTCACCCGATACCCTGCCCTTCTCCCGGAGATCCGTCTAGCTACGGGGGAAGGTGCGGAGCCGCTGGGTCTGCATCTGGAAGGACCGTTCCTCAACCCGGCAAAGAAGGGCGCCCACCCCGAAGAGAACATCTCAGCTCCTGACGCTGGTGCGCTCGAAGCGATGCTGGATACTGCATCCGTCAGGATGGTAACGCTCGCCCCAGAGATGCCGAACGCCGGGGAACTGGTCGAGGTCGCGGCCGGACGGGGCGTCGTGGTCTCCCTCGGCCACTCGAACGCGACCTTCGAGGAGGCCCTGGATGCCCTGGATTCCGGCGTCCGCAGCGCGACTCACCTGTTCAATGCCATGAGCCCTATGCACCACAGGGACCCTGGAGTTCCTGGGGCCGTGCTGGTACATCCCGGTGTTGTGTGCGGGATCATCGCCGACGGAAGGCACGTTCATCCGGGCATGGTCCAGCTTGCATACGAGAAGCTTGGCGCGGAGCGGATCTACCTTGTAACGGACGCCATGTCAGCCGCCGGGATGGGCGAGGGAGAATACGCCCTTGGCGACCGTCGCGTCAGCATGAAAGACGGCGTACCCAGGCTGGAAGACGGGACGATAGCCGGGAGCGTGCTGCTCATGCACGAAGCCCTGAGAAACGTTATGGCTTTCACCGGATGCACGCTTCCCGAAGCCGTGCGGATGGCGGCGACCACCCCGGCAAGGCTAATCGGGGAAGACGGCAGCAAGGGACGATTGTCCCCAGGCTGTGACGCGGATGTGATCGCCCTTTCACCAGATCTGAACGTCGAGATGGTGTGGACGAAGGGCGAAACTGCGTACGACCGGCGCAGCTCCGCTTGAGCCACTGGAACGTGAGCCTCGCAGGCGCGTAGTCCCGGAAGCGCTTACCCCCACCTTATAATTACTCGGCTATCCGTTGGGCGAGCAGCCGTCTTGCCTCCTGGGCGCTGCGGCGATTGTCGTCTCGCATCCGGCGGAAGAAACCGGCTAGTTCGTCATCGCCGGTTCGCTCCGCGCTTCTGGCCAGGGCATGGTACCTGTCGGCGTTCCGCATGGTCACGTCGTAGAGTGCGGCTTTCACGCAGATCACCTCCTGCAATAGCTAACATCGACTGGCGGAGTATATGCCAGAAACAGATAGCGTCGATGCCCTGATGTGCGTAGTTCACCAGAACCGGATCATCGCTTCTGCGGGAACAGCCGAAAAAGGCGCAGGTATGGGCTATTGGGCTGTGATTCGGGAGAGAACGTCGTCCATTCGTTCCAGCGCGCGGGCTATGTTTTCGCGTGAGTTGGCGTAGGAGAGGCGCACGTGGCCTTCGCCGTGCTCGCCGAATCCCGTGCCGGAGAGGCAGGCGACGCCAGCTTCTTCGAGGAGCGTGTCAGCCAGGGATTGTGCGGAGAGACCTGTTCCCGTGATACGGGGGAACGCGTAGAAAGCGCCCTTCGGGGTTGCGCACTCGACGCCAAGGAGTTCGTTGAGGCCGGACACTATGAGATCCCGCCTCGCCCTGAACTCTTCGAGCATACGTTCGACGTTGTCCTGCGGCCCTCTGAGCGCCGCGATCCCTGCGTGCTGGGCAACGGCGCTGGCGCATGAATTGGAGTTGACCTGGAGCTTCGTGATCTCCGATGCCAGATCCTCGGGCATCACACCGTAGCCAAGGCGCCAGCCTGTCATGGCGTAGGTTTTGGAGAAGCCGTCCAGGATACAGGTGCGTTCGTCAGGGCCGAAACCCGGTTCCGAGGTGATGGAGGCGAAGCTGCCTTCTTCGTAGGCGAGGCGCGAGTAGATCTCATCCGACAGAACGAACGCGCCAGGATGTTCGCGCAGAATACCAGCGAGGGTCGAGATGTCTTCCGCGGTCAGCACGCCGCCAGTTGGGTTGGCCGGGGAGTTGAGGATGACGAGCTTTGTTTTGTCGGAGAGGCCAGCGCGGAACTCTTCGGGGTCGAAGCGGAAATCGTTCTCCTGGCGCAGCGGCACGAACACTGGATTCCCTCCGGCGAAGCGGACCATGGACTCGTAGATCGGGAACGCTGGGTTGGGCAGCAGCACCTCATCGCCCTGTTCGATGAGCGCGAGGATTATGAAGAACATGATCGGCTTTCCGCCAGGCGTGACCACTACTTGATCCGGACTAACCTCGATCCCCCGGCTCGCGGCCACGTCCTCCGCGATTGCCTCCCGCAGCTCGATGATGCCGTTGGATGGGGTGTAGTGCGTTTGTCCCTCGCGCAGAGCCCGGCATCCAGCCTCGACGATGTGCTCCGGCGTATCGAAGTCCGGCTCGCCGATCTCCAGGTGAATGATGTCGCGCCCCCGGGCCTCCAGCGCCTTCGCCTTCGCCAGCACCGCAAACGCCGACTCCGTTCCCAGCAAGGACATGCGATCCGCCAACTCCACCCGAAGCTCCTTCCTCCGCACGCTACGACGCGGCACATTACATCACACGCGCTATCGGGAAAGTTAGAGATCCAACTCCCAGGTCTGCCCCACGAGGTCGTGGCCGAAGCTGTGGTGTTCATCTTCCTCGACGAGCCGGAAGCCCTGTTTCTGATAGATGCGGCGGGCAGCGTGCAGCACGTCGTTGGTCCAGAGGGTGAGCTTTAGGTATCCGGCGCGGCGGGCGAAGCGGATGCATTCTTCGACGAGTCTTTCTCCCAGGCCGAGGCCGCGCGCCTCCGGCTCGACCAGGAGCAACCGGAGTTTGGCTACCTCGTCGTTCACTCTCACCATGAAGACGCAGCCGACGATCTTGTGTCCCATCTCCGCGATCCAGGCCCGTTCCCGCATGGGATCGTGGTTTTCGGCGAAGTCAGCGACTATGCGGGCAACGAGCGCCTCGAATCGTTCGTCCCAGCCGTACTCCCTGGCGTAGAGTGTGCCGTGCCGATGGACCACCCAGCCCATGTCTCCAGGCTCGTGTTGCCTGAGGAAAAACGGCTCGGCGAATTTGAACTTCCCGCCTGGCTCATCGCCGAGGATGCCCTCGATGGCCCGCATGGCGTCGAGCAGCCGCCGACGGTCACCTTCCGAAAGCGCGGTGAGCATCTCTGCCACCTCATCGCGCGAACGCTCGTCGAGCATGGAGACGGCTGATTCGCCTTGGGGGGTGAGGGAGAGCAAACGCCGCCTGCCATCGGACTCGGAGCGAACCCTGTCTACCAGGCCATGCTTCTCCAGCCCGGCCAGGATGCGGCTGAGGTGACCCGGGTCAAGGCCAAGTTCGCGTGAGAGATCCGTCGCCGTCACGCCGCCGCGTGAAACCTCGATCAGCACCCGCGCCTCCGCCAGCGAGTACGGACTGTGCAACAACCCCTCGCGCAGAACCCCGATCCGACGCGTGAAAAACCTGTTGAACCGCCGAACCACCCAAACCTCAGAGTCCGGATCCACCCCTTGCACGTCAACCTCCTTATAGTTGCAATTATCAAGTTTTTATTTGTTATAGTCAAACAGATATCCCATTCTGTCATTTGACCGGGTTCAGATGGCGTGGTTCGTCAGCGTACCTGGGTGGTCTGCGAACCTGTGCCAACAGGAAATTTCTCACGATGTGCGGCGTCGTTGACTCTCGTAAGAGATAGCGACTCAGGGCTTGCCTGACGTGCCTGTCCGGGGTGATGATCATTGGGTGGCAGGCGAACCATAAGGTGATGCTCTGCTCCCCATGCTCGATACACCGCCCTGACTTCTCATGGCTTCGTTCAAGGAGCTCGTGCGCTCTACGCCCCGGCGTCTCAAAGTGGCTTTGGGGGCTGGATTTCCCTTCTCGGAGATCTCCTGCCAGCAGGTCACGGAGCTGTAACCTCTCGCGGGTTTCTTTAGAGCGGCAGCCCGGTCGGGATGCGTCCTCATCCGCTGGGTAGCGCCTTGAGCACCTCCAGCAGTGGGAGTCGTGGGGGTTGACGGGAGCGGCTTTGGCTTTTGCAGGTAGGCCGTCAGCGTCTACGGTCGTGGAGCGTTCGATGCCCTGCATGATCTGATCCACGGAACTCCCCGTCGCTTTCTCGCCACCACACGGGCTTTGGAAGTGCAGCCATCTACCGCGACCTCTGAAAACCAGGACTGATCATCTGATCGCAGGCATCGAGCACTGTTTGTTGCGAAGCCCCCCAGATGATTTGGCACTCCATACTCCATTCGCGCGCGGGCGCTCCACCTACCGGCAGAAGCTCCCGAGGCTTGAACTCCAGCGACGCTTTTGTTACTAATGCTTATCAAAGGTCGAAAGAGGAGCAATTGATCAAAGCTGCAAGAAGTGCCAGCAGCAAACGCAGTTTACCGGGGCTCTTGCATCCAGTATGCTCCATTAGTTGTGTCCCGCCGTGTTCCAGGCGGTACCAGACCCTGGGAGAGTGTGGGATCGGCAGCACCCCGACTTGGTTCATTTTGCCGAAGAGCGATACACGGCCGGCCCTGAAGAACCCCGTGACTTCGGCGCGGCATCGAGCACCGTGGATGGTACGTCACCGCTGGCTTTACGGCGCGGAGCTTGTATGAGGGGAGATCCAAACGCCCAGAGGAACCGTCGCGACGGTTCGGAGGCGCATGGTTTGCATGTAGTTTCTTCGGAGAGAGGCGTCTACGACAACCTCCCGCTTCCGCTGACGAGCTTCGTCGGCCGCGAGTCGGAGCTCGCGGAGGTGCGGGGGATGTTCCGTCCGGGGCGCCTTCTCACGCTGACCGGGGTCGGAGGGTGCGGCAAGACCAGGCTCGCGCTGGAGGCGGCGCGGAGCCTCGCGGACGGCGACGCTTCGGCCCATGGCTCAGGAGGCGAGTTCTCGGACGGGGTCTGGCTGATCGAACTGGATTCTCTGAGGGACCCGTCACTGGTCGCGAGGGAGGTGGCCTCCGTGCTGGGGGTGGGGGAGCGTCCCGACGCGAGCTGGAGCAGGAGCTTGCGGTAGCCCTGCGCGACGAACGGTGTCTGATCCTGCTCGACAACTGCGAGCATCTCGTCGGGGCGTGCGCGGAGTTGGCCGAGGGATTGTTGCGTTGGTGCCCCGGCCTCGCGGTGCTCGCCACGAGCCGCGAGCCGCTCGGGGTGGCGGGCGAGATGGTGTGGCCGGTGTCGGCGCTGTCCGTGCCAGACTCCCCGTCGCTTGAGGCGGTTTCGCGCTGCGAGTCGGCGCGGCTCTTCGAAGAGCGGGCAGCCGCCGCTTCGCCCGGCTTCGCGCTCACGGAGGC
>JAABUS010009100.1_pt1 | contig 10604 bp, 12 predicted proteins | sample 5560161 | NCBI WGS metagenome assembly JAABUS01 (sample SAMN10711885, study PRJNA513376) | rock metagenome | isolation source: Antarctica rocks | place: Antarctica: Victoria Land, Trio Nunatak nord | collected 2016-01-04
GCGCCAGGCCAAAAACACCGTTTACCGCACAGTCCCGGCGCCGCCGACCAATAGGGCGGGGTCCAAGTAGGGCGCAGCGCAATCAGGACGAAGAGCCGCCTAGGTAGGCGCCCAGCTCACCGGTCAGCTGGGTGTGACCGGCGTTGGCGGTAATTCTTGGCCGGGCAGGTTTTCGGGTTCTGCTCGCAGGACGGTCACGACGGTATGGGTGTTGAGGTGGTCTAGAACGCCGAGCGGTCCGAAGAGCAGGACTCGGTTGAGGCGACGGGCCAGGTGTTGGTTGACGTCCTGGGGTCGGGGTCCGACGCGGAAGCCGGAGTCCTGCCATGGGGTGGGGTCGAGGCAGGGTTGTGGCGGGAGGTAGTCACCTGGGTGGATGTTCTCGGCAGGGGTATCGACGACTCTCCCCGCGATTTCACCATCGGCTGCGGCGGTGTGGATCAGGCCAAGGATCGAGTAGCGGCCGTACGACATCAACCACCTCCGACGAGACGGCCGGGACCACAGTTATGAGGATGGCTGTCTGCCTGGCCCGCGGGTGGGTTAGCCGGGGTGGGCGTCGCGCCGTGGTGTGTCTCGGCGCTGGGTGGTTGAACGTGCGGGCGGGGGGACTGTCGCCCTGGTGAAGGAGCGAGGGCTACTTTGGGGGCGATCACCTGCCTTTCCTGTCTCGGGTTCCTGCGGGCGGGGGTGAGCGTTGGCCGGCCCACCCGCCGATGCCTGGACGGCGTGGCTGGTTTAGCGGTGCTGCGACGCTGTCCCCGCAGCGGAGCCGGGGATGGTGTGGGCGTCGCTGGCCGCCGGCGCCTCGGGCGGGTTCGGTCGGGGGAGGGCTGGGCCATTCAGCGGCAATGATCGCGTCGAACTCCGCCCGCAGCAGCTCCTCCTCGGCGCACAACAACTGGAGGAACTCCTCATCCACGCTGGGCGGCAAAGCCGAAGCGTCGGCTCGCGTGCTCTGAGGCATCGCTTTCACCTCCCAGCTCAGGCGTTGATGGCGTGCCGGTCCCCGCCCTTGCTGCTAATGGAGATCTTGCGGGGCTTGGCCTGCGCAGCGACGGGGATCAGCAAGGTCAGCTCACCGTTGTCGTAGCTCGCCGTGATGTTGCCAGTGTCGAGGTTGTCGCCCAGGATCAGCTGCCGGCTGAACAACCCACGGGGCCGCTCGGCGGCGATCGCTTCGGCGTCCAGGGCCCGCGGCGCGCGTTCGGCCCTCACGGTGACCACGCTGCGTTCGACGTCCAGGTCGATCGAGTCTGGGTCGACGCCAGGCAGGTCGAACTCGACGTGGAAGGTGTCACCGTCGCGCCAGGCGTTCATCGGCATCACCGACGGGCGAGCCAGGGTGCCGTCGGTGCCCAGTACCTGTTGGGTGAGTCGGTCCAGTTCACGGAAAAGGTAGGTGCGCATCAGCATCGAGTCCACCTCCATCGTCTCTTCTGATGCTCCTGCTGTCCCATCCGATCGCGGCTGCGATCTATGGTGCGAGGTATAGGTTTTTTTCTATCACCCGGGGTTTGCCGGTGCAAGAAGGGCAACGAAGACGTCAAGCGCAGACGGAGGCGCGGCCAGTGGCAGTGTCCGGGCCCAAACGGGAGCACGGTGTGTACGGCATCTCCGTCGCGGCCGGGCTGGTTGGCATGGGAGTGCAGAACCTGCGCTCGTACGAGGCCCGCGGGCTGCTCGAGCCGCACCGCACCGAGGGCGGAACCCGCCGCTACAGCGCTGATGACCTCGCTCGGCTGCGTCGTATCCGCGACCTACTCCAGGGCGGCCTGAACCTAGCCGGCATCGCCATGGTCCTCGATCTGGAAACGCAGAACACTCACCTGCGAGCGGAAAAGGAGGAGTAGCAAAGGCTTCCATCCGAATCAATTCCCGCGGTCAGATTCCCCAAGCGAGACCCCCACGGGCGCCAAACCCCCTATAATCCAGCCCCGGGGTGCCGGTCTCCTGGGAGGACCCGAGCTGCTGGGAGGGGCCGGTCGGTGCTGCTTGAGGTTGTGGGTGGTGCTGCTGTTGGGGTTTTAGCTGGGTCTAAAGCGTGACCTCGAGCCCCCGCAGCGCTCGTTGGTGGTTTCAGCGGCTCTTCAGTCCCGGCGTTCAGTTGGGCGGGGAGGGGAAGGTGGTTGGGCAGCAGACTGGGTGCTGTGACGGCTGGGGTGTTGGTGGTGGAGGACGAACCCGCCATCGGGGAGCCGCTGGTAGCGGCGTTGCGCGCTGGCGGGTACGGGGCGCATGAGTTGGCTGACAGGACCGGTTTCGAGTCCGGGGTTGAGGGGTTGCGGCCCGATCTGGCGGTGCTGGACCTGATGCTGCCCGGCCGGGGCGGTTTACCCGGCACCCGGCCGGGGCATCACCCCGCAACAACACCCGCCCCGGCGGCCGCCTTTGAACCGGGCGGTAGCAGTGAGACACCGGGTGCGGGTCGCTCCTCTCCTGGCGCGTCGGAGGGGCGCGGGTGATCCACCCGTGGTTGTTGACCGCGTCGCTGGTGCTGCTCGCGGTGGCGTTGACCGTGGCGGTGCTGCGCCCGCGAGGATGGCCCGAGGCGGTCGGTGCGGTCCCCGCCGCTGCCGCCGCCTTGGGCCTCGGATTGCTCAGCGTGGGACAGGCGCGAGCGGAGGTAATCGCTCTGGGCCCCACGGTCGGGTTCCTGGCCGCGGTGCTGGTCTTGGCCTGGCTGTGCCAACGCGACGGGCTGTTCGACGCGGTGGGTGACCGGATCGCCGCCGCCTCCGGCGGTCGGCCTGTGGTGCTGCTCGCCTTAGTGTTCCTGACCTGCTCGACGGTGACCGCGGCGCTCAGCTTGGACACCACCGTGGTGCTGCTGACCCCGGTGATCTACGCGACCGTGTCCCGGCTGCGGGTCCGCCCCGGGCCGCACCTGTACGCGTGCGTGCACCTATCGAACTCCGCGTCCCTGCTGGCCCCGGTCAGCAACCTGACCAACCTGCTTGCCTTCAGCGCCAGCGGGCTCAGTTTTCTGCGGTTCACCGCGCTGATGGCCGGCCCCTGGCTCGCCGCTATCGGGGTGGAATGGGTGGTGCTGCGCCGGTTCTTCGCTGCCGACCTGCACGACCGAGGCGCCCCGACCGGTGACCCCCGGCCGCTGCCGACCTACACCGTCGCCGTAGTCGCCGCGACCCTGGCCGGGTTCGCGCTCACCTCCCTGATCGGGCTGGACCTATGGGTCGCCGCCACCGCCGGCGCCCTTGGGCTGGCCGTCCCCGCGCTCCGCCGCAGGCGGGCCACCCTAAGCGAGGTCGCCCGCGCCGGCAACGCGCCGTTCCTGCTGTTCGTGTTCGCCCTCGCGATCACCGTCAAAGCGGTCCAGGTCAACGGCCTCAACGCGGTGGGTGCGCACGTGCCGACCGGAACCTCCCTCGCCGCGCTGTTGGCCGTTGCCGCGGTCGCGGCGGTGCTAGCGAACCTGATCAACAACTTGCCCGCGATCCTGGTCCTGCTCCCGGCCCTGGCCGGGCACCCCGGGCCCGTGCTGGCCGCCGTGATCGGAGTCAACATCGGCCCCAACCTCACCTACGCCGGGTCCTTGGCCACCCTGCTCTGGCGGCGGATCCTGAACCAGCACGGCGAACACCCCTCCATCTCCCGCTTCACCCGGCTCGGAATCCTCACCGTCCCCCTCGGCGTCGCCGCCGCCACTACCACCCTCTGGGCCGCCCTACACCTCATCGGAACCGGCTAAGACGGTCAGGGGACCCCCCGGAGACGCTGTTGGAGGAGCACCGTCAGGAGCGGCTGGCCCGCGCCGACGTCGGTGGGTCGCTGTTCCTGATGAACCGGTGTCCTCGCGCCAGTCGGCTGATGATGACGGTGCCCGGAAGGGTCCACGGTCCGGGCCAGCCGAGCATCCTGACTACCACGGGCGGTCATGACCTGCTCGCGTACCACGCCTGGAATGAGCGCGGCACACGGCGGCAGATGTGTTTGGACCCGCTCGCGTGGGACGAGCACGGACCGCGCACGTCGGGCCATAGCTGGAGCGCACAGCAGCTACCCCGTGAGAGCCCGCCGGCCGGCTGACGTCTGAGCCCCACCGCGGGCGACAATGGGCTAATGCCCACGACCCGGCCCGGGGTGCGCGCTCTGCTCGGGCAGCGCGCCTATCGGCGGCTCTGGCTGGCCCGCACGGTCTCGCAGGTCGGCGACGTCGCCCAGTTCACGACTCTGGCGTTGCTCCTTGTCGCCCTGACGGGCTCCGGGCTGGGAGTGTCCGGGGCGGTGCTGGCCGAGATCGCTCCGGTGCTGCTTCTGGCGCCGTTCGCTGGGAGCTTGGTTGACCGGCTGCCGCGGGTGAAGGTGATGGTCGCCGCCGACCTGGTCCGGGTGCTGCTCGCCGGCGCCCTCGCGCTCTGGCACGACAGCGCGCCGGTCGCCTACGCGGTCGCGTTCGGGCTGTCCGCCGGGCAAGTGTTCTTCTCACCCGCCGCGCAGTCGCTGCTGCCCTCGGTCGTCGCCGACGACGAGCTCGTCGCCGCCAACAGTGGCATCTGGACCGCGGCGGTGACCGCCCAGATCCTCGTCGCCCCGGTCGCGGCGCTGCTCGCGGTCAACGTCGGGTTCGGCCCGGCGTTCGCCGGCAACGCCGCCAGCTTCGCCCTGTCCGCCGCCATCCTGCGCGGCCTGAAGGAGCCGGCCCGAGCCCAGCCAGTAAACGTCAGCAGCCCGTTCGCGCATGCCCGGGCGGGCTTGGCTGCCCTGGCTGCGCTGCCACTGCTCAAGGCACTGGCTGTCGGGCAGTTCCTGGCCGCGCTGTCCGCCGGCGCCACCAGCGCGCTGCTCGTCGTGCTGGCCCAGGATCGGCTCGGCGGCGGCCAGGGCTTCGGGGTGCTGGTTGCCGCGATCGGCGCGGGAGCAGCCCTCGGGCCGCTGCTGCTGCTGCGCCGGATCACCGACCCGCGCCGCCCGCTGTTCGTGTTCGGGCCCTACGCCGTCCGCGGCCTGGTCGACCTGGTCCTTGCCGTTGCCACCACCATCCCGCTGGCCGCCGCCGCGCTGCTGTTCTACGGACTGTCCACCTCGACCGGGAACGTCACGTTCAGCAGCATGATCCAGTCCCGCGTCGCCGAGGACCTACGCGGGAGAGCGTTCGCCGGCTTCGACATGCTCTGGCAGACCGGCCGGCTACTCAGCCTGCTCGGCGGCGGACTGCTCGCCGACGCCGTCGGCATCAGAGCCGTCTACCTACTCGGCGGCCTCCTACTCCTCGCCGCCGCCACCGTCGGGTCCCTCGCTGCCAGGACCGCCCGTGACCCCGGACAGATCAGCCCCTCCCAGACGCAAGGTGGGGCCCCTCACCCCTGACGCTGTGGAGCCAGTTGACCTTGCCAGAGCCACACGCATGATCCGCGGGAGGTTTCGTTCGAGCTCATCACCGGCCAAGGATGAGCCATTGCACCGGCAGTCCCTCGCGAGGCGGGCCGGCCGGCGTTCGGCGCCGGAGGTTCCGACGTAATTTGCGTGAAGAACAGGACGACCGCGCGGGCGTTTGGGTGCGCGGAAGAGGTCGTGATAAGCAAACGGATCGCGGCCGTGCTTGGCTCTTACGGAGCCACAAGTTGGTCGACCAGCAGGTTTGCCTGCTGCGCTGCGGGAAAATTCGCTAAAGCTGCGCGGGCGGCGCGGCGCTGGGTGACAAAGTTGGCGGCCGAGTTGAGGGCCATGACCGCGACGTAGTCCATGCAGGCTTGGCCGAGGTCGGCAAGTTGCCGGTGGTCGTCGTTGGCTGCGTCGTATAGCGGGATGGGCAGCTGCCACAGTGCCTTGTCGATGTGGCGCTCGTCCTTGCCGTAGGACATCAGCGGTCGGGCTAGGTCGGTGAGGATCGGGCTGTTGAGGATCGCACAGAGGTAGAGGCCTTCAGGTCGTGTTGTGACCGCGGCCCAATACAGGGTGTGGTCGATGACGGCTCGGGTGTCCTCGACGAGGGCTGCGGCGACGTGCATGCCGGCCTTGCCGTACACAACCCGTAGCGGGGGCAGCGGCAGCTGGGTTGTCAGTTTGCGCCGGAAGTTGAGTTGCTCCAGCAGGGTGAGGCGGTCGCTGCTGCGGTGGGCGGTCCAGGTGCGTTCGGCGGTTCGCCACCAGTCGGCCAGGCCTGGGTACAGGTCGAGTCGTGGGTGGTCGCCGTCGAGCAAGGTGGTCCCTTCGAGGGGAAGCACAGCGTCTCTGGCGGCTAGAACGCGGTATGGCAAGACGCTTTCCCCGAGAAGCACCGGATGAACGAACTCTGTCTCGACGACACCCTCAAGGGTGGGGATGCTTTTCCATGGTTCTTTCTCACTGGTAGTCCGCGCCGAGCGGACAGCGCGCTGACCGCTGGCCAGGCCGAGCGGACCAGCGTCCTGGGCCTGCGCCATGAAAAGCAGCCGAGGGAAGATCGTTGCGCCGTTGAAGAATCGAGCACGGTAGGGCGACCCTACGAGGGTGTCGTCGTGGACGGCCAGGATGGCCGGATCCCGGGACACATGCCGTTCGACGGTGTCCCAGTTGGCTGTTTTTCGGCAGCCGGCCGGACCATCGAAGGGTTTGCGCCGGGAGAGGGGTGGCCTGGCCTACTGGTCGACGTCGGCCGAAGATTACGCCGGATCCGCGGGGGAAGAAGTGTGGACGGAGTCGGCGCAGGTCCCAGGAGCCGGTGAACTCGACGGCGGTCGGTTCGGCGGGGTCGTTGTAGCGGCCGGCGCGGAAGCCGACGAACCCTCAAAAGGGACCGTTAACGAGAGACGGTCCGAGCCAACGCGTAGCAAGCGGGGGCGGCTGTCTCGCAACCGGTGTCCGCGAACTACATCTCGCCACAACGGCTCCTGTAGGCGCCTCGAGCGGCAGTGAGGCAGCACCGCGCCGCGTTGTGTCGCATGGTGTTGCAGGATGTCGGGTTGTGTCACACTGGTAGGGCCCACTGCAGTAGCGGTGTGGAAGTGAGCCTGGCAGCCATCCGGACGGTTGGTGAGCCAGGCTTCGCGCTGTCCGGGTCAGACTTCACGCAGGTCGACGATGGTCGGCTGGATGCGGGCCCGCCAGCGACCTCCCTTGGCCCAGCACCAGGCGATCGCGTCGGGGATGGCGAGAAGCTCTTCGCTGGCGGCGCGGGCGTGCTGGTACCGCAGGCCGGGGGCGACGGTGCGGGTGACCTGGTAGAGGTGTCGGCGGTCGTGCTGAAGGACGGAGTCGTCTTGCTCGAGCACGAGGACGGGATCGGGATGCCGGCAAGCGTCCACCGCCAAAGCGGTCAGGCACGCTTGCCGAGCGTCGACATCGCGGCGATGCGTGTGGGCGTCATAGATGGTGGCGCGCACCCCTGCGGCGATGAGGGCGTCGGCGATTACGGCTTTGCGGACGTCTCGTTCCTTCGTCATGTGGATCCGCTGCTGTCCTGGTAGCACCAGTCCCCGCACCACAGCCCGCAAGGCAAAGAGGTCACCGGAGGCGTGCACGCTGCCAGCCAGGACGTAGCCGCGGGCCTTCGTTTCGTCAGCGAACAGGTAGGTGCTCATGGCGCCTCGCCCAGGGTGAACAGGCAAGGCTGACCGGCGAGCTGGGTGGCCTCGCCGGCGAAGACGTGCCCGCTCACCGGGCTCGCGCCGGCGACGTGGTGAGAACGGTGGTGGGTCCGGCGGGGTGGGGGAGTGGCTCGCCCTCGGCCGGGGTAATACTTGGCGGGGCGATGTCGGCCAGGGCGGCGGCGTCGAGGGCGCGGTAGATGGTGGCGCGGGAGACCCCGAAGGTGCGAATCAGATCGTTGATTGTCTCCCCGCCGTCGCGGAGCGCGCGGACCTGTCGGGTTTGGTCGATGGTGAGCCGGGGTGGGCGGCCGGTGTGCCGGCCGCGTAGCTGCGCGGCGTGGCGGGCGGCGACGGCGCGTTCGTGCATCAGCTCCCGCTCGTACTCGGCGAGAGCGGCGAAGATCCCAGCCAGCATCCGCCCCGTAGGGGTGGAGTAGTCGATCCCCTCCCGCAGGGAGCGGAGCAGCACCCCCGCGGTGGTGAGCTGTTCGATGGTGCGGATCACCGAGGATAGGGACCGGCCGAGCCGGTCCAAGGCGACGACGACGACGGTGTCACCGGCACGGACGTAGTCGACCAAGGCCGCCAGCCCGGGGCCGTCGTCACGGGTCCCGGAGAGCTTGTCGGTAAAGACCCGCTCGGCACCGGCCTGCCGAAGCGCGTCCTGTTGCGCTTCCAGGGACTGGTGGTCGGTGCTGACCCGCGCGTACCCGACAACCGTCATGCTCGCAGCGTCTCAGAAGCTGGCGTGGTGCCGGTCGGCGCCACGCCAAGCAACGGACCCTCTTATGAGACGACTGTTGCCGGCGCGGTCGTGCTCGGCAGTGCTGTCAGGGCCGTCTCAACGGAGTCCGTTTCAGTACCAAGGAACTGAGAACGGCGCAGGCGCCGTACGGCGCATGTTGCAGCGGTATCCGGCGGGGCCTTCCCAGCGCTCTTTTGCCCGGGGGCCGCCTTGTTGGGCCGTCCCAGTAGACGAGTCTCGGCTGGGACGGGCCGCCGGCTACCGGGTATGCGCCCCCTCTACAGCAACAAGCATCGGCCGGGGCTGCCGCCCGGCGCGGTACCGGGCCCAGCCGAGGACGAAGCCGTGCCCCGGCTCTCCCTGTGGGCGTGGAGGCGTTGTGTAGCTGGGGCACAGGTTCGGGCGCGAGGATGGTGCCGGTGACGTCATATCCACCGCCTTGGGGAGTGGGGCCGGCCTGGGCGACGCAGGGTCTGCGGCAGCCGGGTTGGCTGCTGCTGCCACTGCGGTTGTTCCTTGGGATCACGTTCACCTTCGCCGGGTTGCAAAAGCTGGCCAACCCCGACTTCCTCAACGCCAGCTCACCGACGTCTGTGCAGCACCAGATGGCGCTGGTGGCCCCCGCCAGCCCGATCGGCCCGCTGGTCCAGCTCAGCTTGCACGCAGGACCCTTGATCGGTGTGCTGATCGCGCTAGGCGAGCTCGCAGTCGGGATCGGGACGCTGCTGGGCCTGCGGGCGCGGCTGGTAGCCGTCGGCGGGGCGCTACTCGCGCTCTCCTTCTTTCTGACCGTGAGCTGGACCACGACCCCGTACTACTACGGCGCTGACATCGTCTTCCTATTCGCCTGGACCCCGTTCGTCACCCTCGGCGCAGCCGGTGTGCTCTCCACCGATGCGTGGATCGAGTGGCGCGCCCGCACCACGACGCTGTCCGGCAGCCTCCCGGCAGCGGCAGCGGCAGCGGCAGCGCCAGCGGCAGGAGCCGGGCCGGGTGCAGCCGGGCGAGGGCGGGAACGTCGTGCCGTCGTCGCCGCAGGAACCGCCACCTTGGCACTGGCCGCGGTAGCCGCCGCGGCCGGCCGACTGTTCGTCGGCGCCGCAAAGACCCCCGCAACCAGCGCTCGGCCCTCTCTGAAACGGCACCCAGCACCGGGGACCCGCTCCACCGGCTCGACCGCGGCGGCGGCACCTTCGTCGAAACACACACCGGCTGGGACCGAGCTTGCCTCCGCGGCGCAGGTCCCGGTCGGGCACGCCAAAGCGTTCACCGACCCGGCCACCGGAGACCCGGCCTGGGTGGTGTGCCAGGCCCCCGGAAGGTACGCCGCGTTCAGCGCGGTCTGCACCCACGCCGGCTGCACCGTGGGCTACCACGCCGCCGGCCAGCAGTTCGTGTGCCCCTGCCACGGGGGCACCTTCAGCGCCAGCACCGGCCAGGTCCTCAGCGGACCGCCACCAGCCCCGCTGCCTTCCATCCCGGTCAAGGCCTCCGGCGGCCGGATCTACCGCACCTGACCTTGAGCGGTTACCTCAATGACACGGCCGCCACCAGCGGTAATCGCCGACGCCGTCGCTGCTGCCACAGGCCGCGAACACCGTAACGACGCCTCGTTGCCAGGCACCGGCGGCCCCGCCGGAAACGCCCAGCTCACCGCATGGCTGGGCCTGGTCCTTCTCGTTCTGTTCGCCGCAGAACTGACCACCCTGCTCAGCGTCCGCCAACTAATCAGCTGGCACATCGCAGTCGGGACCCTGCTCATCCCACCCGCGCTGGCCAAGACCACCACCACGACCTGGCGGATCGTCCGCTACTACACCGAGCACCGCTCCTACCAGCAAAGCGGCCCACCACCGCTGCTGCTGCGCCTACTCGGCCCGCTGGTCGTACTGACCACCTTGGCCCTACTCGGCAGCGGGATAGCCGTGCTCGCGCTCGGGCCCAGCACCGCATTCACCCCCCTGCTCACCGTCGCCGGCCAACAGGTCAACGCCCTGACCATCCACCAAGGCGCCACCCTGGTCTGGGCCGTGGCGACCGGTCTGCACGTCCTAAGCCGCACTATTTCCGCCATCCGGCTCGCTCGCATCCCCGGCCACGGTGGTCTCCGGGTCGACGGGACCCTCACCCGGATCGTCGTCCTCTTACTCACGCTAACGGTCGGGGTGCTCGCCACGGTCCTAGTGCTACGCGCCGCCGGCCCGTGGGGGACTGTGCAGTAGACGGTGTTTTTGGCCTGGCGCGCTGAGCGGGAGTTCAGCGGGGAAGGTGCCGTGATGACGACACTGGATGCTGTGAGCTCGAAGAAGAAGCCTGAGCTGTCTGCTGAG
>JAABUS010009101.1_pt1 | contig 10603 bp, 5 predicted proteins | sample 5560161 | NCBI WGS metagenome assembly JAABUS01 (sample SAMN10711885, study PRJNA513376) | rock metagenome | isolation source: Antarctica rocks | place: Antarctica: Victoria Land, Trio Nunatak nord | collected 2016-01-04
ATAAACCAACGCACCACGGCCCGCGCCCCGCCCTCGCGCGCAACCAGTACGCGTGAGCACTGCCCTTCCATAACGACCGCGCGGCCTGGCTTTCGCCACCACCGAATCCGCCACACCACCAGTCGCGACCCCCTCCCCAGCCCAAATCGAACAAACATTCGAGCAAGAAGGTCGGCGCGACCGTGTCGAGCCCGCGGGGGGTTTGGTGCTTACCGGAGTGTGATGTCCATTCACAAGCTGACCGCCGGGGACGGGTACTCGTACCTGACCCGGCAGGTGGCTGCGTTGGACGCCACGGAGCGCGGCCACGCCGGCCTGTCGGAGTACTACAGCCAGCGTGGGGAGTCCCCTGGGCGGTGGCTCGGCTCCGCCCTGGGCGACGTCGACCTGCAGGACGGGCAGGAGGTGACCGCCGCGCAGATGGCCGCCCTGTTCGGGGAGGGCAAGCACCCGAACGCCGACGCCATCACCGAACAGGTCATGGACAAGCGGGCCGGCGGGTCCGGGCGCCTGCAGGATGTGCAGGACGCGATCCGGCTCGGTGCGCCGTTCGCGGTGATCGACTCCGCCCCGGCGTTCCGGGTGGCCGTGGCCAAGGCCTGCGCGCAGGTCAACGCCGGGCTGGGAATGCCGCACGACCGGCCGTTGCCGGCCGCGGAGCGGGCCCGGGTGCGCACCGACGTCGGCCGGGACATGTTCGCCCAGGAGTACGGCCGTCCCCCGAAGGACCCCCGCGAGCTGTCCTCGTTCATCGCCCGCCATTCCCGGACGGCGACCACCGCCGTCGCCGGGTTCGACCTGAGCTTCACCCCGGTGAAATCGGTGTCGGCGTTGTGGGCGATCGCCCCCCAGGACGTCGCGGACCAGATCGCCGCCGCGCACCACGCCGCCGTCCAGGACGCGTTGTCCTGGCTGGAACGGGACGCGGTGCGCACCCGCGGTGGCCGCAACGGGGTGCAGCAGCTGGACACCACCGGGATGCTCGCGGCCGCGTTCAGCCACCGCGACTCGCGGGCCGGTGACCCCGACCTGCACACCCACGTCGCGGTCTCCTCCAAAGTCCGAGTCCTCGAGGCAGATGGCACCCCCGGCCGGTGGCTGAGCCTGGACGGGCGAGTCCTGTTCAAGGCCACCGTGGCGGCGTCGGAGCGGTACAACACCCGCGTTGAGGCCGAGCTGCACCGCCGCCTCGGGCTGGCCTTCACACCGCGGTCCGACGCCGCCGCCGCGGTCGCCTCCGGCCGGCGGACCATCCGGGAGGTCACCGGCGTACCCGAGCAGCTGCTCACCCACTGGTCCTCCCGCCGGGCGCGCATCGACATCCGCCGCGCCCAGCTAGCGGCCGCCTTCCAGACCGAACACGGCCGCCCGCCCACACCGGTCGAGGCGATCAAGCTGGCCCAGCAGGCCACCTTGGACACCCGGGACGCGAAGCATGCGCCCCGGTCCGAGGCGCAGCAAAGGCGGCAGTGGCGTTCCGAGGCGGCGCACGTCCTTGGTGGTGACCGAGCAGTGGACACCCTGGTGCGGTCCGTCGTGGACGCACCGCAGGCGAGGGTCGTCCCGGTCGCCCCCGACCTCATCGAGCGTGTCGCGGACGCCACCAAGCGTGTCGTGGAGTCGCACCGGGCCACCTGGCAGGTGTGGCACGTCCGCTCCGAAGCCGAACGCCAGATCCGCGCCCAGGCCCCAGCCGGCGCCGACGTCGACGCCCTCGTCGAGGACGTCATCGGCGCGGTCCTGCACCCGGACACGTCCATCCCGCTCGGCAACGACGACCCGGTGCCCGTCCCGGCCCTGCTCCGCCGCCGCGACGGGGTCAGCGTGTACGAGGTCGCCGGCAGCCGGCTCTACACGTCCGCCACCGTCCTGGCCGACGAGGCGTTCCTGCTCGAGACCGCCGGGCGACGCGGCGGCCGGGCCGTCACCGACGTCGACGTCGAGGTGGCCCTGCTGGAGTCCGTCGCCGACGGCGTCACCCTCAACACGGCACAGGCGCACCTGGTCCGGGCGATGGCCACCTCCGGAGCCCGGGTGCAGCTGGCGATCGCGCCCGCCGGGTCCGGCAAGACCACCGCGATGGCCGCGCTCACCACGGCGTGGACCGGCGCCGGCGGCACCGTCATCGGCCTGGCCCCGTCCGCGGTCGCCGCCGGGATCCTCGCACAGGAGACCGCCGCCACCGCCGACACCCTCGCCAAGCTGACCTTCGCCATCACCACCGGGCTGCTGCCGGACTGGGCGCAGAAGGTCGACGAGCGGACCCTGTTCATCGTTGACGAGGCCGGGATGGCGTCCACCGGCGAGCTGGCCGCGGTCACCCGGTTCGCCCTCGAGCGTGGCGCCAGCGTCCGCCTCGTCGGCGACGACCGGCAGCTGGCCTCGATCGCCGCCGGCGGGGTCCTGCGCGACATCCAGGCCAGCGTGGGCGCGGTCACCCTCTCCGAGCTGATCCGGTTCCGGGACCCGGCCGAAGCCGCCGCAAGCCTGGCCATCCGCTGCGGCGACACCGCCGGCATCGGGTTCTACATCGACACCGGCCGGGTCCACGTCGGCGACCTGAGCACCGTCACCGACCACGCCTACACCGCCTGGTCCGCCGACCGGGCCGCCGGCCTGGACTCGATCATGCTCGCCCCCACCCGAGACCTGGCCACGCAGCTGAACGTGCGGGCGCGCACCGACCGGCTCACCCGCCTCAAGACCGGTGACGACCAGACGGCACCGCGCACACGCAGGCCGAGCTGCGAGGTCAGCCTCGTCGACGGTTCCGCGGCGTCCACCGGGGACCTGGTCATCACCCGCCGCAACAACCGCCGCCTCAAGACCACCGCCACCGACTTCGTCAAGAACGGCGACCGGTGGACCGTCACCCAGGCCCGCCGAGACGGCAGCCTCGACGTGGTCCACACCCGCACCGGCCGGCACCTGACCCTGCCCGCTGAGTACGTCCGGGAGCACGTCCAGCTCGGTTACGCCACCACCGTGCACGGCGGCCAAGGCGTCACCTGCGACAGCAGTCACACCGTGAGCACCGGCGCCGAGTCCCGCCAGCAGCTGTACGTCGCCGTGACCCGCGGCCGGGACGCCAACCACGTGTACCTGCTCACCGCCGGCGACGGCGACGAGCACTGCGTCATCACCCCCGCCGCGACCCACCCGTTGACCGCGGTCAACGTCCTGGAGCAGGTCCTGGGCCGCGACCAGGCCCAGGTGTCCGCCGCGACCACCGCCGCCCGTCTGACCGAGCCCGCCGCGGACACCACCGCGGCCGCCGCCCGCTACCACGACAGCCTGCACATCGCCGCCGTCCACGTCCTCGGCGACGGCTGGTCCGAGCGGCTCGACGCCACCTTAGAACAGACCTCACCCGGGGTCACCCACTCGCCCGCCTACCCCACCCTGCGTTCACACCTGGCCCTGCTCGCCGTCGACGGGGCAGATCCCGTCGCCGCGTTCACCGCAGCCTGGGCCGCCCGCGAAATCGACACCGCGGCCGACGTCGCCGCCGTCCTGGACTGGCGCCTTGACCCCACTGGCGCCCGCAGCCACACCCCCGGGCCGCTGCCGTGGCTGGCGGGCATCCCCGCCGCCCTACGCACCAACCCGTACTGGGGCGGCTACCTCGCCGGCCGCCAGCAGCACGTCCGCGACGCCGTGGCCGCCCTGCGCGGGCAGACCGGTGACCTGACCGCGATCTCCGCTCCCGCCTGGGCCCGTCAGCTCCTCGCCCCTAAGCACCGGCCGCTGCTGGCCGACGTGGCGGTCTTCCGGGCCGCGCACTCCGTCGACCCGGACGAGATCCGGCCCACCGGCCCCCGCCGCCAAGCCGCCGCGGACCGCCGCGAGCAGCGAGCCCTCGACGAACGTGTCGCCGCCGCCATGGACACCGGACACCGCGGCGCGTGGACGCCGCTGGCCGTCCAGGTCGGGCTCACCCCCCGCACCGACCCGCACTGGCCCGCTCTGGCCGATAACCTCGCCGCCTTGTCCCGGGCCGGCGCCGACGCGCCCGCCATGCTCCGTCAGGCGGCAGCCGAAGCTCCGCTGCCGGATGAGTACCAAGCCGCGGCGTTGTGGTGGCGGATCGCCCGGCACGCCTGCCCCGCCGTGCTCACCCCGGACCGGGACGGCGCCCCCGGGGATCCGCTGCGCCCGGACTGGCACCCGGCGCTGAGCAGCTGCCTGGGAGCGCCCGCCACGGACACGCTGTCCGCCGATCCGCGCTGGCCGGCAGTCATCACGGCCATCACCCGCGCCGCCGAGCACGGCATTCCCCTGTCCGACCTGGTCCAGGTCCCGGTCGGCCACGACGGGCAGCCCGTCCCAGACCACGCCCTTGCCGATGCCCTGATCTACCGGGCGCTGAGCATGACCGACCCCGTCCCGTTCGACCCGACCGACCCGTCCGACTGGCCGGGAGCGGCGTACCCGCTCGACCCCTATGACGACGACCTCATCCCACCGAAGGACCTGCACATGGTGAGCATCGACCTGGACCCGAACGCGCCACTGAACCTGGCCGTGCCCGACATCGAAGCCCCCGAGTACGGCCAACGGCCGCCGGCCGCCGACAACCCCGCGCCGCTGCCGGTGCAGACCGTCTCCGTCGACGAGGTCGCCCTGTCCGAGCCGAAGCTCGACGGCGAACTGTTCCACGCCGCCCGGAACCGGCAGTGGCTGCCGCCTTGGGAACCCACCCCGGCGCAGCAGGAAAGGATATTGGCGCGAGCCGCCGAGGCCGAGTTCTCCCCCGTCACCCCCGAACGCATCGCCGCCCTGAACGAGCAGGCCACCACGTTCTATCAAGCCACCTACTACGGCTCCTGGGCCCAGACCTATCTCGCTGAGCGTCTCGGCGGCACCGACCTCGCCGGCGACCCGCGCACCCGGCCCGGGTACGCCCCCGCCGGCTGGGCCACCCTCACCGCCCACCTGCGACACCACGGCGCCACCGACGACGAGCTGCTCGCCGCCGGCCTCGCGAAACAGGCCTCCACCGGCCGGCTCATCGACACCTTCCGGGACCGGCTCGTCCTGCCCATCCAGCACCACCAGCACGTCGTCGGGTTCGTCGCACGCCGCAACCCCGACACCGACCACCACGAGAAGACCAGCAACAAGGCCGGCAACAAGTCCGGCAACAAAGCCGGCAACAAAGCCGGCCCGAAGTACCTCAACACCAGCCAGACCGTCCTGTTCGCCAAAGCAGACCAGCTGTACGGCATGGACCCGCACGCCGACCGGCTCGCCCAGGGCGCCGTCCCGGTCCTGGTCGAGGGCCCGATCGACGCCATCGCCGTCAGCCTCGCCTGCCCCGACCATGTCGGAGTCGCCCCGCTCGGGACCGCCCTGAGCGACACGCAGGCCGACATCCTCACCCGCGAGCAGCCCGCCAAGCTGGTGGTGGCCACCGACCCCGACGTCGCCGGCCACCTCGCCGCAGAGCGGGACTACTGGATCCTCGCCGCGCGAGGCGCAGACCCCCAACACGCCGCCCTCCCCCGCGGCCTCGACCCCGCCGACGTCCTGCGCACCGCCGGACCCACCGCGTTACGCCGCCACCTCCAGCAGGCCGGGTCCCTCGCCAACGCGCTCGTCGACGAACGCCTGGCCCACCTGCCGGTGGCCGAGGGCTTGGCCGAGGCTCTGGCCGTCGTCGCAGCCGGCGACGCCGACCGGTGGACGTCCCGCACCACTGACATCGCGCGACGCCTCCACGTCCCCGTCGAGGTGGCGCTCACCCAGCTGGTGCCCATGGTTGCGGCCTGGGACCGAGACCGCGCCGGCGAGAGCGGGTCACGGATCCACGACAACGCGACCCGCGACCGGATCACCGGTCAATCGGCCCTCAGCCCGGCTGCGCGGTGGGCGCCCTTGGCACGCCAGATCAACCCGGCGCTGGTCCGCGCGCACGACTGGGGCTCACTGGCCGCCACCATCGACCGGGCCGACCGCGCTGGAGTGGACGTGCAGACCCTGCTGCCGAGCATGGTCGCCACCAGGCCCCTAGCGGCCGAGTATCCCGCTGCCGATCTGCGATACCGGCTCGAGGCGGACCTCGACCCGGACGACACGCCGCTACCGGGACCGGGCGCGCAGGTCGCGGCATCGCGAGGCCGTCGACCTCAGCCACCCATCCAACCGCCGAACCTCGGGCGCTCCCCCCGCGACAACACACCAAGCCGCTGAACCATCAGCGGGCCACAAGGCGTAGCCGTGCCGTGTCGTCACGTCATGTCACGTTGTGGTGCGCCTGGCTCCGCCGGTACTGGGCAGCTTCGGGTTCGTCGGTGAACTCCAGGACGTTGCCCACCTGAGCGAGCAGGATCTCGCGGACTGTCGCGGTGTTGCCCGGCGCCTGGACACTGCCGTGAGCGTGCGTCCTTCCGCCCACAGTGACGCGAGGGCAACTCGCCTGGGAGGCCCACGCCCCCGGCTGAACAGTCTCCGGGTGGGCCAGCCCGTCGAGCCGTGGAGTTCTCTCACCGGAAGGAATCTTGACCGGCGCGGCGCGCCTACACAGACTCGCTCACCTCCGTGTGCTATCGAAGGAGGTGGTGGAATGCTCGACCACCGATGCGGCAGGTCGTCGTGTCAACCGGGGTGTCAGTGCCGCCACCTACAGTCAAGACCACACCTCGGGGCTGCCTTGGTGTGACGCGGACGTGGCCGCACGAGCTGGACGAGGACACAACACATGTTTGATCGCCGACGCGAGACGGTTGCACCGGCCGGTCCGGGACACTACCCAGTGCCGCCGAACGTCCCTGCGGCGCTGGTGCCGGTCGGTGGGGAGCTTTCCCGGCTCGAGGAGAGCGCACGCTTCTCCTCCCAGACTCAGTTCGAAGCGGCCAAAGCGTGGCAGCGGTGGAACTTCTGCCTCGGTGTTCCCGCCAGCTTGTTCGGCCTCTTCAGCGGCGGTGGCGCCTTCATCGGCACGTTCCCCCGCTGGGTCGTTGGGACCGCTGCCCTCGTCGGCGCCGCTCTGGCTGGCGCGATGACCGTGCTCGCCGCCGAACGACGCGCGCAACGAGGCAAGACCTGCGCGAACACGTTCCACGACATCCAGGACGACGCGCGCCGCCTGCTGCTCATTGACCTCGCCACCCTGAACCCGGACGAGGCACGGACCCAGCTGGCCTCGCTGACCGACCGGTACTCCGAGACTCGGCACGCCGCCGACGCGCCCAACCGACGCGCGTACGACCGGGCCAAGAAGAACGACCTCGAGGGCGGCCAGCGGTTCGCCATCGACGCGACCATCAACAACCGCCCTCCCGGTCACGCACTGGCAGGGCATTCGCACACTGACACTCCCAAGGAGGCCTGACATGGCCGAGCTCGCCACATCCTTCGCGACCGCCCAGTCGAACGTCGAACCCAGTGACGACGACTGGGACAACGCACCCAAGTCGCACGACGCCATCAGCAAGGTCCTCGCTGCGGACGAGATCCTCAACGGCTGGGGCATCAACCCCATCCTGATCGGCTCCTACGGTCGCCGCGTTTCCATCCGGCGCGTGTACGACGTCGACATGTTCTGCCGCCTGGACCACTACCCGGAGGGCGTCGGCGCTCAGGACGTCCTCGACCAGGTCTACGCCGTCCTGGTGGACGAGTACGGGGAGGACGCGGTGACCCTTGAGGACCGGTCCGTGACCGTGCTCGTGCCTGACGCGGACGGCCTATACGTGGACGTCGTCCCTGCCCGCAAGTCCGGGACCGTATGGGAAATCCCTACCGAGGACGGCGACTGGGTCGAGACCAACCCCGTGGAGATGACCGAGCTGAAGGAGGCGAAGAATGCCGACTTCGACGAGATGTACGTCCCCTGTGTGAAGCTGCTTCGCCAAGCACGGCGCACCCTCCTCGATGCCGCCAAGCCCGGTGGCTTCGCCGTGGAACTGGCGCTGTACACCGCCTGCGGCGAGGGGCTGGTCACTCCGACCACATCCATGGCTGAGCTGTTCACCACGGCGTTGGAAGGCGTCGCCGACGTGTTCCACCGCATCGCGGACGAGGGGTTCGCCATCCCCGACGCGTCCATGCCGGGCGAAGTCATGACGTTCGACGACGACGCCGACTTCAACAGCGCTCGGGACAAGTTCACCGCTGCCGCCGCGGACGCCCGCGAGGCGTACGACATGGGCGAGGACGACGCCGGCAAGGCCGCGCTGCTGCTGCAGGGAATTCTCGGCAGCAACAACGACTTCGACAACGTGTTCCCCATGCCGTCCGGGTACGACGACGAGGGCAACAGGACGACGTCGGAGCGCACCGCCGGTTCCCGCAGTGCGACGGCGGGCACCCTGCGCTTTGGCTGACGCCGAGACCAGCGACACCGGGACCGCCGACGCTGCGGCCGCGCATGCGATGGTCGCGTCTCTGGCGGAATGGGCCGAGTTCGTCGCGGCTGGGCGAGAGGCGTTCATCAACGGGCTCGTGCGACTGGGGTTCCGCCTCGTCGAGGACCGCTCGGACGGTGCCACCAGCAACGCCACCCTGCGCAGCGCCCGAATCACCGTCAGCATCGTCGACGGGTTCCCGTACACGCCCCCGAAGGTCCAGGCCAACGAGCCCGTACCACGCTCGTGGCACCGCGAGAGCGACGGACACCTGTGCCTGTACGCCCCCCATGACCACGACGGACAGCCCTGGCTCGACCCGGCGGCGTTCCTGGAGCGCGTCGATGAATGGTTCACCAAGAACGAGGCCGGATGGCCCAACGACCCCCCAGCCCTGGACCTCGAGGCGTACCTGAACCTGCCCGTCGACTGTCGGTTCATCCTGCACCCCGACCTGGGCGATTACCTCGACAGCTACGTTCAGATGCGCACCGACCGACACCTCATCCACATCGTGCGCTCAGGACATGTACCGAAGAAGAGCCGAAAGGGCCTGCTCAGCGGATACGTGACTGACATCGGCCAGGTGGATACACCACCCAACGGCTGGGACGACCTGGTCGCGTCCACCCCAGCTCCGGCCAAGATCCGTACCGCGATGCAACGCGACCGCCTCGACGCCCTCCTCCTCCAGTACCACCGCGGCGCCCAGACCGGTGTCCTGGCCATCACGTTCAAACCAACCACGCCCGGGGGCGCCCCACACCCGCACCTGGCGTTCTCCGGCGCGACCAACGACGCCGCCATGCGGCTGCGGTCCGGCGCAAGGGCGAACGACTTGGCGGACAAGCACGTGTACCTCATCGGCGTTGGCGCCCTCGGATCACACATCGCCGACGGCCTCTCTCGCGCGGGCATCGGCCACCTCACCGTGCGCGATCACGACGTGTACAAGCCCGGAAACGCTACCCGGCACCTGGTCACCACCATTGCAGCGGCTGGCACGTTCAAGGCCACGGCCGTCGAAGCCGTCCTCATCAACCGCCCGTACAACCGAGCCAACGTCACCAGCTCCACCGACCAACTCGCCAGCCCCGTCGAAGCCGCCACCCTCCTGCTCGGTGATGCCCTCATCGTGGACGTCACCGCTGACGATTCCGTCACGTGCCTCCTCGAGGAGGCCGCCACCCAGCTCGGACGCCGGTTCGTCACCGCGTGCGTGCAGAACGAGGGCCGCACCCTGCGTGTCGACATCGTGCCCCCACTGGAGGGGGCGGAACCCCAGCCAGCGACCGTACTGCAGCCGTCGCGGGCACCGGAGATGTTCGAAGCTGGGTGTGGCGTGCCTATCTCTGCCTCAGCGCCACACGCCGTCACTGAGGCGGCCGCCGTCGCGATACGACACATCATCGGCCTCTTGACCGACCACCCTGTTGACCCCGCCGGGGAGCTACGCGAACTCCCATGATCGCCGGCAACGAACCCAACCACGCTCCCCTGGGCGCACGACTGCTGCTACGCTCCCAAGCGCGAGACGCCCTGCGGGCTGCCGCAAGGGGATCACGCACTCGCGAACGCGGCGGCATCCTCGTCGGGTACCGGCAACGCCGCGACGTTGTCGTCGATGACGCCCTCACGGTTCCGGACCCGCGCGCCAACCGCACCACGTACGTGCGCAGACCCGGTCCCGCCAAACACGTCCTGGACACCTACCTACGCCACGCGGACGCGTGTGCCGGCTATATCGGCGAATGGCACACCCACCCGCAGCCGGAACCGCCCAGCCACACCGACCATGCAGCGATGCGCACCATGACCACACGAAACCGGCATCCCATCGCCATGGTGGTCGCCGCCCTGCAGCCCGACGGCACCGTGCAGTTCCACGCTCTGCTCAGCACTCCTGACAACTGGCCACATCGGCTCGGTGGCAACCACGTGCCTGTGCCCGTGGCGCACCCCTGACCTTGCCTCATCACGAGTTCGACCCGCGTCATACCGCCGCGAAGCGGCACCATCACACCCGCTCGCGGCCGGGTGTCTATGACAGCTTCTGTACTGTGGGGGCCAATGCACCGGGCGACGCCAGTGGGGTCCTTGCATAGCCTTTGAGGCGTGCGCCCACCCGATCCCGCCTTTGATGACGCTTACCGAAAGTCCCCAGTGTCGCTCATCGAATTTCCCCACCCTGTGGCGTTGATGAGGTTAGCGGATTGTGTTGGGTTCGAGGGTGTCGAGCAGGTCGGATATCGCGA
>JAABUS010009102.1_pt1 | contig 10603 bp, 12 predicted proteins | sample 5560161 | NCBI WGS metagenome assembly JAABUS01 (sample SAMN10711885, study PRJNA513376) | rock metagenome | isolation source: Antarctica rocks | place: Antarctica: Victoria Land, Trio Nunatak nord | collected 2016-01-04
GGTGCATTGTCATCACTATAGAACTGACCTGTCGGGCCGTCTGGACCTAACATGGCTACTTTTACCACCCTGGCAGCGGCATCCGGCACGGTTCCGGGGCCGCTATGATGATTGAAATCTGTGGCAGTATAGCCCGGGTCAACGGCATTTACTTTAAATGAGGTATCACGTAAGTTATGAGCCAGCACAATGGTATAAGCATTGAGGGCAGCTTTAGACGGAACATAAACGGCCGCCTTAACATTGTAATACTTCCATGAAGGATCGTTATGCAGGGTGAGCGAACCCAAGCCCGAGGTAACGTTAACGATCCTTGGCTCCGGCGAAGGCTTTAGCAGGTCTATAAACGCCTGTGTCACTTCTATTACGCCAAAAAAATTGGTTTCGAATACCTGCTTAAATACGCTGATATCCGTTTCTAATGGTGGCTGCGGCATATTACCGCTGACACCGGCATTATTGATCAGCACGTCCAGCACTTTAGTTTTCCGGCCAAGCACTACGCGGGCGGCCTTTATTGATTCAATTTGATCTACATCAATCTCTATAGGCTCTACCTGGTTTAAGCCCTCTGACTGTAGCTGGCTGACCGCCTGCTGGCCTTTTTGCAGATCCCGGCATCCTAGATAAACATAATATCCATGCTGTAATAATTGTCTGGCTGTTTCAAAGCCAATACTCTTGTTTGCTCCTGTTATCAGTACTGTTTTCATATTTAATTTTATAATAGTACAAATCTACAGCATGTATTGTATCCAGATGTAGCACATCCAGTGGCATTAATGGTACATTTTACGGATGTTGGTACGGTACTCGGCAGGCGTTACACCGGTTTCGCGTTTGAAAAAGCGGTTAAAATAAGAGGCATCTGAAAAACCGAGGTCAAAGGCAATTTCTTTTAAAGAATTATCGGTATGAAAGAGCAAGCGCCGGGCTTCCAGTACTACCCGCTCATGAATGTGCTTAATGGCCGGCTTGCCACTTTGCGTTTTCACCACTTCGCTTAAATGCCCGGCAGAAATATGCAGCAGGGAAGCATAACCGCCCACTTCACGCAGTTCGCGGAAGCACTCGTTGATCTTTGCCTGAAACTTCTTTAGCAACAGCTTATCCACTGAAGTATTGTTATCCTTAAACTGCTCTGTATACAGGCGGCTCAAATAAGTAAGCAGCACCGTCAGGTAAGCGGCCAACATGCGTTGCTGCCATTCACTTGGGTTTTGATATTCAACATTGATCTTGGCCAACATATCTTCTACAAAGTTCAAATCAGTCTCCGTAAGCAGCAGCTCATGGCCGCTTTGAGGATTCTGGATTAGCGGAAGTTGGCTTAATGAAGCGTTTTCTTGAAATGATAAGAATTCATCCGTAAAAGCAATACCTGTGCTCCATACCTGTTCAAATTCTTCCTTTACGATGATTTGATTTGGTCCCGTAAAGTAAATCGTGTTGTTTTTAAGTATATAAGGCGTCATGTCTATCCATTGACGGCTGCCAGCACGCCTTACAAAAACAAGCAGGTAATGATTCTTTCGGTGCGGTACAAGAAGATCAGACTGGTTGGGTAAACTGCCTTCATAATTATATACTCTAAAATTTTTATTACTGGTTACGTTGTCTGGCTCTAAAGTATAAACCGGTACTTGTTGATTGTAGGTAAGTATATGCATTGCCTAAAACTAATGATTTTTATTAATATGCAATTAGCTCTATAATTTTAAATATATCCACTTCCGGAAGACAATATATTTCGGATTTTATACTGAATTCTCATTTTACCTACAAGAATCCTCAATTAGGCTACAAGTAACAAATTGCATCTGTTGACCTTTGTTCTATTATTAATTAAAAATATAAAATCATGGCACATCAAAATGAAACTTCAAGTGTTGGCTCGGCGCCAGCTCCTGTTACAGCTAATAAAGTTTGGTTCATTACGGGTGCTTCCCGGGGTTTCGGGCGTGTTTGGGCCAATGCAGCCCTTAAACGTGGCGACAAGGTAGCGGCTACAGCACGCTCTTTGGCAAGTATTGCAGATCTGAAAGAAAAGTACGACGAAAACGTGCTGACTTTGGAGCTCGACGTAACCAAGCCTGAACAAGTAAAGACGGCCGTAGCGCAAGCTCATGCTCACTTCGGAAGGCTCGATATCGTTCTCAATAATGCAGGCTACTCATTGATCGGCACAATCGAGGAAGCCAGTGCGGACGACGTCCGGGCAATGTACGAGACTAACATTTTTGGCACCATGTCAGTCATCCAGGCGGCCTTGCCTTTCCTGCGTGAGCAAGGCGGTGGCCATATCCTCGGTACATCGAGCGGGCTTGGCCATGTAACGATGCCGGTGATCGGCTATTACTGTTCTTCGAAATGGGCATTTGAAGCGATCCACGAAAGCCTGGCCGCAGAGGTTAAGGCTTTTGGGATCAAAGTAACGATCATAGAACCCGGTGCCTATGCCACCGATTTTGGTAGCCCGGAGTCTTTGAAGTTTGCAGCAGGCCTTGACATTTACGCAGATTATAAAGCGCAGTTCTTCGGAGGTATGAAGGACATGGAACGAGGCGATCCCAATGCAACACCGCAGGCGCTCTTCCAAATTGTCGATACCGAAAACCCGCCGCTACGGTTCAATCTTGGCAGCCATAATTTGCCTTGGGTACGTGCCGCCTATGCTGAGCGGCTGGCAACCTGGGAAGCGTGGGAATCTGTTTCCAATTCAGCGCAAGGCGAATCAAAGTAATCTACTGGTAAAGAATTAATTATAACCGGTAATTAAAAACATTATCGGTTATAATTGTATTAAGTTTTCAAAATGAAAAAAGAAGAAAATATCCATCATAAATTTGATTCTTTATCTGATGTACACCGGGCCTTTGGCTTGCCCAAGCCCCTGCATCCCCTGATCAGCCTGATAGACAATTCCAGCAATCAGATTGAAGTAAACCGGCCACCTCACTCCCACGTGCTGACTTTTTATAAAATATCGTATAAAGAAAAACTCGGTGGGAAGGTAAAATATGGCCAGGATTATTATGATTTTGAGGAGGGCGGGCTATTGTTCGCGTCGCCTAACCAAGTCATCGGCAGCGATAACGACAACGTCAACGAAGAATGTTCCCTATATACTTTGCTGATACATCCGGATTTCTTCTTAACTTACCCATTAGCAAAGAAAATTAAGCATTATGGCTTCTTTTCCTATTCTGCAAATGAAGCACTGCATTTGTCTGATAAAGAAAAGGCAACAATCATTTCCATTTTTAACATCATTAAAGAGGAGTTAAACAGTAGAATAGATGATTTTAGCCAGGATGTGATTATTTCACAAATTGAATTATTATTAAATCACTGCAATCGTTTTTACAAGCGTCAATTTATTACGCGGAAAGCAGTCAACAACGATTTGTTACAAAAGTTGGAAGAAATTTTAGACGATTATTTCAACAATGAGAAATCAGTAATGAAAGGTTTGCCTACAGTTCAATATCTTTCAAATCTATTAAATATATCAGCAAGTTATTTAAGTGATATGTTGCGTTCTTTGACCGGACAAAATGCACAGCAACACATACACAATAAACTCATTGAAAAAGCAAAAGAAAAATTAACAACTACCAGCCTATCTGTAAGTGAAGTTGCATACGAATTAGGATTTGAACACCCGCAGTCTTTTAATAAATTGTTTAAGACAAAAACCAACCTTTCTCCATTAGAGTTCAGACAATCTTTTAATTGACGAAAAGCAGACGAAAAAAACCACTACCGCTAAAGCGACCCAGGGTCTTTGCATTTTAAGATTTGTGATGAATTTATTCATTTGGTTACTATTTATTTTTTAAATTCATGTTGCAAAAGCGATCAATAATAGGTGTAAGCCTGTCGCCTTCCATTGGTAATTAAAATTTTCATTGCCAATTGCAATATTGGACAGTAAAAAATGAAATTAAGTGGGCTGAAAAATGGACTGAAGAAGAAATTTGTTTAGGATAGGAAAGAGGGCAAGCTCCTTTGAGCTAAGGATTTTTTAATATGGGTTACCACACAAGCAACCCATACTTCTTTTTCCACATAATTCTTAGTAAACTCAGAAGTAGTGTGAAATTCGATTTTTGTTGTCTGCTGGTCGGGATTTGCAATCCCGATCTTTGAACTAAGTATCTTGCAATCCAATTTTAGAAAATCTGAAAAACGATGAAAGTACAAGAATTAGAATAAGTTTTTTATAATATTTTTTATTTTTTTGAAGTTTGCATTGCTTTTACTTTCTTAATTTTCGGGTCTTCAATAAAGTGTTGGTATTTGTTTGTTTCCATTCCATAGATTGCAACTTTCCCATTCTTGTCGCTATGAACGCCCCAACCGAATTGCTTTGTCAATGGTGAAGCTCTAAAACAAGGTTGTCCTTTTGAGAAAAATTGTTGTCTTGCGTTTTCATATTCACTTTCGGTCAAATCGTTTCGGTCTACATAAACCTGAAAAAAAATATCGTCAGAGGTATATTGATAAGGATTCTTTGACAATAATTCAAATTGCATTAAAGCAACAGATTTTCTGTCATTTTTAATTGCAGGAATTTGACTTGCCAAAAATTTACAGTCTTCTGCAACTTCAATAAAAGTGTCAAAATAATTGGTGGTATATTGTTTGTCTTGTGTTGTCATACGTGAGGCTTTTTTGCTTGCCAACGTTTTAGGCTTGGCGTTGTTGGGGAAGTTAGCGTTCTGTCAGCCCGTAACCGAAGTTGATATTTGCAATTTGCTAATATTTTGTTCATCACCCAAATTTATAACGCCAAGCTCGAACTAAAGCACAATAAAGAACAAAAGTTAAGGCTTATTTCGTGAAGCCCCAATAACGCCAAACTCCTTGTTGCCTGCTGGCTTTCTCACTTTTGAGATAATAACCAATTTGTCAATTGTACTGGGTCAGCAATACTCCACGAATGAGGATGTCTTTTAGTTCCTGGCTTTCTATAACCTTTGTTTGTTGTCGTTACTAAAACTGCTTTAGTATTTCCTAGCTTTTGCAACTCGTTAATCATTGCTGCTTGGTCTGTAACATTTATATAAGAAAAATCATAACCACGTTGGTTTAACCACCATTGAATGTCTGGTTCTGTTATAAGCATAAGAGGGGTTTTAATTAAGGTCTTAACTGCTCTTTGTGTTGTGTCAGAAAATGAGTAAGGCGAAATGTTATAAAAATTTTCTAATGCAGTTTGTGGAGTTCCATTCATTTCTTTTTGAATTCTGTCAATCATATAAGTAACTTCAGCATTGACTTTCGTAGGTTCAGAAAGTCGAACAACTCGTTTAGCTGAATTATAAAAACGTTCCCAATCAAGTGGCGGGTCAACCGCAAAGACAGCTTTAGGTTTTATCGTATAATTGTTTTTGTTAGCCAATTCAGCATATTTCACAACACAACTACCACCAATTGAAAAGCCGCCAATGTAAAAGTCTTTTCCTTGCAAGTGATACTTGATAGCCACACTTTCGATTTGATTATTCAATGATAGTTGTGATGCATTGTCAACACCAAAATATAAAGGTCCTGTTTTTAATATTGGTATGATGGTTAAAATGCCTTGCTTAGCAGCATATGTAGGAAGTTCTGTTTGTATTAAAACATCTTTAGATGCAGCACCAAAACCATCTAATAAAAACATAAAAGCTTTTATTGGTCTGCCTTCTGGTATAACTGCAATATACATATTAACAGTGCTGTCTTTTGAATTTAAATAAACAGTCTCTAATTTTTGTCCAAATGAAATTGTCGAAACAAAAACCATAAGAATTAGAAAGGTCATTTTTGGCATAACGTGTTTTTTAAGCTTGCAGGCAACGGTTAGGTATTGGCGTTGTAGGGAAAATCAGGGAACTCAGTTCATCCTTGCACTAAACATAAATAGAATTAAAATTGCTGAGCCTTTTACTGTCAGCCCCTATAACGCCAATACCATGTTGACAGAAGTGCAGTTATTCTTAAGGCTCTGTCAAAAATGGTAAGACACCAAATGTTTCCGAATAAGGTGTGTTAAGGTCAATGAATTGAAATCTCGGATTTGTTTCTTGTTTCAGCAATGAATATATTTTGTGGCTTTCCGTATCCGATGAAAGATAATATTCAATAGTTGTTTCTGTGTCAGCCTGTGCAAATAGCTTTGTGTCATTAGGTATAATATTCCTTTCGTTTAATTTCAATTTGTTCTTGTTTTGAAAAACAATTTTAGCGAATTTACCCGTCCTTTTGCTATGGTCAAGATTGAAAGGAAGTATTTGTAAATTCTTTAAAGGTAATTCATGTACATCGCCACCAACACAATATTCTGCAATGGAAATTGTAGAAATTATCATCACAATATCTTGTTCCAGAAAATAGCGAAAATAACTATCAGCATTTGTAAATAATGGGTCTGCATCATTTAAGAAACGAAGAAAGAAACTGGTATCTAATAAAACTGCTTTATGTTTCATAACCTCCTCTAATTTCTCTAAGCCAGTCATCAGGATTAATATTGCCTAACCATGATTTTTTTGCTTTACTGCGAAGGTTACTTAAATAGAATTCATCGTACTTAGGGTAATAATCAATTAACTCAATAAATTTTAAAGAATTTCCATCAAGTTCCCCTGTCTCCGAATGCTGTTTGCCAATAGCCCTTATGCCAAAGGTTTTATAAAGAAGGTTGTCCTCATATTCTTCTAAAAAAACAATGGGAGTTCCAATTCTTATAGTCCCGTATTCTTCTGTAGAAATGTGAATATTGGCCTTGTCCTTTCCACCTGCATTAGTTACTTTTCCATAAAAATAAAATTCAGCGTCTGCCCAAACAGCTTCACTTCTGAAAAGCCTTGTTGTTCGGTCAATTTTAAGTTCATTGGTATTGGGGATGGATGTTTTTATAGAGAAAATATAATCTTTTTTTGCTGCCGTTTCTTGAAAGTTTTCTAAAGCTTTAGCGGTTGGCAGATCCAAGAAGTCAATGTTTTGCTGTTGATTGACCTGTCCAATAATAGCGTTAAAACCAATAATAAATTGTATAGAAGTCTTGAAAATATGCTTTACGGAGCCATGTTCAATATTATAGCTAATGATCGGTCTGTCTTTTTTATCAACTGGGAACAAAAGATTTTCCGCATTTTCAACAATAGAAATTATCTCCCGAATATCATAATTTTCGGAGGTAAGTTCAATATTTCCTTTTGAACCTGTTATCCTAATTTCTATATAGCCAATTTTGTCCACGTTTCAAAAGTAATAAAAACGTATATCATTTCACAGGAACTGACGTAAAACGTAAGGTTATCATGGTCGCAGGTTGGTCTGGTAGCATTTCTGTCAACGGCGGCGCGGCGGCTTGGCGAAGAACTGGTATTTAAAACTCGTCAGCCGAAACCAAAGCCAAATTTATGTTTAAATGTTGATACTTCTTTTATCAGCTAAATTTTTAACATTCAGCCTGAACTGAAGCTAAATAGCAAAACCAAAGTTGATCAGCCTTTCCTTCAGCCGGTTTTTTGCCAAACCGATGTTGAACGCATTTTGTGTTTTTGCTTTTTTGGTACAAAAAAATTTTAAAGAATCAGTCCGGGCGAAAACGCAAATTGCGTGCAACGAACAGGGCTTGGTGTTGTTGGGATATTTGAAAAACGTCTGCCGACAACTGAAGCCCAATAATGATTTAGAAGTTGAAGTTATGAACTAAAGCTAAATTATTAACGTCGAGCCGAAACCGAAGCTGATAGGGAACTACAGCCGAAGTTTCAACGTCCTGCCCCAATAACGCCAAACCGCATGTTAGGCGCACACCCTGTCGAAGCTTTGCATAAGGGAGTGTTTGAAACTTGTTTGGGAATTACTTTAGCTGTCTTCATTTCAATAATTATCCAATATTCTAATTTCGAAGTAGGAAATCTAAAACAGTTCTACCTTTTTATACTGTAACAAAATTAATTACAGAATAAGTTGGTAATCCGAAATAAGTAGCTCATCTTTGCATCTGTAACAATAACTATTACAGTATGAATAACGGCAGGTTTGTAATTGCAATGCATATTTTGATTTTGCTTGACCACGCAAAAGATAAATTGGTGTCTTCCTCCGATATAGCAGAAAGCATCAACATTAACCCTGCTATGGTGCGTAAGGAATTAATCAATTTACGTAATCACGGTTTTGTACAAAGCAAAGAAGGAAAAAATGGTGGTACATCATTATTGATGGATGCAAGCAAAATCACACTTGGGGCTATTTATGAAAGTGTAAGACAGGTCTCGTTCTTAGGAAATCAAAAAAATCAACCAAACCCTGAATGCTTGATAGGTAAGAACATTAATAAACATTTAGCCAAACTATACAGCGAGACTGAACAGGTTTTGATAGATGAATTGAGTAAACAAACCCTTAAAAATTTCGGTAAAAAGTTCAAAAAATAATCTAAAAATAAAAAATAAGTAAAATGAAAGTAGTAGTAATTGGCACCACAGGATTTGTTGGGCAAAATTTAGTAAAAGAATTAAGCAGTCGTGAACATGAAATTCTTGCCATTGCACGTGACATGTCTGAGGTGAAATAAAGGAAAATATAACGCTTAAACAAGCAGATGATAAAACTAAGTTTGGAAGTACTCATATAATTTTTTTAACAGTATTGTACCTTTTAGTACATTATTAAATCAATCCACAATGCAAAAATTAAAAATCGGAATCAACGGATTTGGCCGCATCGGCAGAATGGTTTTTAGGGCGTCACGGAAATTTGAAGACGTTGAAATCGTAGGCATCAATGACTTACAAGATGTTGATTACCTTGCTTACCAACTAAAATACGATTCAACACACGGCACTTTCGACGGTGTTATTGAAGTTAAGGACAATCAATTAGTTGTTGATGGCCGCCCTGTAAGAATTACCTCGGAAAAGGACCCGTCAAAATTAAACTGGGCAGCCATTGGAGCCGACTACATCTGCGAGTCAACCGGCTTTTTTCTTACCACAACATCTGTTCAGGGTCACTTGCTTTCCGGAGCAAAAAAGGTCATTATCACAGGGCCTTCAAAGGATGAAACGCCCATGTTTGTATTTGGCGTAAATCATCATGGTTATGCTCCCGGTTTACAGGTTATTTCCAATGCTTCGTGTACCACAAACTGCCTTGCACCTATTGCCAAAGTTTTAAATGACAATTGGGGCATTGACGAAGGTTTAATGACAACCATACACGCCGTTACTTCTACCCAAAAAACAGTAGATGGCCCATCTGGCAAAGATTGGCGTTTTGGACGTGGCGCTTTTCAGAACATAATTCCTGCAGCGACAGGAGCAGCTAAAGCGGTCGGTAAGGTTATTCCGGAATTACAAGGAAAAGTAACCGGTATGTCATTCAGAGTGCCGGTTGCCAATGTTTCTGTGGTAGACTTTACGGTTAAGTTAAACAGAGCAACCAGTTATGAAGCGGTAAAAGAAGTAATGAAACACCAGGCGGAAAATGAATTGAAGGGCATATTAGGGTATACCGAAGATGAAATTGTAAGCTCTGACATCAACGGGAATGCTTGTACTTCGGTATTTGATGCGGGCGCTGGGATAATGCTATCAGATAAATTCCTGAAAGTGATAAGCTGGTACGATAACGAATGGGGCTACTCCAATAAAGTCTTAGAGATGATACGATATATACATAGTAGAAAATAAAGGACGACCATCATTAATAAGATAGTAACGGCTGAAAAAACGTCTATTTAATTTTGCAATTTTAATATAAAACCCTAAAAATATTTACCATGGAATATAAAAATGTTGTGATTGAAGAGTATAAAATCTTTTACCGGGAAGGAGGACAAAAAAATAAGGAAACGATTCTATTTCTGCACGGCTTTCCATCTTCTTCTCATATGTATCAACAAAGCATGTGCGTGTTAGAAGCGGAATTTCATGTGGTAGCGCCAGATTTTCCAGGGTTTGGACAAAGCGAGGATCTTTCTGCTGCCGGCTATACTTATACCTTCAACAATATCGCTGCCACTATAGAAAAGTTTATTGACACCTTGCAGTTAAGCAATATAAACCTGTGCGTGCAGGATTATGGCGGTCCTATCGGGTATAGAATAGCTACTAAACGTTCATCGCTAATTAAGTCTCTCATCATTCAAAATGCCAATGCTTATCTCGTTGGCTTTGGGGCCATTACTTTACCCTTGCAGCAGTATGCCCAGGATCCAACGAAAGAAAATGAAGATAAAGCAGCGTTCTTTTTTAGCAGCGATGGCATCAGGCGTCAATACACAGAAGGAGCAGGCAATGTCAGTAAAATCAATCCTGATAGCTACCAGCTTGACGATTATTTTATGCAGTTGCCAAACCGGGCAAAGATTCAATTAGACCTGATTGCAGATTATAAAACCAATGTTGAAAGTTACCCCGCGTGGCAAACTTATTTTTCCCGGTTCAACCCACCGGCGTTAATTCTTTGGGGCAAAAACGACCCTTTCTTCTTGCCGGAAGGTGCCAAAGCTTATTTATCAAATCTTCCGGAAGCGGAATTGCACTTCTTTAATGGAGGACATTTTATGCTCGAAGAATATTATAGCGAAGCCGCC
>JAABUS010009103.1_pt1 | contig 10602 bp, 12 predicted proteins | sample 5560161 | NCBI WGS metagenome assembly JAABUS01 (sample SAMN10711885, study PRJNA513376) | rock metagenome | isolation source: Antarctica rocks | place: Antarctica: Victoria Land, Trio Nunatak nord | collected 2016-01-04
CCACGAGGATGCGGTCGAAGGGCACGCGCGAGAGAGCCCCCCGGGCCGGGCGCCGTGCGTTCCGGCCCGTGCCTCGAGGTGCACCTGACCGGACTCGACCGACGTGGCGCGCGCGTCCAGCCTCACGTCGACGCCCTCCTCCGGCGTGCGACCAGCTCCCGCGCCTCGGGCTCTTCACCGGACAGGAGGCTCGGCCCCGCCTCGACGAGCGTGACCTCTGACCTCAGACGGGCAAAGGCCTGGGCCAGCTCACAGCCGGTGGCGGCTCCCCCGATCACGAGCAGGCGCTCCGGCTGCTCCTCGATGTCCCACACGGTGTCCGTGGTGAGCGGTGCGGTGGGCGCCAGGCCCGGGACGTCCGGCACCAGCGGCCACGAGCCGGTAGCGATCAGGACACGGCGGGCGCTAAGGCTGCGCCCGCCGGCGCTGATCAGGCCCGAACCGGTGAATCGCCCGTCCGCCTCTACCACCTCGACGCCGGAGCGACGGAGCCGATCCGGCGAGTCGTGCGGCGCGATCCGCTCCCGGGCGCCCCGGACATGGCCCATGACGCGCGCGAAGTCGATGCGTGGCTCCACCGGCTCGAGCCCCACGCGGTCGGCCCGTCGGAAGCGCTCCGCGAGGTCCGCGGCGGCGATCAGCGCCTTCGAGGGGACGCAACCCGTCCACAGGCAGTCGCCACCCGTCGCCGCCCGCTCCACCAGGGCGACCCGCGCGCCCACCTCCCCGGCGATCACGGCGGCCACGAGCCCCGCGGTCCCCCCGCCCAGCACGACCAGGTCGTACTCGGCCCCCGGCACCCGGTGAGAGCGAACCTCGCGTCGCGCCACCGAGACGTGCGCCCTCAGCGGATCCGGCGGTAGAGCGGCGCGAGCCGCGCGGCGGGGACGCCCACCCAGTAGAGGAGCTGGATGGCCACCCACGAGGCGACGGTGCGTGCGATGCCCGCCCGGCGCCACCGACGTGCGGAGGTGAGCGCCGGTCCCGGGAGGCATGCCGTCCGGCCGGCGCGCTCGAGCCGGCGGGCGAGGTCGAAGTCGTCCATGATCGGAAGCTCGCGCAGCCCGCCGAGGCGCTGGAGGACCTCCCGGCGGACGAAGATCGAGGAGTCGCCGTAGTAGACGCCGAAGCGGCGGATGAGCCGGTAGAAGGCGGAGAGACCGCGGGCGAAGAGGTCGCCGCCCTCGAACTCGAGGCGGAAGTTGCCGCCCACAAGGCCGTCGTCCGCGCACGCCGCTACGAGGGACCGGTGTGCGTCGGAGGGCAGGCGGCTGTCCGCGTGGACGAAGACCAGGACATCGCCCGTCGAGGCCGCGGCCCCCGCGTTCAGCTGCCGAGCACGGCCGCCCGAAGCCTCGACCACGCGAGGCGCGAGCGGATGGCGGCCGGCTACGCGCGCGGTGTCGTCACCGGACGCGCCGTCGGCCACGACGACTTCGATGCGACCGGGGAGGGCAGCCAGGTGGTCGAGCATCCCCGGAAGGCTGTGAGCCTCGTTCAGGGTCGGGACGATCACCGACACGAGCGTCTCGGATGAGGGCATCCGGGAGGTTCGTCCCGGCGACGCCGCACCCTCTCCGCTTCTCACTCGCTCTGTCCCCCGACCGGGCGACCTCGGATCACACTCACCTGATTCCGATCGACGGCAGTACGTGCAGCGCAGGTTGCAGTGGTAGTTCGAGTAGAACCACAGCCGCCCGCCGACCTGCCCGCCGGCGATCTTCTCCGCGATGGCGCTCACGTCCGCATCCCCGAGAGCTTCGCAGTGAGAGTCCGAGGCGTTGCGCCAAGTCGGGGCGGACGCGACCGGACGGTGGGGAGCATCCCGGGTCGTCGCGAAGCTCGACGTCGGGGTGGTTTGACAGGTGACTGTTGGGTCACGTATGGTGCGGCCATGGACGATGTGTTCAGGGCCCTCGCCGACCCGACGCGCCGAAGCCTGCTCGATGAGCTGTTCAAGGAGGACGGGCAGACCCTCAGCGCGCTCGAGGGGCGGCTCCCGATGACGCGCTTCGGCGTGATGAAGCATCTGAAGCTGCTCGGGGAGGCCGGCCTCGTGACCACCCGGCGGCGCGGGCGCGAGAAGTTGCACTTCCTGAACCCCGTCCCGATCAGGCTCGTCCACGACCGGTGGGTGAGCAAGTACGCCGAGCCCGTCGCAGCAGCACTGAGCGGGCTCAAGAAGAGCATCGAGGAGGACGTCATGGAGAGAGTGTTCGAGATTTACATCCGCACCACGCCGGAGCGCCTGTGGGAGGCGATCACCGACCCGGAGATGCGCAGCAAGTACTCGTTCGGCGTGAGGGTCGCGTCCGACTTCACGCCCGGCTCCCACTATCAGCAGTCGGCCCCCGACGGCAGCTTCGTTCTGGGCGAGGGCGAGAACCTCGAGGTCGAGCCGCCTCGGCGGCTCGTGCAGAGCATGACGGCGCTCTGGAGCAACGAGGTGAAGGGCGAGGGGACGTCGCGGGTCACCTGGGAGATCGAGCCGGTCGGGACGTCGTGCCGGCTCACCGTCACCCACGATGAGCTCCGCGAGGGCGCCAACGAGCAGCTCTACGGCGGTTGGCCGATGATCCTCTCCGGCCTGAAGACCCTGCTCGAGACGGGCGAGCTGCTCGACACCCCCGGCTCGCTCATGTACGCGGAGCCGGCCGCGTCCGCGTAGGCCGGGAGCTCCTCCGCCTTCGAGGCGCCGCCGCATCTCGGTGGCGCCTCGGGCCGGTCGAACCGGCGGGGGTGCGGGGCCCCTCGGCGGTCGCCCCTTCGGCGACCCTCACCCGAGCTTGCGCACGAACCCCCGCGAGTTCTCGAGCGGCCGGTAGATCTCGTGGAAGTCGATGGCGTAGTCGAACTCGTCCTTCTCTGACTCGCGCGCGCCCTCGATGTCCAGGTTGTGGACGATGAGCAGCTCCTCGTTGACGTTCGACGCCTGGACCAGCTTGATGCCGGAGGGCGCCCACACGCCCGAGCCGCCCCAGAAGGCCGCACCGGTCACGCCGTGGCGACCCACCGCGTTGCAGGCGATCGTCCAGACCTGGTTGGTCGCGGAGCCGGCCGGCATGACTGAGTCCCAGAGCGCCCCGTAGTAGGCGTCGGTCCTGATGTTCATCCCGGGGTAGTCGCGCGACGAGGCCGCACGCCACGAGGCCACCTCGATGATCGCGTCCACCTCGTCGCCCAGGGTGTACTCGCGCAAGAGGTCGTTGAACAGGTAGTCGTAGCACGTGGTGAAGCCGAACCGCCCGTTGCCGCGCTCGCTCTCGAGGACCAGGCGGTCGTCAAGGCCGGTGGCCGTGTAGGTCTTCTCGAGGCCCGGGAGGAAGGTCTTGTTGTAGGCGTGCTCGGGCGCGAGGTAGTCGTAGCCCCTGGCCACCGGAAAGGTCGCGTTGAGGTACTTGCCGTCGGAGCCCTCCGAGAGGTTGTTGAGGATGATGCCCATGAACTCGTCGTCGAGCAGGGGCCGTAGCGACCCGTCGATCCAGTCGACCTGCCGCTCGGTGACGGCCGTGTCCATGTAGCGACGACAGGCTTCCTCGTCCTCCCAGAAGTAGCCCGAGAGGCAGAGCTCCGGGAAGATGGCGAGGTTCACCCCCCGCTCCTTGAAGATGGACGCGGCCCGCAGGATCTTGTCCTTGTTCGCCTCCACGTCGGGGACGACGGCGCTGATGTTCGCCAGCCCGACGGAGAGCTTGGCCGGGTCGGAGCAGTAGGTCCGCTCGACCACGTGAAAGCCGTCGACCTGCTCCATGGGGGTGAACCGCGCGTCGGCGGGGCCACGGTTCCCGGCGTGCGGCATGCCGGCAAGCTACCTCGGGACTCCTGCCTCCACCCCCGCGTCGGCTGTTTGACGAGGCGGCTTCGTCGCGTGCGGGTTGCGAGCATGAGGCCCATGAGCGAGGTTCGAACGGCGCACACCGCGGAGTTGGATGCCGCCACCCTGAGGGCCGCACGCGAACTCCTCGACAGGGTGTTCGGGGAAGACATGAGCGACCACGACTGGGAGCACTGCCTGGGCGGCGTGCACGCTCTGGCCTTGGAGGACGACGAGGTGGTGGGCCACGCGTCGGTCGTGCAGCGCCGGCTCCTCCACGAAGGGCGGGCGTTGCGCGCGGGGTACGTCGAGGGCGTCGGGGTGCGCGCCGACCAGCGCCGGCGCGGACACGGCACGGCCGTCATGGAGGCGCTCGAGCCCATCATCCGCGGCGCGTACGAGCTCGGCGCGCTCGGCGCGACCGACGACGCGGCTCGCTTCTACTCGGCGCGTGGCTGGGAGCCGTGGCGGGGGGCGACCTCGGCGCTGACCCCCACCGGCGTCACGCGCACCGAGGACGAGGACGGATCCATCTACGTGCTTGCGGTCACCGCTCCGCTGGACCTCTCAGGCGAGCTCACCTGTGACTGGCGCGACGGGGAGCTCTGGTGACGCCCGCCTGGGATCAGGGTGTGCTTCTATTACAGAAGCATGGCCTCGCAGCTGATCCCTCTTCTTCGCCACGGCGATCGCGCCGCCCTCGGCCGTGAGCTGGCCCCGTGCGTGCGCTTTCACAGTCCAGCGGCCGACTACGAGGGCCGCTCGGACGTCGCGCATCTGCTGTGGCTCATCGCCTCTGTCCTCGATGACCTTCGCCCCGACGCGTGAGCTGACCGAGCCGGGGGGCGTCACAACGTTCATCAGCGCCGAAGTCAAAGCTCAGGCGCTCGACGGCGTGCTCGACGAGCGCGTGGACGAGAGTGGCCGGGTGGCTGAGGCGACGTTGCTGCTGCGCCCGCTGGTCACCCTCCAGGTCGCGATCGAGGCCATGCGAGAAGGCCTCGCGGCCGATCCGCTCCCGAGCCGCCGAACATGAGCGCCGAGCCGATCATCGACGCCTGGGCACAGCTGCCGCGGCGCCCGGACCAGCTCGTGCCCGAGGTTCGGAGGTTGCTCGAGCGCTCGGGCACCGCGGCGGCGCTTGACAGCGGCGTGCAGATCGAAATGACTCTCGCCGCGATGGACGCGGCGGGCATTGAGCGGCTGCTGCTTTGCGCCTGGCATCGTCCCGGGCGCAGCGTCATCTCCAACGACGACGTCGCTGAAGTCGTTGCCCGTCACCCCGACCGCTTCACCGGCGTGGCCGCGGTTGACCTCGAGCGGCCCATGCGCGCACTGGCCGAGCTCGACCGCGCGGTCGGCGAGCTCGGCTTCAAGGCACTCCGCGTCATCCCGTGGCTGTGGAACCGCCCGCCCGACGACCGCCTCTACTACCCGCTGTACGCGCGGTGCGTCGAGCTCGGCATTCCGTTCTGCACGCAGGTGGGCCATACCGGGCCGGCGATGCCGTCCGAGCCAGGTCGCCCCGTGCCGTACCTGGATCGCGTCGCGCTCGACTTCCCCGAGCTGACGATCGTCGCCGGACACATCGGCCATCCGTGGACCGAGGAGATGATCGGCCTGGCCTGGAAGCACGACAACGTCTACATCGACACATCGGCCCACGCCCCTCGTTACTACCCGCCCGCGCTGCTCCGGTTCGCGGCCAGCTACGGCGCGGACAAGGTTCTCTTCGGCACGAACTACCCGCAGCTCCCGCTCGAGCGCTGCGCCCGCGAGGCCGGCGAGCTCCAGCTCCCGGACGGCCCGCGACGGAAGTTCCTCGCTGACAACGCCCGCCGGGTATTCGGGCTCTAGACCGTGGCGCCGGCACCTCCGCGGCCGGGCCGGCCCGTCCGCGGGTCCACCACCGGCCGTCCGATCATGGCGCTGCTCGACCTGCTGGGCCGCCGCTGGGTGCTGAGGATCATCTGGGAGCTCCACCAGGCCGGGCACCATCCATTGACGTTCCGCACGCTGCAGGCCGACTGCGCGGGCATGTCCTCGAGCGTGCTCAGCCGACGCCTGGCAGAGCTCCGAACGGCGCAACTCGTCGAGAAGACGGGCGGCGGATACGCGCTGACCGAGACCGGTGCCGAGCTCGTCGAAAGCCTGCAACCGACGCTCGAGTGGTCGGCGCGGTGGGCTCGAGTGCTCGAGCGCTCGAGGTAGCGAGCCCGGGCCTCGGCACGGTCACGTCTCGACCTCACGCCGGCCCGGCCTGCCTTCTAGAAGCAGCTCGCCCTCGCCATCTTGCGTGGGCGGGAGCGTGCACATCGCACGGCGGGGTTGCCGTAGAACTCCGCGTCATGGCAGCCGAGGCCACGATCGTCGACGCCGGGGGACGCGAGGTGCGCGTGACGAGCCCCGATCGAGTGATCTTCCCGATGACCGAGCGCTCCCCGGCGATCACGAAGCTCGACATCGTCAACTACTACGTCGCCGTCGAGGACGGCATCATGCGAGCGCTCGAGCGGCGGCCGACGACGCTCGAGCGTTGGCCGAAGGGCGTGCACCCGGGCATCGTCCTCTCGACGCGCGAGAAGGGCGGCGGCGACGCCTTCTTTCAGAAGCGCGTCCCACGGGGGGCCCCGGACTACGTGGAGACGGCGCGAATCCAGTTCCCGTCGGGCCGCCACGCGGACGAGATCTGTCCCACGGAGGTGGCCGTCGTCGGCTGGGCGGCCCAGATGGGCACGATCACGTTTCACCCGTGGCCGGTCCGCCTCGACGACGTCGACCACCCGGACGAGCTGCGCATCGACCTGGACCCGCAGCCGGGCACGGACTTCGCCGACGCCGTGAGCGTGGCCGGCGAGGCGCGCATGCTGCTGGAGGAGCTCGGCTACGCGGGCTTCCCGAAGACCTCCGGCGGCCGGGGGGTGCACATCTACGTCCGGATCGAGCCACGCTGGACCTTCACCGACGTCCGCCACGCCGCGATCGCCTTCGGGCGTGAGCTCGAGCGGCGCCTGCCGGGCGAGGTGACGACCAAGTGGTGGAAGGAGGAGCGTGGCGAGCGCATCTTCGTCGACTACAACCAGAACGCGCGCGATCGCACCATCGCCTCGGCCTACAGCGTGCGGCCGAAGGCTGGTGCGCCGGTCTCGGCGCCAGTGACGTGGGACGAGCTTCCCGACATCGCGCCCGAGGACTTCACGGTCGCGACGATGCCTGCGCGCTTCGCCGAGGTGGGCGATCGCCACGCCGCGATCAACGATGCGGCTCACTCACTGCAGCCCCTCCTGGACCGATACGAGAACCACGCCGCCGAGGGACACGAGGACCTGCCCTACCCGCCCGACTATCCGAAGATGCCGGGCGAGCCCAAGCGGGTTCAGCCGTCGCGCGATCGCGACCGACCGCGGTGAGGACCGCGCCCCCCGAGCTCGGGAACGCGCCCCGCTGCCCGGGACGCCTGAGCCGTCACCGGGACTGCGGCAGCACGCGGCCGCGCCGGGCCCGCGGAGCGGAGGGCGGCGGCACGACCGGCCCGATGTCCCCGTCCGGGGCCGCGTCCAGATCGACGATCACCGGCGCGTGATCGCTCGGCCCGCTGCCCTTGCGAGCCTGCCGGTCCACCCATGCCGCCCGGACGCGGTCGGCCACAGTCGCGCCGGCCAGCACCAGATCGATCCGCATGCCGAGGTCCTGATGGAACATCCCCGCGCGGTAATCCCAATAGGTGAACACCCGCTCGTTCGGCCAGCGATCGCGCACGACGTCACGCAGGCCGAGCGCCTGTAGCTGCGCCAGCGCCGCCCGCTCGGGCGGTGTCACGTGGGTCTGGTCGACGTAGGCGTCCGGGTCGAACACATCGGCGTCGGTCGGTGCGATGTTCACGTCGCCGCATACGACCGTCGCCTCCGGGCCCGCCTCAACCGTCTCCCGAAGCGAGTCCAACCAGGCGAGCTTGTAGTGGTAGTGCTCCGATCCCGGCTCGCGGCCGTTTGGCACGTACACCGAGATCACCCGCACTCCCCCACACGTCGCAGACACCACGCGCGCCTCTGGATGCGGGAAGCCCGGCCCGCCGGCGAGTCCTTCCACCACGTCGTCGAGCCCCACCCGCGAGAGGATCGCCCACTCCGTTCCACGCCGCCTCGCCGTGAACCGCGACGGCATAGCCGCGCTGGGCGAGGTCGTCGCCGAGCAGATCGAGGAAGGCGTCGTCGGTGAGCTTGGTCTCCTGGAGGCAGACCACGTCCGGCTTCCGCTCGTCGAGCCACGGCAGCAGCCGCGGCACGCGCTGCTTGGCCGAGTTGACGTTCCAGGTTGCTATTCGCACCGGCGCGACGGTACCGGCGCGGGCCGTCGCGAACTGGGGTCATGCTCAGCACGGAGCTCGCCACTCGTACCTACGATCGCCGTGTGTTCAGCACCGCGGAGCGGGACGACCTTCTTGATCGCCTCATCGCCTCCGCGCGGGATGACGACCGGATCACGGCCGCAGCCGAAGTCGGATCGAGAGCGCGCGACGCCGAGGACGCGTGGTCCGACATCGATCTGGCCCTACGTCTGTCCGACAGCCTCGAGCCCGGCGACGTCGCCGAAGACTGGACCGCGCGGATGTACGAGAGCGCCGGCGCCGTCGACCATCTCGACGTGTGGTCCGGCACCACGCTCTTCCGCGTGTTCCTCCTCAACAGCTCGCTGCAGGTCGACCTTTCCTTCTGGGCATCCGACACGTTCGCCGCGTCGGGCTCGTCGTTCCGTGTGCTCTTCGGCGAGGCCAACGATCCCCAGCCGTCGCGCGCCTCCGCGCCGGGAGCGCTCGTCGGGATGGGATGGCTCTACGCGCTACACGCGCGGTCAAGCATCGGGCGAGGGCGCACCCTGCAGGCGCTCTACATGATCAACGGCGTGCGCGACCAGGTCGTCGCGCTTGCGTGCCTGCGCCACCACCTGCCCGCTCACGAAGGTCGCGGCGTCGACGACCTCCCCGCCAGTCTGCGGCTGCGGATCGCGGAGACCCTCGTGCGTGGCCTGGGCGAAAGCGAGCTGCGTCGGGCCTTCGCCGCGTCGGTGAGTGCCCTTCTCGAGGAGGCGCGGCAGATCGACCCGGATCGCGAGCGACGGCTTCGAGCGGCGGTCCGAGAACTCGCGCGCGTAGGAACGTGAGCGAAGTCGACGGAGAGGGCGGGATTCGAACCCGCGAGAGAGCGTGAGCCCCCTACTCGCTTAGCAGGCGAGTGCCTTCAGCCTCTCGGCCACCTCTCCAGGGCGGCGGATTGTAGGCGTCGAGCGGCGTCGCGCCCGCGCCGGTGAGCCGCCTCGCGGCCCCTTTAGCGACCCGGCGACCACCCGCTCTCGATCCCGTACCCTGGGTTGATGTCGCTCTCCGGCGAGGTGCCCTCGCCCATCCCCCCGACGCCGGCACCTCCGCCGGGTCCTCCCGTGCCGGGCCCCGCCCCCACGCCGGTCCCCGACCCGGGCCCGCCCGACACCCCGCAGCCCGCGCCGCCGGTCGAGCCGCAGCCCGGGGCACCCGACGTGCCCGAGCCCGACCCCCACGGGCCCGAGATCCCCGACTCCCCACCGCAACCCGAGCCCGCGCCGCTTCCGGACGTGGATCCGGGGCCGGCCACCAGCGCGAGCCGGCTCGCCTCCCTGCCACCTTCTCAGCACGCCCGCCACGAGACCGCAAGCCACGCCGCCCGGGCCGCCTAGGCCCGCCCGCGGGAGGAGGACGCTTTCCACGATGGCCACCGAGCAGCACCAGACTCAGGTGAAGATGGACGCGTTGGTCGCCACCGGGGAGGAGAGCGGCTGCATCAACCTGTCCGAGCTGGACGAGCTGGCGGGCGCCCTCGAGCTCGGTGACGATGAGCTCGCCTCCCTCCACGAGCAGCTCGACTCCCGCGGGGTCGAGGTGACCGACGACTGCGGGCGCGCGAGCGTCGAGGCCACCAAGTACCTGAACGGTGATCTGAACACGATCACCACCGACGCCCTTCAGCTCTTCCTGAACGAGATCCGGAAGTTCCCCCTCCTGACGGCGACCGAGGAGGTGGAGCTGGCCAAGCGCATCGAGCGCGGAGACGTGCAGGCCAAGGAGCAGATGATCAACTCGAACCTGCGCCTCGTGGTGTCGATCGCCAAGAAGTATCAGGGCCAGGAGCTCTCGCTGCTCGACCTCATCCAGGAGGGGATCTTCGGGCTCATCCGGGCCGCCGAGAAGTTCGATTGGCGCCGCGGCTACAAGTTCTCCACCTACGCGACGTTCTGGATCCGCCAGGCCATCCAGCGGGGCGTGGCCAACAAGTCGCGGACCATCCGCATCCCGGTGCACATCGGTCAGCGCGAGCGCAAGATCGGGCGCGCGGCGCGCGACCTGTCGGCCAAGCTGGGGCGTGACCCGACGGACGAGGAGATCGCCGTCGCGGCCGAACTGCCGATCGAGGACGTCATGGAGGTGGGCGAAGTGGCGCGCGCCATCACGAGCCTCGACCGCCCCGTGGGCGAGGAGGGCGAGACCTCCTTCGGCGACCTTCTGCCGAGTGACGAGATGGCGCCGGAGGAGGAGGTCAGCCTCTCCCTGCGCGAGGACACCCTGCGGAGCGCCGTGGCCCAGCTTCCGGAGCGCGAGCGCGAGGTGGTGAAGCTGCGCTACGGGATCAACGGTGACGACCCGACTCCGCTGCGCGAGACGGGCCGGCGCCTCGGCCTCTCGCCCGAGCGCGTGCGCCAGCTCGAGGGCACCGCGCTCCAACGTCTCGCGCGCACCCGCGAGATCGAATCCCTGCGGG
>JAABUS010009104.1_pt1 | contig 10599 bp, 12 predicted proteins | sample 5560161 | NCBI WGS metagenome assembly JAABUS01 (sample SAMN10711885, study PRJNA513376) | rock metagenome | isolation source: Antarctica rocks | place: Antarctica: Victoria Land, Trio Nunatak nord | collected 2016-01-04
AAGCAAGGTGGGCTCGAAGCGACTATATTACATGGGAAATTAGATCTGCTAGCGCAGTCGCGAAAGGGGCATGTAGCCACATGGCTCCCATGCGGCTCGGCCGAGCTTCCAGCCTAGCACCATGACACTTTAGGACCTCTTTCTTTCCCTCATCTGTGACTTTCATTGACGTATATATTGATGTGTTTTGCTATCGTTTGAAGCATTTCGGAGGAGAAATAGAGACCCCATAGGCTCGCAGCATCTAAAGGGCTGATATCTGGGGTTATATTGACCCAACTGACGTTTGGAGGTATCTGAATAGGCTCAAATCGATCGCCTATATCAGTGATAGGACGCAGATTAGGACGGTCAGTTCCTAAATCAGTTGAATCAGGTACTACGTCGCAGGAAGGCATTATCGAGGTGGGTCAGAACGATAAGGGGGCTTTGTTGACATTGTTTCTATTTACAAAAAATAACCTTTTGACGGAACCTTACCGAATCTGGTTAGCGTTAACCTTAAAAATTAACCGAATCCTAACAGCGGTTAAAGGGATATCATTCGATAGACGTGACACGTAAAACTATCGACAGGACCAATGGAAATTCCAAGAAAACCACATGCCATGCTCGCCGTGTGCCATTCCATTACCAATCTAGGTTCGATATTTATATACATCGCATATTCAATGATGGCCCTTCTCTACGAAACAGTTTCAACGTTTGAAGACACGTGGATTCAATGTCTTGAAGACTTGGCTCGATATCGTATGGCTATTGAGGATGACGATATTTGTGACCGAGAAGTCTGGAGTGAAGTAGCGCGGTTTTGGTATAGTAAAGCTTCAGACAAGAGCCCCAACGTGGGACGACTCTATCATCATCTTGCCATTCTTGCTCGACCGAACAGCCTGCAGCAGCTGTCATTGTACACAAAATCTTTGACGTGTGTCGCGCCTTTCGAAAGTGCTCGAGGCAGCATCATGACTGTTTTTACGCCAATACTTCACGGTAGGGAATCTACGTATCATCGATCTTCATCTTTGGAGAACGTCTTCATCAAAGCCCATGCGACCCTTTTCTCTGAAAGATCGCTCAGCGAATTCGGCAACGCACTTCAGCAATTGACAGATGGTTTATTGGACAATTACATCGGGAGGGTCACTGCCAAATTCAAGGAACAAGGCGTCTTTGCCGCTGTCATCAACATTGCTGCCCTCTTGGAATACGGGGCTTTGAAAGAACATGACCTTCACAAGTTCCTCGTCCGCCTTGCATTTGAAGAAGTCAATTTTCAAAAAAGGCAGACAACGAACCCTCGGTCAATGCATTCTAGCGCTGAATATCTCGACGTCGATGACGACGTCACACATCACGCTCCATTGACTTCACCTATTCAATCAACGTTTAGCAATCTGACAGTCTTCGAAATCGAATCGTCAGAAGTTATCATATCTCATACCTTCAAGATCACATTTACTACTCTATCAATATCTTTACAGCGCATTGGCGACAAAAATGTGTTTCCTCTCGTACATGTTTCGTTCGTTTTCCTCTGGAGTCTTGTGATTGTTGAGAAAGCTATGAAATACGTGGAACGAGATGTTCCCTGGGGAGACATTGTGCTTTTCTCAATACACTAGCAAGGCCTGAGGTCATGACTCCAAGGGTTTTTTTTTTTTTTTTTTTTTTTTTTCTTACTCGATTCAACACCCACTATGGGCCTATGCGAGACTCTATATAATGTAGCGGGCGCTGCGCTCGCGCAGCTCCCTTTCCGCATCTCAAACCGCTTTTTCCTGTGCCCTATACTATAACTGTTCCCAATGCGAGAACTCTATGGGCCTGTTTCCTCCCTATTCCCCCTCCCTTTCATCTGGCTCGTCGGTAACATCACGGCTTGAAACTGGGTCAGTATGCCCGTCGAGAGTATCATTCGGATGACCGCCGTCGCTGCGCTCGCGGTTCCTAAGAGCTTTCTCAAGTCCGTGGTGTTTTCTCCTCGTTGCATTTCCTTTCGTTCTACCCTCCATTTGGGGCATGTCAATAGAACGTGCTTGACTGACATTCGACCTCTGCCACACTCGCACGCCGCCGTAGCAACCCCGGGTACTCGTCTCTCATGAAGAAACTGATTGAAGCCAATTTTTCCCGTGCGAAGCTGCGTCAGCAGTGCGCTGTGAGGCTTCGTACGACCTCTGTGCAGCCGTAGATGCTGATGTGTCACCTCTGGTGCCAGATATCGAAAATGGGCTGCGTTGGATCCCTCTTTCCAGGCTACCCTCCATGTTTGTCTAGCCTGTTCGTGTATGAGTGCCAGCCGCGCCGCCACCTCGGTGCGCTGACGCTCGATCAGCGGTAGAGGCAATTCGTGGGCTCCGTCGGCCACCTTGTCCGCTGCTTCATTTCCGGGTACTCTTGCGTGCCCTGCCACCCAATGTAACTCCAGCGTGGCTCCATGAGATCGAATGTTCTCATGCGCAGCCTGAACTCGTCGCAGACGTTTCTGATCTTTTGTTGATGTCATGGCCTCCACTGTTTTCAGGGAGGCCTGACTGTCACTGTATACCTTGTATATCTTTCCACGGCATTCGCGATCCGCTGCCACGACATCTGCAAGATGTTCCGCCCCCGCGACCAACCCTTCCAGCTCTCCATGATGGGTGATGGCTAAAGTTGGTCCCCCCAGTCTCTTACCTAGCTCCCAGTTGATTCCCACCGCAGCCGCTGTAACATCACCTCTACTGCCGCTGCCGTCTGAGTAAACTCTTTGCTTCGGCGCGGATGTGTCGAGATTGTGTTGTCTTATTGACATCTTCTTGTTTGCGGCTATAACTACCTTTGGTGGCTCTGACCAGGGGAAGGCTGTGTAGGGATGGCTTCGCTCCATCTTCGTCTGCCCGAGTGTTCCCTCCATCCACTTTCGCTTTAGTTGCAGAGGGGTCTTGCGCAGCTTTGGTTTTCGACCCCTTTTCGGTGTCAGGTCGTTGCGAATCCGATGCACCGCCGTCGCGATCACTTCGCCTGATTTTCGAGAGTTCATGTTTGTTATTGATCTTTGTACCAGCTTACATAGATGAATATCTATCGGCGCCGTGTTTGTTTCTACTTGTAGAGCCTCTGTTGGTGTTGCACGATAGGCGCCGGTAATCTGTCGCAATGCTTTTCCATGTATTGATCTCAGCTTGACGTTCAGACCTTTCCGATGGCCCTTCACCCCCTGTGGCGGAAAACTTGCTTGCGTGCTTCTTTGACCATTGGCTTTCCCTTGCCGCAAAAATGCCTTCGATCCTTCTGCAGTTGAGCTTCGCGTTAGGTGCAGTTATCACCTTTGCAACATCGTCGATGTAGCCCAGATCCGTGACCCCTAAGTCGGCCTTTCATGTTCTTTCATTAAGTCGACATTATAAAACAGGTACAGTATTGGCCGTGCCTGTTTTAGATGTTATGGTGCTTCGGTCGAAAAGAAAGCTGAGTATCCAGTTAGCCATGTTGCCGCCTATCCTTCGTTTCTTGAGGTTGTGTCGTATGCGATATGTTATCGAAGGCTCTATTATGTTCAGTAGCAACACCGTAGCTACCTCCCCTCTTAACCACGCTGCGTGTATGGTTTCCAGCAACATTTGAAGGGCGTGTTCCGTTCCATGTGCCCTGCGACCCCCCATGTGCCTCCTCAGAGGTAGGTTAATCTGTTCCGCCGCCCAGCTTATTCTCGTTGCCATGATCTTTTCCAGTGCCTTTCCGAGGGTGTTCAGTAACGCTATTGGTCTGTATGATTTTGGTTGAGTGTAATCGCCTTTTGCTGGTTTTCGAAGAACCACTGTGATGGATTCTCGAAATAGCTTTTGGATGATGTCCTGTTCAGCATGCATTGTACAGTGAGTGCAGCAGGGGCATAAGCACTGAAAGTGTCAGCTGCCTATTGAATTAGGGTACTGATAGTAGGGTCCTGATAGTCTTTTAGGTCCCTTAAATCAGCCTTCGGGGGCGTTGGGAAGAAGATGTCCTTTAAAGACCTTTGCCTTACCCGCGGGCGAGGTAGTCAAGTCATTTGATCCTTGGTGTGAAGCTCTGGTACGGGAAGAGCGGTTCTTTGCCCACTTTGCTAATTGCCACAGGCCTTTGAGTTTCTTTGTGGCCTCTTCGACTTTGTCCCTGTGTTGAGTCGTGAGTACCTTCTTGTATACCCATTTATTTCTGTTCCTGACCCTTTTGTACTCGTCCCAGTCACTTGAATTTGATGTCTGCGCTTAAGCCTTCTGCACTCCATCTGGATTTCCTTACACTCGTCCGTCCATCCGGATACCGATCTGAGACATCCTCTTGACAATGGCACTGCGGCTTCTTGTAGAGCTATGCTAATGAGAGCCGCTGTGTGATCGATCTCTTTCCTAGACCCTGAAGTGTGCGGTATTGATAGCTCCAAGCGCAGTACCCTTATCAGCAGCTCCTCGTTTATCTTATTCCATACCCTCGCTTGTTTTATTTCATTAGATGCCAAGCTCAGGTCCAGTACTGTACGCACCGGCAGATGATCCGAGTCGTTGTCCATATCGTTTGCTACGTCGTATGCTATTAGGCTGTTTTCCAGGTTCTGAGGCCAGGTCTAATGTTGTTTCGACGAATCTTGCCCTGTACGTAATCGTGCCCGGGGGAAGTAGTAACTGTAAGCTCCCCCACGATTTCTATCAACTCGTCCGCCTCTGCGTGCTGATGATGATAGTCCTCGCCTGCCCACAAAGGGTAGGCGCTATGTTTTCCCCTTCAGCCCTTAATGCGTTCAGTAATTTGCGTGTGCCTCTTATGTTGATGTTTGGTCCTGAGTTGTACACATTGTGAATGTTAATTCTTCAGGTTCTGATATCGCCTGAAGCCTTGAATTTGATGAGCAAAGTGACTGGATCATACTCTCGCCGCAGCTTCCGTTTCCCCTGTGACTTTCGCCTTCGGATATGTAAAGAAGAGTTAATTTGCCGAGTTCCTTAATGATGTGAATGATGTGTGGTTGACGAAAATGCTCTCAGCTCAGTCTACACTTAATCGCATACAAAATCAAAAAATCTCTCAAATTCTTCGCACGTTAATAACGTAACAACGCACAGAGAAAATAAAGTATTTTAAACTCAAAGTTAGATAAGAACATACGAAGTATGAATCTAACTTTCTATCGAAATGAAAATTATAATATCTCGTTGCGTTGCTAAAATGTGAAATTTGAAATTCACGATTTCTGAAATTCACCGACTCATGCACGCATCAACACATATATCGATTTTTTTGATGTTCAGTTTCTTTATATAATTAACAGTTAACTGAGCTTTAGTTGCATGCAATAATCTTTGTGCGTTGTTACGTTATTAACGTGCGAAGAATTTGAGAGATTTTTTGATTTTGTATGTGATTCCCCGCAAAATTGGTGAGAATTAACCCAGCACCTACTTTATGTAGGTGTCCTGCAGGCTGCAGCCAGATGACTGGCTTACGCTACCATAAGGGACAAATAATCCTTGTTAAGAGGCTTTTTGCTAATGTAATGTTCAGCCCACTCTGCAGGAAGGACCTGTAGTCCCATAAGGTACCGTGTCGCGTAGCTAGAACGATATCACGTTCACTAAGTACCTAATAAGTTCAGCTTCGGGCCTGAGTACGGGTCAGGTACGGAGTAGACACGCGTCGGATGGTTTTCCTATCCATTTTCCCTTGTTGTTGCCACGGTCGCATCAAGCCCACAACCAACGCCACGAGCTCGATCCCACGCGACATGAGATCTCTCAGCTCTCCTGATTACTGAGAAGGTTCGTAGCCAGCAGGACGTACACCTGGATTTCGTTGCTGGCCTATCTACCTTGGGTGCTTGGGAGGTGGAAGGTGAAAACTCGACTAGCGGGCCCCAGCCCTACCTACGTCTGATTGCCGAGGAATCTACTTATCAATCGAGCCTGGGGCCACAACTTTCTTGCTTCCTGAAATTGAAAAGAGTCACAAGAGGCAGAAAGCAAGATGCGATGTGCACTCGAGCGTTAAACATTGTTCCGGTACTTGCGATTGTGTATTCTGTGTCTAGATGAATATTGACTGACAACGAACGAGGACTAGAATACAGAGACAGAACCCTATCATCCGCGCACAAGAGCTTGGGCAAGGCGGCAGAAGAACGTCGAGAAGAAGACATACGAGAACGTTAAAGGGAAGACCGTCGAGCCCATACTTGATCAACCTCACCGGCCGGATACAAGGGCATGGACATACGAGAAGAATAAACATTCAGCCAAATTACAGCCTCGACCAAGGCAATCGAATCGGTCGCATCCCGAGTCCAGAGCTACACAGCAAATGCTGAAGAGTGCGAGAACGGGTAAAGAGACAAGGTATAGAATCAATAAGCCAAGTCAGACTCAACAACGACTGTTCAATCGCCCGCAGACAGGGTCTGTAGTCAATCAGAACCCAGTTTCAAGAACAAACTCTGGGAACCCTTTGGTGAGTAGTCAAATCTTCTTTGTACAGCTAGAACTCGATTGACGATTACAGATCTCTGAGATTGATCGTTGGCTAGACCGAATAGAATCAGTGTCGCCCGAATGCACTGATGTTCTGCCTGAGGACGAGGGCGATATGCAAGAAAGCTCAAGCTTCGTGACCACTGAAGAGAATGCGTCAATCGCAAAAGCAAAGAGCTTCAGAGTCACCAAAGTTTCAGCGAGTAAACTTAGATATCGTCGAATCTATCAAGACTCAACGGCCGACAGAAAACTTGAGTATCTTGCGTCTATAATCAAGACAACACTTCCTGAATTATCAAATATGGAAATAGAAGACTTGCAATCCGTCGCACAGATATTCATTGATGAGATAGGAAGTCACCCCAGAGATAACTGCTATTCCCTTATCGACGACTTCTCCTTCAATTTCGACAAAGCCAAATCAAAGATCAATTATTCTTTTATCAATGAGAAATATTTCAATTCTGACTTGAAGCGATGCCTTGCCGGGAATGAGGCTGTTCTTCAGCGAACCATTATGATACATATTATCAATCAGTACTGGTTAGGTGGATTTTTCGATTGGAATAGCAAGGGCTCATGGTCTCAGCCAGAAGACAGTTGTCTACCTTCAAGCAAGATCGATACAATCTCGTCACCGAGGCCAGATCTGGCCATGTTTTTTACGTTGGAATCGTTCACTGGGGAAGCCATTGATGATCCGATCCCCTCTGAACTCGAAAAGTGCATCTCTCCTGACGGAGGGGATCGTTGCTTCCCATTTCTGTTCATGGAAGTCAAAAAAGCAGATGCAGATCTTCAAGACGCTTACACGGCTAACTTACACAGCGCTAGCCAGGCTCTTTACAATATATATATCTGGATGATGCGTTTGAGTCAAGAAGAAAAGTTTTACAACGATGTCCGTGTGTTCTCATTAGTATTCAATGCACACAACTTGAGCGTTCGAGTGCATCGAGCTGAAATGCGAGAGAATGGAACAGTTTTTTTCTTATTCGACGAACTCTTATCTTTGCAGCGATACACGAAGAATCAAGCATGTCTGCTCATCAAGACTATCGTGGCCGAATATGCGGCAAAAGAACTTCATCCTCTTCTCAAAACTGCGTTCAAAGAAGTTACAAAGCAAGAACGTGAACAGGCCATGACACTCTTGACCAAGCGGAAGGCCAATACTCAAAGCAATCCCTCGACAAAGCGCGTCAGACGTCACGACAGTGTATCACATACCGGTCAATCATTTTCGATGAGTGCCTTGAGTACTAGCTAGTCGTCGTATGAGATATGTCACCTAGGCAGACCTGAATACACAAATTTCGAGATGTGTTTGTAACGATTAATGAGGCATGGCACGAGGCATGAAGAATGGCATAATACTTGGCTATCAGGGTCAGGTGTACCTGGGAGAGATGCTTACTAAGATATCAACTCCTATCAATATTATGGGATCTCATGGTTACTCTGCCATTCTTTTCATTGTTCGTTGTCATTTTGGTAGGCATATCAGAGCATTGCTGAAATCTCAACATCACCAGTATTTGGTTTCGGAATTGAACCCAGCAACAGTTGAGATAGGGGCAAAATAGAAGAGAAGAGCGACGGCTGATCATGTGTTACGGACGTGTCAGGATTGGAGAGGATTTCCTAAACGGTAAAGCCCTAATGGTGCATTGCCTACGGCTAAACGACTGCTCAGATCTGGCTCGTCACATTACAAAGCCCTAACACACCCTAACACACTCTAACCGACTTTCCATCACCTTCTACTTCCGTAGGCAACACCTCCTTTGTGTTCCAACACGCTCCCTTTGGGCCTAGCGCAAACTCTGAGCACTACCTACATCAATAGTGTTCCCCGTACCTTCTTTCTTCTGTATTCATAAACTCCTAGTTATAGCTAGCTACCTCTATTGATCAAACATTCCATCCACGGTTTCACAGGTTGAATTTATAGGCACGGTCGGTCCCATCAAGATCGATTCTATGCTCATGAGTCATTATCTAGACTTCTTCAGCGATAAGTCGACTAACGAAAGAAAAGAGTCATTATCTACATGTTCAGCTACCAACTCAGCTACCGACTCGATCGCCTACTCACCAGCCTACTCGCTTCTAAACGTGCTTCAAAAATGCTTCAAAACATTGTCGAGGGAACAGGTGCGGTATAGGGAGCTGTAGAAGCAACAGGGGACACGTGCAATGATCGTACTAGTGAAATGTGTGTGTGTGTGTATGTCCTGCTATCTACATGCCGAAGAGGATCGCCCCCGGCTCTCCTACCGTTGGCCCAGACCCCGGCCTCTGCCCCCTACTAACCTGCTCGAGAAGGGCCACGACAACGTGTATAACAAATCTCCTTCGTATTTTAGGTTCAGGCCCTCAACGTCATTCTGGATCTTGTACCGGCTCGATGTCTTCCATCAGATCGATGTCCCAACTTTCGTAGCTTTGTCACTTCGGTTTTTCTACTTCAAATTTTGTACTTCGAGCCCGAAGCTTGAAGTCTGGCCGCGGCAAGCGAGTCTGATCTCGCTGGAGTCTCGCGCTTCTTCGTAGTGGGGGAGATGAGTGCCGGGTTGATCGATCTCGCTGCGTGATGTCACCGGATTCTCTCGCTAGGGAGGTGATCATTATAGACTCGACTTCAGGCGACTGTTGGCGCGTATTTTCAGCTTGATCAAGCAAATCTGCGCCCATGGCCGACTCTTGTCCTGACCCCCAGCCCGAAGGGAGCATATATTCATCGGTCCTTGAGATCACCCCATCAGTGTCCTGCGCTCTTGACAAGGAGGGCTGAGGCAATTCTGTGCCATTCATTGACGATTCCAAAAGCATCCGGTAATGATCGTGCTCGCATTTCCAACGCTTTAGAGTCACCTCTTTTTCAAGGACTTCTTTTTCAAGGACGGCGTTCTGAGAGACGAGTTCAACGGCAGAAGTAGATGCTTGTTGGTACTGTTGACGGGCGGGAGGTCTTGGGGGCGCAAGTATTCAGCGCACATTGCGGGTAGCGTCACTTTCGCTAAAGGCGGGATCTACCTTCATTTAGTTGTAGCTTGCTGTCTGTAGATTCCCCACCATAATTCAGTATGACTTTCGAGCTTCGCCAACCCAAACAACCTACGCTCTATCTACCTACGCTCTACCTACCTACCTACCTACCTACCCACCTATCTACATCCGCGTCGCCGTCGACCTCATCGTCATGCCTACCGTATGGCAACCCCACCCCAATCTGAACCCTAGCCTCATAATCATCATCCAGCGGGCAATCGATAGGATACCCCCGGCCCATCTAGAATCTTCTGCTGACGGCGAGCTTTTCGACATAGCTATCACGTCAGCAGGCCGACCTTCTAGCCAATCAGCTGTCTACCTTTCATGCCAACGTGACTGTCACACACGAGAAGCTGCAGAAGGTGAATCTTTCTGCGACGCTTTCAAGATCATCTTCTATCAAGAAAGAAGTTTGAGCTGAGCTTCGTCAAAAGAAGAAACATGATAGAGTCAATGCTCGAGCTTTGACTGCAGCGAAAGCAGCTGAGCGAAATGCTAAGCAAAGAAATAAACAAAAGAAGAAGAACAGTGAGACTGTAGCCTCACTGCCATCGGATTCTCTCCCTCCCTTCTCTTTCTCACCCTTCGGTTCATCCTTCATTATGACGTTCAAGCCTCGGGATAGACCGAAAGGTAGTAAAAACCTCACATCGACTACTTCTACTACTACTACAACTTTCAACGAAGCTTCATTCTCTTCCGTCTCATCTGTGATGACTAAAACAATCAATCTGGCCGTGCAGTGAAGGAAACAACTGTATGAGAGCAGAAGTCTCAGCCTAGACGTCGCTCTCGCGATTCTACGTTGAAGATAGTGACTCCGAAGCCAGTGAGGAAGAGATCTAAGCCTAAATTGGTGACGGCAGCAACATTGAATGAAAGGGAGTCTCAACAAAAGAGGCTTATTGAATCGACATTCGTAATAGAATATGTTGAGAAGTGCGATGGCAGGCTTGTTCCTAGCAGCTTATTGCGGTAGCTCTGGATCCAGTCTGGATCCAGTCAGGCTTGTTCCTAGCAGCTCTCTCTAGACTAGCGTCAGGGGTAAAGCCGCGCG
>JAABUS010009106.1_pt1 | contig 10593 bp, 10 predicted proteins | sample 5560161 | NCBI WGS metagenome assembly JAABUS01 (sample SAMN10711885, study PRJNA513376) | rock metagenome | isolation source: Antarctica rocks | place: Antarctica: Victoria Land, Trio Nunatak nord | collected 2016-01-04
ACCAGGGCCAGCGCTACGACCCATGCGACCTGGCGCAGCCCGGGCCGGCGCTCCGAAAGCACCGCCACCGCGATGAGTAGCCAAGGCAGCCCGAAGCGCAGTCCTCCGGTGCTCGGTACGTCGTTGGGGGAGCCGGTCGGTACAAGCGCCAAGCCCACGACGGCGACGCCGGCCGCCGGGATGGCGAGAGTCCTTGCGGCCCCGGCGAGCCGCATCACGCCGTAGGCGAGCGCGTACTGCAGCGCGGTCAGCAGCCCGGCGAGTAGGCCGAGCGCGCCGTAGCCGAGCGGCGCGAAACGGAAGAACGCGGCCAGGAAGTAGAACACCCCGACGCCGTACTGCGAAGAGGCGTCCACCAGCATCGCCCGGCCATGCAGCATGTCGTTGAGCGGCCCTAGCCAGAAGCCTTCGTGGATGCGGCTGTATAGGGCGAAGAACTGAGGGGTCAGTCTTACGCCGTCCTCTGTCATATAGGTCTTCGCGTCCGGCCGGAGGTAGTCGAGGTAGCCGGTGACGTCGGTGATCGTCAGGATCACAAGCCCGATGACCACCACGTCGGTCAGGAGCAGCACTGAGCGCGGGGTCTTCGAGGAGGGCAGACGGAGATGCAGGACGGTCAACGCGGCCGCGACGGCGATCGATGCGGCGACCTGCAGCGGTCGAAGCGGAGTGACCGCCAGGAAAGCGAAGACGCCGGAGTAGGCGAGAACCGCCGCGAGCGCCCATGCGCGGCGAGTGTCGCCGAGCGGCCGGACGTCGATGCCACGTCCCTGGCGCGTTCCATGCGCCGCCAAGGCCAGCGCTGCACCCCAGGCCAGCACGAGAGGGAGCAGGACGACTGAGCTCGAGCCGCCGGCGGAGTGGATCAGCCTCGCGAGGATGACTATGGCGAGTAGGCCGACGGTGGCGCGCGCGGCGAGAGCCGACACGGCGGCCGGGCCGCCCGCGGACTCGACCGCCCGCGTGAGCCACCGGCCGCCGGCGAAGGCGCCCGGCACGAGCACCGCGAGCGTGAGCAGGTACTCGACCCAATCGGTCTTGTTCGTGGATCCGAAGAGGAGGGTGATCGCCGAGGTCTGGACGGCGAAGGCGGCGGCCAGCAGTGAAACGACGAGCACCAAGCCCGCGGGACGAGCCCACGCACGTGACGGATCTCCGGCGGCCGCAACCGGCGCGCCCTGCCGCTCACGGGACTGCACCTGAGTCAAGGCCACCGGCGGATCGTAGTGAGCCATCATGTGCGGCGTGGACCTTGCGAGCGACCCGCTTCTGGTGGACAGGGCCCAGCGAGCGTGCCCGATACGACGTCGAGCACCTTCAGCTGCTCTCCGTGAGGTCGCTGCGCACGTTGCTCGAGCAAGCCGGCTTCCAGGCGGTCGAGATCCGACGCTTTCGCAGTCGCTACCCCCTGCGCTATTGGCTGCGCCTCGCGCCGCTGGGACGACGGGCGACACTCCGCCTGGTCGCCGGACTCAATCGCGCCGGCCTCGGTGCGGTTCCTGTGACGCTGCCCGCGGGCAACCTCGCCGCCGTGAACGCGGGCCGTGCGGCCGACCGCCGCCAGCTCGTGGGTATAGGTCCCGTCCCCGCACCCGACGTCGATCACACCTCGTCCTTCGAACGCTGTGGCAGCGAGCACCGCGCGGGTCATGCGGGCGTTCGCGAGCCGTGAGCTCAGCCGGTTGCCGCCCGTGTACAGTAGCGCCCGCGCCGCGCGATGTCGCGCTCGAAGGGCCGCGCCTCGCTTTCGGGTCCAGCCTCGCTCACCTCCTCGCCTCGCTCAGGGAATCGGCCTCGCGCAGCCCGTAACGCTCGGCGAACGACGGATCCGAGCCAAGCCAGCCTGCCATCCGCAGAAGGCCGTCCTCGAGCGCGACCTCCGCGCGCCAACCCAGGTCCTCGCGGATGCGGCCGGGATCCGCCACCCACGTTGCGGTGTCGTGGGCCCGCTCGGGCGCCGAGCCCCACGCCGGTCGCGCCTGGACGCCGAACGCGCGCCTCACGAGCTCCACGATCTCGCGTAGCGTCGACTGGCGACCGCTTCCCACGTTGTAGATCGCTCCCCCCGGTGCCTTCTCGGCCGCCACCAGGAACGCCTCCACTGCGTCCTGCGCCGCGACGAAGTCGTGCGCGATCGCGGGGCTGGCCAGCGGCGGCAGCTCGCCCCGAAGCGCACGGGCGACCAATCGGGGAAAGAGGCGCCGCGGATCCTCGAAAGGGCCGTAGACCGAATAGAGGCGAAGGGTGGATATGCGCATCCCGCCCTCCTGGCTTGCTTGCCGGCAGTACAGGGTCGCCGCGGCCTTCGCCACCCCATAGGGGCTGGGCGGGGCCAGCAGCTCGTCCTCCGCGGGAGCGTGGTCTTTGGGACCGTACTCGGAGGAGGAGCCGGCGTGCACCAGGGCTTCACAGCCGACGGCGCGGCACGCTTCCACGAGGTGGACGGTGCCGAGCACGTTGATCGCGAAGATCCGCCGCGCGTTCGTCTGCCACGAGTAGGCGCCGTGGGCGGCGGCGTGGAAGGCCCACTCCGGGCGCGCCTCGCCGACCAAGCGCTCGACCGCGCCAGGGTCGGCGACGTCGAGCGGGCGGACCTCGAGGCGATCGAGCCCTTCGCTCGGCGCCTCGAGGCGCCAGCAGTCGGCGCCGGGCCGGACGGCGGCCGTGACCCGGTGCCCGTCGGCGCTCAGCCGGCGGACGAGGTTCGCGCCGACGAACCCGCCGGCGCCCGTGACGAGGACGCGCTTCACGAGGCGGGCCCGAATCGCGCCTCGGCGAGCTCGACCGAGCGCTGCCCGGGCTCCTCGCGCTGTGACGGCGCGTTGAGCACCTCGTCGACCAGGTAGGCCGGGCGACCCTTGATCTCTTCGAACATCTGTGCGAGGTAGGACCCGATCGACGCTGGCGCGCGGGATTCGAGGTCGTCTACGGCGAGCGGGTGGACCGCGAGGGCAGGCGCCTCATGCGCTTGGCCTACAAGGGCTTCTACCGTCTGCTGCGGCGCGTCTCCCGGGGGGTCCTGGAGGTCGCCGTCGAGCAGGACTACTGCGTCGCCGGTGGCGAGCCGCATCCCGCTCGTGAACGCGCTTTGCGAACCGAACGCTCGGCTATGGATGATGACGACGACGACGAGAAGCTCGTGCATCTTCGGGATCGCCTGCCCGTCGCGGTAGCAGGCGATCACGGCGCTGAGCCGGCGGACTGCCGGCGCACCACCGGCGCTCATCGCCGCTCGAGCGCCGAGAGCGCTGCGTCGGCCACCGATCGCGGGTCGAGGCCGTGGCGAACGCGCAGGTACCCCGAGCTGCCAGTCTCACCTCGCGGAACCGTGGTGACGCCCTGCCGGATCACCCGGCAGGCGAGCCCCCGCTCCGCTACGATCTCGCTCGCCAGCGACCCGACGCCCCCGGTCACGTAGTGCGCCTCGAGCGCGGTGGCGAGGGGGACGCGGTCGAGGAGCTCGGCCAGGTCCTCGAGCGGGGCAGGGGCGAGCGAGGCAACCACGGCCACCGTGGCTCCTACTCCATCACCCTCCAGCAGGCGAGCGGCCTGCACCGCCTCGGAGGCCATGGCGCCGTAGGCCAGGATCGCGAGGTCGTCCCCTTCCCCGATCAGCTCGGCGCGGCCTAGCCGGAAGCGGCCCTCCAGGCCCGGCACCGCGTCGCCGGCCTTGCCGAGCTTGAGGTAGGCCGGGCCCGGCATGTCGGTCAGGGCTCGCACGGCCGCTCGCGTCTGGGCGGGGTCGGCGGGCGCGATCACCGCGAGGCCGGGCTGCAGGCGCATGAGCCCGATGTCCTCCAGGGGATAGTGCGTCACTCCGTTGGAGCCGTAGTCGAACCCGTCGCCCACCCCGACCACCCGCACCGGAAGCTCATGCAGCACGGGGCCGTTGCGTATGAACTCATACGGTCGCATCGAGGCGAAGGTCGCGATCGAGTAGACAAACGGCTTGAACCCGAAGGAGGCCAGGCCCGTCGCCATGCCCACCATGTTCTGCTCGGCCACTCCGACGTTGAAGAAGCGCTCGGGGTGGCGCTCGGCGAAGGGCTCGAGGACCGTGTAGCCCAGGTCGCCGGTCAGCAGGACCACCGACTCGTCACCGTCCGCCAGCTCGAGCAGGGCCTCGACGAAGGCGCGTCTCACGGGCCCGCTTTCACCTCGCCGCCGGCGACCTCGCACTCGCCCAGTGCGCGGTGATACTGATCCTCGGACATCGGCCAGTAGTGCCAATGCACCTGGCTCTCCATGTAGGAGACACCCTTGCCGAAGGTGGTGCGCGCGACCAGCACGCGCGGGCGCCCGTCGCCCTGCGCCTCATCCAGCTCCCGGGCCACGCCGTCCGGGTCGTGGCCGTCGACCTCACGCGCATCCCAGGCGAACGCGCTCCAGCGCTCCACCAGGGGCTCGAGGTCGAGGACCTCGCTCGTGCGGCCCAGCGCCTGCTGCCCGTTTGCGTCCACGATCGCGACGAGGTTGGCGAGGCGGTGGTGAGCGGCGAACATGACCGCCTCCCATACCGAGCCCTCGTTGCACTCAGCGTCGCTGAGGAGCACGAATACGCGGCTACTCGACCTGCGGAGCCGCGCCGCAAGCGCGATGCCGACCCCGATGGACAGACCGTGGCCGAGCGAGCCGGTGGAGAACTCAACGGGTCCCAGCGCGTGCTCCGGGTGTCCGCCCAGGGCCGTGCCGTCGGTGCCATAAGCTTCGAGCTGGGAATCGTCGAGCTCTCCTGCCTCGCGAAGCGCTGCGTACAGAGCCAGGGCGGCATGCCCCTTGGAGAGGATGAAGCGATCACGGTCACCATCGGCTTGGCCTGAGACACGCAGGGCCCGCCCGTAGAGCGCGGCCATGAGGTCGGCGATGGAGAGCGAGGACCCGATGTGGCCGACCCCGGCTCGCCATGACCGCTCAAGGATCGTCCGGCGGATGTTCGCGCTCATCCTTGAGAGGTCACTCTGCATCTGCCGCGAGAGTCTACGGACGTGACCCGCAGGTATCGGCCTGCATGAGGCGTTGACCGCCGGGCGCCGGGGAGGTAGCGTGAGATCCGCGCCGCGCCGCGCCGCGCGACTACCGCGACGGCGAGGGAGGCACGTGAGCGCAGCTGAGAAGAGCAGGACCATGACGCGATGCCGCGCCTGCGGGGCGACTGAGCTCGCCGCGCACCTTCACGTGCGTCCGAGCGCCGCGACGGACCTCATCCCGACCACCGACCGCTACGGCGCCGCCCTATCCGACATCGTGCGCTGCCGCTCGTGCGGCCACATGCAGCTCGACCGCTTTCCGTCCGCGGAAGAGCTCATGGCCGCCTACGCCGAGGCCGAGTCGTCTGACTACGTCAAAGAGGAGGAGGGCCAGCGGGCGACCGCGCGCGTCGCGCTGGAGCGAATGGAGCGCCAGGTCGAGCGCGGCCGCCTCCTGGACCTCGGATGCTGGGTGGGCTTCCTGCTCGCCGACGCGCGCTCACGCGGGTGGGAGGTGACGGGCGTCGAGCCCAGCAGCTTTGCCGCCACTTGGGCGAGGGAGAAGCTCGACCTCGACGTACACCAGGAGGATCTGATGACCGCCGCGCTGCCTTCGGCCTGCTTCGACGCGGTGGTCATGGGTGACGTCATCGAGCACCTGCCCGACCCCGACCGTGGGCTCGAGCGCATCGCGAACCTCCTCACGCCCGAGGGCATCGTCTACCTGACTCTGCCCGACGCCGGCAGCCGCGTCGCACGAACTCTCGGCTCGCGATGGTGGTCGGTGCTGCCCACCCATGTGCAGTACTTCACGCGTGAGAGCATCGTCGTGCTGCTGCGACGCTGTGGTTACCGGCCCCTGTGGATCGGCACGGCGCCGAAGGCGTTCACGGTCGACTACTACCTGGAGCGGCTGGAGGGCTACTCGGCGCCCGTCGCGGCCGCCGCCCGAGGCGCTGCCCGCACCGCCGGGATCGCCCAACGGCTGTTCGCTCCCGACTTCCGCGATCGGATGGCGGTCATCGCCCGCCGCCCGCTCGCCTGAGCCGCGCGTAGGGGTTCGTCGGCCGGCCAGACGCGCGCTGGCGCTGGGCCCCCCTGCCATCATGTCGCCACCGTGCGCGACCGCCTGACGCTCACGCCGCGCGCCTACCGCCGCGTCGCCTATGTAGCCCTTGCCTCGCTGGGGCTCATCGTGCTGACCGGCGCGGGGGTCCGCCTGACGGGCTCGGGGCTGGGCTGCCCGAACTGGCCCAAGTGCGGCGGCGGCTACGTCGCTCCGCTCGAGACCCATGCGGTGATCGAGTACGGCAACCGTCTGCTTTCCGGCCTGGTCGGGCTCGTCGTGATGGCCGCCGGCGTCCTTGCCTGGCGCCGGCGCCCGTTTCGCCGTGACCTTGCCGTGCTCGGCGTCCTGCCGGCGCTCGGCGTGCTCGGACAGGGCGTGCTCGGCGGCCTCACTGTGCAGTTCGGGCTCAAGCCCGGCTTCGTCATGGCGCACTTCGGCCTCTCGATGCTCCTCTTGGTCGCCGCCTTCGCTCTCGCCTGGCGGGCGACCTACGAACGGGGTGAGCGCCCGCGGGCGACCGACGCGGTGTCGGTGTGGGCGGTGCGCGCCCTGATGGCCTTCGGCGCGGTGGTGATCTTCGTCGGCACGGTCGCGACTGCGGCGGGGCCGCACGCGGGCGGCTCGGGAACCGACGACGTCGTGGATCGGTTGATGTTCAAGGGCACTGAGACGCTCCAGTGGACGATCCGCTACCACGCGCGCCTGGCGGCGGCGCTCGGGGTGGCGGCGGTCGCGGTGTGGCTCGTCCTGCGGGCGCGCCACGCCGACCGGCAGGCGCGCCGCGCGGTGACTATCCTCGCCGTCTCACTGGCGGCGCAGGGAGTGACCGGCACGATCCAGTACCACCTCCTCAATCTCCCGCCCGAGGTCGTGTGGGTCCACGTGGTCGGCGCCTCGGCGGCCTGGGTCTCGCTGCTGTGGGCGGTCGCCGCGGCGGGACGGCTGCGCACCAGCCCCTCCGCCGTGGGTGCGGGCGAGGAGACGACCGGCTCCGAATCCCGATGGCCCGGCCCGGGCGTCGCCCCGAGCGCGGACGTCGCCTACGGGCGAGAGCTTGTGGGTTCGCCCAGCGACAGCGGTGGTCGGTCGCGGCCAGGGCAGTAGAGCTCTGCGGCTCGCGCCGGTCTGTCGAGGTCGCTCCGGCAATCGGAGGACCCACAGCCGGTGGAGGTACCCTACCGCCGTGACCACGACCGGCTTACTCGGGGAGCTGCAGACTCGTAGCTGCCCTGTTTGCGGGTCGACCGAAGACAGCGATATCTACGCCGCCGAGCGGGTCGACTGGGCGTCTCTCGACCAGTACGCCTTCGCGTCGCGGAAGCGGCCCGAGCACATGCGCCTCCGGCTTGTGCGCTGCCCGGTCTGCGACCTCGTCTACGCGAGCCCGGTGCCTTCGCCGGGAGCGCTGGCCCAGGCATACGATGCGGCAGCCTTCGACAGCGGCGTAGAGGCGCGCTTCGCGGCGCGCACCTACATCGAGGCGCTGCGGCCGATCTTGGAGACCCTCCCCGACCGCGTTGGTGCGCTTGACATCGGCACCGGCGATGGGGCCTTCCTGGGGGAGTTGCTCGATGCTGGCTTCTCCTCCGTGGGCGGGGTCGAGCCATCGGCCGCGCCTATAGCCGGCGCCGAGGCCCGCGTCGCGGGACTCATCGAGCATGAGGTCTTTCATCCGACGATGCGCCCGGCCGGGAGCCTGCGCCTCCTGACATGCTTCCAGACGATCGAGCACGTTTCCGATCCGGCCGTCCTCGTGCGTGACGCCGTCGCGCTGCTCAAGCCGGGCGGCGTCCTCGCGATCGTTTGCCACGATCGCCGTGCGCCCCTGAACCGACTACTTGGCCTACGCTCCCCGATCATCGACATCGAGCATCAGCAGCTGTTCTCACCGATCAGCGTCCACCAGCTTCTCGCGGGGGCGGGCCTGGTCGATGTAGGTCAGCGCGCGCTCCGCAACAGGTACCCGATGCGCTACTGGGTCCGCCTGCTGCCCTTGCCTCGACGCGCAGGTGAGCTGGTCGGGCGTGCCCTCGAGCGTGCCGGGTTCGCTGATCGGGCGGTCACGGTTCCGGTGGGCAACCTGCTGGCCTGGGGCAGGCGAGCTCCTGACCCTCGGTAGGGAGAACTTCGCGCTCCGAGCCACGGAGCGATGGCGACCACCGACGTTCCGCCCGTCGCGCACCCGCAAGGACCGTCTCGTGGCCGGCGCCCGACGTACGCTGGACCTCCAGGCGGCGTCCATCTGGAAGGACCTTCAGATCCTGCTGGCAGATTCCCACGGTGACGTGCTGGACGTTGGTTCGGGCGCTCAGCCTTACAGGCCCCTTCTGCCCGCCGACGCGCGGTACAGAGCGATCGATGACGCCGCGGCGGGCAAGGACTTCGGCTACGCCATGCCCGACACGGAGTACTTCGAGGGTGACCGTTGGCCGGTCCTCGACGGCTCGGCAGACGTGGTACTGACAACTGAGACACTCGAGCACGTGCTCGAGCCGGCGGTCTTCCTGGCGGAAGCTCGTCGTGTACTCCGCGATGGAGGCCGCATCATCCTCACCGTTCCATTCTCCGCGCGATGGCACTACGTACCGCACGATTACTGGCGCTACACCCCCTCCAGCCTTCGGATCCTGTTGGAGCGCGCCGGCTTCGACGACGTCGTGGTCTACGCTCGCGGCAACGCAGCGACGGTCGCGTGCGCCAAGGTAATGGCCCTGGCGCTGCCGGCGCTGTTCCCGCCCCAGGGTGGCCTGGGATGGGGCCGAGTGGCGGCGGCGCTCGCCCTGCCGTTCGTCGGCGTCCTGGCGCTCACGGCCCAGGCCACGCTACGTGCCGGGGGCGGCGAGGACTGCTTGGGTTGGACTGCGACGGCGCACGCGGCATGACCGCGGGGGCGCCGATGCCGCGGTCCGCATCACCCAGGCTCCGGTCGCCGGCTCGCCTCGGCGCTCGCGCTGATCCGCGGCAACTCCTCCTGTCCGCGCGCGAGGACGCTCGCAGGGAGCGGCGCGCCCTCGGGCGCGTTGAGTACGGAGTCCACGATATATGCCGGCCTCCCCTTTACCTCTTCGTACATGTGCGAGATGTAAGAGCCGATGATCGCCAGGCAGAGCGTCTGGATGCCCCCGATGAAGAGGATCAGGATGATGAGGGTCGCGAAGCCCTTGGGCGCGGTATCCGGCGCAACGACCTTCAAGATGACTTCGAGCACCAGCCCCAGGGCGCTGACCCCGACGATCGCGGTCGCGAGGCCGGTGATGAAGTCAAGCGGCGCGTAGGAGAAGGACACGATCGCGCGCCGCGCCCAACCGAGGTTCTTGCGAAAGTTGTTGGTGGTGACGCCGAACATCCGCTCGGGCCGGATGTAGGGGACGCCGGCCTGCTTGAAGCCCACCCACGCCCGGAGGCCGCGCACGAAGCGGTGCTTCTCAGGCATGGCCTTCAGCGCCTCGACCACCCGGCGGTCGATGAGGGAGAAATCGCCCGCGTTCAGCGGGACACTTACGTACGCGGTGCGCTGGAAGACGCGATAGAAGCCCTTGTACAGAAGCCGCATCAGCGGCGGCGCCTCGCGCCCGACGCGCTCGCCGTAGACGACGTCGTAACCCTCCTTCCACTTCGCGACAAACTCCTCGATCAGCTCGGGTGGATCCTGCAAGTCACCGTCCAGCAGGACGCACGCGTCACCGGTGGCGATCGCCATGCCGCTGGTGAATGCCGACTGCGACCCGAAGTTCCGGGCGTGGTTGACGACGACGACGTTCGGGTCGTTGGCAGCGAGTGTGGCGAGCACCTCGCGTGCGTCGTCGGGCGACCCGTCGTTGACGAAGATGATCTCGTAGTCGCAGCCGATGCGCTCGAACGTCTCGACGAGCCGCCGGTGCATGTGAGGGACAGCCTCGGCATCCCGGTAGCAAGCGATGATTGGTGAAAGCTTCATGGGCCCCAGGACGCTGCGGGCTGCCGGCGCCCGACCGGCGTCTAGGTTACTTCCCGCGGATAAAAGGACCGGCGTCTAGGCTACTTCCCGCGGATAAAGGCTGAGTAGCTGTCGGGCGGGCGGGTCGCTCGCCTGGAACGCAATCCTGGCCCCAACCGCTCACATTCGCTACGGGCGAGACCTCGCGGGCGCCCCGCAGCGACGTTGGATCCGTCCTCGAGTCGGAAGCAGGGTCGCGGATCCGTGCGGCTGGCCGCCCGACGGACGATGAACAGGTCGCGCGGTCGGAGGGGTACCTGGGCGATAGGCAGGGGGCCTTCCGGATTGAGGAAGAAGACGTTCGTGGAGCCGGGGTCGACGTCTACAGCCGCACTCGGTCCCCTCGCCCTTGCCGGAGGCGATCCATGACCCCCTTGTCGTGCGGTCGCTCACGCGCACCCGGCGAGGGCGGCGCAACATCCTGTGGCTACTCTCGTTATCGCTCGCGATGAATGATCGATACGACACCCTGGTGGTCGGTGCCGGCTTTGCCGGTGCGATCATGGCTGAGCGGTTGGCCTCGCAGCTTCACCAGCGCGTGCTGGTGGTCGATCGTCGCGACCACATTGCCGGCAACGCTC
>JAABUS010009107.1_pt1 | contig 10593 bp, 10 predicted proteins | sample 5560161 | NCBI WGS metagenome assembly JAABUS01 (sample SAMN10711885, study PRJNA513376) | rock metagenome | isolation source: Antarctica rocks | place: Antarctica: Victoria Land, Trio Nunatak nord | collected 2016-01-04
ATCGCAAGTTACAACGAGGACGCACGCCCATTCCACTGGACCAAAAGCAAAGTCCACCAAAAACGGCTCAAGCCCTGTTTCGCCGTTCATTGATTCTGGATACTAGGTGGCCTTCCCGTTCAGCTGGTCATACGTCCGGATGAGCTGGCTGTCGTCTGCCTTGCCGTGACCCTGGCCCGACGCCGCCAGGAAAAGCTGATGCGCCGCCGCGGCCAGCGGCAGCGCCGCCTTGGCGTCGCGCCCGGCCTCCATGACGATGCCCAGATCCTTCACGAAGATGTCCACGGCGCTGCGCACCTCGGGATCGTCCTGCAGCATGCGTGGCCCGCGGTCCCGCAGCATCCAGCTCGACGCAGCCGAGCCGCTCACGATGTCCAGCATGATCGCCGTGTCGATGCCGAGCTTGCCGGCCAGCGCCAGGGCCTCGGCGGCGGCGGCGATGTGCACGCCGGCCAGCAACTGGTTTACCGTTTTGACCACAGCACCCTGTCCCGGCTGCTCGCCGACATGCACGACCTTGCCGCCCATCGCGTCGAGCACCGGGCGCACCGCGGCAAAGCTGGCGGCGGGCGCCGCGGCCATGATGGTCAGCGACGCGGCCACCGCTCCCGTGACCCCGCCCGAGACCGGCGCGTCGATCAGGCGGCGGCCCATTGCCTCCACCCGCGTTGCCATGGCCGCGACCGACTGCGGCGGGCAGGTCGCCATGACGATGACGGACGCGCCTTCGGGAAGCGCCCCGGCCGCGCCCGCCTCGAACAGCACGGCCTCCGCCTGGGCGGCGTTGACCACCATCAGCACGAGCGTGTCGGCGCCCACGGCCGCCGCTGCCGCCGAGGCGACGCCGATGCCGCCGGCCTGCCCCAGCGCCGCGAGCGCCGCCGGGTTGAGGTCGAAGCCCTGCACGGTGTAGCCGGCGCGGATCAGGTTCAGCGCCATCGGCAGTCCCATGGCGCCCAGGCCGACGAAGCCGAGCGTGCCGGCGGTGTTGGCGCCGCTCATGCCAGCCACCGCTTCACGGAATCCACCATCGCATTTGTCGAGATGCCGTAGCGGTCGTGCAGCGTCGGCAGCGCCCCGGCGGCCAGGAACTCGTCGGGCAGGGCGATCTGTTTGAAAGCCGGGAACACGCCCGAGCGCATCAGCAGGCTGGCGACCGCCTCGCCTAAGCCGCCGACGACGGAATGGTTCTCCGCCACGACCATCAGACGGCCGGGCTTCGCGGCCTCGCGCAGGATGGCCGCCTCGTCCAACGGCTTGATGGTGGGACTGTGCAGCACGGCGGCCTCGATATGGTCGGCCCGCAACGCCTTCGCCGCCTCCAGCGCGCGCACCGTCATGAAGCCGGAGGCGATGATCAGCACGTCTGCGCCGTCGCGCAGCAGCGCCGCGCGGCCGAGCACGAAACGGTAGTCGTACTCGTCCAGCACCACCGGCACGTTGCCGCGCAGCAGCCGCATATAGACCGGCCCGGGATGGTCGGCGATCGCCGGGACCGCGCCCTCGATGTCCACCGCGTCGCAGGGATCGACGATGACCATGTTCGGCAGGCCGCGGAAGATCGCCACGTCCTCGGTCGCCTGGTGGCTCGGGCCGTAGCCGCTGGTCAGGCCCGGCAGGCCGCAGACGATCTTGACCGGCAGGTTCGCCTCGGCGATCGCCATGCAGATGAAGTCGTAGGCCCGGCGCGCGGCGAACACGGCGTACGTCGTGGCGAACGGCAGGAAGCCCTCGCGCGCCATCCCGGCGGCGGCGCTCATCAGGAGCTGCTCGGCCATGCCCATCTGGTAGAACCGGTCCGGGAAGGCCTGCGCGAAGATATGCAGGTCGGTGTACTTGGCGAGGTCGGCGGTCAGGCCGACGATCTCGGGCCGGGTCCGGGCGAGCTTCGCCAGAGCGTGGCCGAACGGCGCCGGGCGGGTGCGCTGCCCTTCCGCCGCCAGCGACGCGATCATCGCCGAGGTGGTGGGGCGGGGCCTGGCGGGCGCCGGGTCAGGCCGCTCGGTCGGTGGCACGGCTTGGGTCATGCGGTCCTCCCTGCATCGAGCGCGTCCAGCGCCTTGGTCCACTCGTCGGCATCGACGCGGATGAAATGCGCCTTCTCCCGCGTCTCCAGGAACGGCACGCCGTGTCCCATCAAGGTATCGCAGATCAGCACGCGCGGCTTCGGCTCGCTCAGCGACCGGACCGTGTCGAACGCGGCGGCCAGGGCCGGAATGTCGTTGCCGTCCACCCGCTGCGCGTGCCAGCCGAACGCCTCCCACCGGGCCGCCAGCGGCTCGAACCCGAGGACGCCAGCGGACGCGCCGTCCGCCTGCTGGTTGTTCACGTCCACCAACGCGATCAGGTTGTCCAGCTTCCAGTGCGCGGCGCTCATTGCCGCCTCCCAGGTGGAGCCTTCGTTCAGCTCGCCGTCCGACAGCAGGTTATAGACGAAGGCGTCCGACGCCTTGCGCTTCAGCCCGAGGCACATGCCCACGGCGATGCCGAGGCCCTGGCCCAGCGACCCGCCGCTGATCTCCATGCCGGGCGTGTGCGACGCCATGCCGGACATCGGCAGCCGGCTGCCGTCGGCGCCGTAGTTCTCCAGCTCGTCCTCCGGGAGGATGCCGGCCTCGATCAGCGCCGCGTACAACGCGATAGCGTAGTGGCCGACCGACAGCAGGAAGCGGTCTCGCCCGTCCCACGCCGGGTCATCGGCCCGAATATGCAAAGCGTGGAAGTAGGCGACCGCCAGCACGTCGGCGACCCCGAGCGCTTGGCCGACATAGCCTTGGCCCTGCACCTCACCCATGCGCAGCGCATTGCGGCGGATGCGGTAGGCCCGTTCGGCCAAGGACGTGTTGAACCGTGTCGCGTCAGTCATCTCGCTTACCCCCCGCTCACCCATGGATCAGCATGCCGCCATTGACGTCGATGGCCGTGCCGGTGAGGTATGCCGACAGGTCGGATGCCAGGAACAGGCAGACGCCCGCCACGTCCGCCGCGTCGCCCAGGCGGTTGAGCGGGATGCCCTTCAGGATCTCCGCGCGCATCGCCTCGGTCAGCTTGCCGGTCGTGATGTCGGTCTGGATCAGGCCCGGCGTGACCGCGTTCACCCGGATGCCGTCCGGCCCGAACTCGCGTGCCATCGCCTTGGCCAGGCCCAGCACGCCGGCCTTGGCCGCCGAGTAGTGCGGGCCGCCGAAGATGCCGCCACCGCGCTGTGCCGAGACCGACGACATGCACACAATCGAGCCGGCGCGCCGCTGCTGCATCGACGGGATGAAGGCCTGGCTGAGATACAGCGTGCCGCGCAGGCTGACGTCCAGCACGGCGTCGTAATCCCCCGGCGCGACGTCCAGGAACTTGATCGGCTGGGTAATGCCGGCGTTGTTGACCAGGATATCGGCCTTATCGAAGGCGGCCAGCACCTCCGTTGCGGCAGCGTAGCACGCATCCTTGTCGGTCACGTCGCATGCCAGGCCGGTATGCCCCTCGCCCGGCAGCGATGCGGCGGCCTCCGATGCGGCGGAGCGGTCCAGGTCCAGGATGGCGACGCGGGCGCCGTGCTCGGCAAACAGGCGGGCGGTGGCGCGGCCGATGCCACGCTTGCTGGCTGCGCCGGAGATCACGGCGGTCTTGTTGGTAAGCAGCATGTCGCGTTCCCTGCCTTTGGCAAGAAGTGTCGGCCAAAGGCGAGGCGCTGACAAACGCAAACTGGGTGACGCAGAACGTGGTGCCGACGCTCAGGATTGAACTGAGGACCTGCTGATTACGAATCAGCTGCTCTACCACTGAGCTACGTCGGCCGCCTGGCGCGGGGTATAGCCGGGTGGGCTAGTCGCCGCAACTGGCCCAGGCCGCGTGGGGTGCCGGGCGCCGGCCGTATGTGTTATGCAACAACCCTGCGCCGCGCCATCGCATCCGATTCCGGAACGCGGGGCGCGGCCTCAAGTTTTGGTCCGAAGATGTCCGATACTGCGCTTCATGCCCTGGCCGGCCCAGACGCCGCGATGCGGGAATGCCCGGAGTGCGGGCTGTTCCAGGCCGTGCCCGCCATGCGGCCCGGCCAGGTGGCGGAATGCACCCGGTGCGGCGCCCTGCTGCGGCGGCGGCGCCGCGATGCGCTCGGCACGACGCTCGCGTTCAGCATCACCGGGCTGCTGCTCTTCGCGGTCGCGACGACCACCCCGCTGCTCGGGCTGCGCCTGGCCGGCCAGCAGCGGGACACCACCCTGACCTCACTGCCCGGCGCCTTTGAGAATCAGGGGATCTGGCAACTGGCCGTTGTCGTCCTGGCCACCACGCTGCTGGCGCCCCTGCTGAAGCTGGGGTTGACCGTCGGCGTGCTGATCGGGCTACGGATCGAGGCCGCGCCGTCCACCCTCGCCGTCATGGAGCGCTGGCGCAAGCGCCTCACGCCCTGGGCCATGATCGAGGTTTTCCTGCTCGGCACGTTCGTCGCCTACACCCGTCTGGCAGCGCTGGCGGAGGTGCAGGTGGGGGTGGCGCTCTATGCGCTGGGCGGGTTGATGCTCGCGATCGTGGCGACGGACGCCTGGCTCGACGAGCATGCGCTATGGGAGGCGATCGGGCGGCGGCGGCGCACGCCGGCTCCCATGGGTAGCGGCGAGTTGATCGGCTGCGACAGTTGCGGCCGGGTGAGCCGGGCGCCGCCGGGCGCCCGCTGCCCACGCTGCAACGCGCCGCTGCGCGTCCGCAAGCCCGACAGCCTTGCGCGAAGCTGGGCGCTGCTGCTTGCGGCGGCGGCGCTCTATATTCCGGCCAACCTCTATCCCGTGATGACCGTCATCCGGTTCGGCCGCGGGCAGCCCAGCACCATTCTTGGCGGGGTGCAGGAGCTGATCGAGTACCGCATGTGGCCGCTCGCCCTGCTGGTGTTCGGGGCCAGCGTCTTGGTACCGGTGCTGAAGCTGCTGAGCCTGGCGGTCCTGCTGATCTCGACCCAGCGGCACGCGGCCGGGCGCCTGCGGGACCGCACGCGGCTGTATCGCATCGTCGATGTGATCGGACGCTGGTCGATGATCGACGTGTTCATGCTGTCCATCCTTGTGGCGCTGGTGCGGATGGGCCTGCTGGCCTCGGTCATCCCGGGGCTGGGCGGGGTGTGCTTTGCCGGCGTCGTGATCCTCACGATGCTCGCCGCTTTCAGCTTCGACCCGCGCCTGATGTGGGACGCGGCTGGTCAAACCGGATGCGATGCAGCAGAGGTTGAGGCATGAACGACGTGACGCCTCCAAATGAGCCTAGAGCTCCAGCCAAGCCTGCGGCCACGGTCCGGCGCAGCCGCATGTCGCTGATCTGGCTGATCCCGCTGGTCGCCGCCGTCATCGCCGCCTGGCTCGGCTACCGCACCGTGTCGCAGCAGGGCAGCGTCGTGACCCTCAGCTTCCGCAGCGCGGACGGCCTGACCGCCGGTCAGACCCGGGTGCGCCATAAGGCGGTCGAGCTGGGCCAGGTCGAGGCCATCCGCCTGTCGGACGACATGTCCCACGTCATGGTCACGGTCCGCATGCGGCGGGAAGCCGAGCCGTATTTGACCAACGATGCGCGGTTCTGGGTCGTACGGCCGCGCATCAGCTCCGGCAGCCTGGTGGGGATCGAGACCCTGGTATCGGGCAGCTACATCGAGATGGACCCGGGCGGCCGTGACGGCGAGCGGCGGGTGGACTTCACCGGGCTGGAGCAGCCGCCGGGCGTCCGCACCGGCGAGCCTGGCCACACCTTCGCCCTCAAGGCCCAGCGCATCGGCTCCCTGGGATCTGGGGCGCCGGTGTTCTACCGCGATATCACGGTCGGCGAGGTGCTAGGCTACGACATCGGCGACGGGACCGGCCCCGTGACGGTGCAGATATTCGTCCGCGCGCCCTATGACGGGTTCGTGCGTCAGGGCACGCATTTCTGGAACGCTTCAGGCCTGTCGGTTCAGCTCGGCAACGAGGGCGTGCACGTGGAGGTCGCGAGCCTGCAGGCCGTGCTGTCCGGCGGGGTCGCGTTCGACTCGCCCAGCCGCCAGGCGAAGGCACTGGAGGCGGACGCCGGGACCGAGTTCCCGCTCTATAACAGCTATGCCGACGCGCAGGCGTCCGGCTACAGCACCAAGCTGGCATTCGTCACCTATTTCGAAAGCTCGGTGCGCGGCCTTAGTCGTGGGGCGTCGGTCGAGTTCTTCGGCATCCAGGTCGGCACCGTCACCAACGTCGCCCTGGAGCTGAACCAGGCAACTGGCGACGCGCGGGTGCGGGTGGGGCTGGAGGTGCAGCCCGAGCGCATCATGAGCGAGGAAGCCGTCAAGGCCGAACACACCACGGACGTGACGCGCCGCCTGGTGCAGCGCGGCATGCGGGCGCAGTTGCAGACCGCGAGCTATTTGACTGGGCAACGGGTGGTGGCGCTGGACTTCGTGCCCAGCGCGCAGCCGGCAGATCTGGTGATGGAGGGAGACACAATCGTGCTGCCGAGCCATGGCGGCGGGCTTGATAACATCCTGGTCGCCGTCAACGACATCGCGGGCAAGCTGGACCGGCTGCCGCTCGACCAGATCGGGCAAAATCTCAATGGCGCGCTGCGGTCCGCATCCGGTGCGATGGCCAGCGTGCAGGACCTGATGAAGAAGACCGATGCCGGGCTCACTCCCACGCTGCGCCGGCTGCCGGAGATCACCGCGAGCCTGCAGGAAACCGTCGCGAAGGCCGGGCGGACCGTCGGGTCGATCGAGGCAAGCTATGGCAATAACTCGCAATTTCAACGGGAGCTGGAGCGGGCCATGACCCAGGTGGGCGATACCGCGCGTTCGATCCGGCTGCTGGCAGACTTCCTCGACCGGCACCCGGAGGCATTGGTGCGCGGCCGTGCCGGCGTGTCTGCCACACGATGACGCTCGCTCGACGCCATTTTTTGGCCCTGGCACTGGCCGGCGCCGTCCCTGCCTGCACCTCGGCGGAGCCAGCTTACTTCACCTTGGCCGCCGTGCCCGGCACCGCCCGGCGTGGCGGCCCAGCACTGGTAGAGCTGCGCCGCCCCGGCCTGGCCGGCTACCTCGACCGGCCCGAGATCGTGCGGTCCAACAGCGCCTACTCGCTCCGCCTAACTGGCTCGGAGCGCTGGGGCGAGCCGCTGGGCGATCTATTCGTACGCATCCTGGCCGAAGACCTGAACTCCCGCCTGCCCGGAACCAACGTGTTCACCTCGGCTGGGTCGATCACGGCGGAGGCGGGCTCGACGATCGAGATGGACATCCAGCGCTTCGACGCCGACCCGACGGGACAGGTCGTGCTGCTGGCTCAGGTGGCGGTGTCACGCGGGCGGGCGCGTGTCTCGGCGGCGACGCGCGTCGTACGCCTGACGGTGCAGCCCGCCAGTGCCCGCACGGCGGACCTGGTTGCGGCCATGAGTACGGCGCTCGGTCAGCTTGCCGACACCCTCGCGACGATGTTGCGGGATACCACGCCAGAGTCGCGCGACGCAACGCCGGCGCCGCGGAATAAAAAGCGACGCTAGGCGGCGCTGCGGGCGACCTTCAGGCACGCATCGACAGCGTCGCGCAGCGAGCTGGTGAAGTAGTCGGCGCCAATCTCCTGCTGGATCGCCTTGTCGGTCAACGCCGCCTCCTCGGCGGGCCAGAGACCCACGAGGATTGGGGTTCCCTTCGGCAGTTTCCGGCGGAGCCGCTGCATCAGGTAGCGCAGGTGCGCCGGGTTGCCGCTGATGTCGAGGTAGGAGATGCTAACCATCGCCACGCCCGCCATGTCGAGCGTCTCCATCCGATCGCGCGATGCCGCCTCGTACGGCGTGAGGCGGGCGCCCAGGCCGTGCTTGCCGAGGAGCTGCACCAGCATCGTCGAGGCCGCCTCGTCCAGCGGACCGCGGCCGGCGACGCATAATACGGGCGTGGGACCTTGCCAGGCCGGCGGCAGCTCCGCCTTGGCAGGCGCCATGCCGTCCGGCGTGGGGTTGTCGGGCAGTTCGCGCCGCTCCGGCGCCGGGGCGAGTGCGCTGTCTTCAGGCTGTTCCGGCTTCTGCGGCGGCTGCACGTCGTCGTGCCCGGCCAACTCGTCCACCAGGGTCTCGATGGCCCTTTTGACGTGATCAAGCTGCCCGTGGTTCAGCACGCCGCGCTGGCTGTCCTTCGCGGCAAGCTGCAGGCCCTTCAGCGCGACCTCGTCGTAATAGGTCGAGAGCGACCGCTGCTTCAGCGTCCGCTCGGCCTCCTCCTGCATCTCGTCGGGATCACCGGCGAGCAGGCGCTGATAGAAGCTCTCCATCGGCGTGAGCGCCGGGGTGTCGCCCAGCAGCACGTCCAGGAACTCCAGCCGGTCAACGTGGCGTCCCAGCACGACCAGGCAGAGCGTCAGCGGCGTGGAGAGGATCAGGCCGATCGGACCCCAGAGCCACGACCAGAAGATCGCCGCCACGATCACCGAGAATGGCGACAGCCCGGTGCTGTGGCCATACACCAACGGCTCGATGACCTGCCCGGTCACCCCCTCGGTGACGGCGTACAGCGCCAGTGTCCACAGCGGCGTTGACCAGCCGGGATCGACCGCGGCAGCCAGCGCGAACGGCAGCACCGCGGAGATGATGGCGCCGACATAGGGCACGAAGCGCAGCAGCGTCGAGAGGATGCCCCAAAGCACCGGGTTCGGCACGCCGATGAAATACAGGCCGATGCCGATCACGCAGCCGAAGCCGGTGTTGATGCAAAGCTGCGTCAGGAAATACCGGCTGAGCCGCCTCCCGCCATCGTCGATGGCGACCGTCGCGCGGTGCAAGTCGGTGGTGCCGAACAGCCGGATCAGCCGGTCGCGCAGATCCTCCTGCTGCAAAAGCGCAAAGATCGCCACGACGAACACGATGCCGAATGTCGCGAGGGGCGACAGCACGGGCGACAGATAGCGCTGGGCGAGTTCGATCGGCGTCGCGCTGGATTGCTGTGCATTGGCCGCCGCCTGTGGCGCAGAGGGTGCCTGCGCCGATGGCGGCGTATCGGCCGCGGGCGCGCCGGCATGGTTGCCGATCTTGTCGGTCAGGGCCGAGATCCGGCCGATGGTGACCCGGCGCACGGTCGCTATCTTCTGCTCAATGGTCGTGGCGTACTGCGGCAGGTTGGTGGCGAGCTGGGCAAGCTGGGAGCCGATCACGCCGCCGAGCGCCAGGACGAGGCCGACTGCGACCAGCACGGCCAGCAGGACCGAGGGCACCCGGCCGATACGCAGGTGGCGCAGCAATCCAACCAGCGGGGCGAGCACGAACGCCAGCAGCAGGGCGAGCGTGATGGGGACCAGCACCTCCTTGCCGAAATACAGGGTGGCGACGGTCATGACGAACAGCGTCATGCCGCGGGCCGAGTCCGCTACCGGTGCGGACCCGACCTCACCATTCGATTGCGTTGCCGCGGGGCTGGGATCAGGCATCCCGGGCGGGGCTCCGGCGAGCCTTGGACATCTCGTAGGCGAGCACGCCGATGCCCGCGACAACGCCGACCGCGACGACCGAACGCCAGCCGAAACGCCGCCGCGGTGGCAACGCGGCGGGAACCGCTGCCTCGGGCGCGCGCCCTATAAGCCGCCGGATCAGGGCGATGATAGGCTCCTGATACTCGGCGGCGAGCCGGACGTAGTCGAGCAGCTTCTGCATGCCGTCGCCAGCCTCACGCGTCACGGCTGCGGCCGCTGGCCCGGCGCTGTCTGGCAGCAAGCCCTGGAGTTGCTCCTTCAACTGGTTCGCCTGCCGGCTGTGGCCAAGTGCGCTGCCAAGTGCGCTGACGGTGCTGCGAGCGGACATTGCGACGTTCCTCTTAGGTTTGCGGTTTGAGGGAAGCGCGCCGGGAGCCTGGACAGTTGCACGAGACGCACTCGCGCCGTGTCGTCTTGCTGTAACGTCCAGCCGCCCGCTTCATAGAAGCGCCCGCAAGGCTTGCGGGCCGCAACCATCGCCAGCCACTATTTTTCGCATCGCATCCGAACGCAAACGAACCATTCGGCGACTGGCTGGTTAGGTGCATATGCACGGGGCGTCTCGCGCCGATACGGCGATAGACCAACTTTGTGTCTGAAACAAATCGAGAAAGCATCACCTTGCATAAAATCATCCTGACCGCCTTTGCCGCCGCCCTGCTCGTTGCCGGCCCGGCGCTGGCCCAAACCGGCGCCACGCAAACGCCGCCGAGCCCCAATGCTGGGCAAAGTGCGCCGGAGCCGGCGAACAGCCTTCCGGCTGGCGCCACCACGACGTCACAGGGTGCGCCGCAGACTGGAGTGGTTAGCGGCAACAGCGGCGCCTCGCCGAGCGGTGCTCCGCAGAGCCAGCCGGCAGCGCCGAGCGGGTCCACGGGCGGGCAGCCCTCGGGCGCCTTCGAGAAGACCGTGCCGCAGCCCGCGAAGTAGTTCCAGAGCCCGCGAAGCCATTCCAGCCTGGGGCGGTAGAAATCGCCTCAGGCCACTTTGCATCTCGATAAGCTAAAGTATGTTTTGGTTTGTGCCGGCCCGATGACCATCCCCGTGCGTTGCGCGACCCGACCGCCCGGCAACAGCGCCGCGCCATGCTGTCGCTGCCGCACATTGCCCCCCTCGCGGCCTACGCAGCCCGCCT
>JAABUS010009109.1_pt1 | contig 10591 bp, 9 predicted proteins | sample 5560161 | NCBI WGS metagenome assembly JAABUS01 (sample SAMN10711885, study PRJNA513376) | rock metagenome | isolation source: Antarctica rocks | place: Antarctica: Victoria Land, Trio Nunatak nord | collected 2016-01-04
CCGCGTCACGACGGTCGCTGCGGGTCTGATAGCGCTGGGCGTCGAGCCCGAGCAGCGGGTCGCGATCGCGTCGAGCACCCGCTTCGAGTGGATCCTCGCTGACCTGGCCATCATGTCGGCGGGAGCCGCGACCACGACGGTCTATCCCTCCTCGATGTCGGACGACGTCGCGTTCATCGTCGGCGACTCCGACTCCCGCGTCGTGTTCGCCGAGGACGACGAGCAGGTCGAGAAGCTCCGCGACCGCCGCGAGGACCTGCCTGCGGTCTCCAAGGTGGTGGTCTTCGACGGAACACCCGACGGCGGCTGGGTGATCGGCCTGGACGAGCTCGAGCACCTCGGTGAGGAGCTGCTCGCCCGCCAGCCCGACGCCGTGATGAAGCGGGTCGACGAGACGGCCGGCGACAGTCTCGCCACTCTCATCTACACGTCAGGAACGACCGGCCGCCCTAAGGGAGTGCGGCTGCGGCACTCGGCCTGGACCTATGAGGGCGCTGTCGTGCAGGCACAAGACATCTTGTCGCTCGACGACGTGCAGTACCTCTGGCTCCCGCTCTCGCACTCGTTCGGGAAGGTGTTGCTGGCGACGCAGCTGGCGATCGGGTTCCCGACCGCCATCGACGGCCGGGTCGACAAGATCATCGACAACCTGGCCGTGATCAAACCGACGTTCATGGGTGCGGCGCCGCGCATCTTCGAGAAGGCGCACGCCCGCATCAACACGATGACGTCTGACGAGGGCGGCCTGAAGAAGAAGATCTTCGACCGCGCCTTCGTGGTCGGCATGGAGGTCTCACGCCGCAAGCTCGCAGGCGAGAAGGTGCCCCCGCACCTGGCGGCACAGCAGGCGGTGTTCGACAGGCTCGTCTTCGCAAAGATCCGTGAGCGCTTCGGCGGGCGGGTGCGCTTCTTCATCTCCGGGGCCGCTGCGCTCAACCGAGACATCGCCGAGTGGTTCCATGCGGCCGGCATCTTGGTCCTCGAGGGCTATGGGCTCACGGAGACGTCCGCCGGCACCGCCCTCAACCGCCCCAGCTACTACAAGTTCGGCACCGTCGGTCAACCTTTCGACGCCATGGAGATGAAGATCGCCGGTGACGGCGAGCTGCTCATCAAGGGGCCGGGCGTGATGGACGGCTACCACAACAACGACGAGGCCACCGCCGAGGCGCTCCAGGACGGCTGGTTCCATACCGGCGACATCGCCGAGATCGACGACGAAGGCTTCGTCCGCATCACCGACCGCAAGAAAGACCTGTTCAAGACGTCCGGCGGTAAGTACGTCGCACCACAGTCCATCGAAGGACAGTTCAAGTCGGTCTGCCCGTACGTCAGCCAGTTCGTCGTGCACGGCAACGAACGGAACTTCGTCTCCGCGATCGTCACGCTCGACCCGGAGTCCATCGAGGGCTGGGCCTCGAAGAACGGCCTGGGTGGCAAGAGCTACAGCGAGATCGTCACGTCTGACAGGGCCGAGTCCATGGTGCAGGAGTACATCGACAAGCTCAACGCCAAGCTGAACCGGTGGGAGTCGGTCAAGAAGTTCATCATTCTCGAGCGGGACCTGTCGGTCGAGGAGGGCGAGATCACTCCCAGCATGAAGGTGAAGCGCAAGGTCGTCGAGGAGCACTACAAGAGCGAGATCGACGCCCTCTACACCTGACGATCCCGCAGGTCCCTCCCCTGCCCTCCGCGAACGGCGGCAAGGTAGGGCGGGCCTGGGAGGATGGGGGTATGCCGTCCACGCTGCCCACGGGCGAAGCCGCGCCCGTCGACGGGGCTCTGCCGGCGTCCGCGCTGGCGAGCGTGGGGGAGCGGCCGTTCGGGTTCTACGTGCACGTGCCATTCTGTGCCGTCCGTTGCGGCTACTGCGACTTCAACACCTACACCGCCTCCGAGCTCGGCGACACCCGCGGCGCCTCCCGCTCGACATACGCCCAGGCGGCCATCGACGAGATTCGCCTTGCACGCAAGGTGATCGGGAGCCGTGACCTGCCCGTCGAGACCGTCTTCATCGGTGGCGGTACGCCGACATTGTTGCCCGCCGACGATCTCGTCTGCGTCGTCCGCGCGATCGACGACGAGTTCGGGCTCGCCCCGGACGCCGAGGTGACGACAGAGTCGAACCCGGACAGTGTCACGGCCGCGAGCCTTGCCGCGCTGCGCGACGGAGGCATCAACCGCATCTCCTTCGGGATGCAGTCGGCGGTCCCCGACGTGCTGCGGGTGCTGGACCGGACGCATGACCCCGCCGGGGTGCCGGCCGCGGTCAGCTGGGCGCGGGCAGCCGGTTTCGACCGGGTGAGCCTCGACCTGATCTACGGCACGCCGGGGGAGTCGCTCGACCAGTGGCGTGCCAGCGTCGAGGCCGCTCTGTCGCTGGCGCCGGACCACATCAGTGCGTACGCCCTCATCGTCGAGGCAGGCACCGCCCTCGCCCGCCGGGTGGGTCGCGGCGAGCTGGCGATGCCGGACGACGACGACCTGGCCGACAAGTACGAGCTCGCCGACGCGTTGCTCAGCGACGCCGGGCTCTCCTGGTACGAGGTGTCCAACTGGGCGAGCAGCCCGGCCGCCTGGTGCCGCCACAACATGGGCTACTGGCAGGGAGCCGACTGGTGGGGAGTCGGGCCGGGCGCGCACTCCCACGTGGGCGGCACCCGCTGGTGGAACGTCAAGCATCCGGCGGCGTACGCCGACCGGCTCGCCTCCGGCGTGAGCCCAGCGGCGGCGCGGGAGGTGCTCGACGACGAGACGCGACGGGTCGAGCGAGTGCTGCTCGAGTCGAGGCTGGTGACCGGGCTGCCGCTCAGCGCGCTCGACGGGCCCGGCCGCGCCGCCGTACCCGCGCTTGTCAGTGACGGTCTCGCCGACCTGTCAGCCGCTGAGGTCGCCAGGACAACCTCAGCGGCTGACACGTCGGTGCTGGTGCTGACCCCGCGTGGTCGGCTGCTCGCCGACGCTGTCGTACGCGCGCTGCTGCCCTGACATCACAGCGCGCCGAGCAGGGCGACTGCGGCAGTACGCCGGTTCAGCGCACGAGGCGCATCGTCAGCGGGTAACGGAAATCTTCGCCGCGGTTCGCTTTGACGCCTGCCTGCACGACGACGATGAGGGCGATCAGCGCGATACCGAGCACGATGGGGACGATCACGAGAAGCCCGACGCCCAACGTGAGGATCGTCAAGATGAGCCCGACGACGGAGCCGATCAGCGAGTAGACGAGCAGCGAGATCTGGAAGTTGAGCGACTCGACGGCATGCCGACGCACGAAGTCAGACGACCCACCACGCACGAGCAGCACCACCAGCGGCGCGATCAGGCCGAGGGCGAACCAAGCGGTCACCAGCGCCCCGATGTGGGCGGCCATCGCCCAGGTCCGGTCCTCTTCAGACGTCGTGGCGTCGTCGGAGTACCCAGGCGGCGGCGGTGGTGGTGGTGGCGGATCCGTCATCTGCGCTCCTCACATCAGCGAGCCGTCAGCCTACGGGAGGTCGGGGGTGCGGGGTGGTGACAAAGTCGATGAGCTCCTCGACTCTTCCGAGCAGGGTGGGTTCGAGATCGGCGTACGACGACACCTTCGACAAAATGTGCTTCCAGACCCGGGCAATGTCGGCCTGGTCGCGGTGCGGCCAGCCGAGCTGCTGGCAGATGCCGTACTTCCACGAGACGTTGCGCGGCACCGTCGGCCACGCCGCGATGCCCAGCCGTGCCGGCTTCACCGCCTGCCAGATGTCGACGAAGGGATGCCCGACGATCAGCACGTGGCGCCCGAGCGGGCTCTTGGCGATCGAGGCGGCGATGCGGCTTTCCTTCGAGCCCGCTACCAGGTGGTCGACGAGCACGCCTACCCGCCGCTCGGGGCCGGGTTGGAAGTCGGCGAGGTGCTCGGAGAGGTCGTCGACGCCTTCGAGGTACTCGACCACGACCCCTTCGAGACGCAGGTCGTCGCCCCAGACCCGCTCGACCAGCTCGGCGTCATGGCGGCCCTCGACGTAGATGCGGCTCGCGTGCGCAATCCGCGCCTTGGCGCCATGGACGGCCAGCGAGCCGGAGGCGGTGCGTGTCTGGCGGCGCGGCGCCGGGCGCGCGGGTGCCAGCAGGATCACCGGTGCCCCCTCGAGGAGGAAGCCGGGGCCGAGCGGGAACGTCCGCCGCTTGCCGCGTCGGTCCTCGAGCTCGAGCGTTCCGAGGTCGCGGTCGACGCGGACGATCTCGCCGCACCAGTCGGTCGTGACCTCCTCGACCACCAGGCCGACATCGGCCTCGATCGGCGTGGACCGGCCGCGCTTGGGCCTGCGCCAGTCCGACTGCAACACGTCGGGTCCGTAGCGGTCGAAGGACATGGTCGTTCACGTTAGCCGCGGAGTTCGCACGCAGCGCGGCGCCACGCTTGTCCGGTACGCCGGGGGGCGTTACCGCGTACGTCTTCCGCCGTGTGTCGGCAGACGTACTGCAGCGCGCCGTCAGCAGGTGCGTGTTCCGACGTGTGTCGGCAGACGTACGGCGACCGAGCCGTCGACTGAGCGAGCGCGCGGACTGGGCCGGCCGACTGGGCTCAGACGAGCGGAAGCCCGGCGGCGCCGGCCGGCGGCCGGGCGGGCGAGCGGAAGGCCAGCGGGTCGCCGAGTGCGGCGGCATCGGCGGCATCGGCGGCCAACTGCGCGTAGCCGCGTCGGACCGCCTCGGCCAGGTCCTCGCTGGGGAACGGCCACCCGGTCGTCTCCTGCGCGCCCACCAGCAGCGCGTCGCTCTCGGGCACCCCCTGCGCATACAGCGAGCTGATCAGCTGGGCCACGTCGGACACGTCGGCGCGCTGGTCCTGCACGAACTCCCGGGTCACGGGCGTCCCGTGGCCGGGCACGACGACCGACGCCTCGGTCAGCATCCCGATCATCAGGTCCAACGACCCCGGCCACTCCAGCGGGTAGCAGTCGGTGCCGAAGGACGGGTGCGCCGACTGCTCGATCAGGTCGCCGCCGAACACGACGTCGGCGTCGGGCACCCGCAGCACCAGGTCGCCGTCTGTGTGGCCGCGACCCGGGTAGGCAAGCTCGACGTACCGATCACCGAGGTCGATCACCGCCGCCGACGAGAACGTCGCGTTCGGCAACCGGTACTGCGTGGCCAGCAGTTCGTCGAGCACCTCGGGCGTGATCGCCGGGTACGCCGGATCGACCGACGGGTCCGCCCGGATCATCGCCTTGATGCGGTCACCGGCGCCGACCAGTCCTGCCGCAGCGTTCTCGTGCGCGTGCACGCTGGCACCGTCGAACGCGCTGTTGCCGAACGTGTGGTCGAAGTGCTGATGGGTGTTGACGACCCAGCGCACGTCGGCTCCGGGGGCGACCCGCCGTACGTCGTCGGCAAGCCGTCGCCCCTGCGTGCCGCTGGCACGGGTGTCGACGACCAGTACGCCGTCGGAGCCGACAACGACGCCGATGCTGACGTCCCATTCGGGGTAGCGGAGCACGAAACAGCCCGGCGCGACCTCGAGCAGGTCCGAGGCGGTGAGATCGCTCATCTTCGCAGCGTAGCCGTCCTCCCAGCGCCCTTCGTACGCCGGCAAGCCGGCCTGCGTACGCGGCCAAGCCGTCCGTCGTAGGCGGCCAAGCCACCCGTCGTTAGCGGCCACGCCGTCCTTCGTACGCCGGCAAAGCCGGCCAGCAGGGCGCCTCCACGGCCGCGCGCCTAGTAGGATTGGCACTCCGAGATCACGAGTGCCAACCGCGACCCGCAGGCAGGAGACGAGCCGTGCTGGACGACCGCAAGCTCGACGTCTTGCGTGCCATCGTCGAGGACTATGTCCACACCCAGGAACCGGTCGGTTCCAAGTCGCTCGTCGAGCGCCACAGCCTCGGCGTATCGCCGGCGACGGTGCGCAACGACATGGCCACGCTCGAGGAGGAGGGGTTCATCACCCAGCCGCACACGAGCGCCGGACGCATCCCCACCGACAAGGGCTATCGCCTCTTCGTCGACAAGCTGACGAGCATCAAGCCGCTGTCCGCCGCCGAGAAGCGGGCGATCGCGACCTTCCTCGAGGGCGCCGTCGACCTCGACGACGTGGTGCACCGCAGCGTCCGGCTGCTCGCCCAGCTGACCCAACAGGTGGCGATCGTCCAGTACCCGACGCTCGCGCGCTCCACTGTGCGCCATGTCGAGGTGGTGGCGATCGGCGCGAACCGCCTGCTGGTCGTGCTGATCACCAGCTCCGGCCGGGTCGAGCAGCGCGTGGTCGAGCTGACGAACGACCTCGACGCCGACGTCATCGCCGACCTCCGCGCCCGGCTCAACACCACGGTGGTGGGGCAGTCGCTGGCCGACGCCGCCAACCGTGTCACCGCGCTTCCGCAGATGTTCCACCGCGACGACCAGGCGGTGGTCGCCCAGATCATCGCGGCCTTCGCCGAGGCCATCGTCGACAACCGCACCGACGAGAAGGTCGCCATCGGTGGGACCGCCAACCTGGTGCGCTTCGGTGACGACTTCGACCGCTCCATCAAACCCCTGCTCGAGGCGCTCGAGGAGCACGTGGTGCTGCTCAAGCTGCTGGGCGAGGCCACCAGCGCCAGCCTCGTCACCGTACGCATCGGCCACGAGGTCCCGCTCGAGACGCTGGCGAGGACGTCGGTGGTCGCCACCGGATACGGCCCCGGGCAGGAGCCGCTCGCGACCCTCGGAGTCGTCGGTCCCACCCGGATGGACTACCCCGGCTCGATGGCGGCGGTCACCGCCGTCGCCCGCTACGTCAGCCAGATGCTGTCCAACGCATGAGCTGCTCTTGACGCGCACACCCACGCCCCGCCCATGACGCGCACACCAACGAATGCCGGAGTATGACCCAAAATCTCTACGAAGTGCTCGGAGTCGCCCACGACGCCTCTCCGGAGCAGATCAAGAAGGCGTACCGCAGCCTGGCCCGCCAGCTGCATCCCGACGTCAACCCCGACGCCGAGACGCAGGAGCGGTTCAAGGAGGTCACGCGCGCCTACGACGTCTTGAGCGACCCCAAGAAGCGCGAGCTGTACGACCTCGGCGGCGATCCGCTGTCGGCTGCTGGTGGCGCGGCCGGCTTCGGGCAGGGTTTCTCGTTCACCGACATCATGGACGCGTTCTTCGGCCAGTCCGCCGGCACCCGCGGACCGCGGCCGCGTACCCGTCGGGGCCAGGATGCGCTCATCCGGCTGCAGCTCACCCTGGGCGAGGCGGCATTCGGCGCCAGCCGCGACCTCAAGGTCGACACCGCCGTCACCTGCACGGTCTGCGCCGGTGCCGGCACCGCTCCGGGCACCTCACCGCGGACGTGCTCCACCTGCTCGGGGCGTGGCGAGATCAGTCACGTGCAACGGTCGTTCCTCGGCGAGGTACGCACCATGCGTCCCTGCCCGACGTGTCGCGGCTTCGGCTCGGTCATCCCTGACCCGTGCAGCGAGTGCTCCGGCGACGGGCGCATCCGCGCTCGCCGCACGATCCCCGTCAAGGTGCCCGCCGGCGTCGACGCCGGCACCCGCATCCAGCTGAGTGGTGAGGGTGAGGTCGGCGCCGGTGGTGGCCCGGCCGGTGACCTGTACGTCGAGATCGATGTCCAGCAGCACCCCGTCTTCACCCGCCACGGTGACGACCTGCTCTGCACGATCACGCTGCCGATGACGGCTGCCGCCTTGGGCACCTCGGTGGAGCTGCCGACCCTGGAGGCCGACCTCGCCTCCGCCGACAACGACTCCATCCAGACGGTGGTCGACCTCGAGATCAAGCCCGGCACCCAGTCCGGTGAGCAGATCGTCGCCCGCGGCCGCGGCGTACCGCACCTGCGCGGCACCGGACGCGGCGACCTCGTCACCACCATCGTGGTCGAGACCCCGACCCGGCTCGACCACGTGCAGACCGAGCTGCTGCAGCAGCTGGCGGCCCTGCGCGACGAGGAGACTCCGGACGTCGGGCCCGACGCCCAGTCGAAGCACCGCGGGGTGTTCGGTCGGTTCCGCGAGGCGTTCGGCGGCCGCTGACCCGTGGCCTCTCGAGGTTTGGGGAAGATCCGCGCGCCTGGAGGGGTGCGAACTTCCCCAAACCTCGCACGCCGGCGGTCTTACTCGACCGTGAACGTCTTGTCGTCGACGTTGATCTCCGAGCCGTCCATGGCACTGGGCTCGAACGCCTTGAACGTGTAGGTGCCGGGCTCGAGGGCGCCGAGGTCGACGTCGGCCTGAGCCCACTCCCCGTAGGAACCCACCGTCGCATAGCCGTTGTCGCGCTTGGCGCCGTCGGCATCCGTGAGCAGCCAGTTGACGTTCGCCTCGAACGTGTTGCCCGAGACCTTGACCGTCACCGGGCTGGACACCGTCTGGCCCTCCTCGATGTTGTCGATGCTCACCATCGCCCGCACGTCGACGTCCTGCTCACCGGTGACAGGGAGGTCGACGCCCAAGATGGTGCTTACCGGCTCGCCGTTGTACGCCAAGGTGCCGGTCCCGCGAGGATTCAGCCCGGCGGTACGGAAGAGCGCCTGGACGGCGAGCTCGCCACCTCGGGGGCCCAAGTCCGCTCGCGGCGCGAAGACTGCGTTACGCGGACCCTCGAGCTCGATCGAGACTTCGTTGTGGGACTCCCCGACGCCGACAGCTTGGATACCCGGCGGCCACCCGCTCATGTAGTCAGGATCCAGCGCCTGGTTTGCCAGGAACATGTCCAGCGCGGCGATCACCGGCGGCTTGTCCGTCGTCAGCGTGTGCTGCTCGGTGTAGAGCGCCTTGGTGTGCCCTAGCCCGAGGTACACGACCGGCACGGTGACCTGCTCCACAGGCAACTGGGACGACTTCGTGGGGGGCGGATCGCTGGCGGCCGGCGTCGACGGCCGAGGTGAGCCTTGGTCACCGATGACGACGACGGCAGCGATCACGGCTGCGGTTGCCGTGGCGGCTCCTATCGCTGCCAGAAACCAGCGCTGCCGGCTCGACGCTCCCTCGGCCGACGTACGCCGCTGGATCCGCTGCAGGGCGGTGGGGTCGGTCGAGACCGTCTCCGCCTCCTGATGGAGTGCCGAGGTCAGTCGCCGAGCGGTCTCGTCGTGGTGGTCGTGGGTGCTCATCGGGATTCCTCCAACGTGGTGCGCAGCGAGCTGAGGCCGCGCGAGGCGTGACTCTTGACTGCCCCGCGGCTGATGCCCAGGGCTTCTGCGATGTCTGCTTCGGAGAGGTCGCTGTAGTAGCGGAGCACCAGCACCTCCCGCTGCCGGGTCGGCAGCGTGTCCAGGGCCGCCATCACCGCGGCCCGCGACTCCGTGCTGAGGGCATGGTCCTCGACACTGGCGACGGCCGGAAGTTGTCGCGACAAGTGCTTGTCGGCGACGTTGTGGCGGCGTTGCGACGAGCGGGCTCCGTTGACGACGCTGCGACGCAGATAGGCGAGCGCCTTGTCGGGGTCGCGCAGCCGGCGCCACTTGTCGTGCATCGAGACAAACGCGTCCTGCACGACCTCTTCGGCCTCGCCGCTGTGCCGGACGAGCAGGTGGGCGAGGCGCACCAGCCGTGAGTAGTGAGCCGCATACAGCTGGGTGACGGCCTCGTCTGCGTCCCAGCGGGTGGCTGCTGGCACCGTCAACTCCCTAGCTGTGGCGTGCCGCGATAGCGTGGTCATGCGTCAATCACGCGCTGCTCGCGCCTACGGTTTACATGATCGCCCGCGCGGCGGACGCGCAGCGCGCACCGACACACCTGCACGGCCACCCGCCCGCACGACCGCACTGACGGAGGATGCGTGACGAGCACCGACGACGTCGCCACCGGCGACTGCCTGTTCTGCCGGATCGTCGCCGGCGAGGTGCCCGCCGACAAGGTCGCCGAGAACGACGACGCGCTCGCCTTCCGTGACCTCAACCCGCAGGCTCCGACGCACGTGCTCGTCATCCCCAAGGTGCACAGCCCGACCCTGCCCGAGCTTGCGACCGAGCAGCCGTCCGCAGCTGTGGCGGTGCTGGTGATGGCGCGCGAGGTCGCCGAGTCCGAGGGCATCAGCGACGGGTACCGGGTCGCCTTCAACAACGGCGCGGGCGCCCAGCAGACCGTCTTCCACGCCCACGTGCACGTGCTCGGCGGTCGCGAGTTCACCTGGCCGCCAGGCTGAAACGGGGCAAACCAAGTGGGCGACCTCGGCTCGACGCCGTACCATGAACGCACGATGACAGACCCCCACGCGCCACGACACACGATCGTGATCCCGGCCAGTGTCCCCGTCGTCGCCGTCCTCGGACCCCGCGACGAGTTCCTCACCATCATCGAGAACGAGTTCGACGCCGAGATCCATGCGCGCGGCAACGAGATCAGCGTGTACGGCGACCGCGGTGAGGTCGCGCTCATCGAGCGTCTCGTCGACGAGCTCGTCACGATGGTGCGCACCGGCCAAGGGCTGGAGGCGGCCACCGTCGAGCGGGTGATCGGCATGCTGCGCGCCGAGACCGAGGAGCGCCCCGCCGACGTCCTTACCCTCAACATCTTGAGCAACCGCGGCCGCACGATCCGCCCCAAGAGCCTGAACCAGAAGCGGTACGTCGACGCGATAGACAAGCACACGGTGGTGTTCGGCATCGGGCCTG
>JAABUS010009110.1_pt1 | contig 10590 bp, 9 predicted proteins | sample 5560161 | NCBI WGS metagenome assembly JAABUS01 (sample SAMN10711885, study PRJNA513376) | rock metagenome | isolation source: Antarctica rocks | place: Antarctica: Victoria Land, Trio Nunatak nord | collected 2016-01-04
CGCAATCCCAACGCCTCCCACCGGTGGGAGGCGGGGGCGGCTGGCGACGCGACCGGCGGCGTGCCGGTGGTCGTTGCCGTGGATGGCCGCACCGCCAGCGCGGCCGAAATCCTGGCGGCGGCGCTGGCCGATGACGGCCGGGCCGTGGTCGTCGGCAGTTCCACCTTGGGGAAGGGCCTGGTGCAGACCATTGGCACGCTGCCGGACGGCGGCGAGCTGTTCGTGACCTGGAGCCGCGTGCTGGCGCCGCTCGGCTGGCCGATCCAAGGGCTGGGCGTGCTGCCGCAGGTGTGCACCAGCCTGGGCCAGGACAACCTGGCCTTGCAGCTTTCCAGCCTGGAACGCGGGGTGCAACGGCTACAGGCCGCCCTGGACCGGCACCGTGCCGCCCGCATCCCGGTCGCACCTGCCATGATCGTGGAGCAGCGTACCGCCTGCCCCGCCGGAGAACCGCGGGAGGGCGACATGCTCGCCGCGCACTACCTCCTGGAACATCCAAGCGCCTATGCTGCGGCCCGTTTGTTACCGGCGGCCTCGGCCACCTTGCGTTAGAGCATGTTTGGTGCAAGTGGAGACACCAAACACGCTCTAGCCTTTGTTTTAGCGAGCATTTATCCGGCCCAAACGAAGCCGTTTGATCCGGACATGCTCTAGGTCCGCTGGGATGCACGGCGGCGAGATGCACGACGGGCTTGACCGCAGCGCCTGCCGTGAGCATGTTCCCGCCCCTCGCCGCACCTGTGGGTGCGGAGCATCAGGAATCCTGTCATGGCCAAGAGCAACACCGTCCAGATCCGCCTGGTTTCCACCGCGGACACCGGATATTTCTACGTCACCAAGAAGAACGCCCGTTCGACGACCGGCAAGCTTGAGCTGAAGAAGTATGACCCGGTTGCACGCAAGCACGTGCCGTTCAAGGAAGCCAAGATCAAGTAGCAGTCCTGCCGCGCCTCACCGCGCCGCGAACTGCGTCTTGCCGAAGGTCGCCTACCGTTCGGCCTCTATGATTTGTCCCTGGAGCCTATGGTCGGCCAACACGACATGCCGCTGCACCGCGGGGAGTCTGACAATGACATAGCTCCAATGTTCAACAGCCGGGTAATCCGCTGGTTTGATCCCCTGCCGGTCCGGGTTCCGGACCCAAGCGATGCCAGCAACGCCGTATTTTGGACCTGCCAGGAACTCGGCCTGCTGCAGCCGCTTTTCCGGACCGCGACGTAGGTGCTGAACTTCGTTCCCTTGGCGCTCAAAGGCACAGGCTTCCCAACGACGATCGGCCATCCCTAGCCTTGCAGCCTCTCCCGGTTCATCGCCACGCCGGATTACGTGCACACGCCTCGCGTGAACGCACCTTGCGGCCCGGCACATGCTGGGCCAGCGTCATGCCCCATGACCAGCATCACTGCCGCCCCCCATCCTGACCCCAAGCCTGCTGAGATCGAGACGCTGATCCTTGCGCTCACTGCCGATCGCGGCCCAGGCAAGTCCATCTGTCCGAGCGAGGTGGCCCGCGCATTGCGGCCGGACTGGCAGGCGCTGATGACCGCCGTGCGCCGGGTCGCGTGCCGGCTGGCAGCGGCGGGACAGATCGAAATCCTGCGGAAGGGCCGCCCTGTCAGCCCAGAGGATGTTAAAGGCGTCATACGCCTCCGCCAAGCCATGCCGGCGGGAGCCGCCTGATGCAGGGCCTGCGCACGGTGCTGGCCGACGCCTGGCGCCTTGCCTCGCCGTTTTTCCGGTCGGAGGAGCGGTGGGCAGCCCGGCTCCTGCTCGGCTCCATCATCGCCATGAACCTGTTCCTGGTCGGCCTGAACGTAGTGCTGAACTATTGGAACCGCGCCTTCTTCGACAGCCTGCAAAGCAAGGACTGGCAGAGCTTCATCAACCTGCTGCTGACCTACCGCAATGGCGAGGCCGGGTTCATGCCGGGCTTCGTGCCAATCGTCCTGGTCTATATCCCGATCGCGATTTACCGGACCTACCTGCGGCAGTTGCTGCAGATCCGCTGGCGCCGCTGGATGGTGGACCGGATGCTTGGCGACTACCTGGCCGGGCGTGCGTTCTACACGCTCAGCGTGACGGCCCCTGGCACCAGCGACAACCCGGACCAGCGCATTGCCGATGACTCCAAGGCCTTCGTTGACGACACGCTGACCCTCGGGCTGGACCTGCTGTCGAACGTCGTCAGCGTGTTTAACTTCGCGGTGATCTTGTACGGGCTGTCTGGCATCGTCACGCTCGCCGGCATTCCGATCCCCGGCTACATGCTGTGGGTCGCAATCCTGTATGCTGCGCTGGGGAGCTGGCTCACGCACATCATTGGTCGCCCCCTGGCCGGGCTGGAGTTCGGGCAGCAGCGGGCGGAGGCGGATTTCCGCTTTGCCCTGGTACGCTTGCGCGAGAACACCGAGGGCGTGGCGCTAATGGGCGGCGAAGCAGCGGAACGCGCCGGGCTGACGGCGCGCTTCACCGCCATCGTCGGCAACTGGATGCTGCTGATCAAACGGCGGAAGCTGGTGAACAGCCTGATCTACGGCTACTCCCAGGTTGCAGGCATCTTTCCCTTCGTGGCCGCGTCACCGCGCTACTTCGCGGGCGAGGTCACGTTCGGGGTGCTGACGCAGGTGAGCGGCGCGTTCAGCCAAGTGCAGGAATCTCTGTCTTGGTTCATCAATCAGTATCAAAGTCTCGCGGGATGGCGCGCGACGGTGGCGCGCCTGGCCGGCTTCCAGGATGCGGTCGCGGCGGCGCATGCGGCCTCAGCAGCCGGCCCTCGGGTCGAACACGGCGGCGCCGCTGCCGCGCTGGACGGCGTGACCGTCCGCTTGCCAGACGGGTCTAAGCTGCTGGACGGAAACGGCATTGCCTTCCCCGCCGGTCGGTCCACGGTTATCACGGGACGCTCGGGCGGCGGCAAATCCACCCTGTTCCGGGCACTGGCTGGGATCTGGCCGTTCGGAAGCGGCACGGTGCGGCAGCCCGCCGGTTCCAGCCTGTTCCTGCCGCAGCGGCCGTATATCCCACTGGGAACTCTCCGCGTGGCGATTTGCTTTCCGCGACCCGCAGATAGCTTCCCTGATGCCGAGATACGGCAGGCGCTGTCCGATGTAGGCCTGGGGGGCCTTGCCGTGCAGTTGGACCACGACGAACCCTGGCCGCAGCGCCTATCCGGCGGGGAGCAGCAGCGCCTGGCCATTGCCCGTGCCCTGCTGCTGCGCCCGGATTGGCTGTTCATGGACGAGGCAACGGCAAGCCTGGACCCGGAGGCAGAGGGGGAACTGTATGCAATGCTGCGCCAGCGGCTGCCGGATACGACCATCGTCTCCATCGCGCATCGCCCCGCAGTCGCGGCGTTCCATGACGAGGCACGTGTATTCCGGCGGCAGCCGGGAGAACCTGGGACCTTGGAGCCTGTGAGGCGTAAGGCAGAGGTTTCCGCTCCCTCTCCCTCCGGGAGAGGGTTGGGGTGAAGGAAGCACCGCGGCGCAAGACTTCAAACTGTGAGGGCGTGCTCGTTAGCAGTTATAGGGCGCCTCGCGCTGCCTCCCTCACCCCAACCCTCACCCGGAGGGAGAGGGAGACGGTCATCGCTACCTACTCACAATCGCCAGCACCGCGGCGCCATATCGTGACAGCTTGGACCCGCCCACGCCCTTGATGTCCCCCAGCTCATCCATGTCGCAGGGCCGTGCCACGGCGATCTCCCGCAGCACGCTATCGTGGAAGATGACGTAGGGCGGCAAGGATTGCGCCTTCGCCTCGCCTGAGCGCCAAGCCCGCAAGGCGTCAAACAACGGATTGTCCCCTGCAACGGCCGGCGGCCCGGCGGCAACCCGGTCGCGCTTGGCCCTGCTTCGTGCCGGGGCGGCCGGCCCCTCCGCTTCTTCCCGCAGCATGACGGTCGTCTCCTTGCGCAGGATCGGCCGGGCATGCTCTTCCACCAGGGATAGCGTCGCATATTCGCCACTGTCGGTCCGCAGCGCGCCGCGGACGATCAACTGGCGGATCACCCCGCGCCAGAAGCCGGGCGACCGGTCGGCGCCGATGCCCCAGGTCGGCAAGGCGTCATGGCCGTGCTTGACCACCATCGGGTTCTCCTGACCGCGCAGCACCGCGATGATGTGCAACGCCCCGAACCGCTGCCCCGTGCGGTAGATCGCCGACAGCACCTTCTGCGCCGCCACCGTCCCGTCGAACAGCGCCACTGGCGACAGGCAGGTGTCGCAGTGGCCGCACGGCCGCCCCAGTTCCTCGCCGAAGCACGCGAGCAGCGTGGCGGTCCGGCAGGCCGTGGTCTCCGTCAGCGAGATCATGCTTTCCAGCCGTTGCCGCATCACCCGCTGCTGTGCCTCCGGCGCCGCGGACTGCGACAGCCAATGCCGGGCGCGGGCAATGTCCTCGCCGCCATACAGCAGCAGGGTGTCAGCCCGATCCCCGTCGCGCCCGGCGCGGCCGATTTGCTGGTAGTAAGCTTCCGGGCTGTCCGGCATGTCCAGGTGGACGACGAAGCGCACATCCGGCCGGTCTATCCCCATCCCGAAGGCGATGGTCGCCACGATCACCACTGCCTCCCCGCTGCGGAACCTAGTTAGCGCCACCCGCTTCTCCATGGCCGACAGCCCGGCGTGGAACGGCATCGCCACCAGGCCCTCCGCCTTCAGCCGCGCCGCCATCCGCTCCGTCTTGGCCCGGCTGCCGCAATACACGATCCCGGCCTCGCCCTTGTGCCGGGCGAGGAAGGCGAGCAGCTCCTGCACCTCTGCGGACTTGGCCTGGGCGGCGATGTGCAGGTTTGCCCGGTGAAAGCTGGCGCTGAACACCTCAGCGTCTTCCATGCCGAGCGCATGAAGGATGTCGCCGCGGGTCCGGGGGTCCGCGGTGGCCGTCAAGGCGATGCGCGGCACGCCGGGGAACGTGTGGCCCAGCCGCGCCAGGCCGCGATACTCCGGACGGAACTCATGCCCCCAGGCAGATACGCAATGCGCCTCGTCTATGGCGATCAGCGAAATCTCGCACCGGGTCAGCCGTTCCAGAGTGCCCGCCATCAGCAGCCGCTCGGGTGAGACATACAACAGGTCAAGCCGGCCCGCGTCCAAGTCGCGGCTGATCTGCCGGGCTTCGTCTGGTTCCACCTCCGAATGCAGGGCGCCAGCCGCGATGCCGAGCTGGCGCAATGCGGCAACCTGGTCGTCCATCAGCGCGATCAGCGGCGACACGATGATGGCGGTGCCGGGCCGGCACAGAGCGGGCACCTGGAAGCACAGGCTCTTGCCACCGCCGGTCGGCATCAGCACCAGCGCATCGCCGCCCTGCATGACTTGCGCGATTGCAGCCTCCTGCAGTCCGCGGAAGGCAGGAAAGCCGAACACCTGGCGCAGCACCTCGGCCGGCGTGCCAGCGGATGCGGCGCCCCCGTGCGGCATCGGGGGACGGCGATGTCCGTCGTCAGGCATCGCAGCCAGTCAAATGCGGGTCAGCGAAGCTCAATTTCGACCCGCCGGCTTTCCACGCCGGGATCGCCGCCCTGAGCACCCTTTGGCTGCAAGATGATGCGGTCGGTCGAGATGCCGTCCGCCACCAGCGTGTCCCGCACGACCTGCGCCCGCAGGCGGGTCAGGGTACGGCTGGCCTCCGTCGAGCCGAGCTGGTCGGCATAACTGAGCACGAATACCACACGCGTCGATTCCGCCTTTGCGGCTTTGGCAGCCTCGCCGACGATGCGTAACGCCTCGGTATCAATGTTTGCCGAGAACGGCGTGTAGAACACCAGGAAACTCGGCCCCGGCGGGCCGTTCCGCATCGGCATGCAGGCTGCACCCGCGAGTGCCATCCCGAGGGCTGCGACGGCGCCGAATCGGCTGCGGGATTTTCGCATCAGTGCTGGCGGCATTGCGGCGTCCTTCGAGAAGATCATTCTGCGTCTTAGTAGCCCCTGCTGCCCCGGCCGCGTCAACGTGCAACCTTCCTGGACCAGTCCGTGGCCAAGACTAAGCCAAGATTTCCCAATATTTTTCAGGATTTAGGCATTTGCAGGGCCGCGTCCCGCCGCTCCGCACCTGGAGCCTGCCGCGGTATGCATCAGGCCGCCGCCGCGACGGCGCGGCCGGTGGACAGGCGATATATGCGGTCCAGCCGCTCAACCCCCGTCAAGCGGTGGACAATCAGGATGACGGTGCGGCCCGGCGCAACGTCGTTCAGCGTCGTCAGGAAGGCACGCTCGGTCTCTGCGTCGAGCCCCGTGGCCGGTTCGTCTAGGATCAGCACAGGCGCGTTGGACAGCAATGTCCGCGCCAGAGCCAGGCGCCGGGCCTGGCCGCCCGACACCGCCGCGCCGCCTTGGCCGATCCAAGCATCCAGCCCGCCCGGCAAGAGGCGCACGACCTCCGCCACCTGCGCTTGCTCCAGCGCCGCCCACAGGTCCGCGTCGGAGGCATCGGGGCGGCCAAGCAGCAGGTTTGCGCGCACCGTGTCGCTGAACAGGTGCGTGGCCTGGCTTAACCACGCGATACGGGACCGGACCGGGGCAGCCGGCAGGTCCGCCATGTCCACGCCACCCAACAGGATGCGTCCGGATGCTGGCGCCACGACCTTCAACAGCAACGCGGCCAAGGTTGACTTGCCCGATCCGGACGGCCCGAGAACCGCCACACGGCTGCCCGCCGGAATATCGAGCGTCAGTCCATCCAGCACCCGTGGACGATCCGCGGTCCAGCCAAAAGTAATTCCCTCGAACCGGATAGCGTTGCTGGGTGGAATTGGCACTGGCGCTGCCGGGTCCGGCACCGGCACCGGCGGCGGCGCGTCTGCTACTGCGAGCACCCGGCTTGCAGCGGCGGCGGCATACCCGGCCAGGGCGCCTGCCCGCGGCATTCCGGCCACAAGCTCGAATGCTGCAAGCGTCATGAACGCCGCAACGGCAGCCGCCGCTCCTGCCGGTGCGAGCACCAGAACTGCCAGCAGCGCCGCAGCACCGCAGGTGGCGGCACCAGCTTGCGCCAGTGATGCCATGCGCGCAACCGAGCGTTGCGCTTGGAACAGCGTGGCCTCGCGAGCCTGCACGGCGGCCAGCATCCGCCCTTCCGCGCCGTAGGCACGGACTTCGCGGAGTCCGTCCAGCGTGTCCATCGCGGCGGTCTGCAGCCCGGCCCTGGCCGTGGCAAGCCGCTCGCCCGCGCGCTGCGAGGCCGCTGCAGCAACCAGGGGCAGCACCAGCCCTGCTGTCAGGAACAGAACCAGCACGACAGCAAGCGCCACCCAACCGTCTGGCAGCAGCACCCAGGTCAGCACCGGTATTGCCAGCGCCGCAACAACGCCGGGCACGAGGATGCGCAAATAGAGCCCGTCCAGCGCCTCGACATCGCCGACGATACGGGACAGGGCGTCGCCGGACCGCAGCAGGCCGAGGCCGCCCGCCGAACGCACGGCCAGGCCGCGGAACAGCCAGACGCGGAGGGCCGCCAGGGCGTGGAATGTCGCGGCATGGGTGATCAGCCGCTCGGCATATCGCGCCACGACGCGCGACGCGCCGAGCCAGCGCAAGGCGGCAGATGCAGCCAGTAGCGTGCCGGCCGCAGCAGACGCTCCAAATGCCAATCGGGCCGATGCCACCGGCAGCGCCAGGCCAAGCCCAGCGGACACCACAGCCGCTGCCACGCCAAGCAGCAGCAAACCCTGCTGCCTTCGCCACAGGGTCAGGATGCGGAGCAGCGCGGTCATGCCGCGCCGCGGACCGAACGCGCCTGTCCGTCCGACAGCAGCAGCCGGCGGCCGCCGAACGCATGGGCAGCGGCGGAATGGCTGGCCAGGACGACCGTCCGCCCCAATGCGAGACGGCTGAGGCTGTCCAGCACGTCCGATTCCGTCGCGGGGTCCAGGTGTGCGGTCGGCTCGTCCAGCAGCAACAGCGGCGCGTTGCGGACGAAGGCGCGGGCAATCGCGATCCGCTGCGCCTGACCGCCGGACAGGCCATAACCTCCCTCTCCGACCGGCGTGTCGAGGCCGAGCGGCAGGGCATCGGCGAACTGGGAGATGCGCGCGGCCCGGGCGGCTGCCTGCACCTCGGCATCGCTGGCGTCTTCGCGCCCGAAGCGGATGTTGTCCCGGATCGTGCCGGCGAAGATGACCGGGTTCTGCCCGATCCATGCGGTCATGCGGGCCAGCGCCGCGGGCACGATGCTGGCGATATCGGCGCCATTGATGGTGATACGGCCGGTAGCCGGCTGCACGAACCCAAGCAGCAGCTCCAGGATCGTGGACTTGCCGGCGCCGGATGACCCGACGAGCACCACCGTCTCCCCGGCCGGAACGCGGAACGACAAGCCGTCCAGGACCGGGCCACGCGCCGCGTCCCAGGTGAACGACACATCCTCGAACGCAACAGCCACGCCGGATGCCGCGACGGTGCGCGTCGCCACGGGCGGGCCGCCTATCTCCGGGGCCGCCGGCAAGGCTGACAGGTCGGCCGCGGCGGTGCTTGCCTGCAAGCGGTCCTGGTAAACCGCCGCGAACACGCGCAGCGGCGCAAAGAACTCCGCCACGAGCGCCAGCAGGAATATTGCGGGCGCCTCAGGGAGCACACCAGGGAGCGCCCCGCCTTGCAGGGCCGTTGCGTAACGCACCGCCAACAGCACCAGTGCCGCCGCCGCCGCCAGATCCAGCGTCGCGGAGGATAGGAAAGCGACCCGCAGGACCCGCAGCGTCCGGCGTGACAGCTCCGTCGCATCGGCCTGCAACCGCACTGCCTCGTCCTCCGCACGACCGGCGAGCACGATGGTGGCGATGCCCCGCATCCGGTCTAAGAAGCGGGACTGCAAGCGGTCCATCGCCACGAACTGGCGCTGCGATGCTGCGGCAGCGCCAAGCCCGGCCAACGCCATGCCGACGGGCACCAGCAAACCGGTCCCTAGCAGGATCAGTGCCGCCCAGGGATCTGCCAATGCCGCTGCAAGCAGGACCAGCGCCGGCCCGGCAAAGGCTAGGGTTGCCGCCGGAAGCCAGCGTGCGAACAGGCCGTCCAGCGCCTCGATCCGGTCCACGGCCACCCCGGCCAGCTCGCCAGCCCGCCGGTTTCGAAGCACTACCGGCCCAGCCGCGAGCAACCCTGCAAGCACCTGGGACCGCAGCCGCCGCCGTGCCGCCACGCCGGCGGAAAAGCCGGCATCGTCTGCTGCGACGCCCAGCCCTGCGCGAAGCAAGGAGAGCAACGCGAACCCTGCCGCCCATAGGGCTGGCGTGTCCACTGCCTCACCCAGCAGCCGCGCCAGGAGCATGGCGATGCACCATGCCTGCCCGATTCCGGCCGCGACCCCAGCCAGACCCAGCGCGACAACCGGCCGCGCGGCATGGCGTCCGGCCGCCGACTGCGCCGCCAGCCAGGCGCGGCCAGGCGCAGCCAGGTGCGGCTGCTTCGCCTTTCCCGCCATCAGACGTCTGCGAGCGCCTGGCGTGCCGTCGCCGCCAGCCAGCCCGCAGCAACTGGCAGGATATCGTCGTTGAAGTCGTAGGCGGGGTTGTGCAATTCGCGCCCCCCATCCACCGGGCCGTTGCCGATCCAGGCAAATGCGCCGGGCCGCTGTTGCAGGAACCAACCAAAGTCTTCGCTCGCCATGGTTGGCGCCAGATCACGGCGCACAACGGCACCCATGGCCGCGGCAGCGGCGGCAGCAAGGTCCGCCTCTGCCGACGTGTTGATGGTGGCGCTGACGCCGGTGTGGATATCTACCTCCACCTCAACCCCAAAGGTCGCAGCTACCCCGGCGGCAACTCGGCGGATCGAGGACGCGACGAGGTCGCCGATCTCGGCAGTATGATTGCGGTAGGTCCCCGTCAGGATGGCAGTCCCAGGTATCTGGTTGCTGGCGACGCCCGCCTGCATCGTGCAGACCGACAGGACGGCTGCCTGCAATGGATCCACATTCCGGGACACGATGGTTTGCAGCGCAACGATCAGGTGGGCCGCGGCCACCACGGGATCGCGCGTCGCCTGCGGGATGGCGGCATGTCCGGCATGACCATGCACCTCAAGGCGCAGCCTGCTTCCCGCCGCCATAACTGGTCCTTCATGCAGCGCAACGACGCCGGCATCCAGGCCGGGCCAATTGTGGTAGCCGAAGATGCGCTCCATGGGGAACCGCTCCATCAGGCCGTCGGCCAGCATTGCACGGGCGCCGCCGTAACCCTCTTCAGCCGGCTGAAACACAAGTTGCACAGTTCCCGACCAATCCGGGTCCGCCATAAGCAGCGCTGCGGCGCCGAGCAGGCTGGCAGTATGTCCATCGTGACCGCAGGCATGCATGACGCCGGGGGACCGGGAGGCCCACGGCAGCCCAGTCGCCTCCGTCAGCGGCAGAGCATCCATATCGGCCCGCAATCCGACACACCGGTTGCCGCCCCGGGCGATGGTAGCAACAACGCCATGTCCACCTATGCCGGAGGCGAAGGGAATTCCCAATTCCTGCAAGGTCCGGCAAACAAACGCAGCGGTGCCAGCTTCATTCAGCGACAACTCGGGATGAGCGTGGAGGTGGCGGCGCCAGCTTTGTAGGTGGTCAAGGGCAAATTCTGACATTCGGCGCTCCGGCTGACCCAGGA
>JAABUS010009111.1_pt1 | contig 10588 bp, 9 predicted proteins | sample 5560161 | NCBI WGS metagenome assembly JAABUS01 (sample SAMN10711885, study PRJNA513376) | rock metagenome | isolation source: Antarctica rocks | place: Antarctica: Victoria Land, Trio Nunatak nord | collected 2016-01-04
GGCCGCGGGTTGGCGAGGTGGAGGGAGACCGGCGCCTTGAGCCTGGTCAGCCTGATAGGTCAAACTGGCTGAGCCAAAGAAAGGGCTTTCAAGTCGGGGCCGTTGCGAGATCGTCCTGCTGGTGAGCCCTGGTCATTCTTGCTTGCAGGCAAATGCTTACCCTCCCGGCAGCACTCCAATCGTTGGACTGACAGTTGGTTGACAAGATCAGCCACACAAATGCATGCATCTCACAAAGTTTGTGACACAAACATTTAGACCAGCTTCCTTGAAGGACTGGATCTCAGATATCCTTGCTTGCATGGATACACTGATTTGCAGAGCTTGGTAAAATGCCTGGGTCATAGAGACATTGTGTCAGATACAGCATGCAGTCAAGCAAAGGCTGTGTTGGACTGCGCGATGCATTGAAACGCGATGGAATGCATCTCGGAACTATCATTACAGTCGTGTAGGAGGAATTCAGTCGAAAGCTGAGAAAACAATCGTAGCTGCTGTCGCTGGCTGCTAGGTCGAGGCTGACATTTCTGATGGCCGGCCGCCACGAGCGTAATCACAACGCATGTTGAGCTGAATTCGGAGGTTGTGTGGTTGTATGTACCTAGTAGGTACTACCTACATCAGAAGAATACCACTGTCACTTTTGTACCTACTCATGCCTCGGCCAGTATCCCAGATTCCCCAAGGCAGCCTCCAGGTGGAAATTCGTTTGAGAACCTGTGACTGGGTTGGTAAAAGGTCACGTCTAGTAGCAAACACTAGCGTGCGTATGGCTAACCTCCATATACGAGCGACATTGTAACTATACACTCTCAACAGTTCCAGAATCCGCAAAACTGCAGCACACATGATTTGCATACATGCATGTACATGTATACATGTAAAGCTGCCGAGTAGACTCTCTTCTGCGGTGTGCAAGATTAGCAGCAGATTCAAAGATCCTTGCAAATTTGGGGTCTGTCGGAAGTGGAAGTTGACCACGTTGATTGATATTATGTGCATGTGACTTCAATCATCGTGGTTGACAATCACGTATCAACGGGCTATTGAAAATTAGCCAGTCTAATGAGTTCAATTTATAAAACGAGCAACATCAATGTGCGTAGTGCACGTGACGACACGTACCTGTGGCGATACGTACCTGTGTTTGTCTTCTTGGTGTCCAATGTTAGGTCGTGGTCTTGCATGCAGCGAGCAGCGTCCGAACTAGGCTTTGAAAAAAACCCCTCGTGGCGACTGAACACTGCATGATCCCTGACTGGATCATCATGCCTTTGTTGGTCCGTCATCGAGCCCTGAATGGCAACTTGCTCATCATCTCACTGGGAGATTCGTAGGCTGTGTCCAGCTGCTGTCAAACTTGCTAATGCATTCAATTTGACAAGTAGTCTCTGCCCAAGCGCAATATAATTACTTTCGAATCCATCATCCGTTGCAAGTATGGGTTGTTTGCGACCCTAGTCAGGGTTTGCCAGGCAAGAGATCTTGCAGACATCGACACGCCGCGGACTACCAAACGCTTGACGCTTAATGCAGAAAGCGAGTTTAGCACGCTGCACTTGACCAACGACTCGCTGGGCAGTGCGACTTGCAACCTGAGCTGTGTCAGGTGCTTGACAAGGTGCACTTGTCAACACTTGCAAACCCCCCAAACTTGACAGCAAAGGACTTCTTCGACAGCCTATGCTTGAAGATCCTTCGAGGCGCAAGCCACGACTCCAAGAACGAGTACCCAGGAGCCCCATTGCACCTGTTGCCTTTGTATGTTCTCACTGCTACTGTCCCTACTCTTACTCTCACATATGGGAGAGCGCAGCGTGTCAGGAACGGTGAATTGCTGGTACCCGAAATCCGGCTACTAGCAGCAGCTAGTAATGAGGACTTGGTCAGCAGTTGCAAGCATGCACGTTGTAGCGATGCTGGTCTGCAAAATTTAGCTGTGTATGTGCTGATAAGGCAGCAATCTTGTCAGCTACATGTAGCTGACACGACTGCAGCTTGCTCAGCACTGCATTTAGCTGTGTGCAAAGCATAGTCTCTCGCAGTGACTATGCCATGTCAACCTTCTCATGTCAAACAACCTGGTTAGCCAGCTTTGTGCAGATGCCTCATTCAATGAGGACAATTTGTTTATCATCACAAGAGGTTGCACTCAAGGTAGCGCTGCACCAGCTGTACATATACATTTGCCTTATATAGTGTAAGTCGTGCTTCATTCATTGACACACAACGCACAAGGACCATGCGTGTCAGCCTAATCAGCGTCAACCATATCACCTGGGGGTCACCCATGTCACATGTATGGTGCAAACTTAGTCAAGGGCACTAGAGTACTCAGCAAGCACACTCTTGACGCGTTTTGTATCTACTGTTACCATATTGAACACAAGCCAAAATGAATTCTGGTCTGATCCATCAACATTGTGCAATAAAATCGTTTGGGCGTCCTTGAGCTGTAACAGTCATCTGTTGCATTCATGGGCGCTATATATGAGCAAACTGCGTGACTTCAATAATTTGGCTTCAACGCTTCCCACAGCACTCTTACTGAGCACATGAAAATCCTCATGGGCTGCTCTGAAAAGAAGCCCTGCATGGCAGCCATCATGGTTGTTCAGGTCAGCGCAATTGGTGTACAGTACTTGGTAGACTTTCCAGAGTCTGACGCACGTTAGTCACAGAGAGATGTTGAGCTGGCCAGCACCAAGTGCCAGCTGTCGCAGCAGGCTGCTGGGCTGGACTGCACTTATGACAAGCTTGCTGACAAGGCTGCTGAGCTGGACAGGACCCAGCTAAACAGCTTAGCATGGCTAGCCAGGGCCTTTCTGACAAGGACGCCTAGCTTGACATGGCGGACCAGATGCTTGCTGTCAAGAAACCTCAGCTGGTGAATGACATTCCACCCAGAAGCTTTCTGCCATTGAAGCATTTGATGATGCTCAAACCCTCAGCCAAGGCTACAAACACCAATGAGCTTGCTAATGAGCTTACAAGCGCAAGAGCCGAAGCTTGCTGCCAAGATTGCTCAGTGTATCCACAGCAACCAGGACCTGTTGGCAAGGAAGTTTCCTTTAAAGTGAGCTTGCTCATACCAAGCTAAAGCTGGGCAGCACCGAGGACTTGCTGAGAAGCATTGGAACCTTGGCATTGCCGACCAGATACTGTCACAGAGGAGTGCTGAGCCCTTCAATGCAAGGCAAAAGCTGGCCGAGCAGGCAGCAAGACTCACTATGATGCCACAGCAGCAACACAGACTGAGCATCCCACGCAGACGCACAGGAGCAAAGCCAGGAGGCAGCATTTCCTTTGAATTCCTACTAAGGACATACAGGTGCACTTGCCACAAATTGCTGTTGCAGGTCACATGCCTCGCAGTGAATCACATGTGCCTTGTTCTCTGCTGCAGCTATTGCTGCTGCTGCTGACGTACTGTGCAGCATAAGCAACATAGGCAAGAACAGTGATGCTTGCTGAGTACAGCATGCTGAGGGCAACGCCACCTTGCCCCACCTTCATGGCGCCCCACCCATCCTGCTGTATACATCAGGCTATGGGCCGTGCCCTCCTCGGCCTCCACCCCCATGGCGCCCCACCCATCCTGCTGCATAGCATTTTAAAACCCCTGTACTTGCGTGTCAGTAAGGGTGTTGTCCCTGTGAGCTGCTGTTGATACACATTTGACTTTTGCAGGGCTGCACAAAGTAGCTACATTACGCCTGAATGTGAGTGTATGCAGGTGATGGCTGGTTCCCCTGCCTCGCCTGGCAGCAAGACTGCTTCTGTCAGAGCCTCAGATGCTCAACTGGTCAGTTGATCTCTCCTTGTTACAGCCTGCATTGTGGTAGTTCTTCCTGGCAATGACACAGAATCCGCGCTCCAGGCAAAATGCCTTTCTGTCTATCTTTCATGAAAGGCTTGGGGGTTTTGCAGAGCGCTGTGTTTGGTATCACACACATGGGTACTAGACATGAAGAGGAAACAGTTGCGTGTTTGCTGGCTGCACAGCATTACAGCTGTGTTGTGTCTGTGTAGCACACAAGCTGTTGAGTGACGCCAAAATACAAGCTAGAACAGAAGCTTGGGCATCATAGCTTGCTTGTTACTGCGACCACAAGCAGATGAGACTTGTGCTCAGAGTTTCTCTGCTGCAGATGTACTGCAACCCACTGTTCCTTTCAAAATCTGTGCCACCCAATTAGCTGAACACAGACGGCGGAGCAGTTGCTGACTCCACTACTGAAGGGCCAGCTGCATATAGTAGTCAGCTGACTCTGCAGATCAATTAGGATGCTGCCTGTGTCTCAGCTGCCAAGCCAACTTCCAGGCTAGACATTGAGCAAGCCGCTGAATCATGAGAATGACAGCTTCACAGTGCAGCTGTGAGCTGGCCTTGGCCTTGTCATACATCACTGGGACTGTATGCTCTCCACACAAAGTTGAACTCTTTTGGGAGCTGTTCTCCGAGCATCATGCACACAGACACAATTGCAACGCCATAGCAATCACCGCTAATCATTCGGGTTGGTGATTCACCCGATCAAACCCTAGGGCACCTTGCCACGGCGGTAGCTCCAGTCAACAGCTTCAACTTGTCTTTGCAAAACATTGTGCGCGATGCAGGCATAATGCTGCAGCACATGTCTTGTCGCATGCGCAGGAGTGCAGAGACTTCACTTGGCCCGGGAGCACAAGCGTGTTCGACCAGCTTTCTGGGCCAGCCCTTGCCGAGCAAACGCAAGTCGTCGCTCATGCGAAAGCAAATGGAGCTACTTCGTCAGGGTTGCAAGATCTTGCGATTGCATGCTGAGGGACATGCGCATGAGTATTCGTCGTTAGCGTCAAGGTCAGGCTGTGGCTCCCACCTGCAGTCACATGCACAGTGGAGTGGAAAAGCAAACAGCGGGCCCGACTGGAGAATCAGGAAAATCCAAGCTCGCAAGTTTGAAGAGGATCGCCGGAGCTCCAGTTCACGAACCTTGGAGGGCTCCACAAGTCATGAAGCAGTCAAACGAGCTTACCCAATTGACGCTGCTCACCCCAGCGGTAGACCAACTTCTGTATCGTCTGCTGGCCTTTCCAAGCAAGACCTTGGCTGGTCTCAAGCTGGCGTCAATGGTGGCTCTGCAAGTCACCCAGCTGTTGCTGACAGTACTGCAACTCAAGCTTCCTCTACAGAGTTTCAAGAGGCAGTACAGGGAACAGAAAGTGAATACGACTTGCATTCCCCCACAGTCAATCACTTGGCTGCAATGGTGAGAGCCCAGCAACAGGGACAACTTGTTTGCTTTATCAAGTCCTTGCAAGAGCGTGCCTGGGTGTTTTTCAGCGCACTGTTTGTGTGGATGGCATCAAAGGTCACTAGTGCAGGTTCAGTGCATCCAGCAACAAGCAACGCATGATGTCATAACAAGGTCCAGTGCTCCGGCAGTATCCTGTGTTTTCGTTACAGTATCATGTTGTCACTGCTGTCATATTACCCTTAGCTTCATCTCTAGCTGGAGGCACAGTGATACTCAACATCAGTTGTGGTGCTGCTCTTACGAATGTGACTCAGCACTGGCCATTGAGCATTGTGCATTTTGCAATGACAGGCTCTATCAGACGCAGACGACAACACAGATCAAGAGATTTCACCACCAGACAAGACAGATCAATCAGTCCCGGCAGACATATGTGTCGTTACCATAGCTGAAGAGGCCAGACGGGTGGTGCACCTGTTGCGAAAGGAATACAGACACATGATCTTTGCATGCGATACTGAGGTCAGTCCTTCATGAGACTCTTTGATTGCTTTGAGCCTGCTTGTGCTGAATGAATGCTCCTCACATCCCCTACACCTGCAGCAGCAGGATTAGTGCATGCTGCTGACTGCTGCACAACTTGCGTGCCTTTGATGTGAAGTGACATTCAGTGTTATGAGGGCACTCTTTGTTGCAGAGGTTCGCAAGAGGTTTGGAAGCTCACTGTTGGTTATCTCGGTGCAGGTGAAAGACATTGACTTGAGCAAGGAGTCCCCTTGTGGTCACGGATATGTGACCTGCTTTTCTATCTATGGCGGTACCGTTGACAATGAGGTCTGCAATTTTGCTGCTGATGAGAAGGCTCCACATCAGGATCAGTTGTGGGTGGACACAATGCTGGATGGCAATGAGGTGAGTCAATGAAGATGCATGCACTTGAGTAAGTTTGCGTGAGGTATGTGTAAACAAGCCTGATGCCTGATAGGCTTTGGCAAGCCACGTGTGCACTACTTCCTCATGGGGCAATGCACAATGCCACAAGCTGTATGGCTTGCTGCAAGTGCTTTTGCGGGACCGACTGTCTCATCTGATACATGTCACTACTATGCTGTTACTACAGGACTGTGCAATCAATGTTGACATGCGTTTCTCTGAAAGGACTGATTTTCCCCTCTTCTGCAGGAAGCTAGCCAAGAGATGTTTGCTATCTTTAAAGAGTTCTTTGAGGACCCCAAAATCAAGAAGGTGTGGCACAACTACAGCTTTGATCGGCATGTGCTGCGCAATCATGGCATAGACTGCCAGGGCTTCACAGGCGATACCATGCACATGGCCCGCCTCTGGGATTCCTCCAGACAAGGCAAAGGCTACAGCCTAGAAAGCTTGACTGGGTAAGTACACCTCCTTTGTGTCTTCAGAATGGACACAGTCCTACAGCTGCTTTTCCCCCTTTGATGGCCTGTGTTGCAGCAAACTTGTTTCGGGTAGCAAAGAAGGGAACACCCTTTTGATACATACAGCAGGCGCATTTGTAACTTGGTTGCATCCAAACCTGAAGCATGCAGTACAAGGCATGGGTTGCCATTACTGTGCCCTGCACATGCAATCAAGATTCCTATTCATTCAAAGAATTTACACGTCAAGTTCAGTCATTCTGACGTCCATATGGCACTTATCTTGGGTAGCAAGCAGTGAGCAGCGCCAGTATTGTGCAGAGACAAGAAGCTGATGGCTGACTATGCGGGCAGCATGCGCTCCAAGACAGGCATGAAGACACTGTTTGGCAAGAAGAACATCAAAAAGGACAATACTGAGGGCAAGGTGCAGCTCATGACTATCACCTGTGTACCAACTCATGCTGTCACCCTGCTGTTTCAATTGCACATGTGTGATGAAGACTACCACACACAGCCACCACATCATACACATGAACAAACATCTGTCAAAAGAGTGGCTGACATTGTGTTGGGCTCTGTCACATGCCTTAGGGGTGTCTTGTTGAAGCCCAGTTCCAGAAGGCCTGCATGCAAGCTGTACCATTTTGTACTCATCTGCTGGGGTGGTTGTATAAGTTGTTTTGAGCATGTGGTTTTGATGCAGCTAACTGTTCTACCTGCTGTGGAAGATCTCCAGACAGATGAGGCTACTCGTGCCAGGTGGATTGATTACTCAGCATATGATGCCAAGGCAACATGGCAGCTGTGTCAGGCTCTCAGGAAAGAGCTCAAGGTGGGTTCTTACCAGCCGCTTGAGTGCACACTTGGCAGCAATGCTTTGACACAGACATCTGGAGTAGACTGGTGCTTTGCCTGCGTCGTGCCTCTGTGGTCGGGAGCATTGTGGCCTGCAACACCAGCAACGGTGGCAAGGTTGTGTCAGCTTGTCATAAAGTTGTACCAACGCTCTTACTGTTTGTGCTGATTTAGCATGGTTGCAACAGAACCTGTACTGAAGCTGCTAGGGTGGAAAATGTGTCTTTGACAAGTCGTGATTTGCCATCTTCCAGGAACATTGTTGCCAGCATGGTTTTATTGCTTGCTGTAGGCAAGGCCATGCGTGATGGATGCAAAAGTGCAGCAGGCGGTGCAGCAAGCAACTGGTTTGAAGAATGACGAGATGTATGAGATGTATGGCAAGTACTGGCTGCCTTTTGGGCTGCTCCTGACAGAAATGGAGAAGGAAGGCATGTCTGTCAACAGGTCAGCTTGACGCACTGTTGATGCAGTTCTGGTGCAGTATTGATGCAAGTCTGGTGCAAAATTGATACATTGATGCAGTGCTATGCAGTATTGGTGCAATTTTGATACAGTTCTGATGCAGCATTGGTGCAAGTCTGATGCAGTATCGCTGCAAGTCTGGTGCAATATTGATGCAACGTTGATGAAATGTTGATGCAACATCATGCCACCTCCTGCCGGCATCAAATGCCTCTGCACATCCTTTGTGCAAGGTCTGCAGCTGTTATTTGCAGCTCTGGCCTTAGTGCTTTGTTTGACATGCAGTGTATGCACATATGTATGTCAGGCTGGCTATCAAGCCTTGACATTCCTGCAAGACAAGCTGACAACACAACAAGAAAACTCTACTCCAGTTGGCGATCATAACGGAACACCTCTGAGTGTCCAGCTGCAGCGATAGTCCAGAGAAAACCAGCAGACTGACAGCGTACTGACAGCATACATTTGTTGAATGCAGGGAGCATTTGAGAGCAGCTGAAGTGCAGGCAGAAGAAGACCAGACAAAGGCTATGGGCCGGTTTCGCAGATGGGCATCTTCTAAGGTGCCAGGAGCAGAGAACATGAATGTGGGCAGCGGCGCACAGATCAGGCAGCTGCTGTTCGCTGGGGTCCAGAATCAGAAGCCTGAGAAAGGCAGCCTGGAGTTGGAGCGTGTCTTCAAGGTTGGCCTTCTCCACTCGCAGCAGTCAAAACAGTACATTTGCTGCAAGCTCTCTTTACAGCTGTTGGACTCTGCTTCTTTTGTGGTTGCAGTTGCATAAACATTTTTAGCTCATCTGTACAGGTGTACAGATGCACCTATAAGCTGGCTTCACTTGAAACTTCTGAACAGAGACATTACTCAAAAGGTCAAAACTCTGAGTCGTCTGGATAGTCTCTGGTGCACAACCTCATTCAAGTGTTCGCTGGCAGCGGCAAGGCTTAGCAGGTGTCTTTGTGTCAATCTTCTGTAACGTGGTGTTTGCAGGCCCCAAACACAGAAGGGTGGGTGGACCCCAACAGCAAGTCCAAGAAGCCCAGAAAGAATATTGACTTTACACTGCATAGCCTTTGGGGCAAACAAAAAGAAGGCGCTACCCCTGTTATTCAGCCTGAGATCTTCACTGCTTCAGGTGCTGCCCCATGCCCTCAAATCTGTAGACAACTTGCTGTTAGCATGAATGTTTGCCAGTCATACTATGAGTACAAATGCCAATCCACTCTGAGCTGCCTGCTTTATGCAGAATTGCAAAGCCCAGCGTAGTCTGTAGTGCAATGAGCCTTCTTGACATTGCGCATACAGCTGCAGTAGCTGATTGGCATTCTGTAGCTTCCAATCACACTGCTATGCAAAAATGCTGCTATCATTTGAGCTGGATTGCAAAAGTCAGAATTGCATGGCTGATGATCTCATGCGACTGCATCCATCAGTGTATCTAGTGTCTGTATATAGGATGGTCTGCAGCTATCACTCAAGCTGGACTGCCAGCCTCCGGGATACATGGCCAATGACTGCATGCGACTGCATCAATACTCATTCCAGGTGTTTGTGATGCATAGGATGGCCTGCAGTGAGCACACCCGTGCTGAGAGCCTTGGCTGGCAAGCCTGGAGCTGCCAAGCGGGCTCTGCTTGAGCAGTATGGAGACACAGGCCTGGAGGCCTCTGCTGACGGTCAGTCTTACCTCTGTCTTTGTGGCTCCCTGTGCAGACTGGCCCTTTTATTTAGTTAGTCGTGGTAGGCCTATTGTACATGGCACATCCCCATGGTTGCCGGCATGAATGACATGCCTGCCAAAGCTCAGGCTGTACCCCATGAAGGGTACAGAAAAAATGCAACACTCTGGCTCTTGTTGATGCCTAGGTTCACACTGGGGCAGCACAGCAGCTTGCACTCCTTTGTACGGTTTTGAGACTACAGCCTTCAATTGCCTGTCCTGTGTTGTGAAGCTTTCTGTTTGGCTAGCGCTTCCAAAGTATCAGGCTGAACAGCCACAGCATGCTGGCTGGCAACCACATTTATCTAGCTGTGGTAGGCCTATTGTACATGGCACATCCCAATGGTTGCCGGCGTAAATTACATTCCTGCTAAGGCCAAGGCCCTACCCCATGAAGGGGTATTGGCTCTTGTTGATGCCTTAGTCCACTGGGGCAGCACATCAGTCTGCACTCCTTCATTGTACAGTTTTGAGATCACAGTCTTTAATTGCTTGTTGTGAAGCTTTCTGTTCTGCTGGCTTTTCCAAAGTGTTGGGCTGAACGGGCACAGCATGTTGGCTGGCAACCACTGTGCTCTTGCTGCCTTGCAGACATTCCTGTGGAAGCCCTGGTGGATGATGATGAGCTGGACTCCTCTGTGGATTTGATGGTTACAGAATCCAAAGATGATGACATGGAGGCGGTGGGTGCTGAGCCTGCAAAGCAGCAGAGCGCGGGCGTGGCCATCAGCGCTGCCATTCAGTCTGCTGCTCAGATGGATGCGGAGGCCGGTCAGAAGGGGTATGGAAAGGCGTATGCTGCCTTCAAAGGGGGCAGAGAAGGGCTGGAAGCTTGTGCAGCCAGTAAGACCCATCTCATCTCACCTCACCTCACCTCACCTCACCTCACCTCACCTCACCTCACCTCACCTCA
>JAABUS010009112.1_pt1 | contig 10587 bp, 11 predicted proteins | sample 5560161 | NCBI WGS metagenome assembly JAABUS01 (sample SAMN10711885, study PRJNA513376) | rock metagenome | isolation source: Antarctica rocks | place: Antarctica: Victoria Land, Trio Nunatak nord | collected 2016-01-04
TGCTGGGCATCTGCTTCGGCGCGCAGGCGCTGGCCAAGGCGCTGGGGGGCGACGTCGCCCGTGCGCCGAGCGTCTCGGTCGGCTGGCGCACGCTGCCCAGCGAGGACGCCGAGCTGGTCCCCCCGGTCTCCTGGTTCCGCTGGCACGAGGACGTCTTCAGCGTTCCGCCGGGCGCCCGCGAGCTCGCTCGCATGGGCGAGGCTCCGCTCGCGTTCGTCGCCGGACGCAGCATCGGGCTGCAGTTCCATCCCGAGGCGGACGCCGAGCTCGTGACGGAATGGATCGGGGGTGCCCGCCGGCAGCTCGCCGAGCAGGGCGTCGACGAGCAGGCGCTGCGGCGCCAGGTCGCGGACGAGTCCCGCGGGGCGCGTGAGCGTGCGTTCGATCTGTTCGATCGCGTCACCGCGCACTGGAAACGCAGCTAGCCGCGCCTCGCGCGCGCGCCGGTGAACCTGAGCGGCCGCGGCGTCCGTTGACGTTCAGGCCCATGCCCGTATAGCCTGTCTAGACAGATGCTCGGCGTCGCCAAGCTGGCCCCCGGTCCCGGGCACGTCGATCTGCTCGAGCGGACGCCGGCGAACTGCTCGGTGCTGGGACGGGAGGCCGACCGGCTTGCCGCCCGCCTCCCCGTGCTCGAGCCGGGCGAGGAGCGCGTGACCACGGTCGAGGTCCGCGCGGAGCAGCGGTCCCCGTGACGGACCGCCTGCCGGCTAACGCGCCGGCCGGAGCAGCGGTCCTCGTGACGGACCGACCGCCGGCTAGGCGCCGGCCGGCGGCTCCACGTCGAAGCTGACGTCGAGCCCGTAGCGGCCCGCGGCGTAGCGCGACTCGGTGAGCTCGACCGGGCGCCCCACGGCGTCGAGGATCAGCCGCCGCTCGACGAGCAGCGCCGCGTCGCGCCGCACCTCGAGCCGCCGGGCCTCAGCCGCCGTCGCACTCTCGGCGGTGATCGTGGCGCGGCCCGCACGCGGGACGACGCCCGCCGCCACGAGCACCTCGTGCAGCGAGGCGGTGCGCCAGTCGACGCCCTCGATCGCGCCCGCGAGGTGGCCGGGCAGCACCGCGGTCTCCTCGGCGACGGGCAGGCGGTCCGCCAGCCGCAGGCGCCGCAGGACGACGACGTCCTCGCCGTCGCCGAGCTGGAGGTGCTTGGCCTCCTCGCCGGTCGCGGGGCGCACGTCGAGCTCGACGTGGTCGGCCGAGGCCGCCTGGCCGCGGCGCCGCATCTCCTCCGAGAAGCTCAGCAGGTTGTCGACCTGGCGGTGCGTGGGCGGCTCGGCCACGAACGTGCCCCGCCCCGGGACGCGGTCCACGAGGCCCTCCTGGGCCAGGCGCTGCACCGCGTTGCGCGCCGTCATCCGGCTCACCGAGAACTCGCGGCACAGCATCGCGTCGGAGGGCAGCGGATCGCCCGGCGAGAGCGCCAGGATCCGCTCGCGCAGGACCTGCTCGATCACGAAGTAGCGCGGTGTGAAGCGGGTCTCCACAGCCGCATGCTACCTGTCTAGACGGCCTCGCTTGACCGGCTCCGAACGGGATCGATACGGTGTGCCTGTCTAGATAGCCGGTCATGTCCACCGGAGGGAGCCAGCGTATGAGCAGCCTGCGTGCCGCGGTGGTGGGTACCGGCTTCATCGGAGTCGTCCACGTCGACGCGCTGCGCCGCCTCGGCATCGAGGTCCTCGGCGTCGTCGGCTCGACGCCCGAGCGCGCGCGGGAGAAGGCGCGCGCCGCCGGGCTCCCCGAGCCGTACGACAGCTTCGAGGCGATGCTCGAGGATCCGCGCGTCGACGTGGTCCACCTCACCTCGCCCAACCACCTCCACCACCCGCAGGTCAAGGCGGTGCTGGCGGCCGGCAAGCACGTGGTCTGCGAGAAGCCGCTCGGGATGGACGCGCGGGAGACCGCCGAGCTCGTGGCGCTCGCCGAGCGCTCGGGGCTCGTGCACGCGGTCAACTTCAACCTCCGCTTCTACCCGCAGGTCCAGGAGGCCGCGGCGCGGGTGCGCAGCGGTGCGCTGGGCGACGTCTACCTGATCAGCGGCGGCTACCTCCAGGACTGGCTGCTGCTCGACACCGACTGGAACTGGCGGCTCGACCCCGCGGTCGGAGGCAGCCTGCGGGCGGTGTCCGACATCGGCTCGCACTGGATCGATCTGATGACGTTCGTCACGGGCCAGCACGTCGCCGCCGTGTGCGCCGACCTGACGACCTTCGTGCCCGTGCGCCGCGAGCCCGTCGGGCCGGTCGAGACGTTCGGCGCCGCCGCCGGGGGCGAGACGGTCTCGCACGCGATGGAGACCGAGGACGCCGCCGGACTGCTGCTGCGCTTCGACGGCGGGGCGCGCGCCGTGGCGACGATCTCGCAGGTCAGCGCCGGGCGCCGCAACCTCCTGTCGTTCGAGGTCGACGGCGCGGAGGGCTCGATCGCGTGGGCCGCCGAGCGTCCGGAGGAGATGTGGCTCGGCCACCGCGGCCGCCCCAACGAGCTGCTGCTGCGCGACGCCACGCTGATGGACCCCGCCGCCGCCGCGACCACCCACCTCCCGGCCGGCCACGCCGAGGGGTTCGCCGACACCTTCCGCGAGCTCTACCGCGTCGTCTACGCCGCGGTCGCCGCCGGCGCGCCGCCCGCGTCGCCCCCGCCCGCATCGCCCCTGTACCCGACCTTCGCCGACGGCCACGAGGAGGCGCTCATCGGCGCCGCCATCGCGCGCAGCGCGGAGGAGGCCCGCTGGGTGACCGTCGAGGAGATCAGAACGGAGAGCCACCTGCCATGAAGCTCGGACTGCTGACCGCCGCGTTCCCCGACGCGACCCTCGACGAGATCGCCGTATGGGCGGCCGCCAACGGCTTCGAGGCGCTCGAGGTGGCGTGCTGGCCGGCCTCCGAGGGGGCCGTGCGCCGCTACGCCGGCGTCTGCCACATCGACGTCGAGCGCCTTGACGACGGCGGCGCCCGCGAGCTCGCCGCGGGCCTCGAGCGCCGCGGCCTGTCGATCTCGGCGCTCGCCTACTACCCCAACCCGCTCGATCCCGATTCCGCGGAGCGCGAGCGCGTCGCGAGCCACCTGACCAAGGTGATCGACGCGGCCCGGCGCCTCGGCGTCCCGGCCGTGGGCACGTTCGTCGGGCGCGACAAGTCGCGCTCGATCGAGGACAACTGGGCCACGTTCGACGACGTCTGGCCGCCGCTCGTGGCCCACGCGGCGAGCCGCGGCGTGAAGATCGCGATCGAGAACTGCCCGATGATCTTCAGCGCCGACGAGTGGCCGGGGGGCAACAACCTCGCGTTCTCGCCGGCGATCTGGCGCGAGATGTTCCGCCGCATCCCGGACGAGAGCTTCGGGCTCAACCTCGATCCCTCGCACCTCGTGTGGCAGTTCATCGACTGCGAGCGGGCGATCTACGAGTTCGCCGATCGCATCTTCCACACGCACGGCAAGGACGTCGAGGTGCGCCGGGACGGCCTCTACGAGCGCGGCACGATGAGCGCCGGGGTCGGCTGGCAGGTCCCGCGACTGTGCGGGCTGGGCCAGGTCGACTGGCCGCGCTTCTTCGCCGCGCTGTACGCGGTCGGCTACGACGGCGTGGTCTCGATCGAGCACGAGGACCGGCGCTTCGAGGGGACGCCCGAGCTCGTGCGGCGCGGCTTCCTGATCGCTCGCGACGCGCTGCGCCCGTTCATCCACTGACGTCCGCGGCCCAGCGCCGCGGACATCGCCTCGTCGCACCCGCATCTCGCCGCCAGCGGCAGCGCCCTGCCGTCACTCGGCCTGCACGTCACCGACCTGCTGATCACCCCCGAATCCGTCCTGGAGGCGGTGACGGGCTTTCTGACGCTCGCGGCCCAGGCCGCCGGGCGGGCGGTCACCACGGTCGAGGGGCTGGACGGGGACCGCGTGCGGTGTGCGCTCGCCGAGGCCCACGGGCTCCAGTGCGGCTGGTGCACGCCAGGCTTCGTGCTCGCGGCCAAAGCGGTTGGCCGAGACCAACCCCTCGCCGAGCGACGAGGACATCGCCGAGGGCCTCCGTGGCGATCGCTGCCGCTGTGGCCGCTACGTCAAGATCGCCGAGGAGGTGCGCCGACGCCCTCGTGAATGGGCGAGACCTGGGGCGAGGCCTCCTCCGCGGCGAGGCATCGCGGGTTCGGGGGTCTGATCGCCCATTGCAACGAAAGGAACGTGAATGGCCTACGTCGTGTCGGCGAAGTGGCGGGCGAAGCCCGGCAAGGAGGGACGGCTCGCAGAGCTCTGCGAGGAGATGACCGAGCCCTCGCGGGCCGAGCCCGGCAACCTCTTCTACCAAGCGCACCGCTCACCCGAGGATCCGCAGCTGTTCTACCTCTACGAGCAGTACGCGGACGAGGCGGGCTATCAGGCCCACACGGAGTCCGAGCACTTCACGCGGCTCGTGAAGGGCGAGGCGATCCCCGAGCTGCTCGACGCTCGCGAGCGGGAGTTCTTCGAGACGTTCTGACATGAGTCGGCTCGTGGAAGGGAGGTGATGCTCGACATGGAGCGCGTCGCGCGGCACCTCCTGCGCACGGAGGCCTGGGCCGTCGAGCTGGCTCCTGGTGCCGGTCGGGGGCTTCGGCTGGCCGCCCTCTTCGTGGCCACGCCGCAGGCGGCGAACCTGCTCGCCGACGAGGAGTTCCGCGCCCCGGGCAGATCCTGACGCTCGACGGTGGCCTCACCGCGTGCCAGTGACGCGGATCGCGGTGGACTAGCTCGCGCGGCGCCGCATGGCCGCGGCGACGCTGGCCGTGCTGAGCGCGGGGCGTTGCGCGCTGCGCCGGCGCTCTTTGGCGCCGGGGCCGATGAGGAGCAGGATCTCGGCGGCCAGAGGCTCGGGTGCCACCAGGTAGCGCGGGGGGAGCTTCTCCTCGAGCGGCGCGAGCCGGTGGACTCGCAAGCCGGTCTGCTCGCAGAGGAAGAGGCCGGCGGCGACGTCCCACGGGTGGATCCATTGCTCGTGGAAGCAGACGTCGATGCGACCGGCCGCGGTCCACGCGAGCTCGAGCGCTGCGCTGCCGAGCGCGCGCCGCTGCCCGGCGCGCCGGAACAGGCGTTTGGCCAGCTTGCCTGCTCGCTTGGCCTCCTGCTCGGTGCGGCATGCGATCCCGCCGGTGATCACCGCGCCGGCGAGGGTCTCGGGCTGCGGCCGGGGGGCGGCCGCGCCGTCCATCCGCAGCGGGCCGCCGCGAATGCCGGCGAACAGCTCGTCGCGGACCGGGTCGAACACGACGCCTGCGATCGCGCCCGCCGCGTCCTCGCAGGCGATGCTCACGCAGAACAGCGGGATGCCGGCGAGGAAGTTCACCGTGCCGTCGAGCGGGTCGACCACCCACCGCAGCCCGGTCGTGCCGTCGCGGTCGACGGACCCCTCCTCCGCCAGGATCGCGTCGTCCGGCCGGCGGTGTCCGAGCACAGCGCCCACCGCCGCCTCCGCGGCGCGGTCGGCGTCGGAGACCAGATCCATGATCCCCCGCTTGGTGCCCACGCCCGCCGGCTCGCGGCCGAAGCGGTCGATCAGCTCGCGGCCCGCGCTGCGGGCCGCATCGATGGCGACGTCGAGGACATCGCGAGGTACCAGGGCGCCGCCTGCTTCGTCGTTTCCGTGCACAACTGACAGTTGAGCAGCGATCGGTGCGATGTCCCCGCGGCGTTCACCGTTAAAGCACGCCCTGGTGACTTCCCGGTAACCACCGCGCGGGGCATCAGTGACGCCGATGTGGCGGTTCGAGGTCGACCGTGTAGAGGACCGCTCCGTCGACGTCGCGCAGCGACACCGTCATGACGCGGCTCTCGCCGTCGATCGCGACGTGGCCGAAGAACTGGTAGCCGTCGGCTGGTGAGGTGTTCGGCACGGGCGGGGCCTTGACGAAGGCGACCTCGGGGCCGAAGGTGGCATCGAGGGGGTTGGGGCCGAAGCCGCCGGCGTTGAGGGGGCCGGAGACGAACTCCCAGAACGGGGTGAAGTCGCTCACGGACGCGCGCGCGGGGTCGTAGTGATGGGCCGCGGTGTAGTGGACATCGGCGGTGACGAAGACGATGCCGCCGATCTCGTGCCGGTGGGCGTAGGCGAGCACGTCGGCGAACTCGAGCTCACGGCCGCGCGGCGCGCCGGCGTCGCCCTGCGCCACGCCCTCCAGCGCGCTCGGGCCGTCCGGGACCACGAGGCCGAGCGGCAGGTCGTTGGCGATCACCTTCCACGTCGCCGTCGACGCCGCCAGCTCGCGCTTGAGCCAAGCGCGCTGGCGCGCGCCGAGCAGCCCGCGCTGCGGGTCGGCGTACAGGTTGTCGTCGTTGGGGTCCTTGTAGGTCCGCATGTCGAGCACGAAGAGGTCGAGCAGCGGGCCATGGGAGATCTTGCGGTAGATGCGACCCGCGTCGTCCAGTCGCTGCTCCGCGATCGGCAGCCACTCGAAGAACGCCTGCTTGGCGCGGGCGGCCAGGACATCCACGCGCTTCTCGCTGTAGCGGTCGTCGTTCAGGACCTGACCCGGGTACCAGTTGTTGTGGGTCTCGTGGTCGTCCCACTGATTGATCTGCGGAACGCGGGCGGCGAACGAGCGCAGGTTGTCGTCGAGCAGGTTGTAGGCGAACTGGCCGCGGAACTCGTCGAGCGTCTCGGCCACCTTCGACTTCTCCTCGGTCACGAGGTTGTGCCAGACCCGGCTGCCGGACAGCGGCACGGCGGCGGCCAGCGGCCCGTCGGCGTAGACCGTGTCCCCGCTGCACAGGAAGAAGTCGGGCTGGAGCGCCTCCATCTCGGAGAAGATCCGGTAGCCGCCGAGATCGGGGTTGATGCCCCAGCCCTGACCGGCCAGGTCCGCGCTCCACACGAACGAGACGTCGCGCCGGCCGAGCGGCGCGGTCCGGAACGAACCGGTCGCCGGACGGCCGGTCAGGGCCGGATCGTCGAGATCCTGCAGCGTGACCCGGTAGAAGGTCTCACGCCCCGATCGCAGCGCGTCGAGCCCGACCTTGCCGGTGAAGTCGCTCTGAGCGGTGACGATCGGCCCTTCGATCACGCGGGCCTCCCTGAAGCGCGGCGTGCGTGCGACCTCCACCAGCATCCGGCTCGGCCGGTCCGCGCGCGCCCAGACCACCCCCGAGCGCGCCGTCACGTCGCCGCTCTGGATCCCATGGGTCAGGGCGGGGCGCGAGCGTATGAAGGCGGGCGCACGGCCGGGGAAGGCGACGAGGGCGGCGCCGCTGACGGCGCCGGCGCGGAGGAGCTGGCGGCGGTTCAGGCTCGAGACGGGCATGACTCCGAAGCCTGAGGGCCGCCTCGCCGTCGGGCGTCACGATCTCGTGAAGCAACGCCGGAACCGCCCCGCCGTGGGTGCCGTGGCTACTCGTTGACGAGTTGGGGAACGGAGAGGACTGCCGCGACGGCACCTTCGGCGGTGCGCCCGGGGCGGATGTCGAACCGGACGGCCTCGTGCTCATGGTCGAACGCCTCGGCGTTCTGGAAGACCTGCGTGCCGGACCCGACGTGGCGTCCTTCGCGGTCATAGAAGTCGGCCTTGACCTCGAGCACGATGACGTCGCTGACGTCGACGACGTTGACCATGCTGCCGCTCACGCGTGGTCGCGCGCCTCGGTCGGTGAAGCTGGGTCGAGAGATCCTGACTCGGTCCGTGAACGGCCCCGCCTCGACGGTGACGCTGCCGGCCCGAGGGGGGCGGGCGAGTCGCGGCCGGGCGGTCGCGACGTCGGTGCTCGCCGCCGGGACGTGACCGGGGCGAACCACCGCCGTCTCGGCCCGCGATTCGATCTGGGCCTTGCGGTCGCCGCATCCGGTCCAGGCCAGCGCCGCGATCAGGGCGACGCCGGCGAGTCTCGCCCGGCGGGGGGCGGCCGGCGAAGGCCGCCCCCCGCCGGTGCGGGGAGCGAGGCTCGGCTGCATCAGTCTCCGAGCGACGCGAGCGCGGCGCGCATCTTGCCGTAGAGCTCGGTGTTGTCCTGGTTGCCTTGGAACATCTCGGCGCCCGGGCCGGAGCTGTAGATGTTCACGTCGGCGCCCGTGTGGTTGCCCGACAGGTAGGTCAGCCAGAGGCTCGCCTCGGGATCGCCGTCCTCCACCCCGCGGGGATCGTCGGCCGTGGCGAACGTAGCCGGCCCGAAGCCGGCCGGATCCTGCTCGCCGGCACCGTTGACCGCGCCCGTCGAGCGTGCCGGGTCCTTCGTGCCACCGGCGGGACGCGAGGGAGTGCTGTCGTTCGCGGGGTTGGTGCTGTCGACGTTCACCGGAGGCGTCGTGGCCTCCGCGTTGGTGAACGAGCCCTTGCCGATGATGTTGAAGCCCGCGCACTCGTGGTCGGCGGTCACGATGACGAGCGTGTTGCCGTCGTGTCGGGCGAACTCGAGCGCCGCGGCGACGGCGTCGTCGAACGCCTTCATCTCGCCGAGCGTCTGGGCGGCATCGTTGGCGTGCGAGCGCTTGTCGATGAGCGCCCCTTCGACCTGGAGGTAGAACCCCTTCCGCTTGCCCTGGTCGCTGTTGTGGAGGAGCTGGATCGCCCTGCGCGTCGTCTCTTCGAGACGCGGCTCGCGGGCCTGGGGCATCCCCGGGTTCTCGCGCTTCGCCGTCTCGACGGTGAGGTTGCCGCGGTTGAACAGGCCGATCACCCGCCGGTTGCGGCCGTACACGCCGCGCAGGCCGGTCCGCGTCGCGACCTTCTGCGACTCCGCCGTCTGGGCCGGGAGCGCCGGGTCGCCGAAGCTTCCCAGGACCCGATAGCCGTTCTGCTTCATCGCGGCCTCGTCGTCGGGCTCGAAGCGCGACAGCCCCCCGCCGAAGATCACGTCGGCGACGTTGTTGCGAGCGATCTGCTCGGCGATCGGCGTCGAGCCGGGCTCACACGCGGGCTCGGAATAGTCCGGTCCCTGGCATCCGCGCAGGCTGACGTGGCTGAACTGGGCTGCCGGCGTTGCGTCGGTGATCTCCGACGTCGTCACGTTGCCCGTCCGCAGCCCGGCCTGCTTGGCCTGCTCCATGATCGTCGGGACGGCCTCGCCGAAGGCGTCGACTCCGATCGCCGCGTTATACGTCTTGACGCCCGACGACCAGGCGGTCGCCGCCGATGCCGAGTCGGTGACGAGCTCGGGACGATCGGAATTGCGCTCGACGGCGAACGTCCGGACCTGGCCGAATTGCTCCGTACGCTCCATGTTGAGCTTGCCGGCGGCGCCGTAGAAGCGCTGGCGCGCGGCATTGACGTGCGTGACCCCCATGCCGTCGCCGATCAGCAGGATCACGTTCTTGGCACGCTGAGTCGGCTCGGGATGAGAAGCCGCCTTGCCGGTCGGTGCGCCGGAAGCGGCGACGGCCGTACCACCGACCGTGAGCGCGACAAGCGAGGTCGCGACGACTGTCCTGCGGGGTGAGAGCATGAAGCTGTTCCTCCGATGCGAAGTGAGTGAGGGACCGCCCACCGCCAGAGAGCCACAGGGACGGGGCGAGCCCGCCGGAAGCTACGGGCGCCGGTTCTCCGTCGAGTGAACGACCGGGGAAGCCCGAGGCCGGTCTCCACGAGCCCGGTGAAGCGCAGCGCGTCGTCCACGACGGCGACGTTGGGCGCGAGAAAGCCGCGCGGGCGTGCACGGCGCGCGCGGATCGAGCCTGGATCCCGGACCGCCGGCGCTAGCGGGAGGCGGTCGAGGCGGCCTTGGCCACCCGTCGGGTCTCGAGCTCGGCCTCCGTGAGCCGTCGGACTCGCCGGCAGGTTGAGCGGTAGAAGCGCAGCTGTCTGGTACGGCCCACCAGCCGGAAGCCGGTTCGCAGCAGCCACGGGCCTGTCTCGGCCACCTTGGAGACGGCGTACAGGCGGAACTGGACGTCGCCCGTGTCGAGCCACTTCCAGACCTGGTAGTGCATCTCGCCCTGCTCGAAGTTTCCCTCGAGCGTCCGGTAGGCCCAACCGAAGACCCGCGCGGGGCGACCGTCGAGCACGCGCTCCTCTTCATAGACCTCGCCGACCCGCACGCCAACGGCGAATCGCATGGCGAGAAAGCGGATCTGCAGAAGCATGTCGCGCCCCTCGAGCGGGGCGTCGTGGCGGTAGAGGGCGCGTACGACGCCGGGGTCGGCGAGCTGGTAGTCGACCATGAGCCGACGAGCCAGCTCCCAGACGCCGTCGGGCGCCGGCGTTCCGGAAGCTTCGTGTGGGAGCGGCTCGATCAGGTCGTCGACGTGCCAGCCGGTCGACTCGTTGAAGTCCGGAATCCTCGCGGCGTCGAAGTTCACCTCGCGTTGCGACAACTCGGCCAGCCGGCGCCTCGCCCGCCGGCTCGTCGCACCGGTGATGTCACCACCCAAACGGCCGGTCCCGACAGACCGGGTGGTGATCACGATCCCGCCCTCCATCGTGCCTCGCGCCAGCTTGACCACGCGCTCGAGCACCGACGTCCACATGTGCAGCTGGACCTCCTTGGCCAACCGCAGGTGGGTGTACATGAGGTCTGAGAGCCGGTCGCCGCTGCGCGCCCAGGACTCGATCGTGAACTCGAGGACGCGATGGTCGGCACGCGCGCGGAACTCGATCTGCCCGGCCTCGAGATGCCCTCGCAGCGTGGCCA
>JAABUS010009113.1_pt1 | contig 10587 bp, 1 predicted proteins | sample 5560161 | NCBI WGS metagenome assembly JAABUS01 (sample SAMN10711885, study PRJNA513376) | rock metagenome | isolation source: Antarctica rocks | place: Antarctica: Victoria Land, Trio Nunatak nord | collected 2016-01-04
GCGCGTATATATAGGCCATATATGGGGGCAGCAATGGGGCATGCGCGCATACATGGGCCATATGGGAGCAGCAATGGGGCATGCATGCGCGCATACATGGCCATATATGGGGGCATACATGGGCCACATGGGAGCAGCAATGGGGCATACATGGGCGCATATATGGGCCACATGGGAGCAGCAATGGGGCATGCATGCGCACATATATGGGCCATATATGGGGGCATACATGGGCCACATGGGAGCAGTAATGGGGCATACATGGGCGCATACATGGGCCACATGGGAGCAGCAATGGGGCATGCATGCGCACATACATGGGCCATATATGGGGGCATACATAGGCCACATGGGAGCAGCAATGGGGCATGCATGGGCGTATATATGGGCCATATGGGAGCAGCAATGGGGCATGCATGCGCGCATACATGGGCCACATGGGAGCAGTAATGGGGCATGCATGCGCGCATACATGGGCCATATATGGGAGCAGCAATGGGGCATACATGCGCGCATATATGGCCATATATGCGCGCATACATGGGCCACATGGGAGTAGCAATGGGGCATACATGCGCGCATATATGGGCCACATGGGAGTAGCAATGGGGCATACATGGGCGTATATATGGGCCATATGGGAGCAGCAATGGGGCATGCATGCGCGCATACATGGGCCACATGGGAGCAGTAATGGGGCATGCATGCGCGCATACATGGCCATATATGGGAGCAGCCTTATAGGGAGAGCAGGGAGGAAGGGAATAGCAGGGAATCCCTTCCCTTCCCTGGATCAGGGAAGGGAATTACCCCGGGCCTATCCCTTCCCTTCCCTGCCCTGTTCCGCAGCGTATATCTAATAAGTGAGATTAGGGTATTAATATTCCAGGGTACTATTAGGTATATATAGAGGAGATATTATTATTTATTTAAATTACTAGGTTTACTTACTCGGAGATAGTACTAAAACGACGAAAAGAATAAAATGAATAATCTTTATAACTAAAGGCTTCAGCGTTAGGGTATCGTAGACTTCGTTTTATATATAAGTTTAATTATAATAAATATCGCGAAAAGATTTTATAGAGATATATTTATATAAACCGGGGTCTTTACTAGATAGGCCGGTAATTAATATACTTCATACTTTCTAAAGAAATTGATTATTATATAGATACTTATATCTATATAAAAGGCTTTAGCGCTAGGGCTATTAAATATAATAAATATTACCGAAGATTTCTATAGAAGGAGTTACCCTTTTAATATTTAAACTCTCTAAATATCTACTCGTAGAGCTGAAGCCCGTAGATCCCCGAAACGGCGCCTAGAACCCGCCGTTCGGGGACGGAGCCAAGGTTTTTAGAGATCGGTCTTGTCGCCTAAATAACGCGCTTTAGGGCGTCATTTTGGGGGTCTACGGGCTTCAGCCCTACGAGTGGACGGTTAAGAGTTTTAGACGATTAGAGGGTAACCCCTTCTAAATATATATATATTAGGATTATTATATATATATAAATAATCTATAAATAATATTAGATTTAATATCTTCGGGGCTAAAAGTACTCGTAGAGATTAAAATATTTATTTATATAATTATATATTAGCCTTTCGCACGAAGTAGTATAAATTTAAATAAGTTATCCGTAGATAAAATCTCTAGCTACCTAGGGTAATAAATTACTAAATTTCTATCTATATAGCGGATAAACTATATATCTATAATATATTAATCTCCGATATCTATAGTAGCGAGATTATTATTATTCTTATTAAGAATTATCCGATCAAGGGTAGCTATAGCGTCTAGGATTACTTTTTTAATATTCCGTATAATTTATTTATTATTTAATATATTATTAATATAATACTTATATATATATACTATTTTTTTTTTTTTTTTTTGATTATCTAACCCGATTAATAATTTGGTTTTATATACTAAAAATAATCGTCCCCTATATAATATATACTCTCTAATATATATTTTAAAAGTTAAGGCCCGTAGTTTTAACAGCGAAGATTATAATTAAAATTTAAACTTTATAACGATTTTAATTAGATTTATTGGAATATAGATATATAGGACTATTTAGTAACTACTTAATAAGTAAATAATTATTAATATTTAGTATTAGGGTCTTATACGTATATTCGCTCTTATCCTTTATAGATAATTAATCAAGAAGTATTTCTACTTATTTATATTTAATAGGTTATGAGCGCGGGCTTTATATTAATATCCGCTACATACTTATTATATTATTATGGTATTAATAGTAGTAATACGGCGTTATTATTTTATCGTAACTACGTTTAGGGTGTACTAGATTACGTTTATAAGAATTTTTAAATTAGAGTCTTAGTACCTAGAATATAATTCCGCCGGCCCCGCCTCTACTAGGGAATAACTTAATAGACTATATACGTAACTACTAGAAAATAATTAATCGCACTATATAGTATATATTAAAGAGTAACTAATTATTTATAAAGAGTTTATATACTATTAGAAAATAATTAATTACTATTAAAATTATTATAGTCTAAAAGTAGCTTATTACTAGAAAGTAGTCTATTATTAGAAAGTAGCTAAAAACGACTAATATTAATATACTCCTTATATACCTAAATAAAAATTTAGGGGAGTAGTTATATATAATAACTTTTTACTACTATTAAATTCGGGTAACCTCTTTATATAGTTTCTTATTCTTATTAACGATATATTAATAACTTTAAACTTATAAGGCCTATTTAAGGCCTAGAATCGTTATAATTAATTAATATCGTAGCTCCTTTACCGCTCTACCCGGTCTATAAAAAAGAGATAAACTACGAACTCCGTAATCGGGGAAGTAATTAAATATAAATAATAATTATAACTCGAAATTATAATAGTGATTCTTATTATTAAAATAATTATTAAAGTTACTCGCCTTTATACCCTCCGTTTATAATTTTATAGTTAAATAAACCTTAATTATACTACCCCCTAATATTTAAACTACGTCGTTTAGAACGGTTATAATAATAGTAATTATCAAAATAAAAATAATAACCGTCTAGGCCTAAATTACCTCGTTTTATAACTAAATATTAGTATATTTTTTAGAAACTTTTAATTCATACGTTCTAACGAACCTAGCGTACGATTAAGAAGATTTATATAAAAGTATATAACGATAAAAGATACGACGATAAAGTATATAAATATCGTTATCGATCCGATTCGCTAGCTATCTCTAGTTATTTTATAAACGAGTTAATACTAGAATTATTTAGCGATATTAAATTATATAGCCTAATTACTCGAATATCGTTATTATATTATAGTACCTAGAAGTTATTTAGGTATTCGATAAAGTCGAAAAATTTAATTTTATAAAAGGCTTCGTCCGCTAGAAGTAAGAAATACGTAATAATTTCGATATTATAAATTTATAAAAATACCTCGAAGATCCTCTTATTAAGGCTTTAGAACTAGACGTAGGTAAATTTAATTTTATAATCGAAGCTACGTACTAATCATTTAGCGATAATAAAATAATTTATAATATCCTTCGTTATATCGTTAGTCCGGTAATATACGGAAAGATTAAAATCGAAAAAATAACTCTATAAGCCTAAAAAATAATTATAGATAAATTTCGTCGACGGGTATTATAGTTAGATATAATTCCGATTAATTTATTTCTTAATTCTCTATTCTTAGACATAATAGGTTTATCGAGTATAGATAATTTAATTTATTACTAAGATCTATTTTTCCTAGGTATTAAAACTTTGAAAGGTTTTAACGTAAGAGTAGTTTTCTAGAATCCGCCCCTAGTTATAAATACTACTTTATATAATTAAGATAACTTTATAATAGTAAATAGGATAGAGATTTAATATAAAAGATAAAAGAGTAGACTAGATAAAGAGCTAGATAATGAATATATATTCGATTCTATAAGAAGATATAGTAGGCGCGGGTTGAATTTCGCGATTCTATATTAATACTAATTTGATATAATTTATAATATCCGATTTCTATCCTATCTTAATAAAATCTAAATATATATAAAGTTTACCGTCATTATTAAATATAATTTAAAACTCTATTAACTTATAGGTCTTACTAGAGTATATATATATTCTATAGTCTTCTATTCGTTAATTATTATTTCCGATTATTTACTTCGTATTATTATAACTCGCTAGTACTTATCAAACTCGCTAGGGCCTATATATCTTTTAATTATTTATTTTTCTTCTTTCCCCTCTAAAAACTCTAATATTCTTAATATTTATTATAGCTCCTATTTTAGTATAATATATAAAAGGCCTTATTAATTATCTCTTTTTTTAGTATTAGAAGTTTTATTATAATATCGATTACTAAAGACTCTATTTATACTTTACTTTAAATTTAATACTACTAAAAACTTTAATTATATCTTATTTAATAAATAATAATACTATTGGAAATCTTCAATTATACTTTACCTTTAATTTATTATAGATTATTATTTATAAACTTCTATAATTATATTTACCTTAATTAAAGATACTAGTAAATATATATTAATATTACGGAAACTAGACGCGCTAAAATATAAATTAAGGTTCACGATAATAAAGTAGATAAAAGAATTTATCGAGAGTAAATATTTTAAACCTTTTTTCGACGAGTAAACGAAAACTTAGATCTATTTATAATAAGCCTATATAATATAATTTAGTAAAAATAGAGGATAAAGAGTTAGTCTAAAATATATAAAAATAAAATTTATTAATAATAAAAGAGCCGGTAATAATAAATTCTTTTATAAATACCTAGATAAGGACTTTTACACTATAATATTATACGATATCCAAGAGGTTAATTTAAAGAGTATTTAGGGCTTATTCTATAAAAAGAACTTTTTAAAAATAGAAATATATATTAGGATTTATACCTTAATTAAATATTAAGAATATAATTCCGTACCTTTATAAAGATTAAAGGCTTCTAAACCTATAATATTTATTAAGCGGCCTACTTTTATTATTAGTAAAAATAAAGAGTAACTTAATTTTAGTAAAGATTAATTTATATTTAATAAAGATTAACTTATTCTTATTAAAAATTAAGAATAAAATAAAGAGGATATTTTTCGATTATTATAAGGTTTCGATATTAAAGATATTATTAAAAATATTAATATTAAATTTATATTAAAATACCTAGAAGATAAATAATAAATAATTGTACTACCTAATTTATTATCTTTTTTTAGTAATTATTTCTTATTAATTTATACTCTATTTAATACCGAGTATATATATATTAAAGATAGTAATAAAAGCTTCGATATCTCTCAAGGATTTTAAAAAACTTAGTTAATATATTAGAATAAAGGAGTGTAGGACTACTTAGTAATTATTTAGTAAATAGATACTTAGTAATATTTAGCATTAGGGTCTTGCACGTATATTCGCTCTTATCCTCTATAAATAATTAATTAAGAAGTGTTTCTACCTATTATAGTATAATAGGTTATGAGCCCGGGCTCTATATATACATCCGCTACACACTCGCTATATTATTATAGTATTAATGGTAGTAATACGGCGTTATTACGTTATCGTAACTACGTTTAGGACGACGCACTAGATTGCGCCCGTAAGAAATTTTTAAATAAGGGGTTTAGTACCTAGAATATAGTTCCGCCGGCCTCGCCTCTACTAGGGAATAACCCGATAGACTATATATATAACTACTAGAAAGTAGTTGATCGTATTATATAGTATACGCTAGAGAGTAGTTAAATCGTTTATAAAGAGTTTATACACCGCTAGAAAATAGTTAATAAACGAAGTACGTAATTAGAAAATAGTTAATTATTATATTAGAGAATAACTAAATCGTCGTAATTAGTTAATATTAGTATATTTTATATATACCTTAATAAATACCTTAGGGGTAGTTATATATAATAGTTATTTATTATCGTTAATACCTTTATATAACTTATTATAATCGTTATTAATATATTATAATTTTAAATTTATAAGGTACTTTTAAAGCCTAGAATAATTATAACTAATTACCGCTATAGCTCGTTTACCGCCTTGAAAAATAAGCGTTAATAGCGTTAGTAGCGTTAGTAACTAAGAATAAATTTATAACTCCGTAGTCTATCTACAAAAGTATAGAGTAGGCTCTGAGCGCTATAAGCGCTCGTGAGCCGGTTGAGCTGGGTGATATTATGTCTTAACTCTAGAGCGATATGAGCGCTCCTGAGAATCCAACGCGCTCCTGAGAATGTTTTTGGCTCGTGAGAACACCTAAATTTAGAATGCGCCACCAACATGGCCCTTATATATGGCCCCACTTATGGCCCTAGCCCTATTCCATTCATGGCCATGGCGCATTCCACTCATGGCCATGGCCTTATTCCATTTATGGCCAAGACCCCTATTCATGGCCAAGGCCCCGTTGCTGTCGCTGTCGCTGTCGCACCGCATAACTGCACCTGGTAAAACGTCGCCATATATCCGGCGTCGCATGGCCCGGGCGTCACCCCCGCGTAGATTTCGCGCGAATCGATTGATTCCGGGAATCAAAAGTTGCTGGCGTTAGGGGTGGTTCCGGGGGGTCGCTGCCGTCGATAGGGGCGATCATGGAACATCATATACACGCTTATGTATAGGCCATAAATGGGGGTATGCGCGCATCTATGGGGGCAAGAATGGCCATATATGCGCGTATCTATGGCAGCAGTAATGGCCATGTATGCGCGTATCTATGGCAGCAGCAATGGTCATGTATGCGCATATCTATGGGCCATGTATGCGCGTATCTATGGGCCATGAATGCGCATATCTATGGCAGCAGCAATAGCCATGAATGCGCATATCTATGGCAGCAGCAATGGTCATGTATGCGCATATCTATGGGCCATGTATGCGCGTATCTATGGGCCATGAATGCGCATATCTATGGCAGCAGCAATGGCCATGAATGCGCATATCTATGGCAGCAGCAATGGCCATGTATGCGCATATCTATAGGCGATGTATGCGCGTATATCTTTTTAAATAAATAATCCTAAGCGACCTTGAGCGGGCCTAAGAATCCTAAATAACCCTGAGCGGGCCTGAGCGAGCCTGAGAATCCTAAATAATCCTGAGCGAGCCTGAGCGGGCCTGAGAATTACTAATTAACTCTAAGCTATAATAGCGCTCGTGAGCGGGCCTAAGCGCTCCGAGCAAATTAGGATTCTCAGAGTCGCTTACACTTTTGTAGATGTCGGGGAGAAAAATACTATAAACTATAATCATAGATCGTAGCTACGACTATAACTCTTATTACTAAAATAATTACTAAAGTTATTTACCCTTATTCTCTTATATAAAGTAATAACGAGTTAAATTTTAAATACGCTATCCTCTAAGCTTTCAACCTCGTCGTTTAGAATAATTACGATAGTAATGATTATTAAAACGAAAATAAAACCTAGAGTAACTTAAGACTAAACCTCTTTATTTAATTACTAAATAATAATATACTCTTCAAAGACTTTAGCTCCGTACATTTTAGTAGATTAAATAAATAGTCGACTACCTCGGTAATAAAATATATACGTATAACGATAAAAAAGACGTTAATACCTCGTATATATATTATTATCGATCCGACTCTTTAGCCAGTTTTAGTTACTCTAAATCAATACTAGAACCGCCTAGTAATATTAAGTTATTAGGTTTTATACCTAGGTTACTACTAGTATATCGGTATTTATAAAGGCTATTTAGGTATTTATTAAAGTCGAAACCTTAAATTTAATAAAAGGCTTTATTAAATAGAAGTAGGATATACGTAATAACTTTAATATAATAAATTTATAGGAATACCTCGAAGATCTATCTATTATAGTTTTAAAACTAGACGTAGGTAAACCTAACTATAATATCGATACTACGTATTAATAGTTTATTAATAATAAAATAATTTATAATATCCTTTATCGTATCGTCGTCCCTATAACCCACGCTAAAATTAAAAATAATGAGGTCTTTATTATAGCCTAGACGATTATTATAAACGAATTTAAACCTCGTAGCTCCGGCTACCTATATAAGGTATTAACTAAACTTAATTAATTTACTACTAGTTAGTGCGATAATCCTAGCGATTATGTTAGTTAATTTTAAAAGGCCTATAACGAGCTCTATAACTTTAGTTATTTTAAATTTAATAATAACTTTATAGTCTAGTAGTTCTACCGTAATCTTAACTCTAATTATTAACACTACTATAAAATATTCGCTAAAGACTATAATTTATTTAATATTAACGGTACTATTAAGACTACCTTAAATATAGCGATCTCTCGCTTCCGTAATATACTATACCTATAGGCTAGTAGCACTAGTTATAGTTAATTAATATTTACTATATATACCTTAATACTATAGCGTATTTAAGGGTCTAATTAAAAAAGAATTATTCGATCGTACCTCTACTATACTAACTTTATTAGGCGGGTATAATACTATACTATTTATAATAAACCCTAGTATAATAATTTTAATTATAATAACTAGCGCGACCGTAGCCGACGCGGTCGAGGTAGCCGCGGTAAAAACGGCGGTAAAAGTAATAATAACGCTACTATTAAAAATAATAACGATAATAATAGAAGCTAAAATAATAAAAGTAAAGATAATAAATCCGATAAATTAAATAAGCGCTAGAGATCTAATACCGAAGGTAATTCTAATTTAAGGAATATAAAATATTACTACGCCTTTATAGGTATTATAATTAATATTTCTAAACTCTAGGTTTTAAATACCGCTATTACCGTCTATATTAACTATAATTATTTTACTTTTATAGAATATAATGAGCTTAAGGGCGCCGATAGTATTAATAACTTTAGGGGCGGCCTAATACTATATAATAATAATATTATTCGGCTACTATATTTAGGCGATAAAGGCGTATAATATCTTAAGATTAATAACGTTATATACGTTCTTAATAGCGGTTTTAACCTTATTTCTTATATTAAACTTTAACGAGCTAGTTACCCTCTACGCTTTATTCCTAAAAAGATCTTTATCGGATCTAAAAGAATTATTATATTCCTATAGGACTATAATCTTTATATTCTATATATAAATTAATAGTAGTTAGTACTAGCCACTATTAATACTAAACCCTAACTTAATAATATAAGAGACTCGGTTATTTAGGGAAAAATAATACAATACGGTTATTTAAAATAATTAACGGTATCGACTTATTAAAGGTTAAGGGCGATAACGGCTATAAAACCCATAACGTTATAAAGATATATATTTATTCGTATAAATATAGCCTACGAAAAGGCCGTTTCGAATACGATATTATTTATAATAATATTATCAATCTTAGGGCCTATAGCTTCGGTTTTATAATTACCTATATTAACGATAAACTTAAATATAACTACTATTATTTCATATTTAATAAAATAAACGTATTTAGCGCCTTTTATAACTATAAATTCGTAAAAGAATATAGCGACTACTATATTTATTACCTCTATATTAATAAGGATCCTATATATACTAATAGGGCGGTCGCCGATTATTAATATAAATATAATATTATTTAAAGCTACTTTATCCCTAAAAACCCTTAAATAAATAATATATTAAAATATATTAATTAAATCTTACTCTAGAAAGTATATACTCTACTAGATAATAACGATTTTAATAAAATATTAATTCTAAAACTTATCTCGACTATAAACTAGCTCCGAAATCGGTTTTTTATTATTATAATAAATATTACGCCCTATAAAGGCTCTACTAGAATACGTTTTAATTTATTATATTTACGTAATATTAACTAAATCGTCCTATATTAGGACCGCTATATTATAGGTAAAAATTAGTAGAAGTTTATTTAATATAATACTAAGGGCGCCCTTATTAGGTATAAGAGTAATTATTTTTATTAAATATTAATACCTACGGGTAAAATACTCCGCTTTATTTAAATTTAATAGACCGAGGAGTATTATATTAGAAATAAATATATTAATATAGGTACCGCTAGTTAATAAGATCTCTAGAATAATTCCCCGTTAAAGGGGCGATATTATAGTAAGATATAAAAATATTTTAAACCTATATAAACCTCCTATTATAGAATTAGAATATTATCTAGAGTACGTATATAGTACCTATTAAATAGGAAGAAGGACGATAAGAATCGATCTTATTAAAATTAATAACCTCCTCTTTAAAAAAGATAAGACGAAAGCTAGGCTAATAGGATTTCACTACCTTAAAGAGTTACGAAATTAATTAAGATAAAAGGGAATAGGGGTAGTAGAGATAAAACTTAAAATAATAAAGTAAAGAGTAGGCTATTAGCGCGTTTTAATATAACGAAGATATCGTAATAATAAAATAAGATTAATAATTAAATAAGAGGGTATAAAGGGGGTATAAAAGTTTTAAAAAAATTAATAATAATTATAATAAAGATTATAAAAGATATGGAATATAAAGAGGTATAATAAATAATATACCGTAGGTTATAATTAACGTAGATCG
>JAABUS010009114.1_pt1 | contig 10585 bp, 10 predicted proteins | sample 5560161 | NCBI WGS metagenome assembly JAABUS01 (sample SAMN10711885, study PRJNA513376) | rock metagenome | isolation source: Antarctica rocks | place: Antarctica: Victoria Land, Trio Nunatak nord | collected 2016-01-04
GGGTCCTTCCTGGATGTCGTAGAGGCGTAGATAAATCACACTGGAATACCTGACTTACAGGACTTTATCGACCAACTCTGCGGTGTGTCGCATCACATCGGGCCGCTAGCGTTCGCCCGTGCGTGCCATCCGACGGTTCACCGTCAGCCCCGTCCTGCCCGAACCGCTGCGTCCGCTGGGTGACCTCGCGATGAACTTGCGGTGGTCCTGGAACGGGCCGACGCAGGACCTGTTCGCGTCGGTGGACCCGGCTGGGTGGGAGGCCTCGGGACACGACCCCGTGCGCCTGCTCGGCTCGTTGTCGGTCGCGCGGCTGGAGTCGCTGGCCTCCGACGAGGTCTTCCAGCAGCGACTCGCGGCGGCCTCGGCCGACTTGCACGACTACCTCAGCGGTGAGCGTTGGTATCAGTCGGCGGTGGGCGAGGAGCTCGGCCCGCGCGCCATCGGGTACTTCTCGCCCGAGTTCGGTATCACGTCGGTGCTGCCCCAGTACTCCGGCGGCCTGGGCATCCTCGCGGGTGACCACCTCAAGGCCGCCAGTGACCTCGGCGTGCCCATCGTCGGGGTCGGCCTGTTCTACCGGCACGGCTACTTTCGCCAGTCGCTCTCGCGGGAGGGCTGGCAGCAGGAGACGTACCCCGTCAACGACCCCGTCGGGCTTCCCCTGACGCTGCTGCGCGACGCCGACGGGTCGGTTCCATACGTGACGATCGACCTGCCGGGCGGACGGTTGCTCTCGGCCCGCATCTGGGTCGCGCAGGTCGGTCGAGTGCCGCTGCTGCTGCTCGACGCCGAGCTGGCGCTCAACCGCGACCTGGGCATTGACGTCACCGACCGGTTGTACGGCGGCGGCTCGGAGCACCGGATGCTCCAGGAGCTGCTGCTCGGCGTCGGCGGGGTGCGTGCCCTTCGGCTGTACTCGCGCGTCACCGGCGCACCGGAGCCGGAGATGTTCCACACCAACGAGGGCCACGCCGGCTTCTTGGGACTCGAGCGCATCCGCGAGCTCGTGCAGGACTCCGGGCTCGACTTCACGACGGCGCTGGAGGTGGTCCGGGCCGGCACGCTGTTCACCACGCACACCCCGGTCCCGGCCGGGATCGACCGGTTCCCCCGTGAGCTGGTCGAGCAGCACTTCGGTGGAGACGTCAGCGCACCGGGCGTACCCGTGGACGCGGTGCTGGCGCTCGGTGCCGAAGACTACGCCGGCGGTGACCCGTCGATGTTCAACATGGCCGTGATGGGCCTGCGGCTGGCCAAGCGCGCCAACGGCGTGAGCCTCCTGCACGGTGAGGTGAGCCGGGGGATGTTCGCCGGACTCTGGCCGTCCTTCGACCCCGACGGTGTGCCGATCACCTCGATCACCAACGGCGTGCACGCACCGACCTGGATGGCCGAGCAGATGTGTGAGCTCATCCCCGGGGCACCGGCCACGTTCGACCGGGTCGAAGAGGTCGACTCGCGCGCGCTGTGGGACACCAAGCGGCAGCTTCGCGAGCGGCTGGTGCACGAGGTGCGGCGCCGGCTGCGCGAGTCGTGGTTGCAGCGCGGTGCGTCCCCGGCCGAGCTCGGCTGGGTCCACTCGGTGCTCGACCCCGACGTGCTGACGATCGGGTTCGCGCGCCGGGTGCCCTCGTACAAGCGGCTGACGCTCATGCTGCGCGACCCCGAGCGGCTGCGCTCGTTGCTGCTGCACCCGACCCGGCCGGTCCAGCTGGTCATCGCCGGCAAGTCGCACCCCGCCGACGACGGGGGCAAGCGGCTGATCGCCGAGCTGGTCCGGTTCGCCGACGGCGCCGACGTGCGACACCGGATCGTGTTCCTGCCCGACTACGACATCGCGATGGCCGAGCCGCTGTACCCCGGCTGCGACGTGTGGCTGAACAACCCGTTGCGTCCGTACGAGGCCTGCGGCACCTCGGGGATGAAGGCAGCCCTCAACGGTGGCCTGAACCTGTCGATCCTCGACGGCTGGTGGGACGAGTGGTACGACGGCTCCAACGGCTGGGCGATCCCCTCGGCCGACGGTGTCGAGGACCCGGACCGCCGCGACGACATCGAGGCGCACGCGCTGTACGACCTGGTCGAGGGTGAGGTCGCCGCCCGCTTCTACGACGTCGACGCCGACGGACTTCCGACGCGGTGGCTGGAGATGATGCGTCACACGTTCACGTCGCTGGGTCCCAAGGTTCTGGCGGACCGCATGCTGCACGACTACGTGCACGAGCTCTACGTACCGACGGTCACCTCCGCCCGCGCCCTCGCCGACCCGGAGCTGGCCGGCGAGCTCGCGCGGTGGAAGCAGCGCGTGCGGGCCGGCTGGAAGGACGTCCGCGTCGACCACGTGGAGGCACACGGCGTCGGTGACACTCCGGTGGTCGGATCGGTGCTCACGGTCCGGGTCTGGACCGAGCTCGGAGCGCTGGGTCCAGACGACGTGGACGTGCAGGTGCTGCACGGGCGCGTCGACGACGACGACATCCTGTCCGAGGCCAGCGTGACCACGTTGGCCGTCCAGGAGGAGCTCGAGGGCGGGCGCTACCGCTTCGGCGGCGACGTCGTGCTCGACCACACGGGCCCGTTCGGGTGGACGGTGCGCGTCCTGCCCCAGCACGACCTGCTCGCCTCCCCCGCTGAGATCGGCCTGGTCGCGCTCCCCGTTGAGACCCCCGGCTGACCGCGTGTCCACTCACGCACACGCAGTCCGCGCGCAGGCGCATCGGTGACCCTCCGGGAGGGCACAATGCCCCCACCCCCGGTGGACGTGCACGTCGTACGTACACAAGGGCCACGACCCGGATGAACGACCCGGATGAACGACCCGGATGAACGACGCAGATGGACGACTCGGATGGGGAGGTCCGGTGACCCAGACGGTGCCCACACTGGCCGACGAGCTTGCCGAGGTCGTGGCGGCGCTGCGAGACGTCGACGACTCGCTCACCGACGTCGAACGCAGGTTGCGGGACCTGACTGCCGACGGCTTGCCGGTGGGTCCGGCACGCGCGTCGCAGGTCACCGCGGACGCGCTGGACCGACTCGCGGCGCGAACGGCCGCCCTGGCCGCGACGGCGCGCGCGTCGGCGACCGTCACCGCCCGGCACCTGAGCCAGAGCGGGGCCGAGCCCGGCGCCGACCGCGGGGAGGGCACGTGAACCGCACCCGGGCGCTAGGCGACGACCCTGCCCCGGGTTCCCTGGCGGCGGTCGAACGGCTGCTGGGGACGCTGCGCGAGAGCGTGATTGCGCTTTCGCGGGCACGACGCGGCGTCGAGCACCTCCTCGCTTCGCAGGCGTGGTGCCAGGGAGCGGTGACCGAGGCAGCCAGGACCGAGCTCGGCACGTACGCACAGCAGCTGGGACGCGTCGAGGACGCGGTCGTCGAGCACGCCGCCGCCCTGACGCACTGGCGTACGGTTCTCGCCCGCCACGCCGAGCGCGCGAACGAGCTCGCCGAGCGGGCCACCGCCCTGCCGGAAACTCCCGAGACGGAGGACCAGCGCAGGAGCCTGGGACGGGAGGTCGCCTTGCTCGCTGCGGATCACGACCGGGAAGCCGCGGCGCTGGAGCGGGGCGGCGACGAGCTCGTCGCGGCACTGGCGCCGGCCGACTCGAGGGTCGACGATGACCTGGTCAGCGCGCTGGGGCGCAGTCTCAACGCTCTGGAGGTCGCGGTCCAGGAGTGGGTCCGAGACGTCCGCGAGGAACTGCGGGCGACGGACGCCCTGTTGGACCGGGACACAGCAGTCGCCACCACCGTGACCGCGTTGTGGGGAGCCGGTGCCGCCGTTCCCGGTCTCGAGGACCCCCGGGTGGCGGCCCTGGTCGCCGGCTCGCCGGCGGCTCACCGGATCGAGGCGCTGCTGAGCGCCCCGCTCGCGCCTGAGTCGGCGCCGCTGCTGGCCCCAGCCGGCTTCGCCACCGGCGCGGGCCTGGCCGGCCGGTTGCGGCACCCAGGCCCCGCTGCCCGCGCCGGGGACGAGTCATGACCACGCTGGTCGCCGCGCCGGCAGTCACGCTGGACCTGCCGGTGTCCTTCCATCCGGTCCCCGGCGACGCCGCGATCGAGGACCGCGCGCACGCCGTCACCGAGCTGCTCGACACGCTGGCGGTGTCCGATCCCCGCCGGCGCGAGGCGCTGGCCCTGTACCTGCAGGCGTTGTCGAGGTCGCTGCAGAACGGACCGGTCTTCGCGACCGCCTTTTGTGCCGTCCAGCTCGACGGCGACCCGTCGGTCGCCGCCCTCGGGGTCGCCCTGCAGTACGTCCCCCAGAGCGACCCTCTGGTGGCGGTCGCAGGCACCGCGCAGGTCTGGCGCCAGGAGCCGGCTCCGCGGCCCGGTCGTACGATCGCCGTCGAGCGCGCCGGTCACCGTCTGCTCGCCGTACGCACCCGAGCCGCCGCTCCCGATGGACCCCTGGCCGACGTGAGCGTGCTGGTCCCCCTGGAGGGGACCAGCTGGGCGGTGCTCGTGACCGTGGCGACACCAGATGCCGCCCATCTGGCCGACTACGCGCGCGTGGCCCGCACGGTCGCCACCTCCGCCCGTCTCGCCGCAGGCTGACCCGCATGAGACGAGCCGGCGTCCGCACCGGCCAGGCAACAGCCGCCGAATCGCCCGCCGGCGCGTCGCCGGCCGTGGTCTAGGCTCGCCGAACCCGTCGGTGGCCGCTCTGGGACCGCCGAGGGACGAGCCCGAGGAGGCGTCGACATGGCTGAGCACGTACGCCTCGAGGTCGCTGACGGCGTCGGCACGATCCGGCTGGACCGGCCGAAGATGAACGCCTTGTCGGTCGCGGTGCAGGAGGAGATCCGGGCAGCCGCCCTGGAGGCGACCGAACGCAGCGACGTGCGCGCGGTCGTGGTGTACGGCGGGGAGCGGGTGTTCGCGGCGGGCGCGGACATCAAGGAGATGGAGCAGATGTCCTACACCGACATGGTCGACCGCTCCGGTGCCCTGCAGTCGTCACTCACCGCCGTCGCCGACATCCCCAAACCGACCGTGGCCGCCATCACCGGCTACGCGCTGGGCGGTGGCTGCGAGCTCGCACTCTGCACCGACCTGCGGTTCTGCGCCGAGGACGCACAGCTCGGCCAGCCGGAGATCCTGCTCGGCATCATCCCCGGTGCCGGTGGCACGCAGCGGCTGGCACGGCTGGTCGGACCGGCCAAGGCCAAGGACCTGATTTACACCGGTCGCTTCGTGCGTGCCGACGAGGCGCTCAGCATCGGCCTCGTCGACCGCGTCCTGCCCGCCGCGCAGGTCTACGACGCGGCACTGGAGTGGGCCGCCCAGTTCGCCACCGGGCCTGCATACGCCCTGCGCGCCGCCAAGGAGGCGATCGACGCTGGTCTTGAGGTCGACCTGGTCACGGGCCTGCAGATCGAACGGGTCCAGTTCGCCGCCCTGTTCGCCACCGCGGACCGCGGCACGGGCATGCGGTCCTTCGTGGCGCAGGGTCCGGGCAAGGCCGTCTTCGAGGGCCGGTGACCCGCATGACCCAGACGACCCAGCCGAGCGGCCGGAGGGCCACGACGGCGGCGCGGTCCGAGGCCAGCGCGGAGCAGGTGGAGGCGGCCTGGCAGGACACCAAGCTGGCCCAGGTGCTCTATCACGACTGGGAGGCCCAGAGCTACGACGAGAAGTGGTCGATCTCCTTCGACCAGCGATGCGTCGACTACGCGCGCGACCGCTTCGTCAACGTCGCCGGCTCGGACGGCTGGCCGTACGAGTGCAGTCTCGAGATCGGCTGCGGCACTGGCTTCTTCACCCTCAACCTCGAGCTGGCCGGCGTGCTGGGTGAGGCCCACGTCACCGACATCTCGCCGGGCATGGTGGAGGCGGCGCAGCGCAACGCCGACGAACTCGGTTTCGCAGTGCAGGGCCGAGCCGCTGACGCCGAGCGCCTGCCGTACGAGGACGACTGCTTCGACCTCGTCGTCGGCCACGCGGTGATCCACCACGTCCCCGACGTGGAGCTGGCGTTCCGCGAGATGCTCCGGGTCCTGCGCCCGGGTGGTCGGCTGGTCGTCTGCGGCGAACCCACCCGCCTCGGTGACTGGGTCGCGCGCCGGCTGTCGAGGGCAACCTGGTCGGCCTCGACCCGAATCACCCGTCTGCCGGGGCTGCGGCGGTCGTGGGCGCGCAGTCCCGAGGAGCTGCACGAGTCCTCGCGGGCCGCCGCACTAGAGGCCGTGGTCGACCTGCACACCTTTGATCCGGCCGAGCTCGAGCGGACGGTCCGCCGGGCCGGGGGAGTCGGGGTCCGTACGGTCACCGAGGAGCTCACCGCCGCGTGGTGGGGGTGGCCGGTGCGCACCTTCGAGTGCGCGGTGCCAGCGGAGCGGCTCGGCCGGCGCTGGCGGCTGTTCGCCTACCACTCCTGGCTGCTGCTCTCCGCGCTGGACCGGGCCCTGCGACCGTTCGTCCCGGCGGCGCTCTACTACAACGTGTCGGTGACCGCGACGAAGCCTTCGCCGGCCTGATCTGCGCATGTCGCGCCGTGCACCGCCGCTGCCCCTGGGCAGACACGACCCTCGACAGGCCCGGTTCCTCACCGGGGGGAGCCTGCGCTGGATCGTCCGGAACCGGGCCTGGACGCCGTACCACCTGCGCCGCTACGTCCGGTTCGCGCTGCTCAAGCTGCGGCACCCCGACGTGGTCACCGAGGGGCTCGTCTTCCTCGGCAAGGGGGTGCGCCTCGAGGCTCGACCCGGCTACGGTCGCATCGTGCTCGGTCGTTTCGTCCACATTGGTGACGGCAACGCCCTGCGCGCGCACGAGGGCACCCTGAGGCTGGGGGACAAGGTGGTGATGGGGCGCGACAACCAGGTCAACGCCCACCTCGACATCGAGATCGGCGCCGGCACGATCGTGTCCGACTGGGTGTACGTGTGCGACTTCGACCACGTCACCAGTGACCTCACCACCCCGATCAAGGACCAGGGGATCGTCAAGTCGCCGGTGCGCATCGGGCCCGGCAGCTGGATCGGCACCAAGGTCTCAGTGCTACGCGGCACGGTCGTCGGCCGCGGCAGCGTGCTCGCCGCCCACGCCGTCGTCCGCGGTCGCTTCCCCGACTACAGCATCGTCGGCGGGGTACCCGCCCGCCTGCTGCGACGTCGAGACGACAACAAACCGACGGTCGGCTCAACGGTCGACACGGCGGTCGACTCAACGGTCGACACGGCGGTCGGCTCGGCGGCGGGCTCGGCCCCCGACCGCGCCCGACTCGTCGCTGACGGGCGCGCGCACGAGGTCGCCACGGTGCAGGAGGCGGTCCGGCTCGCGACCGTGCCGTCTGGGAGACGCGAGCAGGTGGAACGATGACCAGCGGCCCGACGTCGAGGTCCGCACGGGCACAGTTGCTGGTGCGTGAGGCATACTCGCGTGCGCGCCAGTCCTTCCCGGACGCAGCGAGGACCAGGAGGCCCCCCGTGTCGAGCAAGCAGGAATCCAGTACCGCCGACATCACGCCGGGCTCGCGCGCGGGCACCACCGAGACGGACACCGCGCCAGCGGATGCCCCTGCGGGCGGTGCGTCCCCGGGCACGTCGACTTCTGGTGGCACGTCGTCGGACACCACGTCCTCCGACCCCTCCTCCGACACCCCGTCGTCCGACGGCGAGTCCGCGGACCGCGCGCCCTCGTCCCGCCGCCCTGCCTCCTCCTCCTCCTCCTCCTCGAAGCCGGCAGCCGGCAAGCGGGCCGACCGCGCACCGGCGCACGCAGGGACCAAGTCGCAGAAGCCGGCGGCACCGCAACCGTCCCGCCACGCCGCCGAGACGAGCGACTCCCGGCCGAAGGCCTCCCGGGGTGACAAGGCCAAGGCCGCCGTCGGGGCCATCGGTGAGGGGTCGAACCGGCTCCGCAACCTCATCGCGTCGATCGTCTGGCTGGTGGCCGTGCTCGCGGCCGTCGTCCTCGCCCTGGGGGCCCTGCTGTACGCGCTGGACGCGACCAACCCCGACAACGGCGTCGTCCAGTTCTTCATCGGCACCGGCAAGCGGCTGGTGGGCCCGTTCGCCAACGTCTTCGAGTTCGGCAAGGGCGAGTCCGGCAAGGAGCATCTGGTCAACTGGGGGCTGGCGGCCGTCGTCTACCTCATCATCGGCAAGGTGCTGGACCGGATCATCCGCCCCAGCAAGTGAGCCCGGGTCGAGATGACGGGCCTGAGACCTGCCGGCCCTGCCGGGTCACCCCGGTGTGACCGAGGCCATGTACCGGAGGGGTCGCAGGGGGGTTACCAGTCGGTAACATAGCGAGTGCGCCCCGACGGCGTGACGCCGGCGTCGTGGCAGGCTCGTCCGGCCACGCTCGGCCGGCACCCCCGCTCCGCACCCGGAAAGGTCGAGCATGAACATCGTCGTGTGTGTCAAGCACGTGCCAGACGCCACCGGCAACCGCACCTTCACCGCGGTGGACAACACCGTGGACCGGGTCGGCGTGGACAGCCTGCTCTCCGAGCTGGACGAGTACGCGATCGAGGAGGCCCTGGCGATCGCGGGGGCCCAAGGTGGCGAGGTGACGGTGCTGACGCTCGGCCCTCAGCCTGCCCTCGACGCCGTACGCAAAGCGCTGCAGATGGGGGCCGACACGGGGGTGCACGTCCTCGACGACGCTGTGCACGGTTCCGACGCCGCGGCCACCTCCTTGGTGCTGGCCAAGGCGATCGAGAAGATCGGGGCGCAAGCCCCGGTCGACTTGGTGATCTGCGGCATGGCCTCGACCGACGGCTCCATGGGGGTGGTGCCTGCGATGCTGGCCGAACGCCTGGGGTTGCCCCAGGTCACGTTCGCCTCCGAGGTCACCGTCGACGGCGCGACGGTGACCATCCGCCGCGACGGCGACACGGCGACCGAACGGGTCCAGGCGAGCGCTCCGCTGGTGCTGAGCGTGACCGACCAGTGCAACGAGCCTCGCTACCCCTCGTTCAAGGGGATCATGGCGGCCAAGAAGAAACCGCTCGAGACCTGGTCGCTCGCCGACCTCGGTGTCGACTCCGGGCAGGTCGGACTCGCCGCTGCCTGGACGCAGGTCGCCTCGTTCGAGGCGCGCCCCCCGCGTACCGCCGGCCGGGTCGTCACCGACGAAGGCGACGGCGGGCGGCAGCTCGCCGAGTATCTGGCGTCGCAGAAGTTCATCTGAGCTGCACAGTCCCTGGAGGAGACATTGAGCGAGATCCTGGTCGTCGTCGACCACGTCGACGGGGCGGTTCGCAAGCCCACCGCCGAGTTGCTGACGATCGCGCGTCGACTCGGTGAGCCGTCGGCGGTGTTCTTCGGCCCGGGGGCCGAGGGTGCGGTCGACATCCTCGGCCGCTTCGGCGCCGAGAAGATCTACTGGGTCTCCGACCCGGCCGTGCTGGACCACCTGGTGGCACCGAAGGCCGAGGCGCTGGCGCAGCTGGTGACGGCCACGAGCCCTGCGGCGGTGCTGCTGGTGTCTGGAGGTGAGGGCAAGGAGATCGCCGCCCGTCTCGCCATCAAGCTGGAGTCCGGGCTCATCACCGACGCGGTCGACGTGCAGCCCGGTGAGAACGGTCCGGTCACCACTCAGAACGTGTTCGCCGGCGACTACAAGACGTTCTCGACGGTCACTCGGGGCACCCCGATCATCACGGTCAAACCGAACTCCGCCGCACCGGAGCCGGCCACGGCCGCGGGTGCGCTCGAGCCGTTCCAGGCGACGATCTCGCAGGGCGCCAAGGCGGCGCGGGTGGTCGATCGCAAGCCGCGGGAGCGGACCGGGCGCCCCGACCTCACCGAGGCAGCGATCGTGGTCTCGGGCGGCCGCGGCACCGGTGGTGACTTCTCGGCGGTCGAGGCCTTCGCCGACAGTCTCGGCGCCGCCGTCGGCGCATCGCGCGCCGCGGTCGACTCCGGCTGGTACCCGCACTCCTACCAGGTGGGGCAGACCGGCAAGACCGTGTCCCCGCAGCTGTACGTCGCCAGCGGCATCTCCGGGGCCATCCAGCACCGGGCCGGCATGCAGACCTCCAAGACCATCGTCGCGGTCAACAAGGACGAGGAGGCGCCGATCTTCGAGCTCGTCGACTTCGGCGTCGTCGGTGACCTGAAGAAGGTGCTGCCCCAAGCCACCGAGGAGATCACCAAGCGCAAGGGCTGATTCACCCGCGCGGCTCCACCAGCCCGGCTCGGCGGCTCGGCAGCCGCCCTTCAGTGACTCAGGGCAGGCGACGGTCGCCGATCGGTCCCCGGCGCACGAGCTGGCCCAGCTGGCGTAGCACCGAGCGCGGCCGCAGGGCCGGGCTGGATGTCGCGGCTGCGTCGGTCATGCCGTCGACCGCTTCGGTCAGCGCGTCGTAGGCGGTCACGCTCGCCCGCCAGCCGAGCTCGCGCTGTGCTCGGGTGGTGTCCATCAACGGCACTGCGAGGCCGAGGTCCAGCCATCCGGGGTCGAGCGGCTGCAGCCTGGCCCGCCACGCGAGAGCGGTCGCCATACGCAGCACCTGCATGGGCACGTGCACGGGCCTCGCCCCGAGCGCCTCAGCGATGTCGTCGCGGGTCAGCGGGGGCTCCGCGGCCACGTTGAAGGCACCGGTGGCCCGCTGCTCCAGCACGCG
>JAABUS010009115.1_pt1 | contig 10584 bp, 8 predicted proteins | sample 5560161 | NCBI WGS metagenome assembly JAABUS01 (sample SAMN10711885, study PRJNA513376) | rock metagenome | isolation source: Antarctica rocks | place: Antarctica: Victoria Land, Trio Nunatak nord | collected 2016-01-04
TGCTGCATTTGTGACGATCTAGCCGGTGCACGTAACGAGTTGAATGCCACTCAGCCTTGCTCGTTCTGTTTAGCCTTGTTCGGCCTATTTACCGTATTGCACGTGTGACTGCCCAACTCAGGTCACAACGTAAATACACTTCTATTGTTGGGATTTCCCCCGATCTGGCGCGATCTAATCTGTCCAAGCCAGTCCGGAGTCCCTGAGTTGCAGCAGTTGATGGCACCCGTCTGCCAGGGCGATGAGTCTTTTGGGCAGCACGTGGAAATCCTGCTTCAGTCTCGAGTGAACGCAGAGGTAAGATGCCTTGCATTGCAGGCACCATGAAAGCATAGAGTTCATGCTTGCGCTGACTGCACAGGTTGGTATGCTTATTGGAAGGCCTGGCAATAGAGACACATTCTTGCTGTTACTGCCTACACCTCACAAGGTATGCAAATATTTTCTTCTGGGATGCTTTAGGAACCTAGTTAGCTGCTCTGTCACAGCTCTTTAATATGATATAGGGCAATACAGCTCCTGTGGAACTGCAAAGTTTCACAGACTCGTCTAGCAAGAAGAACAAGAAAGCACAACCAGATGCACAGGTTCAGCTGGCGGTGGACAGCATCACAGAGCATGCCACGCAAGTGGCTGCCATGCTGCCAGGAGGTTGCCAATCTAGCCACACATAGCTGTTACATCCAGCTCTGCTTGGTTTACCCCTGTACATACCATTCCAATGCCATCACTGCACTGCCTGTGCATCCAAAGCTGTGTATGCTGAAGACGCAGCACATCAGGACACATCATGCTTTATCCTTTCCGCTGCAGGCCTTTCCGCCATGGGCTTGTACCTCTATGGCCCTGAGGCCGCATTTGCCAATGCCACAAGTCCGCTTTGCAAGGCGCTGGATGGCATGGAGGCAGCCTCCATCTCAACTGCAGACAAGCTGCTGTTCATTTCATCCCAAACCAGAAAGTTCCTGTGCAAGCATCGTGCTGCTGGCACACCAAGCTCTGCCACACTTCCAGTCTGTGAGTTCAAGCTGGCGCCAAGCCTGTCCGGCTTCAGCATCATGACCTGCAGGTGCACACCACAAATGCATGCCTGTTGTGTTGTGCTGCCTGTGCAGCACAGGGGTTGATATTTGCTGGACAACAGACACAGAATAAGATGTCCTATTGCATGATCACCAACTGTAGCTACACCATTTGTACAAGACCTGTTGATGCCAACCCAGATCAAAAAGCTTAAATACAAAATGGTTCGTAAAATGTTTGCACATGGCTCATGGCTCCACTCTCTATGACAGCTTTTATGCCAATCACTTCCCTTAGCCATTGCTTGCGCTAGTAGTTAGTTCTGTCTTGTGGTACTGCAGACATGCTGTCAGCATGACACTGCCAATCCTGGTCAACATGCAAGCACTCTCCACCCATGTTGAAGCACTTGTAGCAGCGGAATGTCAGCGCATAAACAACAGCATAGGCACCACACAAGGCAGCATGGCCAGCAGCTCTACAACAGTAGGGGACCTGCAGCAGCCATCACAGGTTGAGCTGTTGTGTCCACCATCCTGCTGTGACACAACAGAAGCAGCTGATGTCAAAGAAGCTTCTGTCAGCGGTCGGGTGGTCCTTGAAGGGGTGCTGCATGGCAGAGCCATGGTGCATAAGAAAGACACGCTGTCCACAGCTGTGGATTTGCTCAAGGTATGTATCTGCCCCGGAATCATTTTAGCAGCCAGCTGATGTGCACAAGCCACTTGACAAGCTATACACTACATATGGTAAAGCTCCGCAGTCTGGAGTGTAGTTTCAACGGTAGCTGGACTACATGCTTGATGTAATATTGATCATGAACAAGTGTGTCACTGTCACATGTCTGCATGCAGCATGTAGCATGGCGGATGTTGCTCTGTGTCATCATTCCACATGTTGCAGCTGCAATGCCATGCAGCTGGCCAAAAGCTGACGTTATCATGCACGCCAGTTGTCCTGACTGTTGAGTATTTGGTCAGGCTGATTTGGTATCCAGCTTGCAAGCAAGGCTGGACATTCTCATGGCAGAAGCTGAGGAGGTTTCGGAAAGCAATCAGGCTGGTGGTGCAAGGCATGCCATCCTCAACTCCACTTCAGAGTCCAGCATCTACATCAGCCTGCGCCTACCTACTCGTGTCTTCTTTCCAGTCCAGGTATTAGACCCCTTCTGCAGTATCCAGCATGATGCAAGATGGCTGGAGGTAGTCATGGAGACTGATCCATTGCTGTCAGTTGGGCTATGAATAGCTTGCTTTTGGATCATCATCGCCTTATGTCAAGCCCAAGCAGGCAAAATAGTCGATGCTTTTTTTTGACGCTTTTTGTGGGCTCTGCTGTCATCATTGTACCTTGCCAGCCTGCTTGTGTCTGCGGGAGTATCCGCATACTGTAGGCATAGTGTCTGTGGCATGCTTGCAGGACACCCTGAGCTTCTGTGATTACCTAGCTTCTGGCGAGAGCATGGCAGATGCAACTTGTAGGCTGCAGCCTCTATTGGGAAAGCAGGCGGACTTGAGTCAGGTCAGCTTGCGCTCTGTGAGTCTTCAAACAATTTACATCAATCGTACAGTACATATGTCTTGACACCAACTGGGTTCTCTCGAAACCAATGTGCGCCTCTGCCACTGACGCCATGACAAACAGATTGGGCATTGAGAGCTCAGCTATGCAAAGGATATGTTGCAATTATGCTGAGCAACCGCTCGTCTGCTACATGCCAGTGCTGCTATTACATTTTTGAACGCACATGCAAGTGCAAATCGCTGGGCAATTGTGTGAACAGGGTGGTGCTGCAGATCATGTCTAGCATTGCTGATTGTCTGCACTGCTTCTGTGTGTCGATACAGTGTACATATAGGTGTTGTTCTGCTGCAGATGCAAAACCCTGAGGGTACAGGAGAGGTGTCCAAGCAAATGCAATTATGGACTGCACGCCCAGTTCCACACAAGACTCAGTCCTGGTTGCCTTGCAACCTAAGCACTGCTGTTCTGTCATCAGCAGTAGTTGCACTTTCCGCAGCAGCATTTGCCTTTTACTCTCAGTCCTAGCACCTGCGGCTATGCCTTTCAGTCTTGTTCCTAACTGTAAATTGTGGCTGTGCAAATTGCAAACCTCGTTGTGTGGCAGTACATGCCGTTAAGGCTTGATATGCAAGCATCAGAAACCTGAGTTATGGTGACGCAATACCCATATTTACAGGTGGTTTGGGTTACTGTGATCACTGATCCGTAACTGTGTCACAGCGTATCAAGACAACACTCGAATTTGATGGGACATGAGCAACTCCTGGCTAGGCAAAAAATGTGAGCTGTACAGGACGTCATCAATGCCAATGAGGCATGTCCTAGTGCAACCAAGAAGTTGCTTAGTTGCATATATTCTGTACGATGTTCACCTAGAAGAGAGACTGACTAGACTGAGTCAGCTGGATGCCGTGTCAACAGTTCACTCTTTCAGCTTGGTCCAGATCATCCTCATGTATGTCAGCTACAAAGTGTCAACAGGTGTTATGTCAGCAGTGACTTCATGCTTGCCATCTTTGATCCAATGGATCTAGCCTGAAGTAGCACTGGTTCCGTCAGTCTTGGAAGAGGGAGTGCTAGTAGAGGTTGTTGGGGTGGTGGATTTGCTGTCTGTGCCAGTGGCAGCAGCGGTGCCAGAAGAGGTTGATGGGGTGGATTTGCCTACACATGCAAGCCAACAAAGGTCAGCATGATGACGCAAAGTGTGTGTGACACAGTATCGGCAATATCTCCCACTGTCAGCAGGAATGCACAAAGTCAGACTTTCAAACAATCCAGCATCTAAAGGCAAATACTACCAGATGAACTGGGTCAGCCTGGAGAGTTCACAACAACTGCAGCAACCCTGCTAGATAATTCTGCACAACTGAAATACATCACAGCACATGTGCATGACTTGGGACTTACCCTCTGATGCAGCAGCGGCGGCGGCAGCAGCAGCAGATGGATCGCTTGATCCCTTGCCAGATGCAGCAGCAGCAGCGGCAGCAGCTGCAGAGTCTCCACCAGAGGCAGCAGCAGCAGCTGCTGCAGCAGAACCATGGCCAGCAGCAGCTGCAGCAGCAGCAGCAGCAGAGCCTTTGTCACCTGAGGAAGCAGCAGCAGCAGCAGCTGCTGCACTGTTGCCTGCAGCGGCGGCAGCAGCAGCAGCTGCGCTGTTGCCGGAAGAAGAGGCAGCAGCAGCTGCAGCTGCAGCGTCCTTGGAGGCTGAGGAGGCAGCAGCAGCAGCAGCAGCAGAGCCAGAGGTGCCTGCACAACAAGCAAAGAGTAACTTGATCTTGCATTTACATGAGAATACTATACAGCATTTCAGGCTTTTGCTTAGGCTGCTTTTCCAACAGCAGAGCATCAGTTGTGCCCAAAGCCATATTGCTGTCTTGCACCCGCCAGCCCAGTTTAACTTCACATTTTATGAGCTATATGACAGTCAGCCTCTGGTGCACATGTAAAGACTGTCCTCAGCAGCAGGGTTGTTAAGGATATTCTTACCTGTGGCAGCAGCTGCAGCAGCAGCAGCAGCAGATGAAGCCTTGCTAGCAGCAGCTGCAGCAGCAGCAGCAGAAGATGAGCCTCCTGAGCTGGAGGCAGCAGCGGCAGCAGCAGCAGATGAAGACGATGTCTTGCCATTGCTGGCTGCAGCAGCAGCTGCAGCGGCGGCAGCACTTGAGCCTGCAGATGCAGCAGCAGCAGCAGCAGATGCGCTGTCACCAGAAGCAGCGGCAGCAGCAGCAGCTGAGGCGCTCTTTCCAGCAGCAGCGGCGGCAGCAGCAGCTGCACTGTCGCCTGAAGCAGATGCTGCAGCAGCAGCAGATGCAGCGCTGGAGGCAGCAGCTGCAGCTGCAGATGAGTCGCCACCTGCATTTGCAACATAATCTGTCAGTCAACTGCAGCTTGAGATAAGCATATACCATAATGCAATATGCACACAAATGTGCATAGGACTAACCAGATTTCTGGCAACATTTACTTTTGTGTGCTCAAGAAGAATTTACTTAACACATGTTATTGGAAACACCATACAGCCAGACGTGAGTGACTGTGCAGTGCAGATTGCATTTCTGCAAGAAAGCAGTACCTGTGGCAGCAGCAGCGGCAGCACTTGCTGCTGAACCGGCAGCAACAGCAGCAGCAGCAGCAGATGAGCTTCCATCCCAGCTGTCACTAGAGGAAGCGGCAGCCGCAGCAGCAGCTGCACTGTCTCCAGCAGCAGCAGCAGCGGCAGCAGCAGAGCTTGAGTCACCAGAAGCAGCAGCAGCGGCAGCAGCAGCAGCATTGCCGGCTGCTGCAGCAGCAGCAACAGCTACTGCAGAGTCACCAGATGAAGCAGCGGCAGCAGCTGCAGATGCAGCGCCACCAGATGCTGCAGCTGCAGCAGCAGCAGCTGAGGCAGAGCCATCCTTTCCTGCATCACAAGCAGGTTCAACTGTCAGTTCATCCAGCTGTCCGCAGTCGATTTGCATATATGAACTATGGCTTGTCTTGAATCGCTACAAGGAGTCGATGCACGTGAAGTGCTGACCAGTTGTGGACGCGCAGGCATGCACGTAACAACTTGTAGGGCAGTGACTTGCCTGTTGAGGAGGCTGCGGCAGCGGCGGCTGCAGCAGCTTTGCCTGATGCGGCCGCAGCAGCTGCTGCAGCTGAGCTTGCAAGCATCTGCCTGCCCGGCTGCCCTGCGCAGATAAAGAAACGTCGCCGCCGCCGTCAAAGTACAGAGCACAACCTGGCTGAGCAGACATGGAAGGCACTGGAGACCGCAGGTCGTGCAACGTTGCGCATATGCAGGCCGCATATAAACGCCAGGGAGTAGTGACATCAAGCAGAAGGTTTGAGATGGAATCACAGAAACGTGACATACCTTGTGACAGCACGCGCGCATTGAGAGCCGTCAACTGAAGGAGACACAGCAACAGAGCGACAGCATGTTGGCTCTTCATGATAGCTTAAACTCTGAGTGCCTGAGTTCACACACAAGGTTCAGCAAACAGCCGGCGTGCTTGAATTTGCTGTCAGCTGCAAACGAGCCATCAAGACGCCCACCTTTTGAAACGGGCTTGCAGCCTGCGGCGCCTGGGCTGTGAGTGCCGAGACTGACACGGTAGAAGCAGACAGACGGTACAAGCAGCCGGGACTTTTGTGCAAGTACACACAGGCAGCACTGAGGGTGGGGCGACTGAATGTAAGGACTAACAAGAAGCTTATCTGTCTATGTGCAAACCCAACGGTTGATGGTTCCCGTATGTACAACCAATGAGCACCAGTGGCCTGAGACTTAAGGTTGTGGCCGCCGCTACGTGGCATCTGCTATCGTACTGCCTCTTCCGATGATCACGAGCAACGTGTTAGAGCCAGATTTTGCTGGCGCACGTGACGCAATTCACCGGCACTGAGTCGAGCATTGCGTAAGTAATGGAAGTACCCTGAAGGTCACTCCGCCACGCGTCAACACGAGATGTGAGAGAGGCTGACACGCATTGATGGCTCCTGCCTCACGTGTAGGAAAATGTTGCCATGACTGACGGGCAGACGTCGAACGGGAATCACCTTCATGCTGTTCCTTCCCTGACTTTCCTTATTTTTCAAAGTATGTAAAACGTGAGTCACAGACTGCCAAAACTTTGTGCCAAGCAGGTCTCCAAACATGTTCATGCGCTGACAGCTGATGGCGAAGCTGAACTCAAGGCACATTCGAGGCCTTAAGCTGCTTCTCAACCCTCTGATTAATCAAAGCCCCTTGTAAGTGGGGCCAGGATCCTCCAGGGGGGAGGCAGGCATTTGTTGCGTTGTCTTCTTTACGTAATGCAAACAGTGTGTTCACTCGTCATGACTCATCTATGTCTTGCTCACAAATACAAGGCAGAATGAAACATATTCATTCGCAGGTGTGGTAATGCGGCGTTGAGAAGTTGTATTTGTGTCACAAACTTTTCCCAGTGCAAGTGAGCAGCATGCCCTGCGCAGGTGGCCCTGACGCTAAGTGTCAGAAGCCAGCGTCTTGTGCCAGCGTATTGTGACAGCGTGCTGTGACAAATGGTGAAGACACATGCATAATGAGTCCTGTCCTGCCAGCAAGCAGTTTTCATACAGTCAGTGAAGTTGTCACCAGACTGCTTTTGCCATACGCCATTGTGAACACCACAATTGTTGCCCATGAAGTCTTTGACAAGCACACCTTGACCATTGTATCACAAAAAATGCACGGCCAGAAGACTGTGTCCAATTGATGTTTGTGACCCGTCCACTTTGGGCAGTTCAAATTACAACAAACATCAGAGGTGTGTTTGTGACGATGCTGCAATTCATTCAGCTGCATGTCTGCAGCAGGTTGCCTGCATCATGGCTGAGAAAGGCTTGACGGTTTGAGGCAGCTTCTTTCCTGACATACATGGTGTACTTTGATCCAAATAGCGTGTTCTAGTGGGCTTTCACTGATGTGGCTGTGTAGAATTGTACAGCAGGTGCAACCAGTGGCAAGCCGCAAGCCAAGACAGCAACCACCTACTAACAATCTTGCCATGGCTAGCGCATAAGCATGCCCACTTCCACACAGCATGTTATGCAACACCAGCTACAGCCTGAAACCTGGTGTGGCCCTGCAGTGCGGCTGCAGCAGATGGAGAATACGGCATTGCTGATCTTCAGCCCTGCTGGTCAAGCCCTTCTGTCTCACAGAAAGGCTGAAATCTTATGTGACGCTGGAACTGCGCCTCAGTCCTCAGCAAATGCCTTTATTGAGGACTGTCACTTCCAACAGGAACATGCTGAGGACACCATGGCAGTGCAAGAAGGTGCTGTGGGGAGCTATGTACATATTTGAGATTAAATTTTATGATATCAGGAGGATTGTTTTATCTCCCTTCTAACAAAAACTTCGAGATCAAATCTGTCGTGGCAGAAGTTGACTGTCTCAGGACAGTGTCACATTGTCCACCTCTTTTGCTGAAGCTCTTGCAAATGCTGTTGCAGTTGTCCCTAAATGCAATGAGACCACTATGGTCTATGTCCATTACTCACGCTTTCTTGAGCACCGCAGCTGGTCTTGCATTCAAGCTAGCAATTGCAGGATCGGCTGCATTTGCTGTTGAAGTTTCGTACAACACATGATGCACTGTGCATGTCATAGCAAATAGCATAAGTTCTGCAGCTGAAGCATACCCCTGCGGACAGCCCTTGCAGCTATAGCATGTCTGCTCTGCACATTATTTGCAGGCACTTGAGCATCAGCGCCTGTCATCCCTGTACTTCAGGACGCAGCGAGAGGTCTTTTTTGCCCATTTCTCGCTCCTCAGACCAGTCTGGTCACTGAACAAGGCACTGGAAAAAGCAACAATGCTGACAAGGCATCCAAAATCACTAGGTCCAGAAATGCCTTCCTATTCTTATGGTCTACAAGCGGATGCTGTCAAGGATGAGCATTAATGCTTTGTACTTTGGTTCCCACTGGGCCACGGGCCGTTTGCCATTTGCCATTGCCCATGGCCCATGGCCCATGGCCAAGTCTAGCCAAAAATCTGCCTTTGATTCCTCTATATTTTTCTCTCATGTCGCATGATCAAGCTTGTTGTGCCCAGGTCTCGCACCAGCTTTGACTTGCTGACTCTGGCAGCGCCTGCATTGTGAAGCATGTGCATACGCATTTTGCCTTCAGCTCTTTCATCATGCAGCGACTGCTCCAGCTGGTGTGTGTTGATTGTGCAACTGAAAATTTCTGGGATGTGTATGACTGACATGACCAAGACCATTGTTGAAACATGGAGAGAGATGAGCCTGGAGGATCAGAAGCCACCAGTGCTGGCTTTTAAACCCTCAAAGATATGTGGGGTGGGTTCTTACCTTAATAACGTTAATAAGGGTACCCTTAAAAACCCTTAACAACTCTGCGAAAGTGCCAATCGACGTCTCTTGATGTTGCTGATCACAACGCAACTGTTAAAAACCTGTGAAACTGAGAACTTAACATGGTAACCAAGGGCTGAAAACAGTGCATTTTACGTGCAAAGGGCATGCATGTAACGTAATGTGTGCCGCATTTGTGCCCGCAAAGTGAATAATGGCTTTTTCAGACGCTGCAGACAGGCCGTACACTTACGTCCCACCAGAAAGCTGTGAGTTGCAGGACATGGACTGAATTTGTTTTTATAGAAATGGACATACATGCATTCATCATGTTGTCATGCACATTATTTGTAAATTGTATTATATTGAATATAATTGGAATTGGGTGGTTTGACAGCCCCCAAGGACCTACACAGCCTGGAAATGGCTACAGTGGGACACTTAGAGGTCAAGCAACATGTCACAGACGTGAAATGTATGATTTTGTGGGGCTTTGGAGGGGTTTTGCATTGTTAAGGGTTTTTAAGGGTGAAACTGGCGGCGAGTTCTTATAAGATAATTACGGTAATTACGGTTAAGTTAATTTGGTAATTAACCCTTAATTAACCCCCCTATTTTTTAACCTTGCCAACACTGGAAGCCATATCAGGTGCGTACTTAACACAGTCTGTTTGCCATGACCTGGGTAGCTGACTCCTGTCACATCTCTGACGTTATGCTCTTCTTCTGTAGCGCAGCAGTTCATCATGAGCCATGTCAGCTCCAGTAGCTGTGGTGTGCCAGGGCCAGTCAAGGATGCAACGCACATCACACACCAGATCTGGCTATGCAAGACAACAGTTGGTTTGGTATATTGATGTTGCATGGGGCATGGGTGAAATAAGACCTAGGTCAGGCCTGCGCATGTGACAGAGTAGTACTCTAAGAGTACAGATGCATGTTCTGTTGTCAAGTCCACACAGAGCATGGTGTGCAAGCTCCTCAGTTGGCATCACAGCCATTCAGACTTGCTGCGTATGTAAACAATGGGCTGCATGCTACATGCAAGAGTTGTGCAGAACAAGCTTTGCGTGTACAACTGCATCTGAGTGCAGTGTTGGATGTGGCTAATTGAAGTATGCTGTTTTGTTGCTTGTGCAATCAAGATGTACTACTCAAAGTAAGGCTCAAACTCGGCCTCTATATGTGGTTTGTGCTTTGCCTTGAAGCTTTTGAGCAAGCACTGACTACATGTTGCAGCAAAATTGAGTGTTTGCATCATGGCTCAGGCCCTTATTTTACATATTGCTGCATTGGTGTCTTAATCAGCAAATGCCCTTGCAACACAAAGCTGTCAGAAGTTGTCACTTGCACCAAGACCAATCATGTTCGCTTCTTCATCTTACAAGCTTCAAGTAAATACGCGATGTATGGAAATGCATAGCAGTCGAGATAGGTATCTTCCCCACAGTGCCATGGCATCAACTGTACACTAACTGATGAGCAAAAAATCTCTATCTAATGAAGCTGAAACAAGCAGCTATTGGTGTACACAGCTCTCTAGATTGTTCATCAAAACTGGTGCAAAGTCTTGCAAGGCAGCCCTTCTTCATGTGCTTCATGGGATAAACAAGGCAACACATTGGTTGCCCATTTGGCTGGCAAAGCTTGTGTGACCTTATTTCAGCTTCATCCTGAAGAGGCAGCTGCAGCTGCAGCAGC